>Ga0116144_10001747_pt1 | contig 25013 bp, 17 predicted proteins | sample AD_UKC035_MetaG_FD_89746 | JGI IMG/M metagenome (GOLD analysis project Ga0116144, IMG submission 89746) | Active sludge microbial communities of municipal wastewater-treating anaerobic digesters from USA - AD_UKC035_MetaG | ecosystem: Engineered > Bioreactor > Anaerobic > Digestate | place: USA...
AAACCGCCTCTACACCACCACCACGCGCGTCGCGGTGCCATGGACCAACAAGGCGCTCCGCCTGGAGTGGGGCACCTTCCGCTCCAAGCTCCGCCCCGGCCAGGCCGAGACCTGGTCGCTGAAGGTCTCCGGCCCGGGCGCCGAAGCCGCCGCGGCCGAACTCGTGGCGACGCTCTACGACGCCTCGCTCGACCAGTTCTACCCTCACGGATTTCCCGGCCTGTCCGGCTTTTTCCGCCAGGACCGGACGTACATCCATCCGTTCTTTTCCACGAAGGGCCAGGGCCTGCGTATGTGGGAAGACGAGTTCCGGCGCTACGCGCCTTACGAGGAGCCGCTCTACCTTCGTTTCCCGGCGGACGTGACCGACAACTACTTCATGTACGAGATGCGGCGGACCATGGCCGAGGCGCCCTCGATGATGGCCGGTGCGCCCATGCCGCCGCCCGCACCGGCGCCCGCGGCGAAAATGGCGGCCCCGGGAGAAGCGGAAGCCGCCGATGCCTCCGCCGCGCCGGCGGACGCGTCCGCCCAGCCTACGCCTCCGCCGACAGGTCCGGTCCAGCTCCGCACCAACCTGAACGAGACCGCTTTCTTCTTCCCGCACCTGGTGGCGGGCGCCGACGGTTCGTTCACCCTGAACTTCACCATGCCCGAGGCGCTGACCCGCTGGCGGTTCCTGAGCCTGGCCCACACACGCGAGCTGGCGAGCGGCGCCCTCAACGACGAGGTGGTCACTCAGAAGGAGTTGATGGTCCAGCCCAACCCGCCCCGGTTCCTCCGCGAGGGCGATGAGCTGGAGTTCAGCGTCAAGGTGATCAACCTGACCGACAACGCGCTCGAAGGCGGCGTCACCTTGAACTTCCTGGACGCTCTCGGCGAACAGGCCCTTGACGGCGCCCTGGCCAACGCGACGCCGAGTCAGACCTGCACCATCCCGGCGAAGCAGTCCCGCTCGTTTGCCTGGCGGATCAAGGTCCCGGACCGCCTCGACCTCGTCACCTATCGCGCCGTGGCCCGCGCCGGCGAGTTTTCCGACGGCGAAGAGGGGCTGCTCCCCGTCATCAGCCGGCGGATCCTGGTCCAGGAATCGCTGCCGCTCTGGATCAGCGGTCAGGGCGAGAAGGCGTTCCGCTTCGACAAGCTCCTGGCCTCCGGCGCCTCCGACTCGCTGGCCCACCTGAAGCTGGTGCTCCAGATGGTGTCCAATCCGGCCTGGTACGCGGTGCAGGCCCTGCCGTTCCTCATGGAGTTCCCGTACGAATGCTCCGAGCAGGTGTTCAACCGCCTCTACGCCAACGCCCTGGGCCACCACATCGCCCATGCCAACCCGCGCATCCGCAAGGTGCTGGACGCCTGGCGGACCGCTCAGCCCGAGGCGCTGGCTTCCAACCTCGAAAAGAACGCCGACCTGCGCGGCGTGCTGCTGGAAGAGTCGCCGTGGGTACTGGACGCGCGGGACGAAACCCAGGCCAGGCGCAACACGGCCCTGTTCTTCGACGAAAACCGGATCCAGTCCGAGCTCGCGTCCGCCCTGCGCAAGCTCGAGCAGATGCAGCTCCCCGACGGCGCATGGCCTTGGTTCCCCGGCGGCCGCGGCAACAGTTACATCACCCTGTACCTGGTCACCGGCTTCGGGCGCCTCAAGCACCTCGGGGTGCAGGCCGTGCCTCAGGAAATGGCCCTCAAGGCCGTCGACCATCTCGACGGCTGGATCGCCGGCGTGCACAAGGAGATCATCAAGAACAAGCAGCTCCGCCAGAACAACCTCACGCCTACCGCGGCCATGTACCTGTACGCCCGGAGCTTCTATCTCGAAGAAAAGCCGCTCCAAGGGGACGCTGCCAAGGCCGCGCTCTACTTCCTCAAGCAGGGCGAGACCCACTGGCTCAAGCTCGACTCCCGCCGCGCCCAGGCGCAACTGGCGCTGGCCGAGCACCGTTTCGGCGGCACCGTGCCGGCGATGAAGATCCTGCGCTCGCTCAAGGAGCGCAGCCAGGTTCATCCGGAGCTCGGCCGCTACTGGGCGGAGGGCCAACTCTCCTGGTGGTGGTATCATGCCCCCATTGAAGCGCAGGCGCTCATGATCGAGGCATTTGACGAGGTGGCCCGCGACGCCCAGACAGTCGAGGAATGCAAGATCTGGCTCCTCAAGCAGAAGCAGACCCAGAACTGGAAGACCACCACCGCCACGGCCGATGCGGTCTACGCCCTGCTGCGCCGGGGCGAGGATTGGCTCGCCGCCGACGCGCTCGTCGGGGTGACCCTCGGCGGGCAGCGGGTGGAGCCGGACACGGTCCAAGCCGGCACCGGCTGCTACGAGAAGCGGTGGAGCGGCTCCGAGATCCGGCCGGAGATGGGCGAGGTGAAGCTGGAGAAAACCGATCCGGGGATCGCCTGGGGCGGCCTGCATTGGCAGTACCTCGAGGACATCGGCCGGATCACTCCGTACGCCGGCACCCCGCTGCAGCTTCAGAAGGCGCTTTTCGTCCGGCGCGACACGAAGCAGGGTCCGGTGATCGAGCCGGTGGCCGGGCCGCTGGCCGTGGGCGACCTGGCGGTGGTCCGGGTCACGCTGCGGGTGGACCGTGACATGGAGTACGTCCACATGAAAGACCACCGCGGCAGCGGCTTCGAGCCGGCGGACGTCCTGTCAGGCTACCGCTTCCAGGACGGTCTCTTCTACTACCAGTCCACCCGCGACACGGCCACCCACTTCTTCATCGACTATCTCCCCGTGGGGACCTACATCTTCGAGTACAACCTGCGGGTGACGCACAAGGGCCGTTACCCCACGGGACTGGCTCACATCGAGTGCATGTACGCGCCGGAGTTCAACAGCCACTCGGCCAGCGTCGAAGTCGAAGTCCGATAGAACGTTGATGGTTGATGGTTGACATGAATTGCCCCGGTCCCGCGACCGGGGCTTTTTTCCGCTGAGCCCTGGAGCGCCAATCCGGCGGGCGCGACTTTTTCCGCTGATTCACGTATACCTCTTCACACCAGGCGGAAGGGAAGATACGCATGCGGCCACTACGCCCGGGCCATCGGGAGCTTGCCGCCACGTTCATCGGCTGGGTCATGTTGCTGGCGGGGGTGTCGGCGCAGGCGCCGCCCCAGTGGCCGGTCGTCGCACCCGAAGCCGTCGGGCTCGACCACGTCGTGCTCGACGCCTACCATGACGCCATCGCCCGTGGCGATTTCGGCCCGGTGCACAGTTTTCTGGTCATCCGTCACGGCCGGCTGGCGGCGGAGCACTACTATCACGGCTTTGACGCCGATACGCTGCATATCGTCTACTCGGTGACCAAGAGCGTCTCATCGGCGCTGGTGGGGATGGCGCTGGACCGCGGCGAACTGGACAGCCTGGACACCTCGCTGCTCCCGCACTTTCCCGAATACGCGCCCGTGGCCAATCCCGATCCGCGCAAGGACGTCATCATCCTGGCCGACGTGCTGGCCATGCGCGCCGGATTCGACTGGAACGAATTCCAGTACCCGTACACCGACGCGCGCAACCCGTACCGCCAGCTCATGGCCAGCCCCGACTGGCTGGAGTTCATACTGGACCGCCGGATGGCCTACTGGCCCGGCACCGCGTTTCAGTACAACAGCGGGTGCACCATCCTGTTCTCCGGCCTCCTGCTCCACGCCACCGGGCGGCAGGCCCACGAGCTCGCGGCGGAGCGCCTGTTCGCGCCGCTGGGCATCACCCGCTGGAGCTGGTCGCTCGGCGCCGGGGGACTCACCGACACGGGCGGCGGCCTCTGGCTCCGGCCGCGGGACATGGCCGCATTCGGCCAGCTCTACCTGCGGGCGGGCGCGTGGCGCGGCCAACAGCTCGTGCCGGCATCGTGGATCGCGGAAAGCATGATCCGCCGCTCCACCTTCGCCGACGGCAGCGGCTACGGCTATCAATGGTGGCTGCTGCCACTGGAGGCCGGCGCCGCGCCCGGCGCCGGTCCCGACATCTGGGTTGCGTGGGGCTGGGGCGGTCAGCACATCTTCGTCGTCCCGGCCCTGGACCTCGTGGTGGTTTCGACCGCCGGGGATTACAACGGCCAGTACGACGGCCTGGTGAACCACATCCAGGAATTTCTCGCCGAGGTGATCCGGCCGCCCGACGGCGACCTCACCGGTGACGGCATCACCGACGCCCAGGACCTGGTGGTGCTGGCTCAGGTGCTGGCCGGCAACATCGGGCCGGAAGATCCGCTCTGCGCCTGGCCCCCCATGGGCGACCTAAACGGCAACAGCCGGCTGGACGTGGCCGATGCGACCCTGCTACGGCAGCAGCTGCTCGTTCGGTGATCAGGTGAATGGGTGTACGGGACGGACCGGAGATTCCGGATCCAATCCCGGTTCTTCGGCTGTCCGCCCGCCATCAACCATCAGCGACCGGCGACCGAGCCCGGGGATTGGATACCGGCGTCAAAGCGACAGGGCCATGGACGGCCGACCGGCAGGCCATCCGGCCGGCCGCTGCGGCCGGGATCACCCCACGATCTCGGCGTGTCGCAGGATCCCTTTGGGCAGTTCGTCCGGGACGGGCGTGACCTGAATGTATTTGATGTTGCGCGCCGGAATCACCAGGAGCGCACCGCTTGCCTCCACCACCACCTTGTCCATGTCCAGCGCCTTCTTGACGGTGGCGGCGATGGTGGCCGGGTCGTGCCCCGCCTGTTTCGGATAGCGGAAAACGATCTTGGTGCCATCCATGAAATGGATGACCATGTGAGCGATCCCCACTCCCAGCTTGCGTGCGCCTGCTTTTTCCATGAACCCTCACTCCTTGCTCAGACTGCTTGGGCGCCATTGTACACCGGTCGCCGGCCGCGCGGTCAGTTATTCCGCGAAACATGGTCACCGCCTGAACGGTGAGGATTCCCGCTTGCGGCGACCTGCCTTCCTGATACAATATCCTCGTTTGTCTCCCAACGCACCCGGAAGCGACGGACGCATGGCCCAGTACCCACCCGCTGCCTACCATCCGCCCCCCGCGCCACCGCCTCCCCAACCTCCCGCCCCTCGCAAGAAGAAGGGTTGCTGCAGCTGCTGCCTGTGGGTGTTGCTCCTGCTGTTCGTTCTGGCGGCCGGCTTCGTCGCCTTCGCCTATTTTTACCTCCAGCCGCCGGCTAATCCGGTGGAGGAGGAATATGAGGAGATCCCCGACTATTTTCCAGCCCAGCGTATGGAGCTGAATCGGATTGTGGTACTGGCGGAACCGACATCCATGTCGAGCCCCGGCGAGGCGTCCCATGGCTAGTCGCCGCACATCGCAGCTCCTGCCGGTCCTGCTGATCCTCCTGACGGTGATGTGGACAGCAGCCGCCGTGGACCCCGGCCAGGCGGAACTGTACCGCCGCCAGTACGCCGGCAGCCTGCAGTACTTGCGGGTCAATATCTTCGAGAACCCGTACACCGTACACGTGTACCCGGACCGCTTCGTGCTCCCTTCCCGCGGGGGCCTCAACGCGCTGCTGTCGGCCGGCGAGCCTGTGCGCGTTCAAGGCGTCACGTTCGGCGAGCGGACCGTGGATCTTGCCGTAACCGCACCCAACGGGACCCGTGGCGTGACCCTCCGCTTCGCCTTCGATGAACCGCTCGACCCGCCGTTTTCCTCAAGCGGTGTGTTCATGGACGCGGTGGCGGCCGTGTTCACGGCCACGGCTCGTGTGGGCAAACCCGGCGACGACGCCCGGCCGCCCGACGAGGAGGAGCCCGAGACGCCCCAGACCGAGGAGCCGGAGCCCGAGGACGAAAAGGAAACGCCCCGCGACGAAATCCGACTCCTGGTGGAACCGGGCGCCGACACGCTCCCCGGCGACGGCGACACGGTGACCACCGTGACTGTCTCCGCCCGGAATCCCGACGGCCGGCTGCTGGATCACCTGGCCGGACCGGTGGACATCCGCATCAACGCCGGCCGCCTGGCGGCCGACCGGATCCAGATGTCGGGCGGCATCGCCCGGACCAATCTCCAGGTGCCCATTCTGGACGATCGCTCCAAGATGCTCCTGCGCAGCCTGCAACTCACCTCCATCATCATCCGGAAGGTGATGGGCGCCGGACCGGGTGCCGACTACAAGGCGATCGCCCTGGAGGAAGCGCTCAAGGGGCCCAACGCGGCCGCGCTCAACACCGCCGAGGGTGACAAGCCGTGGGTGCTCATCGTGGCCGAGTTCGCGGGCGTGAAAGGAAAGGGCAAGATCAACCTGACCCCGTCCACCAGCCCGGTTTCGGGCATCTCCGGCTACTACGAGGGGACGGACGTGACCGGCGCCTCGGAGTGGTCCTTCGACGCCGGCCGCATGATCCTCGTGCAGAAGGGGTATCGGGACGAGGTCAAGGTCGAGTTCACGGGCACGCATCACATGGGCTTTTACGGAGTGAGCGTGGGCGGGATCGGCACCTCGCTCATCCCGCTGCCGGGGGATCAGTTCTTCCTCATCGCCCCGCCCATCATGTTTCACCGGGTCAGCTCCGCCCCGCAGGCACCGGAGGCGCCGGCCGCAGTCAAACCCAAGCCCACGGTCACCCTGACCGCCCGAGACAACCCCGTCGCCGGCGACGGCCAGAGCACCACCCCGGTGGTCTTCCAGTTCATGGACGCCCAGGGCCGGCCCCGCGCCGGGGTGCGCCTGACCTGGAAACTGGATTTCCACGGCGTCTTCTCGACCGACCAAAGAGGCCGCCTCCTGTCCAATGACCCGGTGACCGGGGCCGACGGCACCGCCCGGGCGGTCTACCAGTCCCCCGCGATCGGCGCCAAGGACATGCAGCAGACCGGCTCCATCAAGAACCGCGACGTCGTCGTCGAATACGCCGCCGGCGAGGACTCCGGCCGGGTCATCTGCCAGATCGGCGTCATGAAGGCCGCGCCGGTCCGTCTCGTCGTCGAGAAACCGGGGCTGGAGCGCTCGGTGCTTCCGCTGCAGATCGCCAGCCTCAACGGATTCATCAAGGGCCGGGTCCTGCTCAAGGTCACCACCCACCGCCTCCCGGGCACGGCCACGCGCGTCCCCGTCAACGACGCCACGGTGAAGCTGGAGGGGGACGAGAAGATCCTCAAGTGGGCCGCCGTGGACGTCGTGAAAACCGACGACGAGGGCCAGTTCACCATCCAGATGCACATGAGCAACTGGCCCCGCTGGGACAAGGAACTCAAGCAGCCCTTCCTGGTGGCGCCATCGGCGCGGCTGCTGGGGCTGCAACACAACGCGCTTCAACACCTGGAGAAATGGCCGGCCTCCGACGAGGTCAAGGAGCGGAGTCAGCATTTCGTCCAGGGCGCCCAGACGCAAGTGGCCGAATCGAGCGCCGAGGACGCCGAGGGACTCGTCAACAAGATGGAGCTCTTCGGCTGGATGCTCCTGGTGCTCAAGGACACGCGCAAGGACGCCACCGACGCCGGCCAGGAGCTGCTGGGCCATGCCTGGACGCTGTTCCAGGCCGCGGCCAGCTACTTCTACGCCGACTCCAAGCTGGACAAGTACGTCAAGGATAAATACAAGCAGCTGGAAAAGACCGTCGGGCTGCGCAAGCTTCAGGCGCTGAAGGCCCGCTGGGAAAAGAGCCAGAGCGCACCGTCCAGCGTGTCGGGGCGGATCTATCGCTGGCTGTTCAAATGGTTCTTCAAGACTCCCCCGGTCGAGCGGCTGGTGGACAACCGCCAGACCCGGCGGGTCACCCGCAGCATGCTCAACGAACTGATCCTGCCCCAGATCATTAAACGGATTTCAGATTTTCTGGGCGAATACGTTCCCGAGATACCGTTCCCCGACATCAAGGGGGCCATCACCAGCGCGCTGCTGGCGCCGTACGACGACCTGGCCAACCAGTTCCTGATCCTGTTCCTCGAAAACGACGACTACGACTCGATCCGCGCCGCCTACGCCCGCAGTTACGCCAAGCTCAAGGTCCGGCATGACTGGCTGGCGCGGGAATACCAGCAGATGGTGAAATGGCGCATCGCCGAGGAATGGCTCACCGTGCTGGTGGACACCATCAGCGAATGCGGCCAGGTGGCCATGAAGATCATCGGCACCATCTACCTGCAGCCGGAGATCGTCAAGCACGCCGAGACGCTGGAGAAAATCCAGAAGGTGTTCGACAACGTCATGGCCGGCGTGCGCTTCGTCGAGGAGTGCTACCGCTTCGTGGGCATCCTCAACAAGTCGCTAGACGTCGTGATGACCACCACCGCCGATCTGGCCGGCACGCCGGTCCAGGCCCTGCTGCTTCGGCCCGGCGCCGGCGGCTCGCTCCGCGTGGCGCAGGCCGGCCTGCTCCCCGGCAGCGGGGATGCCGACACGCCCCGCCTGGAGCTGGCGGACAACATGGAGTGGGACGCCTTCACCGCCAGCGGCGGCCGCGTTTCGGCCGACGCGCTGGCCTACCTCATCGAGGCCGACGAGGCCGTCGCCGCCTGGGAAATGGCGACGGTGTCCGGCCTTTTCGCCCTGCACGGCGGCGCACCCGACCGGATGCAGGCATACACCGACGGGTCGGAACGCTGGGAATCGCTCCGGCGCCGCCTCCGCCTCCTGGCCCTGCGCGGCCTGGAGCGGCCCCTCACCGCCGCCGAGCGTGGCGACTGGGAGCGGTCGGTCGAGCGGTTCCAGGCGGAGACTGAAACCTACCAGACGCTGCTTGACGACACGGCTGCCGCCATCGACGACCTGCCTCCGGCCGCCGACGCCGTGATGATCGAGAACATCCGCCGGCAGACGGGAGGCAGTTTCGTCTCGCGTGTGCCCGCATGGGTATGGTTCGCAGCGGGCGCCCTGCTCGCGGTCATCGTCGCGGCCGTGCTGCTGGGCCTGGCACTGTCGCGGCGCTCCCGCCGGCGTGCGGTCGCGGCCGCAATTCCCCAACAACCGGTTCCGGCTTATCCGTCACCCACTCCGTCGTTCCCGCCCACCCCGCCGCCGGCGTACGCGGCGCCGGCTCCCGGCCACGCCGCACCGCTGCCGCCGGCGGCCTCGGTGTCTCCACGGTCAGGCCCTCTGCTCCGGGACAACCTGGGCCGCGCACACGCGCTGGTCGTCGAATGCGTGACGCTGGGCGCGGCGACGGACAACACCATCGTCCTGCCGGTGCCGGGGGTATCCCAGCACCACGCACGCATCTGGCGCACCCCGCAGGGCACATTCTGGATCGAAGACCTGGGAAGCACCAACGGCGTGTACATCGACGCCCAGCGCTGCGCCTCCGGGTGGCTCACGCCCGGGGCCGTGATCACCCTGGGCCAGTGGCAGGCCCGCTTCGAAACCGGTCTCTGACCCTCGGTCGTCCACCCCATCCCTATGCATTCACTCCCGAGATGCGGCGACACATGGATGCCATGAACTAATATTCGCGACCATCGATCGGATCGAGTCCGGAGGGTGCATGATCCAAAGAATCGGCTGACCTGCCCGTGCATCCAAAACTTTTGATACAATTGCCGTGTCCTTCTCTGTGCCCTCTGTGCCTTCGTGGTGAAGGAACCGGCCGATCTCCGAGGAGCGCGACATGAAACTGACCGAACTGGTGGACGAGCTCGACCGGCTGCTGAACATCCACGCCATCGAGGATGAGTCGGCCAACGGCCTCCAGGTGGAGGGCCGCGCCGAGGTCCGCCGCGCCGGCTTCGCCGTGGACTACTCGCCCGAACTCGCCATCCAGGCGGCCGCCGACGGGATCGACCTGCTGTTCGTCCACCACGGCATGATCTGGGGCGGCCTGCGCCACGTGCGCGGGGTGACGCTGGCCTACCTGAAGCCGCTCATCGAACACGGGATCTCCCTCTACGCCGCCCACCTCCCGCTGGACATGCACCCGGAGCTGGGACACAACATCCAGATGGCCCGCCTGTTGGAGCTGAAAGATCCGGCGCCCGTGATCGACTACAAGGGCGCGCCCATCGGCATTCTGGGCTGCACCGGCGAGGCGGTGACGCGCGACCAGGTGTTGGCCAAGATCCGCGCCACCATCTCCTGCGACGTGCATTTTCTCCCCTTCGGCCCCGAACGGGTGAGCCGCGTGGCCATCGTGAGCGGCGGCGGCGCCCGGCTGGCCCTGGACGCCCGCGCGGCCGGCGCCGACTTCTACCTGACCGGTGAGACCTCCCACAGCGCGTACCACCAGATCAAGGCGGCGGGCATCAACGTCTGTTTCGCCGGCCACTACCTGACGGAAAAGTGGGGCGTGCTCGCAGTGATGCGCCACCTGCAGGAGCGCGGGCTCGTGGAAGCCCGATTCTACGACATCCCCACACCGTTCTAGCTTCCCGCACGCACCCGACGCATGAGGCACAATCCGGACGGGGACAACGTGGACACGGATTTCCGCGCGCAAACCGGGACAACTGATTTCGATCGCATTCGGACCGATGATGCCGCCGGATTGTACGTCCACCTGCCGTTCTGCCGAAACAAGTGCCTGTACTGCGACTTCGTCACGTTTTCTCTGGGGCGACAGGCGGAACCGTACCTTGCCGCGGTGGAACGGGAGGCAATCGCCATTGGCGCGCAGCAGGATCCGGCGTTCGCCCGTTTCGATTCCGTCTACCTCGGCGGTGGCACACCGTCGCTGCTGCCGGCGGCGGCGGTGGCCCGCCTGCTGGATCGCCTGCACACTGTTTTTACCATCACAGCAGACGCCGAGATCACCCTGGAATCCAATCCCGAGGATGTCATCCCATCGGCAGCCGCTGCGTGGGTTGCCGCCGGGGTGAACCGGGTCACGGTGGGGGTTCAGACTGTCCACGCCGATACCCTGGCCGCGGTCCGCCGCCAGGGCGGTCCTGCAACCGTCACCACGGCAGTGGAGACGCTCCGTCAGGCGGGCGTGGGCAACATCGCCCTGGACCTGATTGTGGGGCTGCCCGACGAGGAACCAGCCCGCTGGGCGGAGAGCCTGGAATTCTGCCTTGGACTCCGGCCGGACCACGTCTCGATGTACCTGCTGGACGCCGACGAGCACCCGGCGGTGGCGCGCCGGATCCGCGACGGCCGCTGGCGGATGCCGCCCGATGAGGCGATGGCCGATTTTTACCTTAACGCCTCGGCGCGCCTGGCCGCCGCCGGACTGCCCCAGTACGAGATCTCCAACTTCGCCGCGCCGGCGCGCCGCAGCCGGCACAATCTCAAGTACTGGCGGCTGGCGCCATACCTGGGGCTGGGCGTGGCCGCCCACAGCTTCGACGGCCGGCGGCGCTGGTGGAACGAGCGCCGGCTGCGGGCCTACGTCGATTGTGCGGCCGCAAGCGGGCGTGCCGAAGCGGGCGAAGACGCGTGGGACTGGACCCGTCGGGCCCGCGAGCTCGTCATGCTGGGGCTGCGCCTGGTGGACGGTGTTTCCCGCGCCGAGTTCCAGCGCCGCCTGGGACGGCCGTTTCCGCCGGAGTGGGCGGCAGCGTTGAAAAAAAATATTGTCCCCTCTCTGGTGTTGGACGATAATGGCACGTTCCGCCTCACCCCCCAGGGGATGCTGGTCAGCAACGAAATCCTCCAGGACCTTTTCGATGCGAATTGATCTGCGCAGCGACACCCTCACCCAGCCGACCCCGGAGATGCGCCGTGCCATGATGGACGCCGTGGTGGGCGACGATGTCTACGGCGAGGATCCCACGATCAACGCGCTCGAGACCCGCGCCGCCGAGCTCACCGGTAAGGAAGCGGCGCTGTTCATGCCCACCGGTTCCATGGGCAACGCGGCGGCGCTGCTCAGCCACTGCGCGCCGGGCAGCGAGGTCATCTGCGAATCGGCCTCCCACGTCTACAATTACGAGCTGGCGTCCATGGCCGTCTTCGGCGGCCTGCTCCCGCGAGTGCTGCCGGGTGTGGACGGACGGATGGCGCCGGCGGACATCCGCGCCGCCATCCAGCCGCCGGTGTACTACCGGGCGAACGCCGGCCTCGTCTGCGTGGAGAACACCCACAACCTGGCCGGCGGCACCGTTCTGGAACCCGCCTACATGGCCGACGTGCGGACCGTCGCCGACGCCCACTCCCTGCCCATCCACCTGGACGGCGCCCGGATCTTCAACGCCGCCGTGGCCCTCGGCGTGCCGGTGGCGGAGCTGGCGCGTGACGCCGACTCGGTGATGTTTTGCCTGTCCAAAGGGCTGTGCGCCCCCGTCGGCTCCCTGCTTGCCGGCACCCGCGAGTTCATCGTTCGGGCCCGGGTGCACCGCAAGCGCCTGGGTGGCGGCATGCGTCAGGCGGGCGTGCTCGCGGCCGCGGGACTGGTGGCGCTGAACACGATCCCCCCGCTCCTGGCTGACGATCACGAGAAGATCCGGCGCTTCGTGCGGTTTTTCCAGCAATACCCGTTCATCCGCCTGAACGCGGCGGCTACTCAGACCAACATTCTGGTCTTTGGGGTGGATCACCCGCGACGGTCCGCCGCGGATCTGCTCCGCCTCCTCGCCGAGCAGGACGTGATCGCCTCGGGCTTTGGCGACCGGATCCGTCTGGTGGCCTACCACGACATCACCTTCCCCATGGTGGACCGCTGTCTGGAGATCCTGGCGGAGCTGTTCCGCCAGCAGTTCTGAGCCGAGAGGTGGATCGATGTGCGGAATCGTCGGCATCTACACGCACCAGCGGCGTGACATTCCGGAACAGGCGTCGCTGGCCCTGTTCGCCGAGCAGCACCGCGGCCAGGAAAGCTGCGGCCTGGCCTGGGCGGAAGACGGCCGGATCCGGCTGCTCAAGGCCATGGGCCTGGTGAAGGAGGTCTTCACCTCCGATGTGCTGGCCGGGCTGCACAGCCACTGCGCCGTCGGCCACGTCCGCTACCCCACCCAGGGCGGCGCAACGCTGGAAAACGCCCAGCCGCACCTGGTGGAAACCCTCAACGGCCCCCGCTACGCCTTGACGTCCAACGGCGATCTGATCAATTACGCCTCGCTCCGCGAAGAGCTGAACCGGAACCATGTGTACCTGGCGTCCCGCAACGACGGCGAGGCCATGATCCGGCTGCTGGTCCATCTGCTGGAGCGCGAGGGGATGAACCCCGTCGCGGCCATCCAGACCCTGTTCACCCAGCTCGAGGGTGCGTTCTCCACCGTGTTCATGACGCCCGACGAGATGTACGCCTTCCGCGATCCGTACGGCTTCCGCCCCATGCTGCTGGGGGAGCTTGAGGACGGCTGGGCCGTCACCTCGGAAAGCTGCGCCCAGGACATCCTCCGCACCACCAACATCCGCGAGGTGGAACCGGGCGAGATCCTCGTCTTCCGGCCCACCGGCATGACCTCGATCCGCACCGACGCCCGGTTCTTCCGCGGCGACCGCCGGCCCGGCACGGCGCACTGCGTGTTCGAGCTCATCTACTTCGCCCGCCCCGACTCCTTCCAGTACGGCAAGCAGGTTTACCGCATCCGGCAGCGCATCGGCCAGACGCTGGCCGGCTACGACGACTTCACGCCCGACTGCGTCGTGCCGGTCCCCGATTCATCCAACTTCATCGCCCAGGGCTATTCCGAGGCCAGCGGCGCCCCCTACTCCATGGGGCTCATCCGCAACCACTACGTGGGCCGCACGTTCATCAAGCCGGTGCAGCAGTTTCGCGACGAGTCGGTGAAACAGAAGTTCAATCCGCTGGCCGGCTTCTTCACCGGCAAGCGGGTGGTGCTGGTGGACGACTCCATCGTCCGCGGCACCACCCTGCGCAAGCTCGTGCGCATGATCCGCTCGGCCGGGGCCCGCGAGGTGCACGTCCGGATCGGTTCACCGCCCGTGAAGTTCCCCTGCTATTACGGCATCGACACGCCCACCTACGAGGAGCTCATCATCAACCAGATCAGCCAGGAGCAGCTCCGCATCCACATGGAAGCGGACTCGCTCAAATACCTCGAGCTGGAGGATCTCCTCGGCATCGTGGAAAACGGCTCCCAGTTCTGCGCCGCCTGCTTCGACGGCCGCTACCCAGTGGGCACCCCCATCCCCGGCAAGAAGTCGCAGTGCTGATCCTCGCTCATCCGGCGGCGGTCGATGGGACCGGATTCCCGATCGGTCCGCATTCGCCCTGTCGCCCCTGAACCGCTCACGGGTCTCCGGCCGACGCGCCGTTCAGCCCGGACCGGACGGGTCGCCCGGAGATGTCGTTTTTCATTTCTTCACCGCCCAACCGTCTGATGACTCGCCGTCGAATCCCCATTATAATGAGCATACTCGGATACCCGGGAGGCGATCCATGACGATGAGACCGCGCGCGCTAGGGTTGTTCGTCCTGACGTGCCTGTGCGCCGCCACCGCGGCGGTCGCGGCCCAGACGCCGGAGCCCCCCCCGGACGCGGCGCGCCTGGGACTCCAGGCAGCCATCGAAACGGTCCCGGTCAGGCTGGACGGCCGGGTCCTGTTCTCGCTTCGCGGGATTTCGGCCTTTCCCGCCGAGGAGCGGGCTGGCGCCGTCTCCGCCCGGATTGAAACCGCCGCCCGCGACAAGAAATTCAACCCAAAGAATCTGGTTGTCGTCGAGGAAGAGTCGATGTCCGCAATCATGGCCGGCAATGTCCGGTTGCTCAGCATCGTCGATGCCGACGGCGATCTGGAAGGCGTGTCCCGCCAGTCGCTGGCGGGCATCGTCTGCAACCGGATCCGCCAGGCGATCGTGACGTATCGGACGGAACGGCAGCCCGACGCCATCTGGAACAACGTGTTGCTGGCTCTTGGGTATACCGGGGTCCTGGCGGCCGTCCTGGCTCTGCTGGCCTGGGTGTGGCGCCGGATCATGCGCCGACTTGCCGTCAAGATCGAAGACCGGGCCCGCTCCATGGGCGTCGATTCGTTACAGGCGGGAAGCGCCCAGAAGGTGGGCATCATCATCCGCCGCGGCTTGCGCAGCGTGTTAACCCTGATCATCATTCTGGCCGTCTATTTCTACGTTCACGTGGTGCTCGGACTGTTCCCCTGGACCCGGTTCATTAATGCGAGACTGGCGGATTGGATCATTCGACCGCTTCAGACCATTGGGCACTCGATTGTCAGCCAACTGCCGAACCTGATCTTCCTCCTGATCCTGTTCTTCATCGTGCGCTGGGTGCTCGGGCTGGTGCGCCTGTTTTTCGACTCCGTGGCCAAGGGAACCATCACCTTCGCCAACTTTGACCCGGAATGGGCGCACCCGACCTACAAGATCGTCCGGCTGTTGATCGTCGCCTTCGGCCTCGTGGTCGCCTACCCCTACATTCCCGGCTCGGAGTCGGCGGCATTCAAAGGTGTTTCCCTGTTTTTGGGCGTCGTCTTCTCCTTGGGGTCTTCGTCGGTGATCTCCAACCTCCTGGCGGGCTTCACCCTGACCTACCGCAAGGCATTCAAGCTCGGCGACCGGGTCAAGATCGGGAACGTGGTGGGTGACGTGACCACCATGCGGCTGCAGGTCACCCATTTGCGCACTCCCAAGAACGAAGAGGTCATCATCCCCAACTCCTCCATCCTGAACGGCGACGTGATGAACTACAGTTCGATGGCCCAATCGCCCGGGCTCATTCTGCATACGACGGTGGGGATCGGCTACGAAACCCCCTGGCGGCAGGTGGAAGCCATGCTCCTCCAGGCCGCGGACCGGACGCCCGGCCTGCTCAAGGCGCCCCCGCCGTTCGTCCTGTTGAACTCGCTGGGCGACTTCTGCGTCGTCTATGAGATCAACGCCTACTGCGACCAGCCGCAGCAGATGGGTCCGCTCTACGCCCGGTTGCACCGGTCCATCCTGGACGTGTTCAACGAGTACGGCGTGCAGATCATGACGCCGGCCTACGAGGGCGACCCCGACCAGCCGAAGGTGGTTTCCCGCGACGAGTGGTACAAGAGCCCGGCCGAACCGCCACGCGAGTGACCGCGATCAGATCAGGCCCGGAACCAGCTTCTTTATGCGGGCGCAGTAGGCGGCGTAGGCCGGGTCGCGGGCCGCGTGGAGAACCTGTTCCTCCCGGGCAATCCGGCGGATGACCGCCCACGCGATGGGAGCCATGAGGACCGCCAGGCTGAGCCGGCTGGCGTACGCAACACCCAATCCCAAAAAAGCGAGGAGAAGCTTCGAGTAGGACGGGTGCCGAACGAACCGGTACAGGCCGCGCTCCAACAGTTTGTGATCCCGACGGATGGCCACGTCCACGGTGAAGTGGCGCCCCAGGGTCACGTCGAGCCCAATCATGAGCCGGAGGAGCCGCAGCGATCCGCGCCTCAGCGCCAAACCTGGCTGAGCGCGGTCATCGCCAGCCGAAACGCATCGGTCGCCGTAGGCTTCTCGCTCCGACTGTCACGGAGCATGACGTCGATGAGCCCGCCGGGGAGCTTCGGCCCGATGTGCTGCAGCAGCCGGGCCAGGAGCGCCGGGACATGGCGGATGGACACGTCCCGGGAGCGGTTGAGCAGGCGCACCAGGTCGTCCATCGCCATCTCCTCGGGACCCTGCAGGTCGAAGACCCCGCTCTCGCCCGACTCGAGCGCGGCGAGGACTGCGGCCACGACATCCCCGATGAAGACGGGTGCGACCCGCTGCCGGCCGCTGCCGAGGACGGTCACGCTCCCCTTCGGGCCGGCCATCATGGCGCTCGCCGTGGGGCCGGGCGCCTCGGGCGGACCGATGATGTGGGCACACCGGAACACAGTGAGCGGGATCCGGGTGTCCCGGATCAACTGCTCGGTCCGCGCTTTGGTCTGGAGGTAGGGATTGGCGGCGGTTTCCGCTGCGCCGAGATAGCTCAGGAACACCACGAGGCGCGCCCGGCCGCCCTCGAGGGACTGGATCAGCCGGTCGGCGGGCAGGACGTTGGCCTTCATGTAGTCGTGGTCGGGCGGATTGAGCGTCCCCGCCAGATGTACCACCGCCTCGGCCCCGCGGATGGCGTCCCGGGCCGCGTCCACCGCGAGCCAGTTGGGGATGGAGCGGCAGCCCTCCACGGAGAACGGTTCACGAACCAGCGCGGTCGTCATGATGCCGTGCCGCACCAGTTCGACCAGCAGCCGGCGGCCCACTTGCCCGTTGGCGCCCGTGACGACGACGGATCGAGGGAACACACATGCCTCCTGCACCGAATAATCGGCGCCGACGGTTGGTTGTCGGCTGCTCCGCGACCATCAACTCATCGGTTGGCGGATGATGGTCTTCCATTTGGCCGGGGCGGCCTTGCGGATGTCGCTGAGGTAGATTTCGTGGTGCTTGCCCGCCGGCCGCCGGCCAAGGGATTCGATATAGCGGTGCACCTTTTCCACCGCCGGGCCCTCCGCCGAGAACGGCCCGACATGGAGGATCTGGGCACACGCGCCCTCGGCCAGCACCTCGAAGCGGAGCCGGTCGATGGCGGCGGGCGCCTTCTTGCGCCGCACCTCGGCCATGGCGCGCTCCACGAGCTCCCCGGTGACGAGGTCCGGCTGCATGATCAGGAGGGTCCACTGCCAGTGCGACTTGTCATGAATCGAAAATCGAGCCATGTCATCGGCCCACCACAATCCTTCCAGCGGCATCACGCCGTAGTCCACGGCCAGCGGACCCTTCTTCACCATGAACTTGACAGTGTACGCCACGGCGAATAACGCCTCCACCGCGGCGGCAAATTTCGGAGAGCCGTTGGGGTCGCCGGCGCCGTCCACCATCAGGTAACTCTGAGGCGGCACCTCGACCTGAACCACCGCTGTCGCGGACGGACTGTAGAGCGATTTCAGTTTCTTCCGGTAATCGATCTTCGGCATCGCGTCTCCTCTGGGGGGCCAACACCGGCGTCGGCAGTATAACATGATGGGGGGTGGAAAGACGCCGGTGGCGAACCGCGGTCACGACCCGATGATCGATGGCGATCATCGTTGCGATGATTGCGCTGCCGGTCGGACGAGGTTGGCGCCGAGCGTGGCCAGGTCAGCGAAGAAGTCGGGGTATGACTTGCGGACGCACTCCGCGCCGACGATGGTCACGGGACCGGCGGCACCGAGCGCGGCCACCGCCGCGGCCATGGCCATGCGGTGGTCGCCCCCAGCGTCCACCGTTCCGCCCACCAGCCGGCGGCCGCCGACCACCACCAGCACGTCCCCCTCTCGCCGGACATCCCCGCCGAGTCTCGTGAACATCCGGATCAGCGCCGTCGCACGGTCGCTTTCCTTGTGAGCCAGGCGGTCCGCGCCGCGCATTGCGCTGCGGCCACGGCAGTGGACCGCCAGAGCCACCAGGGGCGGGAACAGGTCCGGCGCGTCGGTCAGATCGACCTCAAAGGCACGCGGTTCCTCACGGGCGATCCGCACGCGGTCCGTTGCCGGCAGCCCTCCGGGAACAGCATCCCACTCGGGCGCCGCACCGGCCGCCGCCAGCGCGTCCAGGACCAGGCGGTCAGCCTGGGTGGAGGCCGGGTCCAGTCCCGTCACGACGATGTCACCGGCCACGGCCCCGGCCACCAGGAGAAAGGCCGCCCCGCTCCAATCCCCCTCCACGATATACTCCCCCGGCCGGTACCGCTGGTTGCCGCGGATGCGGAACTCTCCATACTCTTCGTGTCCGGCGGTCACTCCGAACGCGTGCATCACCGCCAGGGTCAGGTCGATGTACGGACGGCTGGCCAACCGCCGCACCGTCAGGACGGAGTCACCCGGCGCCAGGGGCAGGGCCATAAGCAGGCCCGTCAGGAACTGGGACGTAAGCGCTCCGTCCACTTCCACCGGTCCGCCCCGCAGCGGCCCCCGCACCCGCAGGGGCAGGTGCCCGCCTGTGCTCATACACTCGGCGCCCAGCTGCCGGAGCGGATTCTCGATGGGCCCCACCGGCCGGCGGAGCAGCGATCCCCGTCCGGTGATGGTCACCGCATCTGCGCCAAGCGCCGCAATGGCTGGGAACAGCCGCGCCGCCAGCCCCGACTCACGGCAGTCCAGCGGCACACCCGTTGGGGCGAGGCCGCCGGTCACGGTCACGCGATCCCGCCCCGCCGCCACCCGCGCCCCCAACGCCCGGGCCACCGCCAGCGCCGCCCGGGCGTCGTCGCAGCGGGACGGATTCCCGATGATCGTCCGCCCGTCCGCCAGCAGCGCGGCCGCCACCGCCCGGATCATGGCGCTCTTGGACGCCGGCGCCGCCACCGTGCCGCACACCACCGACGGCACCACCTGCACGTTCACGCCTCACCTCCGTTGCCTCTTCCGCAGCATTGCGGCAGGCCCCGAAACTGGCGGACGAACGCCGCCACGTCGGCCAGCGCCTCTTCGGCCGGCCGGCCCGGCTCCACCCGCCGGGCGATGGCGCTGCCCATGATGAATCCATCCACGTCCCGCAACGCCATCGCCTGCTCCGGACGGCTGATGCCGAATCCCACGAGCAGCGGCAGGTCCGAACGCATTCGGATCCGGGCTATCTGCTCCCGCAGCGCGGCGTCTGAGTCCTGATCGGTTCCGGTCACCCCCGCCACCGACACCAAGTAGACAAAACCGGATGCCGCCGCCAGGATCCGCTCCAGCCGCGCCGGTGGCGTGGTGGGCGCCACGAGCTGAATCAGGTGCACCCCCGCGCCGACACAGGCCCGGTGCAACTCGCCGCACTCGTCCACGGGCAGATCCGGCACGATGAGGCCCTGGACGCCTGCCTCGACAAGCCGCGCCGCAAAATCGGCCGATCCCGCCTGAAACACCAGGTTGGCGTACGTGGTGAGCACGACGGGCCGGTGGAATCCGGGCGGCCGCAGCCTTGCCGCCAGGTGGAACACGTCGGCGGGACGCACCCCGTTCTCCAGCGCGCGACGGCAGGCGGCCTGGAACATCGGACCGTCGGCCAGCGGGTCGCTGTACGGGATGCCCAGTTCCAGGATGTCCACCGCCGGAGCCAGCACGTCGATCAGCCGCCGGGTGAACGCCGCGTCTGGATAGCCGGCGTACACGTGGGCCATGAAGGCCAGCCGGCCGGTCCGGCGGCAATCATGCAGTCGTTGGGTCAGGTTCATGGTTGCGCCTCCACAGTCGCCAAGTCCTTGTCGCCCCGGCCCGACAGGTTGAGCACCACCACGTCGTCGGATCCGAGGTTCATCTTCAGCACATGAGCCAGGGCGTGGGCGGATTCCAGCGCGGGGATGATCCCCTCGGCGCGGGCCAGCAGCCGGAAAGCCGCCACCGCCTCGGCGTCGGTCGCGGTGACATAGTCGGCCCGGCCGGTCCGGTGCAGATGGGCGTGTTGCGGGCCCACGCCCGGGTAGTCCAGGCCGGCGGAGACGCTGTGCGCCTCCTCGATCTGGCCGTCGGCGTTCTGCAGCACCATGGTCCGGGCTCCCTGGAAAATTCCCTCGCGACCGCCGCCGAGCGAAGCGCCATGGCGGACGCCGTCGCCGCCGGCCTCCACCCCCACGAGCCGGACGCCGGTGTCTCCCAGAAACGCATCGAAGATTCCGATGGCGTTCGAACCCCCGCCCACACACGCCACCACCGCATTGGGCAGCCGCCCTTCCGTCGCCAGAATCTGCGCCCGTGCCTCGCGCCCGATGACCTTCTGGAAATCCCGCACCACCGCCGGGTAGGGATAGGGGCCCGCCACCGACCCCAGCAGGTAGTACGTGGTGCGGACGTTCGTCGTCCAGTCGCGGAGCGCCTCGCTCACCGCATCCTTCAGCGTACCGCGCCCGGGAGCGGTCTCCACCGGTCGCACTGTCGCGCCGCAGAGGCGCATTCGCTCCACGTTCACGCGCTGGCGGGCCATGTCCTCGACACCCATGTACACCTCTACCGGCAGGCAGAACAGGGCGCCGGCCATGGCCACGGCGACACCATGCTGCCCGGCCCCGGTCTCCGCGACGACGCGCGTCTTGCCCATGCGGCGCGCCAGCAGCATCTGCCCCAGCACGTTGTTGGTCTTGTGAGCGCCACCGTGGAGCAGGTCCTCACGCTTGAGATAGACTCGCCCACCCGCGGTCGCGGAGAAATTCCGCGCCAGGTACAGCGGTGTGGGCCGGCCGGCGTAGTCCGCGAGCAACTCCGCCAATTCTGCGCCGAATGACGGATCGGCCAAGGCCCGTCCCCACGCCGCCTCCAGTTCGTCGAGCGCGGCCATGAGCGTCTCGGGCACGAACCGCCCGCCGAACCGGCCGAAGCGGGTGCGGTCCTTGGCGGCGCGGGCGAACCGCTCCACGGCGATCGTGTCCTTGATCCCCGGCGCCGTCTCCAGGCCGGAGCAGGCGTCCACGGCGAAGGGATCCACCGGCAGGTCGGTCACCGTGTCGGGCCCGAGGCCGCCGGCCAGGAACACCTTGCCGGGCGCGCCGGCCAGCAGCCGGTGGTCGAACGAACGGCCAGTCCCGCCGAATCGCGCCCCGTCGCCGCCGTCGTACAGCCGGGCGAACACGCGGTAGCCGTCCGTTTCCGGCAGGCTCTCGCCCACGCGGAATGCCTTGATCACCGGCCGTTCCCAGCCGCGGCAAAAGGCGGCGCTCTCACAGCCGTGGAACTGAAGCACGTCGAGACCGACCTCTGTTGCGATGCGGCGCACCGCCCTCCGCGGCGCGTCCACGAACACGCCTACCGTCGCCACGGTGTTGGGCAGCCCCCGGGCGATCGCCGCCGCGCGCTCCGGCTCGATGTAGCGCGGACTGCCGGGATGGAAGTTGAAGCCGATGTAGTCGGCGCCGGCTGCGACGGCCACCGCCGCGTCCTCAGCCCGGGTCACGCCGCATACCTTCACTCTCGGCCGGCGCAGCGCCGCCAGTTGCTCGGCCGGGTCTGCGGCGCGCATGAGCGCCGTGCCCACGAGCACGGCGTGGGTGTCCAGCCGGATGATGTCGGCCAGGCTGGCGATGCCCGACTCGCTCACCACCAGGCGGTCGGCGGGAATCAACGCCTTGAGTCGCAGCGTGGTCTCCAGATCCACCTGAAAATCGCACAGATCCCGGTTGTTGATCCCGATGATGGCCGAGTCGGCGGCCAGGGCTTTTTCCAACTCCGCCTCGGTGTGCACCTCCACCAGGCTATCCATGCCAAGACCGGCAGCGATGCCGATGAAACGCCGCAGGTCCGCCGCCGACAACAGCGCGGCGATGAGGAGCACGGCGTCGGCGCCCAGCGCCCGCGACTCCAGAATCTGGGCCTCGTCAACGATGAAATCCTTGCGCAGCACCGGCAGCACCGTGACCGCCTTCACCCGCCGGATATCCGCCGGGTCGCCACCGAAGAAGCGGCGATCGGTGACCACCGATATGGCCGAGGCGTAGCGGTCGTACTCCATCGCCAATTCACGGACTGACCGACTGCCCAGTTCGCCCGCCGAAGGTGACCGCCGCTTGATTTCGGCGATGAGATGGTGCCGCCCCCGCAGGTGGGCGCGGAGGCTCCGCGCCGCGGGCTTGAGCCGCGTGAAGTCGGCGCCGTTCGGCAGCTCGGTCCGCTTATGGGCGACGATCTGATCCAGAATCATGACTGTACCTCCTCAACTCTTCCAGCTTGGCCGCAGCCCGGCCCGAATCCACGGCCGCTGCGGCTCGGGCGATGCCATCGGCGAACGATGCGGCCCGCCCCGCGACCAGCAGGCCCGCCGCCGCATTGAGCAGCACCACGCTCCGAGCGGGACACCGCTCACCCGCCAGCACACGCTGCACAACGGCGGCGCTGGCCCCGGGCCCGTCCACGGCCAGCGCTTCCCGGGGGACGCACCCCAACCCGGTCTCGGCCGGGTGGAGGATGAACGTCTGCACGCAGCCGCGGCACAACCAGGCGATCCGGTTGGGACCGTCCAGGGTGAGTTCGTCCAGGCCGTCGCCGTGGACCACCATGGCATCCTCCAGTCCCAGCCGCGCCAGCGTCTGAGCAAACAGGTTTGTCAGCTCGGGGTCATAGACGCCGATGAGCTGCGCGCTCACTCCAGCCGGGTTGAGCAGCGGCCCCAGCAGGTTGAACACGGTGCGGATGCCCAGGTCCCGGCGGATTTCTCCCACCCGCCGGAACGCCGGGTGGTGCGCCGGTGCGAACAGGAAACCGATCCCCGCGGTTTCGATGCACCGTTGAACGCCTTCCGGAGGCAACTGCACGTTCACGCCGAGCGCCTCGAGCACATCAGCGCTGCCGCAGCGCGACGAGACCGAGCGGTTGCCGTGTTTGGCTACCGCTACCCCGCAGCCCGCCAACACGAACGCCGCGGCGGTGGAGATGTTGAACGTCCGACAACCGTCGCCCCCCGTGCCGCAGGTGTCCATGAGCGGCCGCGCCCGCGGCGCGATTCGCACCGCCGCGGACCGGGCCAGTTCCACAAAGGCGGCTAGCTCCGTCACCGAAACCCCCTTCAGGTTCAGCGCCATCAGCGCCGCCCCCACGCGGGCGTCGGACCAGGAGCCGTCCATCACCGAGCGCATGAAGCCGAGCGACTCCTCGCGGGTCAGGTCTTGCCGCCGGCTGAGTTTCGTCAGGATGGCCTCCGCGGTGCTCATGGCAACCTCCGCAGCACGTTGGCCAGGATCCGGCTGCCGTGGGCGGTGAGGATCGACTCGGGGTGGAACTGCAGCCCCGTCAGCCGGCCGGCGGAATCCTCCACCGCCATGGGGACATCGTCAGCGGTGGCGGTCACGCGAAGGGGCGGCGGAATCACGGTTCCGCACAGCGAGTGGTACCGGCCGGCGGAAAACGGTTGCGGCACGCCGTCAAACAGCGTCGTGCCCGAGTGGGTCACGAGCGACTTTTTGCCGTGCACCGGCACAGGCGACCGGCCCACCACGCCGCCGAACGCTTCGATGAGGCACTGGTGCCCGAGGCAGATGCCCAGGATGGGATAGTCCGGATGGTACCGCCGAATCAGAGGAACGCAGATGCCGGCCTCGGCGGGGGAGGACGGTCCGGGCGATAGCACGACCAGCCGCGGCCGCAGCTCTCCGAGCACCCGTTCCAGGTCGGCCGGCGCAATGTCGTTCCGATGGATTTGGACCGCCGCACCCAGGCCGCGCAGCTCATCCACCAGGTTGTAGGTGAAGGAATCGAAGTTGTCGATCATCAGAACGTTCATGACATCACCCCCAGGGCCTCAAGGCAGGCCCGACTCTTGCGCCACGTCTCCTCGCACTCGCGCTCGGGCACCGAGTCATAGACGATGCCGGCGCCGGCGCGGACTTCGGCCATGCCGTCCCGCAGCAGGATGGAGCGGATGACGATGCAGGAATCGAAGTCGCCGCGCGGCGTCAGGTAGCAGACCGCCCCGCCGTAAAAGCCCCGCGCGTCGGGCTCGTAGCGGCAGATCAGCTCCATCGCCTTGATCTTGGGCGCCCCGGTGAGCGTGCCCATGTTCATGGTGGCCTTGTAGGCGTGAAGCGCGTCGAGATCGGCCCGCAGCCGACCCCGCACCGTGGAGACCAGGTGCTGGACATGGGAGTACTTCTCCACCTTCAGCAGCTCGGGCGTGTGGCGCGTACCCGGCGCGGCGACGCGGGCGATGTCGTTGCGGGCCAGATCCACCAGCATGCAGTGCTCGGCCAGCTCCTTGCCGTCCTGGAGCAGGTCCAGCTCGAAGCGGGAATCCAGTTCCGGATCGATGCGGTCGCCGCGGCGCCCCCGGGGAAAGGTGCCGGCGATGGGCCGGATCTCCACGGTGCGCTCCGGGCCGGCCGAAACCTTCAGGCAGGTCTCGGGACTGGATCCCAACAACGCATACTCCGGCGCCTGGAAGTAGAACATGTAGGGCCCGGGGTTGATCGCCTTGAGCCGGGCGTACACCTGCAGCGGCGGCTCGGCGGCGGGCACACGGAAGCTGCGCGACAGGACGCACTGGAAGATGTCGCCCCGGCCGATGTGCTCCTGGATCCAGGCGACACGCTCCCTGTAATCGGTGTCGGACACCGCGACCGCCGGCGGACCCGCTGCCGGAGCCGGTGGGCAGTGATACGGCTTCGCCGTCCGGACCGCCTCCTCCAACCGGCGGATCGTCTCCATGCAGTCGTACCGGGCGTCACTGTCCGCGCCGTTGAGCACCGGCAGGTTGGAGATGAGATAGGTCTTGTTCTGCAGGTGGTCCATCACGAACAGGTTGTCGGCGAAGTAGAAGTCCAGGTCGGGCAGGCCGCCGTCGGGCTGGGGCGGCAGCGTCTCGAA
>Ga0116144_10001751_pt1 | contig 24979 bp, 21 predicted proteins | sample AD_UKC035_MetaG_FD_89746 | JGI IMG/M metagenome (GOLD analysis project Ga0116144, IMG submission 89746) | Active sludge microbial communities of municipal wastewater-treating anaerobic digesters from USA - AD_UKC035_MetaG | ecosystem: Engineered > Bioreactor > Anaerobic > Digestate | place: USA...
AGATTTGCTTCCCGGTACAGATCCGGTGCTGATCTTGAAGCAAAACAATTTTCTCCTATGGACAGAAACCACAAAAGAAATAGAAGAATTATAATTTTTCGTTCCCTCATTTTAAGATCTTGCTGATTCTTCAATTTTTGATATTGATCCTAATGCTAGCTGATATAGGCTTTCAAGACTGCCGGCTTCAGAACCGGCAAAGCGTGCAAATTCACAACTGTCTATAGTTGAGGTGAATTCTTTGATAAGCGCTTCATCGACATTTTGCTTTAGCAATGCCTCTGTTGCCGATTCTTTTGAAAGGTCAGAGACAGGTATTTGTAATTTATCGCTGATAAAACCCCACATTGCTTTGGAAATTTCATCGAGGAATTTTTCTTTTTCATTTGCATTAAGAAGTTTTTTGGCAATTGAAAGTCTTTTCAATGCAACTTTATTAGCTCTTCTGCTTTTGAGAATCCCGGTCTTACCTTTTAGTTTTTCTTGTCTTTTTCTTACAAGGAGCATTCCTGCAAACAGAAGTACAGGGGCACTGAGCAAAGTGTAAAACATTCCTGAACCGTAAATGCCATTGGAAGCTCTGACAAATTCAGGTTCATGTGTCTTGATAAAGCGAATGTCTTTACCTAAAAGCTGAATATCAGACTTGTTGACAGCAGACCCTGTGATCACAGTCATGCTTTCGTCTCCCTTATTTACTTTAATCAAAATCTCCGGTGAAGGAATTTCCTGATAGGATTTTTTATCCAAATCGAAATATGCAAAGTTCTCTATTGGGATTTTGTATTCGCCAGGATTTCGTGGGATCAGGAGATATTCAAAAGTCTTAGATCCCGTGACACCGCCAACACTTGCATTTAAATTTGAATTTTCTTTAGGATCGTAAGTCTCAAAATCAGGAGGGAAGGAAATAGCAGGAGGATCTACCAGCTTAATATTTCCTTTGCCGCTAATTTTTATCTTAAGAGTAACAGGGTCATGGGTCTTTAGCTCTTTTTTATCTACGGAAACTTCATAATTAAATTTTCCGACAGCCCCTGAAAAAGTAGAGGGTGCATTAGGAGGAAGTTCTTTTACATTGATTCTTATTGCTTCACCTTTCAGCGGAATTTTTACGTCTTGCACTCCGGTATTAAAAGGGTTCCCGAAAAATGGATCGTTAAAGAACTGACCAAAGGGGTCATTGCTTCTTCCTTGTCTTTTTACCTGAATTCTTGCAATAACTTCCATTGCCATTGCATCAACAGTTAGTGTTCCGCTGCGCTGAGGAAATAATACCATTTTTTTGAGATCCGCAACTTCATACCTGACTCCATCAATTATTTCCTGGCGAAATTGCAACTGTTGTGGCATAGGAATGTCCTGGCTCCAGAATCCATTCATTGAAGGAATTTTGTCAATGGAATAGTTTATCAGTTGGACTTTTGTACAAAGGCTGTAGGTAACTACAACTGCTTCGCCTAAATAGACATTCGACCTGTCGATAGAAGTGCGGACAAAAACATTTTTCGAATCAGAAGCATTTTGCTGGCTGTTTCCTTGTTTGCCTCCTTGTGCTTTACCGGCACCTTTTACAACGTTTATAGTAAGTGTATTACTGATAACTTTCCCGTTACTACCTTCAATCTCCGCACTACCAATTTTAAATGTACCTTCATTTCCTGCCTGTAAGATATAGGTAAATGACAAGGTCTGAGAAAAATTTCCATTGTTGATCTGGACGCTACTACTTTGATTAGGACCCATCAGTACACTGAAATTTGCAAAATCAGGCGCCCTGAATGATTTACCGTTTCCGCTAAAAGTAAATGTCACCTGAAACTGTTCTCCGGAAGCGACAGTAGTAGCAGAAGCTGTTGCGACAAATTTTTCACTTTGGGCAAAACTTTGCTTGTTCGCCAGACAGAGTAATGTCATGGCAAGGAATAGGGAGTATAAGCTTATTTTATTTATAATTTTCATCGTAAGAATTAAAAACTTTCTTCCCGTTACTACAAATTATTTTTTAACTCGATCATGCGATTATTCCACTCATGTTTAGTCATTTTATATTGATCACAAATCTCATCATGCGCATTAAATTTTTTTTCAAATGTCATTCCGATCTTTTGAAGGATATTTATGCTTGCTTTGTTTTCATGAATTGCGCGACCAATTATTTTTTCCAAACTTAATGTTTCAAAACCATATTCAAGACATTTCTCTGCAGCTTCTGTTGCCAGACCATTTCCCCTGAACTGTGGCAGAAGGCGATAGCCAAGATCAATTTCTTTTGTTTCTTCAATATATTTCAATCCGCACCAGCCGATATATTCCTGCGTCGATCTTAAAAGCAGAGTAAACCTGCCCATTTTGTATTGATCAAATTGCTTATAGTTTCGGATCAATGCTTCTGCCTCTTCAATATTTTTAAAAGGTCTATCACCCGTATTTTTTAGAATATCATCCGCATTATTGAGTTCGAACATACCTTTAGCATCTTCTATCTGCATGGGACGAAGGATCAGTCGGGTAGTATGGAGTGCGAATGACATGAAATCTATAATTTCTTTTTAATCCTTACCATTTTTTGTCGATGGAAATACGGACGGCTTCTTTTTTAGTAAGTTTTTTCTGCGTTTTCTTCTCGTCATTATTTAAGGCCTGCAGGATTTTTTCTGCATCTTCTTTGGATATTTCGTTTTTCCCTTTTTGAGCAGACTTTTCATCCTTTTGTTCTTCGCCTTTATCTGCTTGTTTATTCTCCTGCTGCTCTTGTTCTTTTCCCTGGTCTTTTTTTTGATCCTGGTTATTTTTATCCTGATTCTGCTGCTGCTGATCTTTATTTTCTTTATTATCGTCACCATCCTTGTTTTGTTGCTGCTGTTGTTGTTGCAACAATTTTGACTGGGCATAAGCAAGGTTATAGCGGGTATCGTTGTCTTTTGGATTTAGCTTAAGTGAATTTTTGTAGGCTTCGATACTCTCTTTGTATTTATCCGCTTTTAAAAAGGAGTTTCCTAGATTATGATAAGCTTTGGCTTTAGTTTCGCTGCTAATATCTTTATTTGATAAAATGGATTGATATTGAGTGGCCGCTTCTTCCATTTTATTTTGCTTGTAGAAAGAGTTCCCCAAATTATAATTTCCGGGAACCGAGTTCTTATTCTTTTCTAAAGATTTTCTATAGTTAAGTTCAGCCTCGGAATACTTTTTGGACTTGTATTCTTCATTCCCCTCTCTGATCAGTTTTCTTTCTGATTGTGCATGAGAAAGTACAGGTAAGAGCAACAACATTAAAGCCATCGGGAGGCTTAATTTTGCTTTTCCCTTAATTGATGAATATATTTTAATATTGAGCATGATATTCTATTAGTGCAATGTAAATGATTCTGCGTTAGTTTTGTTTTTGTTTTTCGCCAAAGAGGTCAATTTTATCTAATTTTGAATTTCGTCTGGTACTTATTAGAGAGGAAATGAATAGTACTAGTAGTGCTCCGGCAAGAAAATACTGGAAGCGATCTTCATAGCCGGTAAATTGTTTTACGCCGAAAGATTTTTTTTCCATTCCGGCAATCTGGCTAAGAATTCGACTCAAACCATCATCGCTATTTGTTGCTCTTATATATTGTCCTTTTCCTTCTGCAGCTATTTTTTCTAGAGTTAATTCGTCGAGCTTGGTCAGTACGGTGTTTCCATCCTTGTCCTTGATAAAATCTATTTGTGTCCCATTGCGATAAACGGGGATAGGAGCACCATCCGGAGATCCGAATCCGATTGTATGAATAATGATTCCTTCGTCATTCGCCTTTTTAGCTGCTTCAGCTGCATTGTCTTCGTGATTTTCTCCATCTGTAATAACGATAAGGGCTTTGTGCTTATTGTCATCACCCACGTACGACTGCATAGCCAGTTCTATGGCTGAACCAATTGCTGTTCCTTGTGTCGGAATAATATCGGTATCTATGGTAGAGAGAAATAATTTTGCGGCAGCATAATCCGATGTTATTGGAAGTTGAACGTAGGCATGCCCGGCAAAAATGATGATTCCAATTCTGTCATTTTCCAGTTGATCAATCATGCGACTGATAGATTGCTTTGCACGTTCAAGACGGTTTGGACGGATATCTTCAGCTTTCATGCTGTTAGAAACATCAAGAGCGATTATTACATCGACACCCTCACGTTTCACTTCTTCCAGCTTGGTACCTAATTGAGGATTTGCCCAGCCGATGACACTCAATGAATAGGCGAACAGGAATAAGATAAATTGAAGTGTTGGTTTAAAAGACGAGTGCGTTCTTGTCAATTTAGTAATCAATGATTTGTCACCAAATCGCGAGAGTAGTTTTTTGCGCCTGTATATTGCTACGAAAAACAATAGCACAAAAACCGGCACTGCCAGAAAAGCGTAAAGATGTTCAGGATGTGCGAATCTGAGCATGGTCAGGGTATGGATTTTAATACTGTTTGACGAAGAAGAATATCCAATCCGAGTAATATAAGAGCGATCAAGACGAGAGGATAAAATTCTTCAGACTTGTTTCTGAATTCTGTGACATCAATTTTCGTTTTTTCTAATTGGTCTATCTCGGCATAAACTTGTTTTAGCTTGTCAGTACTTGTAGCCCTAAAATACTGGCCTCCTGTCTCATCAGCAATTTGCCGCAAGGTGGCCTCGTCAATTTGGACTTCTACATTCTGGTATTGTTTTCCGAAAGGAGTATTGAATGGATAGGGTGCAAATCCTTTTGTTCCCACACCGATCGTATATACCCTGATGCCAAAAGTTTTTGCAATCTCACCTGCTGTTTGTGGCGCGATCGCACCGATATTGTTCACGCCGTCTGTAAGGAGTATAATAACTTTACTTTTAGCTTTGCTTTCCCGGATACGATTTACGGCAGTTGCCAGACCTTCGCCTATAGCAGTACCATCCGCAAGCATCCCGGATTCAATTCCCCGGAGTAAATTCTTAACGACGGCGTGGTCAGTCGTTAAAGGGCATTGTGTAAAGCTTTCACCACCAAAAACTACAAGTCCAATCCTGTCGGTTGGCCTGGAGTCAATGAATTTTTCGGCAACTTTTTTTGCTGCTTCAATTCTGTTTGGCTTTAAATCCTCTGCCAGCATACTTGTGGAGATATCCAAAGAAACTATGATATCAATTCCTTCAGTAGTAATATTCTGTCCGCTGGAACTTGACTGAGGCCTCGCAAGAGCAATAACGATAGCAGCAACTGCAAGCATCCTTAGTATAAAGGGAAGAATCAGAAATCGTTGTCGGAGACTTGGACTGTATTCATTTAACAACATAAACGAAGAGAAACGTAAAAAGCTCGGCTTCTTCTTCCAAAAGTAGATGGATACGGCCACCATTACAGGAATCAGACAGAGTAACCACAGATAATGCGGTTCAGCGAATTGGATGCCCTTTATCATTCCTCGTTCTCCTTTCTGTTGATATCAGCTTCACGAATTGGCCTGGTGAGATTAACAAAGTCATATGCATATTGAAGAGATCTCTCATTCTCGTCAGGCATAGGAATCATTTTAGCAAATTTCACCGGATCGGCTGTAGTCAACACATATCTCAATTTCTCAAAAGCATCGCCGGGAAGTGTTATACGGCGAATCCTGTCTAATGTCTCATCTGACGTGAGCTCGAGTGCATTTATGTCGTAGGATCTTTCGATGTATTCTCTCAGAGTATCAGAAATTTCACTATGATATTTTTTATAAAATCCCTGTTGCCATAATTTTTCCTGCTCTGTCTTTTTGAGTGCATCAAGCGCAATTTGATACGCCGGAATTTTTGGCTTTGAAGGGAGCAATGGAGCTGCAACATTTTTTCTGTTTTTCCAAAGTCTCCAAAGGAACCATAAAACAAGTATGCACAATAAGACAATTCCAACCATGGATAGTATTTCCATCAGGGTTAAAGGAGCAGTCAATGGTGCCTTGATATCTTTGATGGCGAGAGTTGTATCTACCTGTATTGTTTTAACGGAAATTAGAAATGCTTCAGTTGAGAAAGTGTCTGTCAGTCCGGTTTCATTATTTAGGCTTGTAAAATGAAATGGTTCGACAACATAGTAACCTGAGTCAAAACTTGTAACCTGAAGTGATTGTGAAAAAATGGCACTGCTTTTATCTTTAGCTACGACTGTATCAATCGCACTTCTTGAAACAACTTCGATACCGTCAAATGTATCAGGTATCAATGGGAAGTTTATTTTCACTCCTGTTGGAATGTTGGCTTTCAAGCTAATCTTAACTTGTTCTCCAATTCGAATCTGGTTAGTGTCGGGAGTTGCAGTCACAATGATAGGACCTGCAGGAAGTGCTGCTTTTAAAGCATGGTCCGGGTATAGACTTAGCAAGGTTAAAAGCAGGAATAGCCTGTGACTATATTTGGTCAGCTTATTTATAATTGAATGATACCTGATCATTATGATCTAAATCTTTTTCTAAGTAATATTATCCTCTTGTACCTCTTTTTTTGAACAAAGCCATCAATGGTTGAACATAACTCTGATCTGTTCTGATAGAGCAGTGATCAACACCACTTCGTGCAAATGTGTCTGCAAGATCTTTTTCCCATTTCAGCCACTTCTTTTTGTATGCTAACCTGAAATTCCCGGAATGAGTGTCAACATACAGCAGCTTTCCTGTTTCTGCATCTTGCATGTGAATTAATCCAACATCCGGAAGCTCCTTTTCTTTTTCATCATAAATTCTCAGTGCAACAACATCGTGTTTTTTGTTTGCAAGTTTAAGGGCATCATCAAACGATTGATCCATAAAGTCTGAGATCAAGAAGCAAATACTTTTTTTCTTAATAACATTTACGACATATCGCAATCCTTCAGAAATATTAGTTTTACGATGAACCGGTTCAAAATTGATCAGCTCACGTATGATACGAAGGATATGTGACTTACCCTTTTTTGGTGGAATGAATTTTTCAATTTTATCACTGAAAAAGATCAAACCGATTTTATCATTGTTTTGAATTGCAGAAAAGGAGAGAACGGCACACAATTCAGTTAGGAGATCCTTCTTAAATTGTGTTTTGGTTCCAAAGTCACCGGAGGCACTGACGTCGACAAGTAGCATGACAGTAAGTTCTCGTTCTTCCTCGAATATTTTCACGAAGGGATGTCCGAAACGAGCGGTAACGTTCCAGTCGATCGAACGAATATCATCACCCGGCATATATTCTCTAACTTCACTGAAAGCCATCCCACGACCTTTAAAGGCGCTATGGTATTCACCGGAGAATATATGTGCAGACAATCCTCGAGTTTTGATCTCGATCTTTCTGACTTTTTTGATTAATTCGTTTGTTTCCATTAATGATCCTATTGCATTTCAATGCTTACATTATAGGTAAGAATTAACTGTAATGAAGGATTAGCTGCTACTATGGAACTTCAACGGCATTTAGGATATCGTTGATAATTTGTTCGCTGGTGACATTTTCTGCTTCAGCTTCGTATGTTAACCCAACACGATGGCGCAGAACATCATGGCAGATAGCACGTACATCCTCAGGGATAACATAACCGCGACGTTTGATAAATGCATAAGCTTTTGCAGCCAGTGCAAGATTGATACTCGCACGTGGAGAACCGCCATAACTGATCAGTTGTTTCAGACGACCTAAGTTATAATCCGCAGGCATACGGGTAGCAAACACTATATCAACAATATATTTTTCGATCTTCTCATCCATATATACTTCACGAACCATCGATCGTGCTTTGATGATCTGTTCGGGACTGATGACAGGACTTACCTTAGGGTAATCCTTGCCAATATTTTGTCTAATGATTGCTTTTTCCTCATCCTTGTTTGGATATCCGATTACCACTTTTAGCATAAATCGATCAACCTGTGCTTCAGGCAAAGGATATGTTCCTTCCTGTTCAATCGGGTTTTGTGTGGCAAGAACTAAAAAAGGCTCCTCCAATTTGAATGTTGAGTCACCAATGGTTACTTGTCTTTCCTGCATTGCTTCAAGTAATGCGCTCTGAACTTTTGCCGGTGCCCTGTTGATCTCATCAGCTAAAATAAAATTCGCAAAGATCGGACCTTTTCGTACGCGAAACTCTTCTTGTTTTTGGCTGTAGATCATCGTTCCGATTAAGTCAGCCGGAAGCAGATCCGGTGTAAACTGGATTCGATTGAACTTGGCTTGAATGGCAGAAGAAAGTGAATTAATTGCCAGGGTTTTCGCAAGCCCGGGAACACCTTCCAATAATATGTGGCCATTTCCAAGGAGACCAATAAGTAATCGTTCAGTCATATACTTTTGACCTATGATTACTTTGCTCAATTCCATAGTTATCATATCCACAAATGCGGATTCTTGCTGGATCTTTTCGTTTATTTCTTTGATATCCATCTTTTGTTGATTTGTTCTTGTTTATTGGATAAAATGTATTGAAATTCAGGAAATTAAATTGAATTGTTTTTGTAAAATTGCAATAAAATGTGCCTCAGTAATGATTCTAAATTATTTCCAAATTCGATTGCAATTTTAAAGATTATAGTATGAAAGAAATATGAATGAAGAGGTTAAAAATTGTTAAGAGGCTTATAGTAATTTTTCTACTGCCAGATGCTTTTTTTCATCGCTCAATTTATTTAGTGTCATTAGGAGAAGTGATATTGCCAATCCCGGAAAAATGACCAGCCACCAGGCGCTAAATTGTTCCCTTCCTGAGGCTAGCATTGAACCCCAGGTCACTGTGTCCGGAGATAAGCCAATACCCAAAAAGGATAGACCTGCTTCGGCAAGAATTGCACCTGCGATTCCAAAGATAATTCCAACACGGATCGGTTCGAATGCATTTGGCAGTAAATGATAGACAATTTTTCTTGCCGGACTAAAGCCCAAAGAGTTCGTTGCATCCGTAAAATTGCTGCTTCTGAGTTTGATGAATTCGCCACGAACCATACGGGCTATCCCTGTCCATGATGTTAGTCCGAGAATGAGGATCAAACTCAAGACCGAAGGTCTCGAGATCGCAGAAAGAGTAATGATAAGTATGAGTCTTGGAACACTCAAAAATAGTTCAATGAAACGCGAAACTATGCTGTCGACAGGTAAAAAGAATCCTTTGTTTTTAATTTTCTCTCTTGAACGTTTTCTTTTTAATGTGAAGGGTAGGAGTAAAATAAAAATAAAGAGAATAATTTTTAAAAAAATAAATGGCGATGAATTGGTGAAACTTACTTCAGATGTTCTTTCAATTGTGCTTTCAGGTAAAATGAAAATATAAAACCAGGCAGGAACAATCAGAATACAAGCGATCAGGAAATTTAGTTTGTCCAGATATAAGCCTTTATCGCCGTAGAATCCTGCCAATGAACCTATGATTATGCCTGTAAGAGCAGCAACTAACATGCTCATGAATCCAATAAGAAGAGAAATTCTTGTACTGTATATAAGTCCTGACAGTACGTCGGCACCTGTTTTTGTTGTTCCAAGCCAATGACGGTAGCGCAGCGGAAGTTTTTGTAATTGTTCACCGGAGGCAGGGTAGGTACGCCATTGTTTTTCGAATGGAGAAACATAATTTGAGTTTGCTATATCACTACTTGAGGGATCATATGGAACCGGGGCGAAAAGCTTAAAATCTGCTTCCAGATTCGTCCAATCCACGGATGTCTTGAGTACAGATTTTTCATTTCCATCTTTTATAATCTTTAAATAAGGATCTTGTTGGAAGGCAGGAGAAGTCCATGATCCGTTTTGATATAGAAGTAATGGCTCTTTGTTTGCCAGGATTGGTGCGCAAAGTGCTACAAAAAGGTAACCAAGAAAAATACATCTCAACCAAAGCGGTTGATCGTGGAGACGAAAGAGCTTCATTATATTTTTCAGGCTTGCTATAATTATCTTCATAGTTCCGAACTTTTAGAAAATGAAATTCTCGGATCCGCAAAAGTGTATAAGATATCACAGAGAAGAAATCCTCCCATAGTAATTAAACCTGTCAGAAAAAATACCGCTATTAAAACCGGATAATCATTTGCATCTATACTTTGGTAAATCGTAAGACCCATTCCTGGTATGCTGAAGATTGTTTCAATTAATACAGAACCTCCGATCGCAGCGGGAAATGCTGAAGAAAAAACTGTGATGACCGGAATTAAAGTATTTCTAAAGGCATGTTTTTTTACAACAGTATTTTCGTCCAATCCTTTGGCACGTGCAGTCCGTATGAAATCTTGTTTCAGTACATCTCCGATTGTCACTTTGAATATTCTACTAAGAAATGCAATTGATGCATAAGTATAGCAGATGGTAGGCAAGACCAGATAGGGAATGCTGAGCTGAATTTTTTTCAGGAAAGAAATCTCAACCGGGTAACCTCCCAGTGGCTTGACGCCGGAGGCGGGGAAAAGAAATATAACATCCGGATTGCTGAGCAGCATCAATAATAAAGTGGCAGTCCAAAAGATGGGTAACGAGAACAGCACGATCAAGATCGTTGAACTGATTTTTGTGAATGATGAATCAGGATTCCTTGCAGCATGTAATCCTATGGGCAGGCTAATGAGATATGCCAGAAATACTGAAAAGAGAGCAAAGAAAAGTGACCAGCTTATCCTGTCTTTAATGAGATCAGATACTTTTTGTCCTGTTGAATAGGAGTAGCCAAAATCTCCTCTGAGGATGCCTTTTGAAGAAAAATTATTTCCAAAAAGCCAATTATGAAATTGATTATTTGAATGAAAATGTACTGCAGGTATGTATGCTGCAATAGATTTTTTTTCAGTGTTCCCGTTTTGTAAGGAGCCAATGCTCAGATAAAAGACGGGTAAATCCAGGCCTAGCCGATTGGTCCAATATGCATGTTGGTCGGCTATCCCTGCATCGCGATTTGACTGGGGATCAGAACCGACTATCATTCTGTCAACCGGATCTCCCGGTGCCATCCTCAGAAAAATGAAGGATATCAGTACAAGGGCAGCGAGTGATGGGATGAATAAGAGAATACGTTTGAGCAGGTACCTGCGCATGGATCAAATATACAGGATGAGATTCAAGACTTTAATCATCCATGGAGGAATTATTCATTGTTTGTTGACAATAATTTGAAAGTATTGATGAGCATTCCAGGGCGATCAGCGAATAATGAGACATTTCCAAACCGTTTGTGTATTAGATTTCTTCTCATGCTACAATATAGGAATACGTATGGCTGATCTTCATATATCATTTCCTGAAAGCGCATGGTCATTGCATTTCTTTTTTCTGTGTCTAATTCCGCTTTTATCGAATCGATTAACGCATCACTTACATCATTACCAAATCCTGAATAATTGGAGCCATTATTTAACCAGGAGCTGCTATGCCAAAGTTGGGTGAAGTCTTCCGGAAATGGTGTTCCTCCCCAGCTTCCCAGCGACATATCAAAATCGTGATTCCTCATAGATTCCAGAAAAACTCTAAGATCCATCGGGATGAGTTCAACCTTAATGCCTACTTTGGCAAAGGATTCAGCGAGCATCGAAGCCATGTCTTTCCAGTCGCTGCTGGTATTCATATAGGCTAATTCGGCAATGAACTGCACTTTTTTGCCATCAATTTCTTTATCAAGAATCCCATTCTTATCTGAATCTACCCAACCTGCATCTTTTAAGAGTTCAGTAGCCCTATCAGTGTCAAATTCAATCGGCTTTAGCTCTTTGTTGAAGCCGGGTTTTAAAGGAGAAACATTTGCGACCATTCTTTTACAATATGAAGCATATTCTTTGTAAACTAATTTGATGAGATCATCAACAGGGCTAAGATGAGCAAAGGCTCTTCTCACATTTTTATCGGTAAATAATTTATTTCTTTTCTGCCCATCGGGTTTTTGGTTGAATGCCAGAAAGGTGTAGTTATACGTGAGTGAAAGAACATGATTATAATTCACGGCAATAGAAGGGTCTTCAGCTAGTGAGAGAAAAGTACCCATTGACATGTTGGTTGATACATCCAATGTTTGAGTCTTGAATTCAAGCTGAACAGAATTCTCGTCCTTGTTAATTTTGAATACTAATTTCTCCGGATAGGCTGCAAGTCTAGGGTTGTTAATATTTTTAGTCCAGTGATCTTTTTTCTTTTCAAGGGTAATTGACTGACCGGACTCCCAGGATACAACTTTATATTGCCCCAGACCATTTAAATAATTTATGTCTCTTCCAAATTTATCGTCATTAAAGCTCAGAGACCATTCCAGTAGTTCGAGATTTTTTTCGGCATGAAGTGTTGTATCATCAAGTTGCTCCATGGAATAGTTTTTCAAAATATTTTTAGGGTCATGAAATGAGCGTTGCATGATACAAAAACCGGTGACGAAAGATAAGTTTTGCATGCTATACTCCTTCATCAACATAGTAAATTTCATTGGGTCAGAGTTATCGGGTAAAATGTCTTTTAAATTTTGCCAGTAGCCTTTGACAGATGGATTGTTTGTAAGCGGACATTTGTGTGCTTTTGCAGTGAAGATGACGTCTTCAACCGTAATTGCATCACCATTGTCCCATCTGGGTTCTTTGCGTAAAGTGTAGGTATAAGCAAGTCCATCTTCAGAAATCAGGGGCAAAGCAGTGACAAGGTCAGGAGCGAAGGTCTGATTTTCATAATCTGTATTTAAAAGGTATGCCTGCGTCTGCAAAAGAATTTCTGAGCGCGGACTGGAGCCTCCGTTGCTGGGATGGAGATTGTCAGGTTCACTTGTGAGATGAACTACAAGAGTATTTTCGGTAGACCAGGCCGGGCTAAAATCTTTTGTATCCGCTATGTGGATGACAGGGGAAAGGTTTACAGACTGAACTGCACTTTTCTTTTTCGAAGAATTGCATGCAAAGAGCAATATGAAGGATATGCAATAGCAAAACTGTCTGAAAAACATTTTTGAATATTTCATGCACTAATATATGAATTTTTCGTTTGCTTCAAATTATGAGTAATTCGTTCTTAAATCCTTCATAAATATGAATCTCTGGGAGGCAAATAAATTTGTGATAGCTTCGTTGGATCTTTAAAGTTTAAAAACTAATTTATGATAAAATATATTTTGATGAGCGTGATGCTATGCTTGATGGCCGCTTTCACAAAAGGACAGACAGTTCCATCCTTCACCGGAACAACAGCCGGGAATAAGCAAATTGATATTCCGTCCGCATCAATGGGCAAGTATGCATTATTGTGCTTTGCCTCATCAAGAAAAGCACAAGCAGATCTGGAAACTTGGTTGGATCCGGTTTACAACCGGTATATTGCAAAGACAGGCTTCATGGACGATATGTTTGATGTAGATGTTTTCTTCATTCCGGTATTTGGTGGAGGAGAAGGAGCATTGCAAGCAACTGTAAAGAGAAAATTCAGAGAGACGGCACAAGCGGATCTTTGGCCGCATTTAGTCTTTGCAGATGGAAATATGAAGGAAGTATTATCCACGCTCAAAATGTCTGATGAATCTGTGCCACATTTTGTTTTCCTAAATAAGGATGGTAAGATAGTCTACCGCACCAGTGGAGCATACACGGAAGAGAAGTTCGACGCAATCGATGATCTTGTGGAATGAGAAAATTCTATTTAACATAATAAAAAATATCTACGAAATTGAATCGAAAGATATTTTCTATCATTTTAATAGGCCAGGAGCTTTATGTTTGCTTTTTTGTTATCAGCAATTACCTGAACGAAGTAAAGGCCTGAATGTAATTCTCCCGTTTCAATTTGCAATTCCACGGTGTTCTTGAAATTTTTCTTAGTGAAAACTTTTCCCATTGCATCTGATACCTGCACTTCAATATTGCTGAAAGATTCAGGCAGAATTAAATTGAAGTGTGTGGAGAAAGGATTTGGATAAGCTTCTAATGCAAATGAAAATTTGCCAAGGTCAGAGATATTTGTTGGTAAGCAAGAACCTGAATACAAATCAAAAAGCGAAAGAAGGCTGTTATCATTAGCCAGATTCAAATCTAATGAATTTACAATTGCATCACCGGTTAGGTCTGAGATCACATAACCCGTTAGTCCCATTGTGATATCATTGTCTATGATACCTAAGTCGGTTCCGTCAATGGTACCATCATTATTAACATCACCACTATATGCTGCAGCTACACCATAAGTTGTATCAAAGGAACAGCAAAGATTTGCAGCAAGTGTGAGGTCAATTGATTTATTTACTGAATCGAGAAGAAGAGTATTCATACTCACGATGTGAATAGTATTTCGGAATTTGACGCCAATTTGATAGTTACCTCCAAAGTAAACCGAGGGAATTATACTGTATCCATAACCCCGTACTGAGAACGGGACCCGGTCACAATAGATTCCTTGTCCGCTGATTGAATCAATTAATACTATAGTTGCTGTATCGCAAATGTTTGGAGAGTTTACCGGATCTATGACAGGTACCATTTCTGATGCAAGCGGAGAATAAAATCCCTGAGAATAAGCGCGAACTTCGAGGTTAACGGGCTGTGAAAATGCAATAGCAGGAAGCACTAATAGTAGTGCAATTCGTAATAATTTAAACATAGTATAAGATTTGTATGAGCTTTTAAATGAATTTAGGCCTTAATATTGGCTCCAAACACCATTTCCTGTTTTCAGGTGTCTAAATGTAGTGAAAAAATGAGATAGGAGTCAAGTGCACTCTTAGCCGGTTTTTAACTCAGAGCAACTCAATCAAGGACTAAAATCCTTCTGACTTCAGATTTATCTTTCAAAAGCACCTTTACCAAATACTCAGCACTGATCAATTTTTCTATGTTAATATGTGACTTGTCAGAAATGACCTGCATGTTCCCTGCAAGATCATAAATATAAACTTTGTCGATTTGCTGATCAGAGCTGATGTAAATAAAGTCTTTCGCAGGATTTGGATAAATAATAATATTTGAATTTCGGGAATGCTGCTCTGAAATTCCTGTGCTCAACATTCCACTTATCATTCTTACTCTACCTGAATTGTAATCAGAAATAAATAATGTATCACCGGTAATGCTTGCCGTTATCCCGTTGGGATTATTGAAACGCGCCGAATCGATAGCACCGTCAATATTTCCAATCATGCTTCCTGCGAATATACTTACGCTATCAACAAAATTTGGATTGACTCTGTAAATCTTATTATCCTGAAATCCTGTAGCCCATATTGATCCATTTGCATAGGTGATAAATCCAAGCCACCATGACGCTGAGCCTGGAATCGTTGCAACATAGGTTAATCCGGCGGAATCATAACTATAAATTTTTCTTCCGATAAAGTTTCCAAGAAATAATTTGCCATGAGAATCATAAGCAAGTCCGACAGGGCCGTCTAATGGAGTTCCTGAGTGAAGATCAATAATGGTTTTATCGGGTGCAACTTGACTCAGCAAGTTTGTTTGATATTGTGCCACAATCATTGTATCACTATTCGGTTGTTTGATTATTCCGGATGGTTTGAGAATGTTAATTGTATCCAGGAAAATGCCTGTCTCAGAAAGCTTATAAATTCTGTTGGCAATATTATCACAAACAAATAAATTGTTTTGTGAATCGAAAGCAAGTCCGTTTGGTGTGTTGAAGCCGCCCGCAAATATACTCACCGTACCTGAGGGAGTGATTTTGTAGACATTGCTTCCATTATAGTGTGATCCGTACAAATTTCCATGCGCATCAATTATTAAAGCATCATCTACTTTTTGAGAGGCAGAGTTTAGGATGGTAGAAACAATTTGGCTATTTCCTGTTGTCGCAATAACTATGCATATCAGGCTGAAGAAGAGATTTTTCATGTGGCTGGATTTATTGTGCTTTCGGGCGAAAATAATTCAGACATGCATAATTAGTGTCATAGGAATCCCTTTTTACTAATGAAGATGAAGAATTGATCAGTGATAAATATTCAAGATATTTCATTCATTTTACTTAGTTTTATTGCTTGTCTCTTAAGTTATATAATCTTTGTTGTCATGCAAAAAAATCTGCTTTTGATAATTTTATTCCTTGAATGTAGTTCCATTAATCTCAATGCTCAACCAATTCCAACCGATTGCGCACGCATTAACCATAGCTGGCAATTATCTATGATCTATTCTGAAAATTCTGATACCACTCTAATGAATTTTCCCATCACATTTAATCAAGGCTACCGTTTGAATTTATCCGTCAATCAATGTAACGGAGCTATCCAATGTTTTTCAAATGATTCGATTAAATTCGAAAACCCTGTATGTACAGAAAAATGTTGTGACAGTGAAGACGAACTCGGGCTAATTGGATTGCTGACCAGGATGGAACGTATGAAAATCGTGAAGGATACCCTCATCTTGCAAGCCGTTCTCAAAGATACACTCCAATATGGTTTCTCTAAGAAAATAGGACTCACAAAGATGATCCTGATTCGTGCGACTGAGAAATAATTTCATAAGCCATAATTAGAGGATCAGCATATCAGGCATCCGGGATTTCGGGTTCAACTAATTTCATCAGCTTTTCAAGGGACTCTTGCCAGCCCAAATAACACATTTCAGCCGGAATAATTTCCGGAATACCTTCCTGTATTATTTTTAGTTCTGTACCACATAAAACTTTTTTAAGCCAAACGGAGGTGATCATTTCTCCCGGCAAATTTGGGTCGTCAAATCTATCTGTGTGTTTAATAAATTCGTTTGGTTTAATGTCCAAATATTCCCCACCAAAGGAGTGTGCATTCCCTGTACTAAAATTTATAAAGGACATCTTGTAGTAGCCTCCTGTTTTGAAATCCAACTGATGGACTATCCCTAAAAATCCATATGGTGGCAGCCAGAAAGAGAGGGCATTGGCATCTGCAAAAGCACGGAATACTTTTTCAGGACTTGCTTTTATTACACGTTGAAGGGTGACGGAATTTGTTGGCATCGTATATGGGTTTGAATAATATTTTCTTATTCAGGCATTGTTGTCTTAAAAAAAACTACTCCTTTAATTCGTTCATCAGCAATTCGATTTGTTTTGAGTATTCCTCAATAGATTTATCATATCTTCGGGTTTCTTCTTCGATTGCTTTGTGATATAACTCAAAAGTTTTTATTCTGAGTCTGCAATATTTCAACAGCATTTTATTTTTTTCATGTAGAGGTTCAGGGAGGTTCAGCAATTCGACTTCATTTAACAAGGATATCAATTCATTCCAATAATAAAAACCTCTTTCTTCAATCTCTCTGAGCACAATTTCTTTCGGAGTTTGCCTGGACATTTTGAAAAAATTTAATGCCATTTCTTCCATTGGATAGAAGGATTTCATTTTTTGATCATAGATCTCAAGATCATCCGGTGTATTCTTATATACCAGATAGGAACCTGAAAGAAATAATACACTGACTATGCCAAGACTGTAAATTTTTAGTTTTAGTGATTTTGGTTTATGTATTGCAGGATAGAATAAATAGCCGATAAGTATTCCGCTCAACAAACCGCCAATGTGAGCTGCATTATCGATATTGCCCGTTAAGCCGAAAGCTAAATTGTATACAACGAAAATACCAATACTAGTCAGCAATTCCTTTCTCTGCTTTTTCTCTATGAGGTTTGTGGTCAGTAGTGCAAGAAAAATACCATACATTCCAAAAATAGCGCCTGAGGCTCCTGCGCTTAATACATAGCTGTTCCACCATAAGCTTGCAGTACTGCCGGCGATTCCGGCTAATAGATAGGCAAAAAGAAATTTAGCTTTTCCGAGATGTGGTTCAAGGAGTAATCCGATGTAAATAAGAGCATACATATTCATCAGAAGATGAATGAGTCCTATATGTATAAAACAACTACTGATAAGTCGCCAGTATTCCCCGTTCAAAGTGAATGGACGAAAATTCGCACCCCAATATAATAAGCCTTCATTGTCAGGCTCCATAAAGTGAACACCATTCACTACCATAATGATCCAATAAATGATGTTCAGGTAAATCAGAATCGGAGTGATAATGTATCCTTTGTGAGGAATAAGTATTTGCAGGAAGTTTTCTTTTTTTGTGCCTGTGCTTTCAGTGGTTTCTTCAAGCGAATCTTGAGTCTCAATAGGAGAGGAGAATGATGTTTTTAATAAATCAAACATACGGTCCAATTCCTCATGCTTACGTGCATACTTCTGATCAATGAATGCATCACAATATTTAATTATTACGCTTTTATTTTTTCCCAGGTCCCATATTTCTATTCCCGCGGATTCACTTTTGATAAAAGCTTTATCATTCTCAATCGAAAAGGTGACAATTGATTTGAATTTAAATCTGCCTTTATTATTAATAGCTCGAAATCCACTCTCATTCATCTGATCGATTTGCCATCCGAGACTTTTTGCAGTTTCTATGGCTACAACAAGGAATTGTGAGTTGTTGAATTTATCCGGATATAAAATTTCAACATAAGAAGGTGTCAGTCCGAATGCCATTGTGCCAATAAATTAATTGAAAAATCAGGGGACAATTTAAGATTAAAGCTATTTGAAAGTTGGTCTATTGAAAAAAATACTCAAAATTGTAAAACATTGAATTTGACAGAGGATTCATTCCGGAATGCTACTCAATATAATGTCCCGTACTTCAAAGCGTTGAATTTCGTTTTATTTGAGCCTTATTCCGCTGAAATTTTATATATTGTTGGCATCAAAATCTATGAACATGAAAAAAATATTACTTATACTATTATTGTCATGTGTTTCACAAGTTTACGGACAAGCAAATTTAATTAACAATGGCGGAGGGGTAGATTGTGATAGTTTAAATACACTCTATGCTTATACATATCTTAATCACGGTGCCATGTTTAATGTAGTAGCCAAAGCAGATGATGTCATGCTTGATCATCTCACAGCAAATATCAAGAATGGTACTATTGAATATTACATATATTATAAAATGGGTAGTTTTCTAGGATTCGAGCAACAAGCTTCAGCCTGGACTTTGATTGACTCAATGAGTGTTACTTCGAATAATACTTTGACTATTAGTAATGAAGCCACAGTAATTCCAATCGACTTAAATTTAACTATCAATACCGGAGATACAGTTGCTTTTTATCTAGTATCACCAGTGCTTTCAAAAGTGTATTTAACCACGACAAGCACTCCCTGGCCCGATGAATATGTAGCTGACACTAATATTTCTATCAGTGTGGCACGTAGTGTTTATCAATCTTTTGGTACGCCATTCAGCACGCCTCAGATATGGAATGGTTCTGTATCGTATTGTGTCCAAAGTCCTGTTGGTATTGATGATATTAATGATCCGGCGAACGAGCTTTCAGTCTTTCAAAGTGATAAGCAACTGAATATTCAGATCACACAAGAATGTCTGGATCAAAATTCTGGACTAAGCATTAGTTTGATTGATATTATGTCAAGGAAAGTTGAATCCTTTGAGATTAATTCCACGAACACAAGGATCAGCACCGAAGGACTCTCAGGCGGAGTTTATCTCTGTGTGTTGAATGGTCAAACTAAACTTTTGGATCGGAAGAAGGTTTTTGTGCGCTGATTTCTTCTTGAGTTTATTTCGTTTGATTCCGACTGCTTATGTAATACTATCACAGTAACTTAATCCTCTGAATAGCGGAATTTTGAAAAGCTGGATTAGATGAATTTGTGTTTGCCTTTTAACCCCATCTGCTACCAAAGAATTATATTTTGTTCAAGTTAATTAGCAGCCATAATTAATCACTCACCTTACAACTTCAATAATTTAACAGTACTCATCTTTTCATCATCTGCAATATTACAATAATAGATCCCGGCTTCCAGAGAACTGATGTCGACTAGAAATTCATTTGTTTGATTTGCCTGAGTACTTGCATCCATTGTCGTAACAAGTTTTCCGCTCAGATCATATATTTTTACAGCAGACTTATCAGAAAACAATGTAGTACTGATCAATTTGTAAATCCCATTGGAAAGTGTTGCTACGATGAATTTATTGTCTTGACCTATGGCATGAACGTTTGTACTAACATCAAATGAAACGTCATCAATAAATGCATGGGCAGTGGAATCGTCTCCAAAATTATACCATGTAAATGTGAGGTCATAGTATGCAACAGGATCATTCGTGGTGTAACTAATAGGAATTGAAAAATTAGTCCATGCACTAAGTGTCAAACCAAAAGGAGTTTGGATGCCACCATAACCTATTTCAGTAAATCCTGCATCATATAGAAAGACCTCAGCAAAAACTGCGGCATCAAAACCTGGATTCAGGGTTTTCCAATAGCCGAGAACAGCGTTGGGTTTGACCGGACCGGAAAAGGGGACTGTAAATAATAAAGCCCTTCCGCCTTCATAGTAACTCACACTTGAATCGTAGACTGAAATAAGTTTAGCCGAATATCCTGTTCCGGTTCTGCCGACTTCCTGCACTGTGCTGGCTTTGTCGAAAAGCACGTTTCCGGTTTCCCAGTTTTGCAAGTCAAGACGACCTGCCGAATTTGTTGTCCAAAGTTCAAAGCCTGAGTTGGGGATTTGTGCGTTCGTTGACAGAGCGCAAATAAAGATCAGCGAGAAGAATAGAGTGTTATGTTTTTTCATTTTTGTTGAATTATTAGTTTTGCTAAAGATAATTTGAAATATTGTTTTATACTCTGCAAGTAATGGAAACACCGGTGAAATGCCAGGAGAGCTGTAAAGAATATCTTTTGTGCTTATTTCTATGTTTACACCTTTTTTACCTTAAACTTACGTGTATTCATTTTTTTTATTGCATCAAATATAGATTGTACATCGTCTGCCTGATAGGCAGGTACATAGTCACAATTAACAACTAAAGAAGTTTCAATTAATATTTTATTAGAATCTTTTTGTTCTACCTTTTGAATATAGGTTGCATAAGCATTAGAAATCGTGTCAGACAATATTCCCGAATCGATCAACTCTACAGCTTCGTTAAATTCAAACATAAATCGATGAGAATCTTCAGATTTGAAATCAGGATAATATGAAAGTTGCCGGCTTTTTGCATCAAAGGTTTCGTCTCTAAAATTATTGAACCATCCATCCATATCGAAGGAATATTCTGTTGGAGTTTCTTTATGAATGAAATTATCTTTTTTGAATTGGTAGCTAAATCCAGCCTGGAAGGGAAATAGTTTTGACAGCTTTTCATTTACTATGGACACCGTTTTTCCCGGATCAGCAAGATCCTTTATGGTATTGTAGTAACAAGGATGTATTGTTGTATCAATGGAACCATACAAGTAGAATCCTCTTGTTAAAGTAGAATATTGTCCTGACAATTTCAATTTACCATTAACATTGATGGATAAAGAATCGAGTGAAGCATTTATTAGTGCAAAGGTCTGTCTGGTATTTTCATCCTTATTACTATGTGGAGTTCGAATAAATTTATATACTACTTCGGGTTGCATATCTGTTTTCATTTCAGCGGGTAGACGCTGCGGAACAAGTGCTGCCATTACATCTTCAAAGTAAAAGGGAAATTCATTTGCCTCATAGCCAAAGCGACTTGCCTTTGGATACAGAAAAATAAATTGATCCTCATGCTGAACTGCATAGAAAATACTTGTCAGACCAATGCTTTCATATCTTTCCGGGTTAATACGGTCAGTCCGTTTATCTGCAATGACAGAAAGGTAGTAGTCCCGGTCAAGCCTAAGAAAGATCTGACCATAAAAATGATGCCTACTAATTAATCTCAGAGTTTTATTTTCAACATGTTTACCGAGTTTTTCAAGTTTAGTATCACTTCCTTCAAGATAATTAATATCATCTTCATATTCAAAATCCTTACAAATAGAGTGATGAATTCCTGATATCAAAGAAGCAAATGAAGTATCAGGATTCTTAATTCTTTCTTCAGCAACGAATTTGTTCATTTCTGTAGTGGTCTTGTCCGTCCATTTTAATTTGACCTGAAGATTTTCGTATTGATATGATAACAGAGATGATAATTTGAGCCACCAGGGATATGGTAAGGGATACTGAATTGTAGCAGACGATTTTTCTGATATACCAAAATCCATATGATGAAGGTAAAATGTTATATATGGTAATTCATTAGCCGGTCTTGAACCACAATCTGTTATTCCTCCTTTTAAGTTTTTTGCATCAAAAATATATTCCTTGTAATTCATGTTTTTACCCAACGTGTAATTCGTATCCGGTGGATTTGGAATATTGTGATCAAATACCATAAAGGTATCCTTTTGCTTTTGTCTAAAGATCAGCCGGTAATTTTGTTTTGGTAATTCTCCATTAAAATAAATGTGAGAGGAAGGAGCATATGTATAGACACCTTCATAAGAATAATCCAGCTCCAGTTCATCTCCCGGCTCAAGATTTTTCACAATAAACGTCCAGGAAAAGAAAGTATTATCCAGTCCATTTCTTGGCTGCGTTTCCTTTTTTATTACTTCATCGACATGTGCCGGTCTTACACTGCCATCTTTTTTAATTATTCTTGCCGCAAAATATCGGATGCATTCAAATTCCCCCATTGGGCGGTGAATTCGATCCCTGTTTTTATGTGGTACTACCAATAGATCTTGTTGTGGGTCGAAGCTTTCGGGTAAATTAAATTTTGAGTATTTGTCTATACCTTCCCGGGTAAGAAATTTGATTCTTAAATACTTTTGGACGATGGGAGATTTGCCTTGTGCAGATTCATCAATAAAAAAATAATTTCCAGCTGAATAGTAATTGTAATATGCGGGAACGGTATTTCCTGATACGTTGTAGACGCATTTTTCTTCCAGAATGACTGCGTCAGCTTTTGAATAGATAAGTTCAACATTTATTTTTTCGGGACGTTCTGTTTTCCATTGGTAATTGTATTTTCTGTATTTAAAACTCTGAGAGTAGCACTCACCGAAATTAATTAGAATTAATATTACTGTGATCCTTGAAAAATTCATAAAAGGAGTCGTTTATGAAGACCCACACAAATATATACTCATTTTTGTGATTTCATATTGATTTATAAGATCGTTGGAATTAAATATAAAGTAAAAGTTTCGCCTGAAGCATACACGGAATTAGCAGTTTTTAAAGACTCAAAGTAAATATGGTAGAATCAATGTTCTAATTCAACATAAAAATAATATTATGTTTCAACATGGGAAATTTTAATCGATTATATTTTGAGGAGCGGGCCAAAATCGAGACTTATTTTACTCCGGGGTGGACTATCAGACGGATTGCAGATAAACTTGGTCGTTCGAAGAGTACAATTAGTCGTGAAATTGCTCGCTAGACATAAAGCTATGCTGCAGAAAAGGTACAAGGGCTGGAAGATTATCAGTCCCGGAATCACAATTCCGGGACACGTTTGGAGGAAAATTATCAGTTATTCAAATTCGTATATCGATATTTAAAAACATAGGTCACCATAGCAGATTTCTATATATTTGAAAAGGAGTATGCTGAAAAGCCAAAGATGCAGGTCTCACACGAATCAATTTAAACCTATGCCTACTTCTTACCAAGGGGAGAATTAAAGAAAGAATCTATTATCATTGAATAAATGCTATATTAGCATATCGGCAGTTAAAAAAATCTAATGAAAAATTTCATAAAGATTCTGACCTTCCTGTTTGTGATAAGCTCTTCTCCGGTTGTTGCCCAAACTTTACAATGGGTAAGTCGCATCGGCGGACCAAGCTTTGATCCTGCACCAAATATTCCTGATGAGATCATTAACGATATTGCTACTGATGCACAGGGAAATGTCTATTCTTGCGGAAGAATTCGTAACAATTCAAACATTAACGGACAACCAATTAATAATATCGGTGGAAATGATATTCTTCTTACCAAGTTTGATTGTTTTGGAAACCTTGTCTGGCAAAGAGTAGCCGGCAACATAGATGATGGAGATAACGGTAATTCACTTGCACTGGATGATCAAGGTCATATTTATTTGACAGGCAAAATATATGGTGGTTCATCCTTGTATCCGATCACTTTCTTTGATAGTATAATTGATTCAATTCCTGGAGTAAATGGAATGTTTCTGGCCAAACTTGATACAAGTGGCAATTTTATCTGGGGGAAAATTGGAAATGCCCCTTCTTCAGGTGGAACGAAGTTAATTATTGATTCTAATGAGAACATTAATGTTCTATTTTTTTCCGGACCAGGTGAAATTTTTCCTGGGGTGAACTTAGTCCGGGGCCACTATATTGGACAATTTGACACCTCTGGTAATGTTGAAAAAATGATATTGATTGATGCAGATTATTGTGATTTGAATGATTTTAAAATTGGTAGTCCTAATGAATTTTACATTATAGGAGAATTTACCATTGATAGTGTTGAAATCGGTGGTCTGACTTTGCATCGGATAGGCCCACCCAATAAGTACAATTTTTTTTGTGTCAAACTTGATTCTACAGGGGTTGCTCAATGGAATATCCATTTTGGATCGGTCATAGGGTCTTTCACCGCAGGATATGGAATTTGCTTAGACCCTGTAGGAGATTTGTATATAACTGGTGGTGCTTATAATGGTTTAATATTAGGAGCTGATACTTTGTATAATTCTCTTGCACCTACCTCACAGAATGATTTCCCCTTTGTGGCAAAAGTCAATCCTCAAGGACAGGTTCTTTGGGCTAGAAATTTACACCATACAATTCTTGGACGGTCAAGTGGGGGTATAGTTGTTAAAGGTAATGGAAATGTTATCATAACAGGTTTTCTATTAGGGCAGATGATCGTAGGTCCTGATACACTTAGTAGTGTTCTTGATGCAGTATTGTTTGTTGCCGAGTTTCATAATAACGGGATCGTTTTGAAAGGTGAAACAGTACAATCTATCAATGGAGGATCTAATACTGAAGCTCGTCGAACTATTTGTGATTCGAATGATAATGTAATTTTTTCAGGTGCATTCAATGGCAGTCTTGATGTAAATGGTACTTTAGTAGCATTTGCAGGTGGTTATACAGATGGATTTATCATTAAATGGGGCAATGGATTGTGTAGTGTAGGGATCGATGATGATTTAG
>Ga0116144_10001752_pt1 | contig 24973 bp, 22 predicted proteins | sample AD_UKC035_MetaG_FD_89746 | JGI IMG/M metagenome (GOLD analysis project Ga0116144, IMG submission 89746) | Active sludge microbial communities of municipal wastewater-treating anaerobic digesters from USA - AD_UKC035_MetaG | ecosystem: Engineered > Bioreactor > Anaerobic > Digestate | place: USA...
AACGCCGGAAAACGTGGAAGACGTGGCCCGCACCGGTGTGGATGTGATTTCTATGGGAATGCTCACCAGCGCTCCCCGGGCAGTTGACATCAGTATGGAACTGGATTAACGGCCGGCTCATAGCGAATCAATCTCATTCAGCAAAGCAGGTATAGTATGCTTCTTGCAATTGATATCGGAAATACCAACATTGTTATGGGTGTGTTTTCGGAAGAGACGCTTGTCAATGACTGGCGGATCGTTACTGCGCCGAGCAAGACAGAAGACGAATACGGAATTATAGTATATAACCTTTATCGCTCAGCAAACCTTGACCTGAAGCAGACAGACGGGATAATTATATCGAGCGTTGTTCCGCCGATCATGAACACAATGGAGCGGCTCTGTGCCAGGTATTTTCATATTAACCCGCTGATTGTAGGCCCGGGGCTCAAGACCGGTATGCCGATTCGCTACGATAATCCTCATGAAGTAGGAGCCGATCGAATCGTTAATGCGGTAGCTGCATACGATGCGTTCAAGAGCAGCCTTATTGTGGTGGATTTCGGGACCGCCACCACCTTTGATTGTGTTTCTCCTCAGGGCGAATACATGGGCGGTGCGATCGCTCCCGGAATTGGGATTTCCAGTGAGGCTCTCTTTAAAGCTGCTTCCAAGCTTCCACGGATCGAGCTGGTGAAGCCTGAATCGATTATTGGAAAGAACACGGTGACCAGTTTGCAGGCTGGAATCGTGTATGGTTACATTGCCATGGTGGATGGCATTGTGGAAAAAATCAAGAAACAGGTGAAAACAAATCCCAAGGTCGTTGCCACTGGAGGACTAGCCACCTTTATTGCCGCAGAGTCCAAGTGCATCGATGAAGTCGATCCAATGCTCACGTTGAAGGGTCTTCGGATCATTTACGAAAAGAATGTTAAGTATCGGGTTTAACGCCCGGATTGGGAGCAGTTGTTGAAATCGCGATTTGCGATTCGATACTGACGATATCAGAATGCAATTCTGAGCGTTTTTGTGGGATCATCACTGTTTGCGGTTGGATTGTTGCGAATTCGTCACCTTTCATCAAGCGAGGGCAACCGTGAAGCTCACACCCTTAGACATTCAGCAGCAGCGATTTTCGGTTAAGTTCAGGGGCTATGATATTCAGGAGGTGGATTCGTTTCTTGAGACAGTGGCTTCGGATGTTGAAGAGTATACTCAGAAGATCGATCGGCTCAATGAAGAAGTAGAACGAAAAAACGAGCGGATCTGGGAATATCAGAACATGGAAAAGACTCTCAAAGAAACCCTGATGATGGCCCAGACGACTTCGGAGGAAGTAAAGAAAAATGCCCAGCGGGCTGCTGATGATATGAGGCAGCATGCCCAGCGGGAGACGGAAACCATGCTCGCCGAAGCAAAACAGCAGTCAGCGAAAATAATGGAAGAGACCAATCTGCATCTGGCAAAGGTGCTTGCTGAGATCAGCGATCTTAAGGGAAAGAAAATTGTTATGGAGCAAGAGCTTCGAGCTTTTTTGGAGAAGCACCTCAGGCTCCTGGAAGAGACGGAGCGGACCAGCAGGACCGGTGAGTGACCTGTCGGATAGTGAAAAGTGAAGAGTGAAAAAAGTTCACCGTTGACCGAAAAACCAAAGGCTGGAGACGATCCCTTGTCGTCGACAAAAAAGATCTAATCCAGTCGGTCAACGGACAACGGTGAACAGTGAACGTACCCGTCACTTTTCCTTCCTACTCCTTACTGCTTTATGCGTCCCTGCGCGAGAAAGAGTAGAGGTAATCGGGTGTCGGCCCTTACTCGACAAACAGGTACCGCAATGATTCAGGTGCGTGAAGACAAGACCGGCATCCTTTTTTGGATTACAGTAAAACCCCGGTCGAAGAAAAACGGTGTTATTATTGCCCACGATGATACCGTTATCGTGCAGGTTACTGCAGCACCGGTAGAAGGAAAAGCGAATGAAGCGTGCTGTAAGGTCTTGGCCCAGGTGTTGGGAATAAGCAAGTCAAGCATTTCCATTCGTACCGGCGAGACCTCAACAAAGAAACTGGTTCATTGCCGGAACATCTTTGCTGAGGAAGTCCGGTTGCGGCTCGATAGCAAAAAGTAAGAAGTTAAAAGTAAGAAGTAAAGAATATAGCGTAAGAAGTCATCAGACGATGAGCCATTTTCTATCCATTAACTCCTCACTTTTCACTCCTTACTTCTTACTGTTAAGTGATTCATGCCCGAGCTTCCAGAAGTCGAAACGATTAAGAGGGACCTAGCACCGCAGGTGGCGGGGAAAACGATTACCGCGGTAGAATTCCCTCCCGATCCTCGTTGCCGAATCCTGCGACGATTCTGCGCCTCGAAGGCCCTTTTTCAGAAGGAGCTTCAAGGCGTCCAAATCCTAAGTCTGCGGCGACGAGCAAAGTACCTCGTTTTCGATCTTATTCCAGCCGGCAGTCTGATTATGCATCTCGGCATGTCCGGTCAGATTCTCTTGCGTCCCTCAGGTACACCGCCCGATCCTTATGTTCGCGCCATCGTATATCTCGATGATGAACACGAGATCCGGTTTTCCGACCCTCGCAAATTCGGCGAAATTCTCTTTTCACGTCCTCCACAGTGGAATCCGCCGGTGAATTTGGATTCCTTGGGGCCGGAGCCTTTGGAAGGCGAATGCACCATTTCTTATCTGACTGCAGTCCTAAAAAAATCTCACCGACCGATCAAAACAGTTCTTATGGATCAGCAGATCATTGCTGGAATCGGAAACATATATAGCGACGAATCCTTATTTGCGGCGGCACTGCATCCCTGTCGTGAGGCGTGCTCACTGAGCCGAGAGGAGATTGCCCGGCTTCATCGAGCCCTACGTCATATTCTGCGCAAGGCGATCAAATACCGGGGTACTACTGCGCGAGACCAGCGTTATCGCGACGGTCTCGGCAGGGCCGGAGAATTTCAGAACAGTCTTCAGGTATACCAGCGTTTCGGCCAGAAATGCCGAAGATGTAGTGCACAAATAACAGCTCTTCGGATTGCCGGAAGAACCGCCTCGTTCTGCCCAAGGTGCCAGAAGTAGTGATAATTCCTCTAATTGCTATTACTACTATCCTGTGATAGATTTAAACGATGGAAAATCGAATCATCAGGGTCCTCACCTGTCTACAGACTATGAAGAGTGATTTCGTGCCGGCAGGGAATATGGACTCATGGTGAGTACTTCACATGAAGTACTGTGATATCTGTTGTCAGATCTCAGAACCTATCTCTTGCGGGGAGACGATATGCATGAGCAAGATTATAGAAATCGAAGACCGCATTGAGTCGGAAAAACGCAAAAAAACTATAGCAGAAAAAAGACGGGCCATTGCTCCCTTGATTCATTTTCTACAGTGTTCATGCTGCAGAATGAAGTGTTGGCGTTGCGGTTCACAAGTAGAGCTGGCATCTCCGGGCGTGTCATCACCTGACATTCCGTTCAGCTTCTGTCCCACGTGTCGAGAAGAGTTTTTGGAGTACCAACGTTCCCAGCAGGAGCCGCTGCAGACAACAACTCCTTGGCACAATCCTGAATGGGAAGCCATGTGGGAAAAATGGATCGAGTATCAGGACGCGGTACGCACGTTTCATCGCTCTCAGGAGGTCCGGGACCTTTTTGCTGACTTGCGATGTTAATGCATTCCACCTTGCTCCATTTACAGGTGTAATTGGGCAACAAAAGACCTGAACCAGTTTAATAGTGACCGCAAGGAGCAGCAGACGGTATTGCTCGTCGAACCTCTGCCAGCTTAATGCATACTGTAACTCGATCTGCCAAGCACTTAATATCTTTTGTATATTGGAAAAAGGTGCGGTCAAATATCACTTCGGCCTGCCGATGCCTTTTCGGAGTGATGAAAACCGTTTGTTTGCTCTCTTAACGAATTTTTCACCATGCGCGTATCATGCAAGCTCATGATCCTGGAGAGAAAGCGCTTCTATGGAAAAGGTCTTCATTTACAACGATCTCCTCGGCTTAAAGGGCACGTCCGGCATTCTTCATGAGGTAAACAGCAAAGGATATTACGTGACCGTTATCAGGATCAAGGAAAAGCGCCACCGGGTTCTGCTTCCGGTTCAGTCCACTGTAATCATTTACAGCGAACCGATCGTGGAAGTCGAGAATGCTCTCGATCTTGAATAGAACGATGCTAGTCTGGAGCTGATCCTGGCGGTATGCGAGGCTCTCTGTGCCGGCGCATCTGAGCTGTTTCTCGCTCACGACGTTTGTGGAAGATAACTATGGTGAAACAGAAGGTTGTCGAAGCGCTTGTAATTCTACTTGTTTCTGCAGTGCTTGCCATTTTTGCTAATGAACTGAGGTCTGACAGTCTTCCAGTGATTCGGGAAAAGGTTGCTACGTCTGCTGGCAATGATACGGCTATGGCGCCGACGATTTCGCTGGAGGCGTTTCTCGAAGTTAGCAAACACCCTGGAGTACTGATTCTCGACGTCCGGGCTGAAGAGGATTTTCAGGAAGCCCATATTCCCGGGGCACAGAGTCTTCCGTCAGAAAGTTCGGAAGAACAGACTGCTTCGGTTCTGCTCGACGTGGGGTATGATCAGGAAATAGTGGTTTACTGCTCTGGCAGCGACTGCGAAGCAGCCGAGGATGTTGCCGTCTCACTTTGTGATCGTGGATATAGCGCGGTACGAGTGTTTTCCGGCGGGTGGGAAGAATGGATCAACAGCAATCTTCCCATCGAATCTGAAGTGGAATAACAGGCGGCAGCTGCAACAAACGAGCATGGAGCACGGAGCAGTGGAGCAGTGGAGCAAAGAGCAATCAATTGAGAATCAAGATCGACGTAGGGATGCTTTTTTGAGCACCGTAAGTACGTTTGCCAAGAAGATTTTCACCCATCCCATTACCGCTGTGGTCGGAAGGCTGGTGCTTGGCAGTATCTTTGTGTATGCCGGCTGGGACAAGATTAATGATCCAGAAGCCTTTGCCGAGGCAATACACAACTATCGCATTCTGCCTGTAGCATCGATTAATCTCGTTGCCATTGTGCTTCCTTGGATAGAGCTGGTTTGCGGAGCACTACTCGTGGCAGGAGTGTTTACCGGTGGAAGCAGTTTGCTCATAGCGGCGCTTCTCGGGAGTTTTCTGCTTGCTCTGATATCAGCGTTGGTTCGAGGGCTTGATATCAGCTGTGGCTGCTTCTCCGGCCGGAGCAAAGATCCTATCACCATCTGGTACTTGCTGCGAGATGGGACGCTTCTTTTGTTTTCCCTGCAGATCCTATTTTTTGATCAATGCCGGTATAGCCTTGCTCGACTGCGAAAGAAGCGCTCGGCAGTCTGAATTATGCTGCACCGGCACTATCTTGAAGGCGTTTTGATACTTCTTGTAACAGTTCCATAACCTGTTGCGAGACTTCCAGCGCCAGAGAGCCAGTGCCGCAGCTGGGGGTGATTAACGACTGCCGAAGAATCATCTCTCTGGCGATACCCTTTTTCGCAAGTTCATCCACGTACGTATTCCATCGTTGTACGAGCGAAGCGGCTGTTTCTTTCCTCACATCATCAGGATTCGCAGTGGGAACCAGCCCCCAGGCGAGAACGTTGCCCTGAGCGAGGAACTCCTTAATTGCATCAGCATAGAGAATGAGCTTCCCGAAGAAGCTGTATGCATCAAAGTTGAGGATATCACACCCACTTCGCATAAGCATTGCCCAGTCAGTATTCTCACAGCAGTGAATACCAGCTAATCCTCCGTCAGCATGAATGACCTCGATGATTTCTAAAAGATCGTTTTTTACATCATCCTCCGAAATGCCCAGAAATGCGGTTGATCCATAGGCAGCCAGGCTGGGTTCATCAATGAAAATAATGACGGGGACTCCTAGAAATCGAAACTGATGGATCTGCCAGCGCGCCTTGAGAGCAAGCGTTTTTACCACTACTTCACGCAGCCGGTTATCGTAATAGGCACTCCTCCCGTCCTGATCCTTGAGGGAGGTACCTAACGACACCGGACCGCTGATTTGACCTTTTACGGCGGTCAGAGGAGCTGCCTTCTGCTTCAGTACTTCGAGCAGAGCGGGAATGCCCTGGGAGCAGGCGGCCGATATGCCGAAGCGGCTGTTGAATGGCAGGGTTTCCAACTCCAGAGCTTGAAGATAGTCTTCATAAAATCCCAGCAGTTCGGAATCAAAGCCAGGTGACCGTGTGTCAAAAAACAACTTTTCATTTTGATATACCAGGCCAGGTATGCCTTCATTATACTGAGAGGTCATCCCTTCCTCTGGAAAGGCCGGTAGCTGAGGCCAAACGGGGATGCGAGGAATGGTCTTCATGATAAGTCGAACGGCATCGCCAGCATTCCGGTGAGGAAAGCTGCCGATGGCAGTAGCTTCGCAGCAGGCAGGAATATTCATGACTTTTACTCCACAGTTACGCTTTTTGCCAGGTTTCGTGGCTGGTCGACATCAGTACCTCGAAGGACTGCTACATGATAGGCAAAGAGCTGTAAAGGAATCGTGAGCAAAACCGGAGTGAGATAGGGATTGTTTGCCGGTACCGTAACGAGGTCATCTACCTTCATTTTGAGATGAGCATCCTGAAAGGACGTGATCGCAATTACTTTACCTTCTCGAGCTCTTATCTCCTCAATGTTGCCCAACATTTTTTCATAGGTGCTGTTGTGACTCAGCAAGACGACAGACGGAGTCCGCTCATCGATGAGAGCAATAGGTCCATGTTTCATTTCTCCGGCCGGGTAGCCTTCAGCATGAATATAGGATATTTCTTTAAGCTTTAGAGCTCCTTCCAGGGCGATAGGATAGTTGATTCCTCTCCCGAGAAAGAGAAAATCGTGGTATGGCACATAGTGTTTGGCAATCTCTCTGATCTTGCGTTCTTGCTGCAGAACATGTTCAGCTTGTACTGGCAGTTTGATAAGGTCATCGATAAGCTTTCCAGCAGCTTCGGCAGAGAGCGTTTTTCGCGCCAGTCCCCAGTATAAGGCGAACAGATAGAGAACGACAAGCTGGGTGGTAAAAGCCTTAGTTGAAGCAACACCGATTTCCGGCCCGGCACGCGTATAGAGAACATCATCGGATTCTCGTGCCACGCTTGAATCAATGACATTACAGATCGAAACAATCCGGGCTCCTTTTTTCTTGGCTTCGCGTAAGGCGGCCAAGGTATCGGCAGTCTCCCCTGACTGCGAGATACAGATCATGAGCGTTCGATCATTAACCAGTGGATTTCGGTATCGGAATTCCGAACCGAGATCGACATCAACAGGAGTACCGCAGAGATCCTCGATCATATATTTTCCTGCCAAGCCGGCATGCCAGGAAGTTCCGCACGCCACAATGCCCAGCCGCTCGACCCGCTCAACGACTTCGGAAGGGAGACGAATCTGCTCAGCCACAGCTGCGACACTATTTCCGTCAACTCTCCCGCGGATCGTATCGGTGATAGCCCGCGGTTGCTCAAAGATTTCCTTGAGCATGAAGTGCTTATAGCCTTCTTTCTCAGCCATGATGGGATCCCAGGAAATGATCTTGGGCTCTCGGCTGACCACTTCACCATCCAGCTTCATCAGGACTGGCAACTGCTTGTTTGATAAAACAGCCAGTTCACCATCCTCCAGAAAAATCATGGTACGGGTGTAACTCAAGATAGCCGGAATATCAGAGGCTGCGAAATACTCACCCTCTCCCAGGCCGACGATCATCGGGCTTTCTTTGCGGCCGGTGATCAGCTGGTCCGGACAGCCTTCGCATATTACTGCTACAGCAAAAGAGCCCTTCAGGGTGCGAAGAGCATTCCTTGTTGCAGTCGTAAAGTCATTGTTGTCGTTGAGCTCCTGTTCGATCAGGTGGGCAATGACTTCAGTATCGGTTTCAGAGGAGAAAACATGTCCTTTTCTTTCCAGCTTCTCTTTCAGGGTCACATAATTTTCAATAATCCCGTTATGCACCACCGCTATGGATCCATAGACGTGCGGATGCGCGTTGCGCTCTGATGGGCGGCCGTGCGTAGCCCAGCGCGTGTGTCCGATGCCAATGGATCCATCGATGCTGCTGGCACTGGTCAGTTTTTCCTCCAGGACGCGAATTTTCCCTTCGGTGCGCACGACGGAGATTTTGTCTTCACAGAACGAGGCAATGCCAGCAGAATCGTATCCCCGGTATTCGAGTCTCCGCAGTCCTTCCAGCAGTATCTCCTGAACCCGGCGGTTGCCTACGTATCCCACGATACCGCACATTATCGCTTCCCCTTTCGTCCCTTCAATATGGTTGCCATGCTATCCAGGTTGATTTGCTTGGATCGCTCTAAGGCGAGTGCTTCCGATGGTACGTTCTTAGTGATCGTAGATCCGGCGCCAATAATAGCACCCTTTCCGATCTGAACCGGAGCGACCAGCGCAGTATTGCTTCCGATGAACACGTCATCTTCAATGATGGTTGGATGCTTGGCAAAGCCATCGTAATTGCAGGTTATGGTTCCAGCACCCACATTGACATCGCTTCCAATAGTGCTGTCGCCCAGGTATGTGAGATGAGACGCCTTGGAACCTTTTCCGATGCGGGATTTTTTCACTTCGACAAAATTTCCGATCTTTGCTTCTTCCCCAATCTCAGTTCCGGGGCGAAGGTGAGCAAACGGTCCGATAGCAGCCTTATCCCGTACGATGCTTTCATGAACCACGGAACACCACTTTATCAGCACATTCGATCCGATCGTGCTGTTCACGATGTGGCAACCGGCTCCAATGGTGCAGCCTGAACCGATGGTGCTGTTTCCTTCGATAAAGGTGTTAGGGTATACAATCGTATCCTGGCCGATGCGGACATCGTTGTCGATGTGAGTGGCTCCGGGATCAATGATTGTAACGCCTTGAAGCATCAGAGTCTCAAGGATCTCGATCCGTTTTAAACGGTCGGCCTGAGCAAGCTCGATCCGGGTGTTGACGCCCATGACCTCGTATTCGTTAGATACTGGTATCCCTTCGACCGTGCGCTTCTGTGCCCGAGCTATATCAACTGTGTCGGTGAGGTAGTATTCATTTTGGGCATTCTGCTGAGCAAGGAGGTTAAGAGCTTCGAGAAGGAACAACCCATCGAAGCAGTAAATGCCTGAGTTGATTTCGGAGACTCTCTTTTCCTCAGCAGAAGCATCCCGCTCTTCAATAATCCGCCTGATAGCACCATGTTCGTCTCGAATGATGCGGCCATAACCGGTAGGATTGCTTTTGACTGTGGTCAGCACCGTGACCGCATTTTCTTTCTTTTGATGCGTTTCCACCAGCAACGCTAACGTTTTTGTCTGAATAAGCGGCACATCGCCACAGAGGAGGAGGATATCGCCGGAAAATCCGGTTAGAGCCTGCCGGGCACACATCACCGCATGTCCGGTGCCCAGCTGCTCGGGCTGAGAAACGATAACCAGATCGGGATCAGGAAAAGCCTCTCGCACTGCGTTTTCCTGATGGCCTAATACGAGAATTATTTTCTGGGAATCTATTTGGCGCGCTGCCACCAGTGGATACTGCAGCATCGGTTTCCCGGCGACCCGATGCAGCACCTTGACTACTGAAGATTTCATCCGTGTCCCCTGGCCTGCAGCCAGAATAACGGTGGCGAGTTCTTTCATGATTACCCTGCTTGCCTTATGGGTTCAGGCTGTACATGTGTTTCTCTGTCGTGATTATGATACCTCATAGTGGCTGTAGGATACCAGAAAGGCTCTCAGAAATACATCAAAAAGCTCGCTCGTAGTAGACCCCTCGGCGGATTGCCTTGTGTCGGGGAGCTTTCAGAACGCATGGAAAGATCCTCACGAGGCGATATGGATTCATTCGATTGAGACTGGTTTTATCCGCGGACATGCTGTGAAGGCAGATTTGTCCTTGACATATACCGCCCCGTGTGATTACTCTATAAAGTCACTAACCAAACGATTTTTCTTATGAAATTGCTTTTTGGAGTTCGCCCATGACCCCCATGGTTCGACAGTATGCTGCTATCAAGCAGCGCTATCCGGATGCGGTTCTCTTTTTTCGCCTCGGCGATTTCTACGAGATGTTTTTCGAAGACGCTGAGAGGGCATCACGGATTCTTGATATTGTTCTTACCTCCCGCGAAGGAGGAAATGGGAACCGCATTCCCATGTGCGGCGTTCCCTATCATGCTGCTCAGGGATACATCACTCGCCTCACGAGAGAAGGACTTAAGGTGGCGATCTGTGAGCAGGTTGAGGATCCTAAGGCCGCTCGCGGTATCGTGAAACGAGAAGTGATTCGCATCATCACACCTGGCACCAATATTCTTGATGAAGCTGATGAATCACAGGAAGAAAACTTTATTGTTGGTATGGTTCAAGAGCAGGGGATCGTCGGGCTTGCTCACCTTAATATGGGAACCGGAACGTTTCGCGTAACCGAGCTGGGGTCTCGTGAAGATGTGTTGGGAGAGCTGGCACGCATCAAGCCGACCGAATGTGTGATCCCGGAAAAAATGGCCCAGTCACCCCACCTCCGGCCATTTCTCGATCGAGAACTCAAGGCAGTCGTCAACACCTATGAGCCATGGGTATTTTCTCTTGAGTATGCGGGTCGTGTAATTAAGGAGCAGTTTAAAATTGCTTCCATGCAGGGCCTGGGGCTTGATGAGTATCCGATTGGCGCAATCGCCGCTGGCGCTGTGATTCATTACCTCCGGGATAATATGCATGTTTCTCTGGACCATGTGCGGCCGCCTGCGATTTACTCCTCCAGCGAATACATGGTGCTCGACCGCAAGACGCTGCGCAATCTGGAGATCATCACGACCACCAGCGGTGAAAAGGGAGATACCACGCTGCTAAAGGTGCTGAACCGGACGGTTACCCCGCTCGGTGGCCGACTGCTGCGGCAGTGGATCCGGCAGCCGCTCATTGCCGCGAATCTTATCAACGATCGGCTTGATGCAGTCGAGGAGTTTTTTCGTGAACGCAGTCTCATGTTCAAGCTGCGGGAAGCACTACGTTTCATCCGAGATCTGGAACGAATTCTCGGTCGACTCGGGTGCAATCTTGGATCAGCCCGGGACCTAGTAGCGTTAAAAGACTCTCTCAAGCAGGTGCCACAGATGTATGAGCTTCTCTCACCCTGTGCGTCTACTCTGTTAGTGTACCAGCGCAGCCACTTGCATCACCTTGATATCCTTACTGAGGCTATTGAGGCGGCTATTGTGGATACTCCTCCACTTGGAACCAAAGAGGGAGGCATGATTCGGCGAGGATACCATGCGGAACTCGATGAACTCTATCGTATTGCCCATCACGGCAAGGAATGGCTGGCTCAACTGCAGCAGCAGGAAGTCACCCGAACGGGCATAAAGTCACTCAAGATCCGCTATAATAAGGTCTTCGGATATTACATTGAAATCACGAAAGCGAACCTTGGCCAGGTTCCGGATTATTACATTCGGCGGCAGACGCTGGTCAACGCCGAACGTTTTGTCACTCCTGAGCTCAAAGAGTACGAAGAACGAATTCTCGGTGCCGAGGAACGATCCTGCCAGATTGAACTGGAAATTTTTGAAGATCTTAGGAGCCGGGTCCTGCAGCAGAGTCGGGAAATTCAGGAATTAGCTGAGTCACTTGCCGTAATCGACATTTTGGCAACCTTCGCGTATCTGGCACAGCAGTATCGATATGTTCGACCGACAATTGATGATAGCTCCGCAATATCCATTACTGGCGGACGACATCCGGTTGTTGAACACGTACTGGAGGAGGGACGATTCGTAGAAAATGACACCTTTGTCAATTGCGATGATCAGCAGCTGCTGGTCATTACCGGTCCGAACATGGCAGGCAAGTCGACGTACCTGCGGCAAGTTGCATTGCTCGTGCTTATGGCCCAGAGTGGAAGCTTTGTTCCTGCCGAGGCCGCACGCTTCGGGGTAGTAGACAAGATATTCACTCGCATCGGTGCTTCAGATAACCTCGCGCGAGGAGAAAGCACTTTTATGGTGGAAATGATCGAGACCGCGCACATTTTGAACAATGCAACTGCTCGAAGTCTGATAATTCTGGATGAGATCGGGCGAGGGACCTCAACCTTTGACGGAGTGAGTATCGCTTGGGCAGTATGCGAACACCTGTGCCGGCAATCGGGTCCGCGGCCGAAAACCCTCTTCGCCACCCATTACCATGAACTAACCGCCTTGGAAGAGAACCTGTCAGGAGTGAAAAACTATACGATAATGGTAAAGGAGTACGAAGACGAAGTGGTTTTTATCCGTAAAATCATGCCGGGCAGCGCCGATCGCAGTTATGGTATCCATGTTGGGAAAATGGCTGGATTGCCGGCAGAGGTCGTGGTACGGGCCGAGGCCATTCTCCGTGAACTCGAATCCGGGCCGGCAAAGGTTGGGCTCGTGAAGGTCCGGCAGCTGCTTCCTGATGCTGCGTTCTCATCGGCTTCAGCAGAAGTTTCTCCTGCAGGCGAGCGCAGCATGCAAACAAGAACCAGGCTGGAGCGCCAGCTGCCCTTTCTCCAGAGCCTTCCGCAGGACCATCCTGTTGTTAGGGAACTGATCGAGCTTGACATAAATGCCTTGACGCCCCTCCAAGCGCTCAATCAGCTCAACAAGCTGCAGATAATGGCGCAGAAAAAGGAGTGAGAAGTAAGAAGAAGACGCCCTCGTTGCCAGCTCACGCTTATGCGTCATTCGTGTTGAATCCCTGTTGCGTGACAAACACGCTAGACGTTCGCGGCGGGGACGCCGCTCCCACAAGGCAGTGAAAAGTGAAATGCAAGAAGTACAAAGGCGAGGGGTGAGTCGTGTCTTCTCGTTCTTACTCCTCACTCTTGACTCCTTACTCCTTACTGTTTCATCGTCCGGGCGAGATAAGGACTTAGTATGGGTACCATCAAAATTCTATCCGATAGCATTATAAATAAAATTGCCGCCGGCGAGGTGGTGGAGCGTCCGGCATCGGTGGTCAAGGAGCTGATAGAAAACAGCCTTGATGCCCAGGCAACCGCTCTTATGATTACAGTCAAACATGGCGGCAAAGAGCTTATACGCGTTGCTGATAACGGCTGTGGCATGAGCCGGGAAGATGCTTGTCTTAGCCTCAAACGGCACGCTACCAGCAAAATTGAATCAGTAGAGGATATTTTCCGGGTTGGCAGCTTCGGATTTCGTGGGGAAGCGTTACCGAGCATCGCTGCTGTTTCGCGTCTGACGCTTCTCACCCGGGAACAGAGCTCAGCAGCCGGAACTGAGATTGTTGTTGCAGGGGGTGCGGTGGAGTCGGTTCGCGATGCAGGAACAGCGATAGGTACGGCGGTGGAAGCGCGTGATCTTTTTTTCAATACACCGGCCCGGCAGAAGTTTCTCCGCAGTGAACGCTCCGAGTTTCTGGCTATCGCTGACGTAGTGACGACATTCGCAAGCGGTAACCCTGAGGTGTCGTTCAAGCTTGTTCACGATACCCGGGCCACTCTTGATTGTTCAGCAGCGATCAGTTTAAGAGAGCGTATTGCGTCGCTGCATGGCGAAGAGATTGTGGCCGCCCTGATTCCGGTTGCCGGAGAATCGCAGGAAATCAAGATCTCCGGGTTTGTTACCAGTCCCACTGTAAGTCGAGTGAATCGCACCGGGCAGTATCTTTTTATAAATCGTCGGCCTATCAAAAGCCCTGCCCTGGGTTTCGCTCTTCAGCAAGGGTGTGAAGGCCTGCTTCCGCAAAACCGGCATTGCATGGCTTTTCTTTTTTTTGAGATCGTACCATCGCGAGTTGATGTTAATGTGCATCCAAATAAGACCGAGGTGCGAGTGGCTAACGAGCGGGAGGTGCATAAGCTCCTTGTGGATACAATTCGTGCTGCGCTTCATTCACAATGGGGTTATCCGGCAGGAAAAGTGGCTGTTTTGAGTAATACGGTTCCGCTGGCTGCTTCTCGTCTGAAGCATGCGGGTTTTCAGTATAGCACTGTTGAAGACCAAGCCGATCTACCAGCGATTCACCAGCCACTGTCTTCAGCATATAGCGGAGAAAAGACGACCCAGCAGCCAGAGAGCGTTTCTCTCCGGAGTGTGCCAGGTGATCGTGAATTGTCGTTTTTATTTCCTGGCCGAAAAGGAGAAACGGCAACGCCCGCTCTACTAGGACAGTATCAGGCTTCTTACATCATCGCCGAATATGGCGCAAAGCTCCTGATTGTTGATCAGCATGCCGCGCATGAGCGGATTATGTATGAGGACGTCCTTAGCTTGTTTGAAAGCGGACCCAAGACTTCGGAGCGTTTGCTTATTGCCGCGACTATTTCGCTTGACTACCGAGAACAGGAAGCACTCGTGGAATATCTTCCGCTTCTCGAACAAATTGGTTTCGGAGTAAACGATCTCGGCCGCAATACCTACAGCATTGATGCAGTGCCGGCTCTGTTGAAGAGGGAAGACTCAAGACAGCTGATTCTTGATATCGTCCATCAGGCACTGGAGGGATCCGGCGCGCACGCTGTTGACGATCGAAAGAAGGCGTTGGCAGCCGCAATTGCTTGTAAGACCAAATCGTTGAAAGCTTCCTCGCGGTTACAGCCTGAAGCGATGCAGCATCTGGTAGAGCGCCTCTTTCAGACTCGCCAGCCTTTTTTCTGCCCTCATGGCCGGCCCACCTGTATTACCTTCACTAGAGAGGAATTAGAAAAACGATTTGGACGAAAGTAGATTGTGCCTCCGGGCGGTCTCTCTCTTTTGGGAAACACTGTTGAAAGAGACTGGCTGATCTGATATAGAAAGAAATACCCAAAAAGATCTCGCTCGTTGGCTAAGCGAACCTGCTGTGGATCCATTTTTCTCTGCATGAATACGGAAATAGCTATGATCAGGACCACGACTCGGAATAGAGGAAGCTGTTTGATACTTGGAGGATGCGGATTCATCGGATCGCATGTGGCTGAAGGATTGCTAGAGGCCGGCTATCATGTGCGAGTTTTTGACAAAATTAACGTAAGTACCCGGAATATCGATCACCTGATCAGCGAGATTGATCTCCGAGAAGGCGACTTTACTGATGAGGAAGCTGTCGGCTCAGCGCTTCAGAAGATCGACTATCTCTATCACTTTGTCGGCACCACTCTTCCGAAGACATCCACCGATAATCCAGTCTACGATGTCGAAAGTAATGTGGTGGGCACTCTCAAGCTGCTGGATCGGGCTGCACGGGAACAGGTGAAGAAAGTCATCTTTTGCTCATCGGGTGGAACGGTGTACGGTATTCCCCAGACCATACCGATACCCGAGGATCATTCGACTAATCCCACCTGCTCCTACGGCATTTCCAAGCTCACCATTGAAAAATATCTGGAGCTTTACTACCGTACCAGAGGGCTCCACTATCTATGCTTTCGTTTATCGAATCCTTACGGTGAGCGTCAGAATGTGCATTCCATTCAAGGAGCAATAGCAGTGTTCCTCGGGCTGGTAAAGGATGAAAAGCCACTGGTGATCTGGGGAAGAGGGGAAACGACTCGCGACTACATCTATGTCAGAGATATCGTGCCTATATTCGTCAAGGCCGTGGATGTCAATCCGCCGTGGAGGGTCCTCAATCTCGGCAGTGGACAAGGGACAACGCTGAATGAGTTGGTTGCTCTTATTAAAGATGTCACTCGTCGAAAGATTGCTGTTTGCCACACAGAAGAGCGAACAATTGATGTACCGGTGAATGTGCTGGATATATCCCGGATACGGCAAGCTTTTGACTTCACTCCCCAAACCTCTCTAGCTGAGGGCATTCTGCGTACCTGGGAATGGCTCCTTCAGTTTTCTTGATCAATGGCTCCTCGTGTTACTATTGTCATCGTTACTTGGAATAGCGAGCAATATATAGCACGCTGCCTTGCCGGCGTCAAAGCACAACGATATACCGATTCAGAACTGATCATCGTCGATAACGGTTCCGGTGACAACACGCGTGCTTTGGTAAAGGAACACGCCCCTCAAGCACAGCTCATCAGCAACAAGAATAACGTTGGCTTCACGAAAGCGAGCAACCAGGGAATCTTGGCTTCCCGCGGTGAATTTATTTTCAGCCTTAATCCGGATGTCTTCCTGGAGCCGGACTTTCTGAATGAACTCGTTGACCTCCTTTCCTCTAGTAAAGGATATGGCGCTGTGGGGGGAAAGCTGCTTCTCTATCGAGAGGGACAAGTTCCTGATGTTATCGATTCTACCGGCCTCTTCACGAACCGGGGACTGCGAGCGGTGGATCGAGGAAATCGGGAGATCGACCGCGGCCAGCACGATACATCAGGGCCGGTGTTTGCATTGTGCGGCGCGGCAGTGCTGTTTCGCCGGGAAGCCCTGGAGCGTATTAAGATAGCAGATGAGTTTTTTGATGAGGAGTTTTTTGCCTATTATGATGATCTCGACGTGGGATGGCGACTGCAACTCGCCGGATACGACATCGGGTATACCCCTCTCGCGCGAGCTTATCACGTGCGTGGCGGAAGCGGTCTGGGTGATACATTTTTTCGTAAGATTCCTGCAATGCAGCGCATCACTATGCGCAATCGATACCTGGTACTGATCAAAAACCTTTCGGTAGTTAATGCTGTTCTTTTTGCTCCAGCGTTGCTGCTGGTCGAGGCAGGGATAGTCGCATATACTGTTTTTCGGGCTCCGCATCTCTGGCGCGCTTACTGGGACGTACTCACGCGGTTGCCGGCTATGTACCGCAAGCGGCGCATTATCCAGTCGGAGCGGGTTCGCGATAGCAGATACATTCGCCGCTGGATTTCTACAACACGGTACGGGTGAGTTTTTATGAAGCCTTTGAAGGTGCTCGAAATAACCCAGTCTTCCGGGGGTGGTGTCCAGAAGTATGTGGTTCAGCTTTGCCAGCACCTGAACCGAAGCCGGTTTTCAGTAACTGGCTGCTGTGCCGTGCAGTCGCTGAGAGACGCCGAGAATGGTGATGTTCCTTTTCCCCTGGCGTTTGCGGAAGCAAAGGTACCGTATTTCATGGTGCCAATGGAACGTTCGATTAGCCCTCTGAAGGACCTTTTGGCTCTGGGCACGATATATCGAGAAATCAGAAATCGACACTTTGATATCGTGCATGCCCATAGCTCGAAGGCAGGGGTGCTGGCCCGCATTGCCTCCCGCTGGACAAGGGTGCCGGTGGTTATTTATTCTCCTCATGCGTTTTCTTTTGCTGCTCCCGGATGGGGGAAAGAACAGCATATGTATATTATTTTTGAGCGAATTGCAGCTCGGTTCGGGGATATCATCATTGCCGATTCCCAGGGAGAAAGAGATCTGGCAATCGGTCATCGGATTGCTGATCCTGAAAATATAACCGTTATCTCTCCAGGAGTTCCTCTCGAAGACTATAAACCCCGGATGGCCGAAGAGCACAAGATTCAACTCAGGGCTTCTCTGGGTATTAATCCGGACAGTGCGGTTATTATTTTTGTCGGCCGTCTGGCCACGCAGAAGGATCCAGTAACCTTCATTCAGGCCGCCGAGCATCTGGTAGCCGACATGCCTCAAGTTACCTTTTTGCTGGTGGGTGATGGTCCTTTGGCTGAGCAGTGCATTTATTTAATTCAGCAGGGACCATTACATGATAGAATGAAGTTACTAGGGTGGCGTCGGGATTATCGAGATCTGCTTGCTCTTAGCGACATTGCTGTGGTTTCATCTCTTTTTGAGGGGCTACCGTTTATTCTTTTGGAAGCTATGGCCCTTAGTATACCAGTCATCGCCACCGCTGTTGCCGGCAATCAGGACGTTGTCGTACACGAGAAAAACGGTCTTTTAGTCTCTCCAGAGGCACCGCTGGAAATAGCTGAACGATGCTGTTGGCTTCTACAGCATCCTGATCGGGCTAAGCACCTGAGCACTGCCGCCCGTCGCACGGTAGAAAAGCGGTTCAGCATGGATACGATGCTTTCATTGACCGAACAGTTGTATATCAGCATGTATCAGAAAAAGAGTCTGCATCATGGTTGACGGCATTAGCAATCCCGCCTGCGGCGTGACTGGAGCTTTTTACTCCGCCGTATGATGTTTGCTTTTTATGGGGCCATTAATGGTTAAGAGGCACAGTCAGGTTTTCTTAACAATGCTTTTTGTCGGGGATATGGTGATTGTCGCTGGCAGCTGGCTGGCAGCCTACTATCTTCGATTTTATGTCGACTTCATTCCTATCTATAAAGAAATTCCACCCTTTCGAATATATTTTTCAGTCACATTCTATGCTGCTTTGATCTGGGCGATAACCTTCAGGGCTTTTGGCCTGTATAGTCCTATGCGCACAGTGTCCAAGCTCGTAGAATCAACACGAATCGTAAAGGCATCGCTAGTTGCGTTTCTTGTTTTTATGGCAGTAGTCTTTTACCTTCGTGAATACAAATACTCGCGCGGCGTACTTATTTATTTTTGGATCGTGAGCACCGTGGGACTGGTTTTTGCCCGCGGCACCATGCGCACAATCCTCCGCTTCTTCCGGAGGAAGGGGTATAACCTGCGCTTTATCTTGATTATTGGGGCTGGGGAACTTGGAAGGAGGCTTCTGCGTAGTATCAAAGCGCACCCGGAACTCGGTATGCGGGTGGTGGGATTCCTCACTCGACATCAGAAGAAGCTGAGGACCAGAATTGACGGAGTTCCTGTTCTCGGTGTGTATGAGGATGTACAGAATATCATCCGATCTCAGCCGATCGATCAGGTGTTCCTCGCTCTGCCTTTGGAAGAACACGCCCGATTGCGTGAGGTGATGCGAAGGATCGACAATGAAATTGTCGACGTGAAGATCATTCCGGATATCTTTGAATACATGACCCTGGGTGCAGGGATCGCAGAACTCGATAACATGCCGATTATCAGTCTTCGCGATTCACCGCTTTACGGCTGGAACCGTATCCTGAAGCGAGTATTCGATGTTGTGTTGTCACTTCTTCTGCTCATACTGCTTTCTCCCCTTATGGCAGGCATTGCCTGCCTGATCAAGCTCACCTCTCCCGGACCGATTTTTTTTCGCCAGGAGCGAATGGGCTTGGACGGGAAGCTTTTTACGATGCTTAAGTTTCGAACTATGGTCGAACATGCCGAGAAAGAAACCGGTCCGGTTTGGGCGAGCGCAAACGACGGTCGCCGCACGTGGATTGGAGCTTTTCTGAGAAAAACCAGTCTTGATGAACTTCCTCAATTCTTTAACGTCTTAAAGGGTAACATGAGCATTGTTGGCCCCCGCCCGGAACGAGCTTTTTTTATTAATCAATTTAAAGAGATTGTTCCTCATTATATGCTCCGCCATAAGATCAAGGCCGGTATAACCGGTTGGGCCCAGATAAATGGTTGGCGGGGAAACACATCGATCGAGAAGAGAATAGAGCACGATATTTATTATATTGAAAACTGGTCTCTTCTTTTTGACGTGAAAATTATTGTGCTGACTCTTTGGAAGGGTATGCTGAGCAAGCACGCCTACTAGACACGATACACTCCGCTTCTCATTCAAATGCATGACAGAATGTCTCACGCTTGTATGATGCTCTCTGTTAATTTGAACAACACAGAAGCCTGAAAGAGTGTTATTCAGTTTTGCCGCTCTTCTTGAATGCCTCACAGTTTCTTTCAAGAACGAAACGTAGTGTCAAGCCTTATGCAAGATTAGAAAAATATTAGCTAAATTTGAGATCTTAGCGTTGTGCTAAGGTGGACGGAAATACTCGACTTGATCTGGAGGAAGATAAAGGCTGACCGGAATGTTTTACTCTGGCGTGATTGGATCCAAAAAAGGGGTGAGACGGGTATATCACATTGTTTTTGTGGTGAGTTTAAGACCCAAGGGGAGTATGGAGTGAATGATATACCCGTCGTACCCTAATAAAGAGGAGGAGATTATCCGCATCCATCAGCAATTGCAAATATTGTACCAGCTTCAGCATGGTACGTATTCAACAAGAAGGACTTGTTCATTTTTGGCTGTTCGTTTCTAATTGAAGAGAAAATCGAGACATATTGTCTCAGCAAGGCAAGTTAGGGTGTAAATGTGTCACATAAATCCTCGGTGCTATTCATTCGACAACAAAGTTTTGCTTGAAGAAAGCATGCTTGTGTGAAAATATAGCAAAAAAAATTTGCACATTCATAAAATACTGTTAAGGTGTTGGTAAGCAATACGTTCTGTTTGCAGATATCGCCTTGTCCTGGAGAAAATTTCAGTAACAAATGTATTGCTGTTAGAAGTGGTAAGAATATTTATAAGACGTATTGTGGCTTTGGCCGGGAGAGAAAGAAGGAAAGATGACGCATGCATAAGCTCTTTCTATGGACGCTGCTGATTTTCTGTGCTTTGGTTTTTGTGGTCGTAACAGTTGGAGATAATGAGTCATATGCTCCGGCTCCTCAGCTCACTGAATCCGAAAATTTCATTCTCGAAGGAGCCAAAGTACTTGAGCGCGGCCTGATTGAAAAGGAAGAAGTTGCAGCAGAGTGTCCTTCCACGAATACCGTGTGCGGAATTGTGCAATCAGGGCAGTCATTCTATTCGATAATGTGCGATCAGGGATTCTCTCCTCTTGCAGTTCATCACTACATTGATGCATTCAAGGAGGTGTTAAACTGCGGAAAACTTTCTACGGGAGATGAATATCGAATCGTAACTGATGACACTGACAATCTGGTCAGTTGTACCATTATCAGGGGCCCGGTTGACGTCTTCACCCTGTGCCATAATGGAGAGAATTTGGTTGCCTCAAAAGAGGCTATTGCTCTCGAGCAGAGGGTTGTACAGGTTCAAGGGACGATTAAGGACTCGGTATTCGGTGCAGTTCTGGATGCCGGAGAAAGAGAACAGCTTGCTATTAAGCTGGCGGATATCTTTGCCTGGGATATTGACTTTCGCCACGATCTCCATAGGGATGATAAGTTCACGATCATACTTGAAAAATACTATAAAGATGATGAGCTTGTCTGTTATGGTAATATCTTGGCGGTTGAGTTTAAGACTCAGCAAAGGGTTCACCGAGCAATTTTTTTCCGGAACGTCGACGGCCACGAAGATTACTACACGCCTGAAGGCTATTCCATACGCCGTTGTTTTCTGCGATCACCGTTGCGCTTTACGAGGATAAGCTCGGGCTATTCTAAGCAGCGTTTTCATCCTATCCTCAAGACGTATCGGCCTCACCTTGGAGTTGACTTTGCGGCTCCGACTGGAACTCCCGTATGGGCAGTGGCCGATGGAGTGGTAACCTTCAAGGGGTGGAAGAGTGGCAATGGGAATACGGTCACCATTCGCCATCCAGGTGGATATGAAACCATGTACAACCATCTTTCCCGTTACGGAAAGAACATCAGCCGAGGCACGTCCGTCCGGCAGAAGGATATTATCGGCTATGTTGGTACTACTGGCTTATCGACCGGGCCCCATCTCGATTACCGGATGAAAAAGAATGGTGTTTTCATTAATCCTCTCCAGGAAAAATTTCCATTTGGCATGCCTATTCCGGAAGGCAGCAGACAGGTATTTCTGCAGTTATCGAAGCAGATGATCGCCTGCCTCGAATCTGACAAGATTCCTTCGTCGGTAATGATGGCTGAGGCACGATCAGACCAGGAATAACCCGGATTACTATGCTGCTTTCAGCAAATGCGGGCAGCATTTTGATAGGTTAAAAACGAGTGCGTGTCGTTATCCAGCGTGTAAAGGAAGCCGAGGTGGTGGTCAGTGGTGAACTGATTAGTCATGTTGATCATGGCCTTCTTGTCCTTCTCGGCGTGAGCTCCGAAGACGACTACGAAGATGTCGATCTTCTTGTAGACAAAATTGTTAACTTGCGGATTTTCGAAGATCAGGAAGGAAAACTGAACCATTCTCTGCTCGACGTGAAGGGGGAAATGCTGGTGGTTTCACAATTTACGCTCCTCGCAGCATGCAAGAAGGGTAGACGTCCTTCTTTTACCGCTGCTGCCGCTCCCGAACAGGCAAATGATCTCTATCAGCGTTTCATTGCCGGGGTTCGGAGCCGAGGATTGCGCGTGGAAACCGGCCGGTTTCAGGCAAGCATGGATGTTCGCCTCATTAACTATGGTCCGGTAACCATTCTCCTGGATACGAGGAAGGATTTGTGAAGCCATGACCGGTGTTATCCTGTCCGGCGGTGCAAGCAAACGCATGGGCCGCAACAAGGCTTTTATCGAGATCGAAGGTGAAAGAATCATCGATCGTACGGTTCGTGTTTTCAATGATCTTTTTGATGAAGTGATGATTGTATCCAATGCTCCTCTCGAATACGCGTACCTGGGAGTTCGCGTGGTCACTGATCTTCTGCCACACCGAGGTTCCCTGGGCGGCCTTTATACTGGTCTGTACCTCTCTTCGTCTTCCAAAGCATTTTTTGTCAGTTGCGACATGCCTTTTCTAAACAAGAAGGTAATCTCATATTTCATCAGCAGAGCCGAAGGCGTTGATCTGGTAGTCTATCACTGCCAGAGTTACTGGGAACCCCTTCATGCCGTGTATTCCCAAAGCTTTCTCAAACCGTTTGAGCGGCTTCTCCAGCATGGTGAGCTAAAGATCGTTGAAGCGTACAAGCACATGAAGATACGCGAAGTGAAGAAAGCAGAAATCCAGCCATTTGATCCTGACCTGCATTCCTTGACAAATATCAATACCCCTGCGGACCTGCAGAAAATTTGCTCGCTTACCCGTACGGAATCACCATCTTTGGAGTAAGAATCGTCTTTCTTGCTGATTCGATGTAAAAGTCGGTGTCGTCTCACAGTTGTTGCCTCTAACAAAAATAGCGGCTGAACGGAGCGGGCACAGAACCCCGCTTTTCTGAGCCTGACGTCTTGCGTTGGAAACAAGGAAGTCATAAGTCAATGAAACGTTACTTTTTCATCGGTATTGGCGGCAGCGGCATGAGTGCCCTTGCCCAGTTGAGCCGCAAGCAGGGGGCAACGGTGAGCGGTTCGGATCGAAATTATGACTGTGGTGTTGATCCCGAGTTGTTTGGCCGCCTTTGCCATCAAGGCATTAGCCTTTTTCCCCAGGATGGAAGCGGAATCACCGAAGCCCTGGATGAGGTGGTGGTTTCAGCAGCAGTGGAAGAGGGAAATCCGGATCTGAGGAGGGCTGCCGAACTGGGTCTGCCGGTTTCTTCTCGCAGCCACTTCCTGGCCAGGATCTTCAATCAGTCTCGAGGAATTGCAGTAGCTGGCAGTAGCGGCAAATCGACAATTACTGCTATGGCAGCGCGTATTATGGATGCTGCCGGACTTGATCCCACCGTGATTAATGGAGCGGTTATCCCTGAATATCGTACAACCGGAAATGTGGGTAATCTGAAGCTTGGTAATTCTGACTATCTGTTGATAGAAACAGATGAGAGTGATGGGTCCGTGGCGCAGTATCATTCCGAGGTCGGTATCTTGGCAAACATTTCTAAAGATCATAAGCCCTTATGTGAACTGAAGGAAATATTCTCTGCATTTTTAAAAAATATAAAGTCGGCAGCTGTCGTCAACATGGACTGTCCTTATGTCCGAGAACTCTGTTCTCGATTCCCTGACGTCAATATGGTATCCTTTGCACTGGAGCACGAAAGCAACATTCATCCGGCATCCATTACCCGGACCGCGCAGGGTTCTTCGTTCAGAATAGAAGATGTTGAGTTTCGTCTTTCTGTACCTGGGCTGCACAATGTGGCTAACGCCCTAGCGGCGATCGCACTGGGAAGACAGTTGGGTATTTCTCTGACGAGTATGAGTCAGGCGCTCAGTTCATTTCGTGGCGTGGCCAGACGTCTGGAGCGAGTAGGTTGTGCAGGTGGTATAACCGTGTTCGACGACTTTGCTCATAATCCGGCAAAAATAGCTGCTTCTCTGAGTGCCTTGAGGAACGAGGATAATCGCATTATCCTGCTTTATCAGCCCCATGGCTATGGACCGACGCGGTTTTTTAAGGATGAATTGGTGGAAACTTTCAACAATTACTTGACTTCATCTGATTATCTCATATTATTAAATATTTACTATGCAGGTGGGACAGCGGAAGCATCCATTTCTTCGACTGAAATTCTCAGTGCTATTCACAAACCTCACGCTGAAGTAATTCAAGATCGGCAGCAGGTGCCAGTTCGGGTGCTGGAAATTGCACAGCCTGGGGACGTTGTCATCGTAATGGGAGCCCGGGACCCTACGTTAAGCAATTTGGCGCGCTTGCTGGTTACGATGTTTGAAGAGGAAAAGCCTTCGTGCTGTTTATAACTTTTATCTTAAGGAACCACTACCTAACTGAGAGGAGATACAACAGTGAACAGCTACGATGACGAAGAACGGGAACGCCCGTCGTGGAGCGAGATAGACAAACGCAAGGACCAAAGCAGACACGTTTCTGCGGAGCGAGCTCAACCAAAAAAATCCCGTTTGCACACGTGGGCTGCCAGGCAGTATCGTAAGGAGCTAGAGCGCTTGTGGATGGGGAAGAAGGGAACCGAGGAATGCCGAAAAGCTTTGGGTGAGATCCACAAGCGACATGGAACTCCGAAATTTCACACGACGGTCAAAGCCTTTATCAAGGAGTATGGACTCCCCGATGATTGGGAAACTCTTTTTCTTTTGCTGGATTATCGTGATGTCGATACGGTACGGGAAGTAATGGAAAAGCTAAAAGACCTCTATCCGGAGAAGGGTCTGACCGAGATGCAAGGTTTTAGAGCCAAATTGGATATCATGGCGAGCACTGCAGGCAATGAAAAGTTGCGAGAGTCGGCACGAACGGTATTGATTGAGCTTCAGTAGCGAAAAGGGGGAAACGACCTAAAAGTGCAAGAAGGGGTGAACGGCTGGCAACGAGAAGGAATCGGATTAGCCGCCGCCCACCCGGAGGCATGAGCCAAGAGAGTCACTACATTTTACCTGCTGCCTTACGTTTGGAAGCCTTGAGAGCATTGAGAGCTTTCTTC
>Ga0116144_10001773_pt1 | contig 24800 bp, 22 predicted proteins | sample AD_UKC035_MetaG_FD_89746 | JGI IMG/M metagenome (GOLD analysis project Ga0116144, IMG submission 89746) | Active sludge microbial communities of municipal wastewater-treating anaerobic digesters from USA - AD_UKC035_MetaG | ecosystem: Engineered > Bioreactor > Anaerobic > Digestate | place: USA...
GCCGGAGCCGGAACCCGCGCCCGTCGCCGAAGCGCCCGCCCCGGAAGGCGATCTGATGTCAGGCGATGACGCGCTGGCCTGGCTGCAAAGCCTCAGCGCGGGCAAGGAAGACGAACTGCGCGCCCAGGCCGCCGTCGAATCCCAGGCCCGCGTGGACGAAATCCTCGGCCGCAAGCCCGCCGCCAAACCCGAACCCGCCCCCGTCGCCGAAGTCGCCCCGCCGCCCCCGCCGGAGCCGGGCCCTGCGCCCGTCGCCGAAGCGCCCGCGCCGGAAGGCGATCTGATGTCCGGAGACGACGCGCTGGCCTGGCTGCAAAGCCTCAGCGCGGGCAAAGAAGATGAACTCCGCGCCCAGGCCGCCGTCGAATCCCAGGCCCGCGTGGACGAAATCCTCGGCCGCAAGCCCGCCGCCAAACCCGAACCCACCCCTGTCGCCGAAGTCGCCCCGCCGCCCCCGCCAGAGCCGGTGGCCGTCATCGAACAACCGGTTGTGGAGGCGGCTCCGCCACCTGCGCCAGAGCCTACCCTCGTCGCCGAGGCGCCTGTCCTGGAAGTCGCGCCAGAACTGGAGCCTGTCGCCGAGCTTCCCGCCGAACCGGAACCCGTCGAGGAAGTTGCATCGTTTGGCCCGGCGACGCGCCATGCGAAGCCAATCACCCCCACGACGGATTTATTGGAGGCCATGCGCGCGCGCGTTGAGAAAAACCCTGATGACCATGAAACCCGGCTGCACCTGGCGCGCTCACTATGGGCAGCCGAGGAGGTTAAGGAGTCCATCTCGCACTACGCCTATCTGATCCGGGAAAACGAGAAGACCAATCTGGTGGTGGAAGACCTGCGCCAGTACGTTGTCCAACGTCCGAAGGACGCGCTGGTGCTGCGCACGCTCGGCGACGCCTATATGAACGAGGGGTTATTGGAGCAGGCGCTTGAGATTTACAATCAGGCCATGAACCTGCTGTAGCCGAATCAAGATGAAATGCCAAACGTGTGAATTAGTGTCCAGACGCGACGCCGGCAACGCTCCGTTGTGGGATTGCATCCACCGGACACAATATTGGGATGTCGTCCACAGCTTCAACACGGCCTTGCGGGGTTGGCTGGTTCTGGTGGCGCGGCGGCACATCGAAGCGATTGACGAATTGACGGAGGAAGAGGCAGTCGAATTGGGCGTTTTGTTGCGCCGGGTTTCGCTGGCCCTGAAAGAAGTCACCGGCTGCCTCAAAACGTACGTGATACAATTCGCCGAAGCGGCCGAGCATCCACACGTCCACTTTCACGTCATTCCGCGTATGGCAGACCAGCCGGAAGACCGCCGCAGCACGAAAATCTTTGGATATTTGGGCGTCTCAGAAGAAGAGAGGGTCAGCGAAACCACAATGAATGACATCGCGGCGAAAGTTCGGGAAATTCTTCTTTCACAGCCCGCTCTATCCGAGCAGCAGTCATAGGATTGATATTTTTGCGCTTGCGGCTATAATCCGCAAGCGCAAAAATATTGCCATAGAATATCTTACTCATTGGAGGTTATATCTTGGAACTAGAACGAACTCTCATCCTTTTGAAGCCGGACGCCGTGCAGCGCGGGTTGATCGGCGAGATTATTGGCCGCATCGAACGGCGCGGATTGCGCATCGCCGCATTGAAGCTGATGCAGATCACGCCCGAACTGGCGGGACGGCATTATGCGGAACACGTCGGCAAGTCGTTTTACGACTCCCTGCTCAAGTTCATCACGTCGTCGCCGGTGGTGGCGATGGTGGTGGAAGGCCCGGAAGCAGTCGCAGTGATGCGGGCGACGATGGGCAAAACCAACGCCCGCGAGGCCGCGCCGGGCACCATCCGGGGCGATTTGGGGATTTCCAAAGGCAACAACCTGATCCACGGCTCCGACAGCCTGGAATCGGCGCAGCGGGAAGTCGCTATTTTCTTCACGCCGGAAGAGATTCACAGCTACCAGCGCAGTTTTGAACCCTGGGTCGAACCGGACGCCGCCTGGTAACAAGGATTTCCGCACAAACAAAAACCGCGCAGTCTTAACGACTGCGCGGTTTGATTTTATAGGAAGTTTTTTGTTGACGGACTGCGTCCGTCAACAAAAAACACAACATCAGCCGAATTTGTACGCCACGCCGAACCCGCCGCGCGGCAAGACCCAGCCGATGTTGGTGTAGGGGCACGCCACCCGGCAACTGCCACATTCCACGCAGCTTTGATGGGCCACCTGAATCTTCCCGTCGTGGCCGAGTTTGTAGACGCCCACTGGGCAGAAGGATAGACACGGCTTGTGCTGGCAGCGCGCGCACACCCGCTCGTCCTTGATCCACAAATGCGCTTTTTCCTCGTCAATGAAGTACTTCAGCGTCATCAGCAGGTCGTCCACGTAGACATCCGGCAGCGTTGCTTTAGCTGCTTGCGGCAATTCTTTGGCCTCGAATGCGTCTCCTGTTTTCATGCTCATTGTCTCACCACCCCATCACCGATCGTGCCATCGCCACCACATCCCCCACCGCTTTGGGGAGGGCGCGGCGGCCGCTCAACGCGCCGAGCATATCCGCAAACAGCTTCTTCTTCGGCTTGCCATACGCGCTGAAGAACTGCCCCAACGCATCGTTGACGAAGCTGGGATAGACTTCCATGAATTGCGGATGCGTCTCCAGGAAGCGGGCGAAGCCGCGATATTGCTTGAGGTCTTGCAAGATGAAGCCCTCTTTAAGCTGCGTCTCGTAGCGGGACAACGTCTCCGCGCTGAAGTCGCCTTTGCTGTGCGCCGCGACGGCCGTTTCCCCGGCCAGCTTCCCGGCGATAATCGCCATGTTGGTGCCTTCCCAGTGCAGCGCGTTGACCATCGCCGCCGCATCCCCCGCCACCATCGCCCCGCCCGTGTAGAGCCGGGGCATGGCGCGATAGCCGCCCTCCGGGATCAGGTGCGCGCCGTATTCCAACAACTGCCCACCTGCCACCAACGGCGCGATGACGGGGTGTTGCAGATAGCGCTGGAGGATGTCGTAGGGCCGCAGGCGATACTCGGCCAGCACGTCCAACATCACGCCCAGGCCCACCGACACGCTGGTTTTGTTGGTGTAGACGAAGCCCATCCCCGGCAACCCCAGGGACACGTCCCCCAACACCGACACGGCCAATCCGTGATTCTCGTCGGGCAAACCGAAGCGTGCATTGATGGTATCCAGCGGCAGCGAGATGACCTGCTTGAACGCCAGCGCCATCTGCGCCGGTTCCAGGTCACGGTCAATCAGCCCCAACTTCTGCGCGAGCAGGTTGTTGACGCCCTCGCAGATGATCACCACCGGCGCGTAGATTGCGCCCTGCGGACGGTCGGTCACGACGCCCACGACCTGCCCGTCGGCCTCGCGAATGAAATCCACCACCGCCGTTTTGGGGATGAGGAAAGCGCCGGCTTTCTGCGCCTGCTCCGCCCACCACAGGTCGAAATTCGCCCGCAACGTGATGTAGGCGTCCGCCGGCTCGTTCTTGAGCTTGCCGCCCTGTACCGTCATGCGCGTCAGGCCGTCGGGCGCGAGGAACCAGAACCCGGCCTCCGTGACCGGGCGCTCAAAGGGGACGCGCAGGCTCATAAAATCGGGAACCAGGTCGGCGATGGCATGGGTGTAGATCGCCCCGCCGAAGTAGTTCTTGCCGCCCGGTTTCTGCCCGCGCTCGACCAGAGCCACGTTCAGCCCGGCGCGGGCCATCACCATGGCCGCGGCGGAGCCGGCCAGGCCGGCGCCCACCACCACGGCGTCAAATCGAATCTTTTCGTCGCTCATGCCTGGGCCTCCTTGCGCGCCTGGATGTCCTGAATCATCGCCGGGATCACTTCGTAGAGGTCGCCCACGATGCCCACATCCGCTACCTGGAAAATGGGGGCGTTGGGATCGGCGTTGATGGCGATGATGAAGTCGGAGTTCTGCATCCCGACTTTGTGCTGCAACGCGCCGGAGATGCCGGCGGCGATGTAGAGCTTGGGGCGCACCGTCCGCCCGCTCTGCCCGACCTGGTGCGCGTAGGCGATCCACCCGGCGTCCACGCAGGGCCGCGACGCGCCCACCACGCCGCCGAGCGCATCGGCCAATTGCTCGATCAGCTTGAAGCCCTCCGGGCCGCCCAGGCCGCGCCCGCCGGCCACGATCACGTCGGCGTATTCGATGTTCACGCTCTCGCCCTTGGCATGGATGAAGTCCACGATGCAGGCCATCTCGTCTTCGGCCAGCGCCTCCACGTCCTCGCGCACGATCTCGCCGGTGGCCGACGGGTTGGGCGCGGGAGCCGGGAACACACGCGGACGCACGCTGGACATCTGCGGGCGCTGACTGCGGCACACGATGGTCGCCATGATGTTGCCGCCAAACGCGGGGCGCGTCGCCATGAGCAGCTTTTGAGTCGCGCCCTTGACCTCGCCCATTTCCAGCTTGGTGCAGTCCGCGGTGAGGCCGGTGCGCAGTGACGTCGCCACCGCCCCCGCCAGGTCGCGGCCCAACGTGGTCGCGCCGATGAGGAAGACCTCCGGCGCGTACTTTCTGGCGACGGCGGCGATGGTCATGTAGTAGGGGCAGTTGCGGTAGTGTTCCAGGATTTCGTCGTCAATCCAGTACACACGATCCGCGCCGTAGTGGATGGCTTCTTCGGCGATGGGCTTGACGTTGTAGCCCAGCAGCACGCCCTCCACCACCACCTCGTCGCCCGCGGCAGCGGCCTCCGCCTGCACGTCGGACGCCAGACGGCGGGCCACGCCCAACAATTCCCAGGAAACGGGGTGAACTTTACCCTCTTCCTGCTCGATGAAAACCCAAAAGCGTCGTGTGGTCATGCGACGCCTCCTAACACGGCTTGCAGCACGCCGGATTGGGCGGCCTTGTCCAGCGCGCCCTTGATAGCCGCCGCCACGCCGATCTCACGGGAATTGAGCACCTCACCGGCTTCGGGCAGGGGCGGCGTCCCCATCTGATACACCACCGTCGGCGAACCTTTCACGCCCACCTGGGCCGTATCAAACGGCGCCGGGCCTTCCATCGTCCACATCTCCGGCTCATACCGTAGCGATTGGATGAGGTCGGGCAGCGAGGCGAAGGGGATGTCCGCAATCTCTTTCTCACAGGTCAACAGCGCGGGCATGGGGACTTCGATCACCTCCGTCCAGCGCTCCGTCTTGCGCTCGATCACGGCCTGACGTCGCGCCACGTCTATCGCGCGGATGGCGACGGCATACGTCACAATCGGCAGATTCATCCGCACGGCCACGCCCGGTCCGACCTGCGCCGTGTCCCCGTCAATCGCCTGCTTGCCGAAGAACACCAGGTCTATGGGGTCTTGCGCGTGGATAGCCCGGATCGTCTCCGCGATCACGTAGGACGTTGCCAGCGTGTCGGCCCCGGCAAATTTGCGATCCGAGATCAGGATGCCGCGATCCGCGCCCATCTCGATGGCCTCGCGGATGGTCGTCGTGAAGGAGGACGGTCCCATCGAAACGACCGTCACCTTGCCCCCCAGCTTGCGCTTCCACGCGACGGCGGCGGCGAGGGCGTGCGCGTCGTAGGGGTTCATGATGGCCGGGACACCTTCGCGCACCAGATTGCCCGTGTCCGGGTCAATGCGGATGTTGGTGGTGTCCGGCACTTGCTTGACAGCAACCAGTGCATGGAACAAAGTAACACCTCCCTTGAAAATACAAGAATGTTTCACGCAAAGGCGCAAAGACGCAAAGGAAAAAAAACTTGGCGAGCTTTGCGCCTTTGCGTGAGATTTCGTCCTCGCGGGGGTACGTTATCCCTTGGCGCGCTCGGTCACGATGTCGCCGTTACGCATCACGGCGCCGAGACGCAGGGCTTCGTTTTGCGCAAAAGCCGTCACCGGCCCCATCTCGACAATGTGGCGGATGTAGCCCCACGCCGCGTTGTTGAAGGCGTGAGTGGACGTGCGCGGCACCGCGCCCGGCACGTTGGGGACGCAATAATGCACCACATCCTCTTCAATGTAGGTGGGACAGTCAAAGGTGGTCGGCTTGCTGGTCTCGGCGCAGCCGCCGTGATCAATGGAAAAGTCAATGATCACCGAACCACGGCGCATCGTGCGCAGCATCTCGCGGGTGATGACGACGGGCGAACGCTTGCCGGGATTGCGCACAGCGCCAATGATCACGTCGGCAAAGCGCGTAGTATACGCCACATTGAAATCGTGGTCAATCATCGTCGTCACCTGGCCGTGGAAGTACTCATCCAGCTCGCGCAGGCGTTCCAGGGAACGGCTAAGGATGAAAACCTTTGCGCCCAATCCCACAAACGCGCGCGCCGCGTTGAAGCCCAGCGCGCCCGATCCCAAAATGACGACATCCCCCGCCGAGACGCCGGGGACGCCGTTGAGCAAGACCCCGCGTCCGCCATGCGTGCGCATCAGCAGCGATCCGGCGAGGTAGGGCGCCATCCGCCCGGCCACCTCGCTCATGGTCCGCAGAATGGGGAAGTCGTGCCGGCCCTTGGAGATCATTTCATACGCGACGGCCGTCAGGCGGCGCTGGCGCATCTCAGCCACGTCCGCTTCGGGCACCTGCGTCAGCCCCAGGAAGCACATGAAGGTTTGACCGTGCGGCATCCATTGAATTTCTTCGGAGGTGGGGCGCAGCACCTTGAGGATCAACGAGCTGTTGGCATACAACTCGGCACCGGTCGGGACCAGCGTGCCGCCCATCCGCTCATAGTCATAGTCGTCAAATCCGGCGCCGGCGCCCGCGCCGCTTTCCACGTAGCACTGATGACCGGCCTTCGTCAACAATCCGACCCCGGCCGGGGTCAGGCCCACGCGCTCTTCACCAGGTAAACGTTCCTTTGGAATACCGATATTCATAGTCGCTCCTTTCTGAAAAGTGAGAGATCAATTTCTTATGTTATACCAGACGTGCTTTAAAGTCTCGTTATTTCTGTCAGCAGATTTAGCAGATTAAGCAGATTTCAGAAGCCTATTGGATACAATCTGCTGACAAAAAGGTAATTTTAGGATGCGGTTAGTATAGTCCACATCGGCAAGAATACCATTATTCTATCGCGGCGACGCCGTTGGCGGCATGGGTGACATAAATATGGGGCGCTTGTTCAAACTGCGCCTGGTAGGCCGCGCTGACGTGCTGTTGCAACGCCGGCACCGCATCCTCTGCGGCCAAAGCGATGGCGCAGCCGCCAAAGCCCGCGCCAGTCAGCCGCGCGCCGTAGCAACCGGGGACTTCCACCGCCGCCGCCACCAGCGCATCCAATTCCGGCGCGCTTACCTCGTAGTCATCCCGCAGGCTGCGATGTGCCTCTACCATCAGCGCGCCGACGGTTTCAATCGCGCCGGCGTGTAGGCGCTCCGCCACTTTCAACACCCGCGCGTTTTCGGAGATGACGTGACGGGCGCGGCGGAAGACTACGTCAGACAGGGCGGAGCCGTACCGCTCCAAGTCGGCCAACGTGACGTCGCGCAGGGATTGGATGTGAGGCAGAGAGGGTTGCAGCAGGCGCACGGCCTCCTCGCACTGCGCGCGGCGGACGTTATACTCCGACGAGGCCAGGGAGCGCCGCACCATGCTATCAATCACGACGATGGCGACGCCTTCCGGCAGCGGGAAGTAGCCGCGTTCCAGGCTGCGCGCATCCAGCATCATGGCGTGACCGGCCTTGCCGCATGCACTGATCATCTGATCCATGATGCCGCAATTCACGCCCACGTACTGGTTCTCGGCCTTCTGCGACAACAGCGCCAGCTCCGGCAGCGACAGGCCAAACCGGCTGAACGTGTTCCAGGTAAACGCGAACGCCAGCTCCACCGCCGCCGAGGACGACATCCCCGCTCCTACCGGCACATCCGACGCCAACACCGCGTTGATGCCCCCCGGCTGGAGGTTGCGATCCATGAACGCCCAGACGATGCCTTTGGGGTAGTCCGACCAGCCGCCCATCGAAGCGGGCACGCCCTCCAGTGAAAACGCCACGTCGTCGTTGCCCATGTTCACCGCGCGAATGTTGGCCCACCGCTCGTCCACCGGCGACACGGCCAGCCAGGCGGCCTGATCCACGGCGACGGGCAGCACCAGCCCCTGGTTATAGTCGGTGTGCTCGCCAATCAGATTGACTCGCCCCGGCGCGCGCACCACCAACTGCGGCTGCGCCTGGAATCGGCCACGAAACGATTGGATGACTTGATCATAAAGCGGATGTTGCGTCATAAAGCCTCCCTAAAAAATAGTAAAGGGTAATGAGAAATGAGTAATGAGAAATCGATAACTGGAAATCAGTTACTCGTTACTCATTTCCCATTACTCATTTCTCATTACCGATTTCTGATAACTGATTTCCACTTTCTGGTTTCCAGGTTCCCCAACCCAATCCGGCAAAACGCCACTGCGGGTTAACAGCGCCACAACGCGCTCGTAGTCCGATTCGTGAATCGTCGCCAGCCCCGGCCCAAGGAACTCGCGCACGTAAGGGCGGACGTTGGGCGAATCGAGCAGGGCAGCGTCCGTCACCCGCAATAACCAGACTCGCTCCAAACGGGCTTGGGCAACACCGGTATAGGCCGCCTCAATCGCGGCACGCAGTGAGGGCGGAACCGGCTGCCCGGTAGCCTGCGCCAGAAAGCTGAAGATGCGCTCCAACGAGATGTGCTGCTGCCGGGCGCGACTCAACGAAGCCGGGGTCAGGCGATAAGTCCAACCGGGCGATTCCCCCGCCACGCGCCCCACCCGCTGCGCCACCCGGCTGAGTTGAAAGCGCTCGTAGCGCCGGCCTTCGGGGACTACGAACAGGCCATCCGGCTGGATTTTGAGCGGCGGCGCGGGCGGGAAAGTCGGGGCCGGGGTCAGCCCCAGCAGCGCCGCGCCGGCGGCGTTGAGGCGGAACACCGTCAACGGCCATTCCGCCGACGCGCCGCCCAGGTCTACCAGTCCCAACCAGGTCAAAGGGCCGGTCAGCACAAAGGCGATCAGGACGCCTTCGACGGCATCCCAGGCCTCAAAGCCGCGCAACGGCTTGTCGGTGGCCGCGTCGCGCAGCGCCCAGGCGTCGTAATCGCCGTCGGGACGCAGGAAATCCGTCGCGTAGGCGCGCATACGGGTCACAAACGCGGCGATGGGATACCAGCCACCGGATGTATAATGCCGCAGCCCATCCAGCAAGGCGCACCGCACCTCACGCGAGACGGCAGGCCAGCCTTTCACCGGATCGGGGCGCAAGGCGGGGATGTTCGCCAGGTCGTTCCACGTGTCGCTGTCAATCCACGCCTGCATCAGGCGCTCCCACTGCACCCATGGGTCAGCTTGCAGCCAGGTCAAGACCGGCTCAGGCGCCAGGCGCAGCCCAGCGTCTTCCTCGCGGCGCAGCCAGCCCTGCTCCAGGGCCAGCGTTTCCAGAAAGGTCAGGCGGGGCGCAGCGGGCGCAGCAAACTGCGCGAGCGCCTCATCCCGCCAGGCTAACGGCGCAGCGCCCACGGCGGCGACTTGCAAAGCGGCCCACAACGTCACCAAATCCTCGGCCAGCGCAGCGTCGCCGGGTCGGCAATGCAACGGCTCGGCGACCGGTTCTGGCGCGGGGATCGTCAGGGGCGGCGGCGGCGGAAGGTAAAGGCGCAGCTCTTCGGGCACGAACACCATCGCCACCTGCCCACTGGCGCGCTCTTCAAAGGCTTTTTGGATGAAGCCCCGATACCAGAGGTCTTCGGTGGGCGAAGCGGGAGCGCGCCACAGAGCTTCGCGTTCCAGGCGGCCCGGTCCCACCGGACGCAGGTCGCCCCACTCGCGGATGAAGATGGCCCACGGCACCGCGCCGCCGCGCCGTAATAGATCGTGCAACGCCTCGCGGGAGGATTCCGGCAAAGCGGCCAGGGCGCGTTCCACCGCGTCGGCCCGCGCCAGGGCGTCGGCCAACTCCGCCGCCGCGTCCGCCTTGCGCTCGGCGGTCAGGGCGATCTGCCATTGTTCTGCGATCACCCGCAGGCGGATAAAGTCACTATCGAGGAGCGTCTGGTAAAGGGTGCGTAAGGCCATAGGTTGGATTCGACAATAATCCCAGAATGGGTCATAATAAGGGCGTCTCTAACAGTAATTATATCTGTAGCGATAGATGACGCAACCTAACACTTGCCACCCCGGTCATACAAACGGTAAGATACTTAAAGTTCTCATTTTTTTCACCGCAGAGAACGCAGAGGTCGCCGAGTTCTTATCGTTTTCTCTGCGTTCTCGGCGCACTCTGCGGTAAAAATCTCTAACAGCGAGGAGCTATGTGCGGAATTTTTGGGATTGTGACTCAGAACGAACAGCCGCTCGGCCCAATTTTGATTGAGGCGGCGCAGCGGTTGGCGTATCGCGGCTACGATTCGGTAGGCTGCGCCACCTTCCACGGCAACGGGACGGTGGATTTGCGCAAGGATGTCGGGAAGGTGGCCGCAGTGGCGGAGCGGCTCGCGTTTGCGGAGATGACGGGGACGCGCGGCATCACACAGTTGCGCTGGGCCACTTTCGGCGCGCCCTCGCCGGTGAACGCGCAGCCCCACCTCGACTCCGATGGCGATCTGGTGGGCGCGCACAACGGCAACGTCGTCAACAATGTGGAGCTGCGCGCGGCGTTCCTGGCCGAGGGGATGACGGTGCGCTCGACCAACGACGGCGAATCGTGCGTCCACGCCGTGGAGCGGTACGTGAACCGGGGCGAGAGTATGCTGGACGCCATCCGCCATGCTTATGACGACCTGGAAGGCGACTATTCGTTTGTCATCGGGCGCGTCGGCGAGGCGGAACTGTACGCCTTCAAGAAAGGATCGGGGCTGGTGGCGGGCATTGGGGAGGATTTCACGTGCATTTCCTCGGACTTGCCCTCGATCCTGCCGCTCACGCGGCGCGTCGTGCATCTCAACGACGGCGAGATCGTCGCCCTCAGCGCCGGCGCGGTGCAGCTTTACCGGGTGGATGACGGCAGCCCCATCGCCCGCGAGGCCGAGATCGTCACCGAGAGCATGGACGCCGCCGTCAAAGGCGGGTATCCACACTTCATGCTCAAGGAAATCCACGAGCAGCCGCAGGTGGCCGGGGAACTGATCCACCTGCTGGACGCCTCGCGGCACGTCGCGCCGATGGTGGAACGGATGGCAAACGCCCGCCACCTCTATCTCATCGGCTGCGGGACGAGCTATCACGCCTGTATGCTCGGCGCGGTGTACATGGCGCAATTGGCCGGACGCGCGGCGATCCCGGTGCTGGCCCCGCAGTTCATCCCGCAGTACGCGCCCACCGTGGGGTCGGACGACGTGGGGGTGTTCGTCAGCCAGAGCGGCGAGACGAAGGATGTGCTCAATGCGTTGGAAGCGGCGCGAGCGCGTGGGATGGGGGCGTTGGGGCTGGTCAACGTCCTGGGGTCCACGCTGATGAAGGAAAGCGAGCGGTATCTGCCCCTGGCCTGCGGTTACGAGATCAGCGTGCCCGCCACCAAGACCTTCGTGAATCAGGTCGTCGCCTTCCTGCACCTGGCGCTGCGGATGGGGAACCACAGCACGGAGTTATTGCACGGTCTGCCGGCGCTCATTGAGATGACGGTGGCGCAGACGGAAGCCGCCGTAGGCGCGATTGAAGCGCGCATCAAGGACGCCAACGATCTGTATTGCCTGGGCTACGGCGCGACCTACCCCATCGCGCTCGAAGGCGCGCTCAAACTGAAGGAAGTGACCTACGCGCACTGCGAGGGGATGCTTTCGACGGAATTCAAGCACGGGCCGCTGTCCGCCGTCCACGAGGGCTACCCGGTCATCTTCATCTGCGGACCGGGCGACGTGCCGGTGATGATCAGCGGGATCAACGAGACGACCGTGCGCGGCGGCTATACCGTCGTCGTCGCCGAGGAGGACGCCCGCCTGCGCGCCAACGCGCACGAGTTGATCGCGCTGCCGGCTTCCGGCCCGCTGCTGGAACCGCTGCTGGCCGTCCTGCCGCTGCAAATGCTCTCGTACCGCCTCAGCGTGGCGCGCGGCTATGACCCGGATTTTCCCAGGAATTTGAGCAAGACGTTGACGGTAGATTAAGCGCATCAAGCGGGATCAGCGAGATCAGCGAGATCAACGGAAAGCACATATTCGCTGATCCGCTGATCCGTCGATCCGCTCTCACCATCCAAACAGGAGGTTTCACTCTATGAAGATATTGCTTTCCGGCAACGAAGCGATTGCGTTGGGCGCGTGGGAGGCGGGGGTGCAGTACGCCGCCGCGTATCCCGGCACGCCCTCGACGGAGATTTTGGAAAATCTGGCGCGCTACCCCGGCGTGAAAGCCGAGTGGGCCAGCAACGAGAAGGTGGCGCTCGACAACGTCATCGGCGCGAGCTTCGGCGGGGCGCGGGTGCTGGCGGCGATGAAGCACGTCGGCGTCAACGTAGCCGCCGACAGCCTGATGTCGCTCTCGTACACGGGGGTGATGGGCGGGCTGGTGCTGGTCAGCGCGGACGACCCCGGCGCGTTTTCATCGCAGAACGAGCAGGACAACCGGCAGTACGCGCGCCACGGCAAGTTCCCCTGCTTCGATCCGGCGGACAGCGACGAGGCGCGGCGTTTCGTCGGCGTGGCGCTGGAAGTGAGCGAGCGCTTCAAGACGCCGGTGTTGTTCCGCTCGACGACGCGGCTCTCGCACTCCAAGTCGGCGGTGGAGGCGACGCCGCCGGCCGCCCGCGAGTTCAAACCGCTCCCGCCCTTCAAGCGCGAGGATGAAGTCACCCGCGTGATCATCCCGGCCATCGCGCGCCGCCGCCATCCCGAAATCGAACAACGGCTGAGGGACGTGGCGGCCTGGACGGAGAAGGAGGCTTTCGAGCAGGGCGTCAATGCCATCGAGTGGCGCGAGAAGGCGCTGGGGGTGGTCACGAGCGGGATCGCGTACCAGTACGTGCGGGAAATCTTACCGGACGCCTCGGTGTTCAAACTGGGGATGAGCTATCCGCTGCCGCTGGCGGCGATCCGCGAATTTTCACAACAAGTCGAGACGCTGATCGTGGTGGAGGAGCTGGACCCGTTCATCGAAGACCAGCTCAAAGCGGCGGGGATTCCGGTGGCGCACGGCAAAGACCTCTTCCCGCTCTGCGGCGAGCTGACGCTGGCAAACGTGCGCGCGGGGGCGGCGCAGGCGGGGCTGATTGCGAATGGCGAATTGCGAATTGCGAATTGCGAATTACGAATCACGAATCACGAATCACGAATTGCGGTTCCGATACGTCCGCCCGCCCTGTGTCCGGGGTGCCCGCACCGGGCGTTTTTCTACACGATGGCGCGCAACAAGCGGAAGGCGCTGATTGCGGGGGATATTGGCTGTTATTCGATGGGCGTGCTCGCGCCGTTTGAGGCGATGGACATGCTCATTTCGATGGGCGCGGGGATTGGGATGGCGCACGGTTTCAAGCAAGCCGGTGGGCAGGAAGCCGCCGTCGCCACCATCGGCGACAGCACGTTCTTCCATTCGGGCCTCGCGCCGCTGGCCTCCGCCGTCTATAATCGCGCCAACATCGTCGTGGCGATTCTCGACAACCGCATCACCGCGATGACGGGGCAGCAGCATCACCCCGGCACGGGCACCATGCTCCAGGGCGAGCAGGGACACGAGATTGACATCGCGCCGGTGGTCAAGGCGCTGGGCGTGACGTTTGTGGAAGAGGTGGACGCCTGGAACGTGGAGCAGATGAACAAAACGCTGCGCGCGGCGATGAAGCACGAGGACGGCCCGGCGGTGGTGCTGGTGCGCGGCGCGTGCGTCTTCACGCCGCACTTCCACTTGCAGCCGCGGATGACGGTAGACCCGGAGAAGTGCGTCGCCTGCGGGGCGTGCTTCCGCGTGGGCTGCCCGGCGATTCTCAAGAGCGATGAAATCTATCCCACGAACCACAAGGCCAAGTCGTCTATTGATCCGCTGCTGTGTACGGGATGTACGGTGTGCAAGCAGGTGTGCCCGACAGGGGCGATTGGGCGGAGCAACGAGTGAGCAGATCAGCGGATCAGCGGATCAGCGAGTCAGCGGAGTAGCAGATCAGCGAGTTAGGCCGCCTTTAACCGTCATTACAGTTCCTAAATTTTTGGAAGTGAAACGCATGTCATCAACAACAGATCATCCTCGTGTCTACCATGGAGCTTATGGATTGTGTCGCAATCCTTCAGGCCATCTTCTCCTTGTTCGTCTAGCAGATGGGGTCGATAAAGGGCGATGGACATTGCCTGGTGGAGGTGTCGAGTGGGGAGAGCATCCGGATGCGGCTGTTCTTCGTGAGTTGGAAGAAGAAACCGGGATTACAGATATCCAAAGCGCCCAGGTGACCGCCATCTTTTCACGCACCTACCTGAGAAGCGAAGACCATCCGTACGACTCGGTCCATTACATCGGGATCATTTATGACCTGACGCTTGGTCACTTCGAACTCAGGGATGAACACCATGGAACAACCGATCACTGTCGATGGTTCGATGAGCATCAAGTTCGGCAGTTACCGCTCGTTCCACTTGGTGACTTCGTGGTCGATTTGGTGTGGCCTCATTCGACGTTGAGCGATCACGTCGATCTAGAGCCATACCGAAGAAATGTCTCAAAGCGTAGATAGTCTTTCGTATGGATTGACGGTTAGATTTCAAGTGAAGCCTGATATACAAATAGAGTTTGAAAGAAAGACGGGCTAACAAGCGCATCAACCCGACGCGGCTGGCGCTGTTGTAATCAGCGGGGAAACGCGCTTTGAAGCTAAAGTCTTGGCGAGGGTACTTGCCACACATCCGCCGCGCGGGTTATGCGCGGATCGTTAGACGGGGTGCGGGGGAGAGGACAATGCAAGAGCCGGTGAGTGAATTAGAGTACGTACAGATAGACGGATTGGATGAATTAGAACCTGAATGGATAAATGAACCGGTGGCGCCATACATGGCTGGAGGAGGAGATTATACGATCTGGGAAAACAACGTCCATGAGCGCATCAAGCGCGAACCGATCTGGCAGTTCCACGGCTACAGGAAAGCCTTATTTGCCTATGATTTGGTCTGGGAAGATTGCCAACGGCTGAGTGGCGACATACGTGGAAAAGCCATAGCGCAACAGCTCATTCGCAGCAGTGGCTCAATCGGCGCGAATCTTGAAGAAGGACATGGACGCGGCTATGGCAAACAACGCGATTGGTTTTTCAAAGCTGCCATCGGGTCAGCACGCGAGACAAAAGGCTGGTACTGGCGCGCACACTGCCTGCTATCGCCCGAAACCCTCAATGCACGACTAACCCTAATGGACGAAATCATTGGCGCATTAATCAGCGAACTCCAAAAACAAGCCTCTCGCTGATCCGCTGATCCGCCGATCCGCTGATCCGCTGATCCGCCGATCCGCTGATCCGCCGATCCGCTGATCCGCTTAACGTACTTACGGAGGACTTATGATTGACAAACTCAACTTACTTTTCGTTGGCGTTGGCGGCCAGGGCGTCCTCACCGCATCCGATATTGCCGCCCAAGTCGGCTTGGATTTGGGGCTGGACGCCAAGAAATCCGAAGTCCACGGCTTCGCGCAGCGGGGCGGTGTGGTGGAGAGCCACGTCCGCTGGGCGGCGCGCGTGGGATCGCCGACCTGCGAGCAGGGGACGGTGGACGTGTTGATCGCGTTTGAGCTGCTGGAAGCGGCGCGGTGGGTGGACTGGCTCAAGCCGGGCGGGACGGTCATCGTCAACCGGCAGCAGATCATCCCGATGTCGGTGAGCGTGGGGAACGCGACGTATCCCGACGAAGCCGCGCTCCTGGACGCGCTGCGGGCGAGCGTGGGCAAAGTCATCGTCGTGGACGCGCTGTCGCTGGCCGAGCAGGCCGGGAATCCCCGCACGGCCAATACTATTTTGCTGGCCGCCCTCTCGACGCTGCTGGACACCGACCCGGCGGTGTGGGAGAAGGCAATTTTGAATCGCGTGCCGGCGAAATATGCGGACGTGAACAAAGCGGCGTTCCGGTTGGGGCAAGAGGCAGCAAAGTGAAAATGTACGATGTACCCACCCTTCTGACCGCCATTCAAAACGGCGCCCGCCCTCAGTACCTGTTCTTCTGGGGACACACGCCGCGCAAAGACGGAACCATCGGCAAGGAATGTCTGAGCCAGTGGTGGGAAACGCCGTTTGAGGTGGACAGCGTGACCTACCGCAGCGCCGAGCACTCCATGATGGCCGGCAAGGCGCGGCTGTTTGGGGACACGGCGACGCTGGAGAAAATTCTGCGCGCGCCGACGCCCAAAGACGCCAAGGCGTTGGGACGCAAGGTGACGCCTTTTGACAGCCAGGTATGGGAGCAACATTGCGTCGCCATCGTGGTGCAGGGAAATCTTGCCAAATTCGGGCAGAACCCGGCGCTGAAAGCATTTCTGTTGGGGACAGAAGACCGGGTGCTGGTGGAAGCCAGCCCCTTTGACCGAATTTGGGGGATTGGCCTGCGGGAAAGCGCGCCGGAAGCGCAAGACCCGGCGCAGTGGAAAGGCCGCAACCTGCTTGGCTTCGCGCTGATGCAGGTGCGAGATCAGCTCAGAAGATGAGATTTCACCGCAGAGGACGCAGAGAGCGCAGAGTTATCAAAAAACTCTGCGCTCTCTGCGTCTCTGCGGTAAAAAACAGCTTACGTAAACGCGAACGCCATCTGCACCGCGTCGCGCTGCATCTGCGCAACCTGCTCACGGGTCAGGCCGGCGGCGGGGGCGGCGATTTCGTACTCGTGGCGCAAATCAATGCCGCTGACGGCGGGGTCGTCGCTGCACAGGGCCACGCGGACGCCGCGCTCCACGTAGGTTTTAACCGGGTGGCTGGCATAGTCCGGCACCGCGCAAATCTGCACGTTGCTGGTCAGGCTCACTTCCAGGCCAATGCCGTGCTCCGCCAGATAGTCCACCAGCGCCGGGTCTTCGATGGCGCGCAGCCCATGCCCGATGCGCTCCGCCCCCAGGTCGCGGATCGCCGACCAGATGCTCTCCGGCCCGGCAGCCTCGCCGGCGTGCGCGGTGATGTGCCACCCCAGCTCACGCGCCTCCCGGAAATGGCCTGCAAATAGGTCGGCGGGCCAGGCGGCCTCGTCCCCGGCCAGGTCGAGGGCCACGATGGACGCGGCGCTCCCCCGCAGCACGGCGAATTCCTCCGCGCACACGTCCAGGCCGAAGGTGCGGCTCAAGATGCCGATGAGTCCGACCGGCAAGCCAAGCTCGCGGCTGGCGGCCAGCGCGCCGTCCACCACCGCCTCCACCACGCCGGCCGGATTCAGCCGATGCGGGCGCGCCATGTAGACGGGGCTGAAGCGCAATTCCAGGTAGTCTATCCCCTCGCGCCGGGCGTCTTCAATATTCTCATAAGCCACGCGGCGGCACGCATCGAGGTCGGCCAGCGCGGCCACCCGCCCGTCCATCTTCCCGATGAAGGCCATCAACCCCGGCTGCGGCTCTTCCACCTGCAAATGATGGCGCAATCCTTCAAAATCGGCGGCGGGCAGCGGTAGGCCGTGCGCCTGCGCCAACTCCCACACCGTCTCCAGGCGGATGCCGCCCTCAAGGTGGCGGTGCAAATCAATCAACGGCAAGGTTGGATCGAGCATTGACATGTGAATTCCTCATTAACTTGCGGTTCACCAATGGTTGGACAAGCAGGATTCCCTCAACAGATTCAACGGAATTTAACGGACACTTTTCCGTTAAATCCGTTCAATCCGCTGAGACTATTCAAAGGATTGAAACCCCTCACAGTCGCCACGCCGTCTCAAAGTGGCGTTTGGCCCAGCAGAGAAATCCCCAGGTGAGGAGCAACGGGGCGCCGACCAGGAGCGCCAGGTGCCAGCCCTGAAGCGGGATGCCATCCAGGAATTCCAGTTCGCGCGGCGGGAAGGCCAACCCGGCCAGCAGCGCCGCGTAGTCCGTCCGCCAAAAGGTGAAAATTGTGGAGAAGGTGAACAGTCCCCACAGAATCACCCCACCCCACCACGCCCAGAGTCGCCGCCGCAACGTCCCCCACGCAAGCCCAATCAGGCTCAGGATGGAGAAGTCGAGGGCGACGGTCCCCGGAAAGCCATACAGAAAGCGGCCCAGCGCCGGGAAAATGCCGTTGAACAGGATGAGCAGGTGTAACATGACGATGAAAAAGCCGTACAGCGCACTCAGCGTCAGGATAGGGACGGGAAAAGTTTCCAGCCAACCACCCCCGCCCCCTTTGGCCGCCAACGTCTCGCGGACGTTGCGCCCCCAGTAGAAGCGGATGAGCAGGCCGGGCAGCGCCAGGTAGGACGCCAGCGCCGCCAGCGTTCCTAACACCACCACCGGCAGCGTCAGCTCCTTTGTCGCCAGCCAGATGAACAGGACCAGGACGATCAGCGGCGCGCCGACCACCCGCCAGGCCCACAACGCCGTCAGCGAGAGCGGGCGCGCCCAGCGCCGCAGCCGCACGTGACCGTATCCCAACACCCCGTACACCGCTGCGATAAGATAGTACCCCACGATCTGCGCCGCGATGTTGCCGAACATAAACGAGCCGAAACCGAAGCCCTCGTAATGGAAACGCCCACCTGCCGAGAAGAGGTAGAAGCAATACATCTCCAACGGGGCCAGGAAGCCGACCGCGCCCCCGGCCAGCAATAACAGCCAGCCGATAGCGATAAGCCAGCGCGAACGATCTTTGTAAGCCATGTCACACCTCACGGAGTGAAGTCCGCCAGCGCGGCCAGCCGATCCAGATACGGCTGCAACGCCGGGAACAAGGGCCGGTACACGTCCTCGAACAGGTGGGCGTAGAACGTGTGGCGGGCCGCATCCGGTTCGACCGGGTCGGGGAGGTGGTGAGCCATCGCCTGCGCGGCTTGCCGGGCGTCGGGATAAAGGCCCGCCGCTGTCGCCGCCAGGATGCCCGCGCCGAGCGCGGCGGCCTCCGGAGCGGCGGCGCAGGCCACCGGCTTGCCGGTCACATCCGCGATGATCTGTAGCCAGAGTCGGCTGTGCGCCCCGCCGCCCAGCGCGATGTAGTGCGTCACCGGCTGACTCAGGGCAGCCTCCACGCCCAGCGTGTTCAAATGCTGCTCAAAGGCGATGCCTTCCAAAATCGCCCGGTAGAGGTGCGCCGGCTGATGGCGTTCCCGCCAGCCGACGACAATCCCACTGGCCGCCGCGTCCCAGTACGGGCCGAGGACGCTGTTCCAGTACGGCACTGCGATCAGCCCCGCGCTGCCCGGCGGGAGGGCGGCGGCGGCCCGGTCGTAGTCAGAGCGAAGCTGTGCGACATCCTGGCCGGGCCGGCCCGCGAACTTCTCCATAAACCAGGCGAGCGTGTAGCCGCCGCCCAGCAGCACCGTTTCCAGCAGATAGGTGGCGGGGATGCCGCCAGTCATCGTCCGAAAGGCGGGGTGGCACACGGGGCGCGCGCTGTACGTCCCGGAGATGACTGAGGTGCCCAGGGAGAGGTAAGCAGCGCCCGGCCCGGTGACATTGACACCCAACCCGCCGGCCTGCCCGTCGCCGAGGCCCGCCGCCACCGGCAGGCCCACAGGCAAGCCGCAGGCTTCCGCCGCCGCCGGGGTGACGACGCCCAGCACGGCGCCGGGCGGGAAGAGTTCCGGCAGTTGTTCAGGTCGGAGGCCGATCTGATGCAGCAAAGGCGCGGCCCACTCGTTGATTTGCAGGTCGAACAGCCCGGTCGGGTCGGCGCAGCCCCAGCCGGTGCGATATTGGCCCGTCAGGCGGTGGACCAGGAAGCTATGGACGTCCAGGTAGCGGGCAGCGCGGGCAAAAACGTCGGGGCGGTGGATTTGAAGCCAGGCGATCTTGGCAAAGGTCAGGTTCACCGAGAGGGGCTTGCCGGTCAGCCGATGGAAGGCAGCCGGATCGCCGGATTCCGCCAGGGAGGGCAGCAGGTCGCGCGCGCGTTCGTCCAGCCACAGGATGCCGTGGGTCAACGGTTGCCCCTGCGCGTCCACCGGCACAAAGGTCTCGCGCTGATGGGCGATGGAAAAAGCGCGCAACCGGCGGGCGTCCACCTGGCTCACGGCCTGGCGGAGCGCCTGCGCCGTGGTTGTCCACCAGGAATCGGCGGGCTGCTCGTGCCAACCCGGCTGCGGGGTGAGCAGCGGCAGGGGACTGTAACCCTGCGCCACGGCGTTGCCACTGCTATCCCACACGACGGCTTTGGCGGCGGTGGTGCTGCAATCCACGCCGATAACGAGCGAGGAAAGATCGGTCATTGCCTTGACTCCTTCGTTAGCTTAAGGAAGGTGGGAGGCAAACAGCCCGGCGACCTTGCCGATGTGGAACGCGCCTTCCGCTGCGATGCGCGCCGTCACTGCGGCGCGCACGGCGGACAGTTCGGCCTCAGTCCAGACGTGATCCATCAGGGTGTTGGACGATTGGGCGTAGGCAATCAGCGGTTCCACGTCCGTCACGGCCAGCGCATTGACGTAGTTATGCCAGACCACATCCACGAAGCCGGCGGCTTCCAGTTGCGCCGCGCCGTTTTCCATCAGGAATCCGCCCGCCGTCGCCAGGACGCGCGCATGGCAACCGGGGATGGTCGGCTCATACAGCCGCCACAGTTCCCGCATGTGCTGCTCGCCGTTGGTGGCCGCGTAGAATTTGCCGCCAGGCTTGAGAACGCGGCGGATTTCGGCGAAGGCGCGCGGGCGGTCGGGGACGTGGTAGAGCATGTGGTTGGCGATGACGGCATCGAAGGTCGCCGTCGCGAAGGGCAAGTCCTGGGCGTCGGCCTGTTTGAAGGCGAAGGGACGTTCTAAGGCAGCAAGGTTGCGCCGCGCCGCCGCGATCATCCCCTCGGAGAAGTCGGTCAGGGTGATGTTCCACCCGGCGGGGATGCGGTCGGCGTTCTCGCGCCAGAGGTCGGCAGGACCACAGCCAAGTTCGAGGATGCGGGCGTCGGTGGGCAGAGCGTAGTGCTCAAAAACCCAGCGCTGCCACGAATAGGGATTGACGTCAAAACGCCGGTGCAGCGCGATGCGGGCGTTCAGGTTTTTGTCGTCTTTGTATTGTATTTTTAGTGGATTTGACATCCTTTTACCTCACTGCTCTGCCACATCCCGCCACGCCTTTACCGGCGCGGCATACTCGTCATAGCCCTTCTGCACCCAATACGGCGTGTAGCTCCACACTTGCTTGAGGATGTCCTCGCGGTTTATCTGCTGCGCGTCGAGCATCCGGGCCAGCCAGGCCAGCATGTCGCGGTCTTTGTCGCGGCCATGCCACTCGGGACTGAGCAGGCGGGGACAGGCTTTGATGGCATACTCAAACTCGAGGCCGGACACGAAGACGTGGGTGTCGTAAAAAGGCCGGGGCGTCTCCGAGAGCCAGCGTTTGGGGAAATACACCGTCCCCATATCGCCAACGTGCCGCCACATCGCCGTTTCCCCATCAAATTCAAGCCGGTTGAACATCGCGTGGACGCCATCCCGCTCAATCTTGAGGAAGTGTACCTCTTCGAGGAACGTCACGGTATAGCCTCTTTGCCGGTACAGAGAGGCCATTTCCTCCCGCAACTCCCACAGGTTCAAGACAAATCCGTCCACGTCCCCGTGATCCCGGAGAAATTCGCCGGTCCAGATATCCCGAACCAGCCCCGCCCAGATGTAGGTGCGGGTTGAGCACAGATTGGAGATTTCGTCAATATCCTTCAACAGCGCCAGATGATGAAAGCGACGAACAGCCTGTTCCATGATGCTCCTTTTGTCAATAGCCACAGAGAGCACAGAGTTCACAGAGAAAAAAATCTCTGCGCTCTCTGCGACCTCTGCGGTGAAAATCTTCATTATCGGGGCTGTGCCGCAGGTTCGGTCACACTCCTTCTGTCACGGCAGCGAGACGGCGAGCCGAAACCCGAAGAGCCTCAACCCCGAACCCGGCAGCGCCCAATCCCGGAAGGCGCAGCGAGCGTAAAGCCGATCATTGATGAACGATCCACCGCGCACGATCCACCCCACATCATCTTCGGTCGCCGTCCATTCCCACACATTGCCGGCCATGTCCGCGCATCCATAAGGACTATCTCCGGCGGGTGAGTAATGCCCCACCGGCGTGGTGGTCATGATACCGGCTTCCACAGTATTGCAGCGGTTCTCATCCCACGCACCCCACGGATACTTGCGACCATCGGCGCCGCGCGCGGCTTTTTCCCACTCCCGCTCGGTGGGAAGGCGCGCGCCGGCCCACGCCGCATAATCTGCGGCATTTTCCTGCGCCACCAAGACGACGGGATGCTGATCCGCGCCCGGCGGGAAAGTACGCGCTTCTCTATCCCAGTTGTACGCTTGCGCCCAGATTTCCGTGGTGAACGGGACCGGATACGCCGGGTTGGCGTTCAGAAATCGCTGATACTCGGCGTTGGTGACAGGGTGTCTATCTATCCAAAACTCCGGCAGTTCCAGTTCCTTTTTCATCTCACCGAAGAGGAACTTACCGGCCGGGATGCGCACCATCTCCTTGCCGGTCTTCTCCCAAATCATACCATCCTGGCTCATAAAAATTGCTCCGACGCTACAAACCCTGAGGGTGTTTTGACAGCCACGCAGCATAGCTGCTCTTCAACGCATCCCGCACCGAAGATGATTCCAGTAGCAGATCGGCTCCTCCATCATAGGGATGATAAATCCGCCCGCTATCAAACGCAACTATCAGCACATGAGGCTCCTGATCATCGGCGACCAGTCGGATCAGGTCATCATACCGCCCCCGCCTCCAGGGTATTTGGGTAGTCCAGACGGTCATTGGGTTCGGCGTATCATCCACAACAAACGGATTATCCGGTGTATCAAAGGACATTGCCTGGGTCCAATTCGCAGCCACTCCCGGCAAATCGGGAGCGAGATTTAAACCCGACGACATCTCGTAATGCACAACTACCAGCCAACACGCGCCGTCATTTCCAAGAACATCCGTAGCTACTGCATTGTGCCGGTCAAGCATTTCCTTGTACTCATCGGCAGTCTCCGGGTAACGCTTGGACTCTGGCAGCGAGTGTATTCGGAACCAACGTTCTGGGTATGCTTTCCGAAGCACATATCCCAATGGAGGGGTTGCGCCGTACTTCTCTCGCCACCAAATTTCAAAGTTTATCATGGCGCGACAGAAATCCGAAATGGAGCACCCCCACCAACACCGCTTTCCCGATCAACAGATACCACAAATCCGGGATGGGGAATAGAAACGTAAACGCCGTACCCATAGATTGATGGGCCAGCATCGCCGCCAGCACATTGCGCCCGCTCAACAAGTAAAGCGTGTCAATCGCCCACGAGTCGAGCAACATTGAGAGAAATCCGGGGAACGTGGGCATGGCGCCAAAGGCGACGTTCATCCCTTGATGCCACAGCCACCAATAGCTGCCGACGATCAGGCTGGCAAACAGGCGCGGCATATACCGCCGCAGGGCATCAAAAGCAAAGCCGCGCCACCCCGGTTCTTCAAAGAAAGGGCTGGTGATTAGCGCCGTAAAGAATTGAACCGGGATGACGAGCAGGATAAACCACCCCAATTCAGCAAAGACTTCTGGATTGAAAAGCTGCACCGGCCCAGCCGATGGCTCCACAACAAAATAGAGCAGCGTCAGAATTAACGTCACGATCAGGTAAAAACCTGCGCTGATCCAAACCCGGGGCGACCGCCATTCTTTCAGGCGGATATTGTTCAGCACTGCGCCTAGTTGCACCTGCTTGTGGCTGATCCGTTCGATGATCGCCAGAGTCACTAAGGGCGATACGGCGCCCAGCGTAGACCAAACCAGCGTGGGGATGGGAAGGGGCGGCGTCCAGAGGCCCTGGTTGATCAGCGCCATCGGAATCCAAAAGAGCCACGCCAGCGGGAGCGCCAGCGCAAAATAGAGGCCCAAATACCGCTTTTTCACAGGCTGTGCTGCGTTATTCTCCATCCCCCCTCCCCTTTACAAATTCAACAAGGCCTTCGCCTTCTCAATCTGCGCCTGCACCGCCGCCGTCGCCGTACCGCCCGGCACGGAACGCTGCTCGATGGCGCGGCGGAAGTCTAGCACGTCGTGAACGTCGTCGCCAAAATACGGCGAAATCGCCTGATACTCCGCCACGGAAAGGTCGCGCAGGCCGCAGCCCTTCGCCAACGCGGCGCGCACGGCTTGCCCCACGAGGTGATGTCCCTGGCGAAACGGCAATCCCTGGCGCACGAGATAGTCCGCCAGTTCCGTCGCCAGCAGATCGTCGCGCAGCGCGGACGCCATGCCCTCGGCGTTGAGGCGCAAGGTGCTGATCACGCCCGCCACTACCGGCAGTTCGATGTCCAGCGTGTCCAGCGTGTCGAAGAGCGATTCTTTGTCCTCCTGCAAGTCCTTGTTATAGGTACTCGGCAGGCCCTTGAGCGTCGTCAGCAGCGCCACGAGGTTGCCCACCAACCGCCCGGTCTTGCCGCGCACGAGTTCCAGCGAGTCGGGGTTCTTCTTCTGCGGCATGATGCTGGAGCCGGTGCTGTAGGCGTCATCCAATTCCACAAAGCCAAATTCCGCCGTCGCGTAGAGGATGAGGTCTTCCGCCAGACGGCTCAGGTGCGTCTGCAACAGTGCGGCCCAGAATAGTATCTCGGCCACGAAGTCCCGCCCCGGCACAGCATCGAGGCTGTTCTCGCTGATGCGCGCAAAGCCCAGTTCCACCGCTAACGCTTCGCGGTTGATACCGAAAGTGTTGCCGGCCAGAGCCGCGCCGCCCAGCGGCATCACGGAGACGCGCCTGGTCAGATCATCCAGCCGTTCCATGTCGCGCTGTACCATCCAGAAGAAGCTCATCAGCCAGTGGGA
>Ga0116144_10001785_pt1 | contig 24657 bp, 25 predicted proteins | sample AD_UKC035_MetaG_FD_89746 | JGI IMG/M metagenome (GOLD analysis project Ga0116144, IMG submission 89746) | Active sludge microbial communities of municipal wastewater-treating anaerobic digesters from USA - AD_UKC035_MetaG | ecosystem: Engineered > Bioreactor > Anaerobic > Digestate | place: USA...
AGGATGGCATAGACCGGTTGGCGCGAAGTACCATCACAGAAGAGGAAGACATGGTTTCTCCTGTCTCCAAGGTCCCCAGACATCAAGGCTCCGATAACACGTACTTTCTTTCCGAGCATGCGCGAAAGAGAAGATAAACGGGTGAATGATGAGCCTCTCTCTGGCGAAAAACAATGTCGTTTTCTGTCATCCTTTACAAGAACCGCGTAGCTGAACTTGATATCGGTATTGAGGAACCGGAACGCATCATGGTCACCAGCCAGAGCCTGCATGAGGCGGGTCGGGGGGATTGAAGGTTTTTGGACAAAACTCCAGCACTGTTCTGCAGCACAACGGCGTTTCCCGATGGATGTACAGGGGCTGTGTACATGGAGATCAGGGCCGGTTGCCGCTTGTACCATCTTCCTGAGTTCGGTGGAGTTTCTCAGTTCGGCTGGCTCGATAATAATCATGCATCCCTTTGGTGCGAGGATCCTGGAAGCTTGTTTCAAATATTCCGACCGCTGTTCGGGAGTCTCCTGCACCAGCTCATTAGTCACGTTCTGAAGCACAATCAGATCAACAGAAGAGGGGAGCAGGAGCGTCTTGATATCTCGAAGATCCCCGTTTATCACCGGATATGCCGTGATCCCGGATTCATTGTCTGGGAACTGAGAAATAAAGTATCGGTAGCATTCCTGGAACTCTTCATATCGTTCAAGAGCAAAGATTTCAGCTGAAAATGCTGGTATGGCACGGGAGATGGCAGAAATCGCAAGTGAAACCACCCCCGGTCCTGAACCTATATCAAGCACCCTTGCACTATTCGGGATAAGCCCGTCTTTTATAAGCATCAGGAATGCATGCTGGAATTGTGTGAAATACACTGGCGCATGGTAAGCCAGGTATGCAAGGACCGCATACCCTTTCCGGTACCCAATCCTCCGTGAATCCTTCTCGCTCCAGTACTGACCTTTCTGTTGCATGATCCCGGACCTGATTCTCTGTAGGACCAGCGGGTCATCCCAGGATTTTCCCGTTTTATACTCAATATAGTGCTGCGTAAGCTCCTGCAGTTTTTCAGATTCAAGTCCCTGCCTGATTTGTCCAGTCAAGGACAAGGCAAGGGAGGGAGAGAGGATGAGTGGCTTTCGGTGAGAAATTCCAAATATCCAATAATCACGACCGGTTCCACGCCATCCAAGAGAAAGACGGGAGAGCGTGGGGAGCAGTGCTACCAAAAGAGGACCAAGCTCTTCTCCCGGACAATAGCTGTCCCTGAATTCACGGAGGGAGAACTCGTGATGGAACCTTGCATAGGATTCAAATTTCTCTAAAACTCCCTCCCGGATCATGCAAAAAGATAGGATTGACCGGGGATTATCTTTTGGGAAGAGTACCGGCATAAATAAGGAACCATTATGGGCTGACTTGCCCACTCCTCCTTCTGGATCTGGTGGATGAATGGCACAGAAATATATGCTTTCAGAGGATGAAGGATATCGACTCCTTCAGGAATTCGGCATTCCCGTACCTGATCACGCCGTAACACAAAACATACAGGAAGCACGGGCGGCAGCTGCTTGGATAGGATATCCTGTTGTGCTCAAGGTTGTCTCCCCGTCTATTGTCCATAAAAGCGATGCCGGAGGAGTGGTCGCCGGAATCAAGACGGAGGAAGGACTTGAGGAGGCATTCAATGGCATCTTCAGGAATGTGAGTGCTCAACGGCCGGATGCGTCCATTTCTGGTATCATTGTTGAGAAGGAATTGTCAAAAGGCCTTGAACTTTTTATCGGAGGTAAGACCGATCCTGCCTTTGGCCGCGTGCTTTCCTGTGGACTTGGGGGAACGACTATTGAACTGTTCAGGGACTTTTCACTCCGGGTGCTCCCGGCGAGCAGAGCGCATATCACTGATATGATCCGGCAGCTCCGGAGTTATCCCCTCATCAGGGGATACCGGGGAAAACCCCCTCTTGATGAAGAAGAACTGATCCGCTGTCTTGAAAATGCCGCGAGGATGTTTGAGAGCGGGCAGATAAGTGAATTCGACATCAATCCGCTGATCCTCTATGAACATGGTGCCTGTGCAGTCGATGCCCGAATATACCGGGAAAGCGGCAGGGATTCTTCCATTATGGAGAAGACAATCCTCGATCTAGACCTGTTCCATCCCCGATCGATTGCTGTCATTGGTGCCTCAGCGGATCCAAAGAAGATCGGGTATGCCGTATTCAGAAATCTCCTTCCGTTTCCCGGGAAGCTCTTCCCAGTGAATCCGAACCTTGGGGAGGTACTCGGGCGTCCTGCATATCGAAGCGTTTCCGCTATCCCTGACGAAGTTGATGCTGCCGTCATTGCCGTTCCTTCAATCGCTGTACCTGGTGTTATTGAGGAGCTGGCTGTACATGGTACGAAGCTTGCCATCATCATCTCATCAGGTTTCCGGGAACTGGGGGAGGAAGGAAGACGGATGGAAGAGAAGATCAGGGATACCGCCCGGAAAGCGGGTATGCGTATCGTGGGACCAAACTGCCTCGGTATCGTGCTCCCCCACCTCAAGATCAATACAACATTTGACCCGACCACCCCCCGGAAAGGAAATATTGGATTTATTTCACAAAGCGGAGCGGTCATTACCACAATTGTTGACTGGAGTGTCCCGGAAGAGATTGGCTTTTCTGTGATATTCAGTGTTGGAAACCAGGTCGATCTCGGCTTTATTGATTTCATCAGGTTTGCAGCAGCCGAGCCTGAAACAAGGGCGATCATCCTGTATATTGAGGAGATAAAAGATGGTGTGTCGTTTCTCCATGAACTGAAGGAGACAACAAAGTCAATCCCGGTGATCACGCTCAAGTCAGGTTCTTCGAAGCATGGGAAAAAAGCCGCCGCTTCCCATACCGGCTCTCTTGCCGGAGATTATGAAGTGTATCAGGCAGCGTTGACACAGGCCGGGGCAATACCTGTTTTTTCGTTGCGGGAGGCATTTGATGTAGCGGAACTGCTGGTGTCTGAAGGTTATCCGAAAGGGAACCGTGCTGTTGTGATCACGACTGCAGGTGGATTTGGCGTTCTGGCATCCGATTATGCAGAAAGGTTTGGCGTCATGCTCCCTTCGCTATCTCCAGGTCTTCTCCAGGAACTGGACCGGTTTCTCCCCAGATTATGGAACCGGGATAATCCTCTTGATATCATTGGAGATGGAGGAGCGGACCGCTTCGCCCGGGTCTTTGATATTCTGATCAGGTTTCAGAATGAATGGGATATCGCCATGATCATCGCCGTCCCTTCCGCAGTGCTCGATCCTACCCAGCTCGCCCTTGAGATTACACGATTCTCCGCTCATACCCAGAATGTGGTGATTGGATGCATGATAGGGGGTGAATCGATGAAAGGCGGCCTGGGAGTCCTCCGCAACAATCATATCCCCAATTATGATGACATCGAGAATGCCTTCAAAGCAATCGGGAGGACCCTCGTTGCAGTGAGAAACAGGGCTAATCAGGACGAACAATTGTGATACTCTCGTGCCACTCCCATCATTTGCAGATCGACCTCACTGATGGTAAAGGAATGGAGACGGGGTGCAGATTCGGCGGTTACCCCTATTATTTGAAAATTGCTTCGCCTCTCTTGTCTTATGTCTCAATCAGTCATTTATTATTATTTTTCAGGAGCCGCGCGTCCTTGCGGGTGAATTTTGTGTGAAAATACATTACGTACCGGTGAGGACTGAAGCAGGTTCCTTCCCCGGGACTCGAGCGCCCTTCGGTGAGGAGAATGAAAAAGGGCCTTTTCTGGCAATGTAACCTCTCTTTTCTGAATATGACCGATGCTTACTAACCTTTTCCTGCAAACACAGCGGGGGCACTACTCAAAAATCTCGTACCGTTCGATATCGATCTGGGTAACCAGAATCTGTTCGATATCATCCATCAGTCCTTTGATGGACTGGTATCGATCGGCCGGATCTTTTTCGAGGCATTTTGCGACGATACCATCAAATAACCTCGCAGCCGGATTGAGATCCGAGGGAGGGGGAGGTGTGTCATTGAGGATTCGAACGCTCACCCGTGAGATGTCATCCCCTTCGAACGGTAATTCCGCAGTGAGCAGCTCGTAAAAAACCACGCCCAACTGGTAAATATCTGTTCTCTGGTCAGTATCGCCAAACTTGCCCGGGGTTATCTGTTCGGGCGCTGCATACGAAAGCGAGAATCCGGTGATGGTAGGCAGCATGCCTGTCCCCATCACCTTGCTCATGCCCCAATCGGTGATCCGGGGGATACCAGCTTCGGTCATGAGAATATTCTGGGGCTTGATATCCCGGTGGATAATCCCCTGGGAGTGAGCGTATGAAAGGCCATTTGCAATATCGCGGATTATCCTCGCGGCATCACCTGGCGCGAGAGGCTTCTGGAGGTCTGCAAGGGAAGAACCGAGATACTCCATCTCGACATAAGGGACGGGGAGAATATTGACTTCGTGAATTTTAACAATGTTTTCATGGGAGAGATCTTCCCATGCCTTGATCTCTTTCATGAAACTCTTTCCTGAAGTCTCATTGAACTGGACGGGTATTTTAAGGGCAACCTCGTCCCCGGTCTGATTATTTATTGCCTTAAAGACGCGTGCAACTCCCCCCATCCCGATAAGCTGGGGATCACTGTATTTTTCAAGAAGTTCTTTGGGAAAGGACGTTGGAATTGTCGGAGACCGTGGAGCAATGATTGTTTCTGTTGGCAATACGGGATTTTCAGCAACAGGCATGGCACGAAGGTCCCTGGATTCCCGGCGTGACACCACAGCTCCTGCCAGTGCACAGGAAAATATGATTAGTAACGGCAGCCGGTACTCCACTTTCGTGGCGATCAGGGCAAGTGCTGCAATAAATACCCCCATGAGGGAGAGGAGGAGATGGCCAGAGACCGTGTATTTCAATGACCTTGACAGGAGGGTTCCAACAGTAAGAACAAGCCCAGATATCACCAGATATGCTGAAACAGGAAGCAGAATCGAGATGAAAGGAGGAATAGTGTTACTCAGTAAGCCGGAATGATAAGTATAGAAGCCTGCTCCGATAATTCCCGCAACAATCCCCAAGTAGAATAATCCTGTAGTCATTTTCCTCTGTGTTCGGAACTGAACGGGTGGCCTGGGTTGGATGAGGGTATCAGTTATCAGGGGAACAAGACAAAGCCCCCCGCTAAAAAGAATGACGATGAAAGGGTTCAGCTTCCCGGGAATCGTGGGGAAGTAAGAGAGTGCGGTGTTGTTTCCCCTGCCGGTCCCATTTATTTCAATGGTGACAGGATCCGTTGTCTGATCGGAGTTTGGCATGAGGATATTCGTTTCATTCAGAGAGGGAACAGTCGTTACTTCTCCTGAGGTTCCTGGCGTGTTTGTAGTAAGTGTGGTGATGGGAGAGGGAGAAGCTGACGGGGTAGTGGTTGCAACAGAAGTAGAAGAAGTGCCGGGAACGGTAGTCGGTATGGTGGTAGGCACGGTAGTTGTTGTCTTTGTGGGGGAGGCAGTTGTTGTCGTTTGAATTGTAGTCGTGGTCGGCATCGTAGTGGTTGGTACGGTCGTGGTTGGTACGGTCGTGGTCGGTATCGTAGTGGTTGGTACGGTCGTGGTTGGTACGGTCGTGGTCGGTATCATCGTGGTTGGAACAGTGGTAGTCGGTATCGTCGTGGTTGGAACAGTGGTAGTCGGTATCGTCGTGGTTGGAACAGTGGTAGTCGGTATCATCGTGGTTGGAACAGTGGTAGTCGGTATCGTCGTGGTTGGAACCGTAGTGGTCGGTATCGTCGTGGTTGGAACAGTGGTGGTCGGTATCGTCGTGGTTGGAACCGTAGTGGTCGGTATCGTCGTGGTTGGAACCGTAGTGGTCGGTATCGTCGTGGTTGGAACAGTGGTGGTCGGTATCGTCGTGGTTGGAACAGTGGTGGTCGGTATCGTGGTAGGAGGCGGGGTTATCAGAGTCAGAGCAACCATTGGTATAGCAGAAACCTCCCCCTTGTTCACCATAATCTGAGTACTCCATGGGGTATACCCTTTTAATATGAGCTCGACCGTCCTCGTGCCGACCGGAATATTGTCTATGATAAGAGCATCCCGCGCCTTGGTCCTTCCCACATACTGGCTGTCGATATAGACACTCGCACCTGCCGGATCTGAACTGATCGAGAGAGCCCCAGTAAGGGGGGAGAATCGTGCACTGATGACGTGATTAGAATTCACATTGTAAAATGTATACACAGACCTTGCACCGATAGAGACTCCGTTGACAACCACATCTGCTATCTCGTAACTGGTATCCGGGATGATGGTAAAAATCTGGGTGCCGCCTGCCGCGACAAGAACTTCATCAGCCGGAACAATCGATCCACCGCTTCCGGCATTTGCAATGATCACGTAATAATCGGCAGCCGAAGCTGTTCCAATGAACAATCCGGTAAGAATAATAACAAGAACAAGAAGCAATGCCGGCGTAGACTTCATAGCGGATTCTTTGAGAGATGTTAATCGCTGTCTGGCAGTATGATCAGGAGCCGGGCACCTTTTGCACCCTTTGCAAGCTCAACGAGATCGCCATCATGAAGGATTGCTGGTTGCTTTTTTTGCAACTCGGTACTGTTCAGAAACGATCCTCCTGCGCTTCCCCGGTCTTCAAAGATAAAATTCGTACCCTCCATTTTAATGATAGCATGTGGCTTTGAAATTCGACTCACCGAAGAATATTCGGATGAAAGTACGACATCACCCTCAACAGGCTGATACGAAGGATCAATCCTTCCTACCCGGGATTCACGATCCTCGAGAATATAAAGTTTCCCATCGTCAGGTCCTCCGAGTAGGATAGCCATCGGTTTATGCCCGGCAATCTCATCCTCTACCGCGTCCCTTACTTCCTCCAGTTTTTTCTTCAGCCCGGCATCATCAATATTTATCCGGAGATTGGAGAAGATACCCAGGTTCCGGACAATAGCTTCCATTGCCCCTGGAACAAGTGAATATTTCCATACAGGATGAACCCCCTTTGAAGTCTGCTGTCCGAGTCCCACCTCCTTCCGGATAAGCCCCATGCTGATCAGCTTATCCAGATGTTTCTTTGTATTCTCATAGCTTGTATTGATCTCAGATGCAATCATCCGCACATCTTTTGGCCGGCGTTCGAGGATTTTCAATATCTTCAGGCGTTGACTATTTGAAAGAACTTCAAGATATTCAGACAGTTCGTTATAATAATCTGGCGCCTGCTCAAGCACAATAGTCTTAAACTCTTCGTGCTGGTCGACCATCAAGCCTGCCTCTTCTATAGTAAGTCGTCCTGCTCAATCAAAAACATTCTCCGCATAGTTTATTCAATCATATAACCTGCTGGTTCATCCAATCGATTTTGTGAGAGCATCAGAATACCAGTATTTTTTTCCCCAGCCTCAAAATATCTTTAGAACAAACCAGGAAAAGAACCGGTAAATCAGGATTGACATGAAATCATACCTGAAAGATATCCATGACATTGAGGAGTCAGCCCGGTCTGTACAGAAGCTGATGAAAGAACGTTATGATTGTGGAGGTTCTTCTCAAAATCCTCATCCGATCCGTACAATAGCAGGCGCGGATGCTGCGTATGGGGAAGGATATGGAATCGGAGTTGTTGTGCTATACGCCTATCCTTCCCTCACAATCATTGGACATGGATATGCGAAACGGGCTGTACAGTTTCCTTATATCCCAGGATTGTTTGCATTCAGGGAACTCCCTCTGATAATAGCAGCGTACGAGAAAATTGGATTAGTCCCGGATCTCCTTATGGTAGACGGCCATGGATACGCCCATCCGCAACGGTATGGGTATGCCTGTCACGCTGGGGCGATTCTCGGGATACCCACCATCGGGATTGCAAAACGCCCCATGCACTGTGACAAGGTGAGACATCCGGGAAATGAGCGAGCTATGCACCAAGAAATTCTCATGGGAGGAGAGGTGACAGGGATGGCGTTGAGGACACGGAAGGGGTCACCTTCGGTATATGTTTCAGCGGGATATCAGACTACTCTTCATTTCGCCTGTCGGATGGTGCTCGAGACAACGCGAATGCATCACCTTCCGGAGCCGGTATGGGCTGCCGATCTCCTTTCAAGAAAGTATCTGAATCTCCTCTGACAGATGAAGGATATATACCCTACCTGAGTATCATAAAAAAAATCGCTCAACCACTTCTCACGCTTCGGCAGGCTCTCCAGGTTCACTCTTCTTTGGGCGTTCCGGCTTGACATACGTGATGGTGAACGTTTCCAATCCGCTGTGGGTGAGGACGGCAGATGAATAATGCCCCTCCATGGTGAGGCAATGAACAGGGCAGACTTCAATACAGGAGTTGCAGACCACGCAACGGAGCCGATCAATCGTCCATGTCTTTGCTTCCTTATCAACGCAGAGTGCCTCTGCGGGACATTTCTTCATGCACATCCCGCAGGAGATACACCGGGAGACATCGATCACCACATGCCCCCGTGAGAGGATCGTCATTTTACCCGGCCGCGCAGGATACATCAGCGTTGCCGGCTTGCTCATCACGGTCTTTATCGCTGTTTTTGCCATCTCAAAATATCCCATCGTACTCACCGCTCCATGCATCCGATACAGGGATCGATGCTGAGCACAATCACAGGAACATCAGCCAGTTCGCACCCCTGAAGCATTTTCACAAGAGGAGGTACATTGGTGAGGGTGGGGGTCCGTATCCGCGAGCGAACAAGATGTTTTGTGCCATTTCCTTTCAGATAATGAACCAGTTCGCCCCGCGGCTGTTCGGACCGGGAGAAGTACTCCCCGTCAGGGGTCCCTTTCACTTTCACCTCAATCTCCCCTTCTGGTATCTTTTCCACGGCCTGCCGGATCAGATCGATGGAACTGAAGAGTTCACGGATCCTGACAGCGCAACGGGCATAACAATCCCCTGCTGACTCGGTTGCCGGTTCGAACCGGAGTTCCCGGTAAGCCGCATACCCTGTTTTCCTGAGATCGATCGCTACACCGCTTCCCCTCGCGGCAGGGCCTGCTGCACCAAGATCGTATGCATCAGTCCGTGACAGAGTGCCTACACCGACCAACCGTGATTTGAGTGAATCATCGTGCAGGAATACCTCTGACAGATCACCAAGTTCGGTCTCGAACCCCTTAAGGTCCGCGGCCATTGCTGCAAGCTTCTCGTTGCTTATGTCCCTGCGGACTCCTCCAACCTTACAACTGCCCTGAATCACCCTTCCTCCTGTGGTCTCTTCCAAAACATCCAGAACAAATTCCCTGAGGCGCCAGGAATTCATAAAGAGGTTTTCAAAACCCATCGCATCAGCGAAGAGCCCGAGCCAGAGAAGATGTGAATGGAGCCTTGAGTATTCAGACCAGATAGTCCGAAGATAATGAGCCCTGGCCGGGACTTCAAGGTCCATGATCTGTTCAACTCCCTGGCAATAGGTCATGCCATGGATGAAACTGCATATCCCGCAGGTGCGCTCTGCAATGTATACGTACTCAGTAAATTCTCTTTTTGCGACAAGGGTCTCGAGGCCCCGGTGGATGTATCCGATAGAGGGAACGACATCCACGACTGTTTCGTCTTCAAGCACGAGATCCAGGTGGATTGGTTCCGGTAAAACAGGATGCTGGGGCCCGAATGGGACCACTATTTTCTTTGACATGGACCCTCCCCCTGAAATGTTGGATTGCGGAACGGATAGCGGACTTTCGTCCTGATAAAATTCCCGTTGAAATCAATGTTCATCCCTTTTACTGCAATTCCAAAGAGGTCATGCATCTCATTCTCATACACAAACGCTCCCCAGTACATCCCGCTGATGCTCGGTACTTCGGTGTCGACAGATATGATGAGTCGGAGATTTTCAAACCGGTAATCCTTCTCAAAACTATAATTGATCTCAAACTCATCCCCTACTTTGGTCGCATTCATCTGGACCAGCCGGTACCCCCCCTTGCGGAATTGTTCTACCTTGCCGATCAGGTGTGCAACGGCAATGACCGTAGTGGGCTGCTCTTCGATTTTCATTGGATCCCTCCGCCGAGGGCATCCTTTTTGGCAGCAGGAGTGTTCATTTTGGTTCGTTTCTCCTCAAGAATACTAAGCGATTTGACAATTCCATCAATGATAGATTCAGGCCGGGCTGCACAGCCGGGGACGTAGACATCGACAGGAATTATTTTGTCGATGCCCCCCGAGACATTGTAACACTCGCGGAAAACCCCGCCAGACGTTGCACAGATGCCCACCGCAACGACAACTTTGGGATCCGGCATCTGCTCATAGATATTTTTTACGACTTCTCTGTTCTGCTCGTTGATGCTTCCGGTAACCACGAAAATGTCGGCATGCTTGGGATTGCCGGTGTTCACGATACCGAACCGCTCGACGTCATACATCGGGGTGAGGCAGGCAAGGACTTCGATATCGCAGCCATTGCAGCTTGATGCGTCGTAGTGAATGATCCAGGGGGAACGTTTCAGATAGGTCATGGCTGGAGCCCTCCAGAAAGGTAGTAAAGGACCGCGAGATTGATGAGCCCCAGCATACCGGCAATAATCCACGCACTTTTCAGGGTGAACTGCCATTTCACCCGGCTGAAGGTGTTGTCGATCAGGATCTCCAACAGGTATGCAACAGCAATGGCAAGCAGGGCGATTGGAATACTGAATGCAAAGAAAAGGAAAATAAACCCAAGCAGGAATACATATTCGTACCAGTGCGCTATCTCAATTTTTCCGAGGTTTGGTCCGGTGAACTCGGTCGTCACTCCTTTGACAATCTCCTGGTGAGCATGATGAGAGGTAGAGAGATCGAAGGGAGATTTTCGAAGTTTGATCGTCAGGACCATCAAAAATCCGATGAAGACACCTGGCAGATAGAGGACAATCGGGATGGAAGACACTACAATATCACTCACAAAAAAGCTTGCCGTCACCATATACATCCCAACAGCCGAAAGGATGATCATTGGTTCATAGGCTATGATCTGGATCAGTTCACGCTCGGCTCCGATGAAACTGTAAGGGGAACTAGAAGCATAGGCCCCCAGTACCAGGAAAATATGGGACAGGGTGAAGGCAAAAATGACAAGGAGCAGATCCCCACCTGCAAAGAACAGCGCTCCCGCAACGAGCATAAAGACGAGGTAACAGAGCGCATACAGATCCTGGCTCCTCGTGACAACGAGGTTCTCCTTCTCAAAAAGTTTCCCAACATCATAAAACGGCTGAAGCAGCGGGGGTCCTACCCGCCCCTGCATGCGTGCGGTGATCTTCCTGTCAATACCTGCCACTAATCCCCCGGCAATGGGAGCGAGCAGGATGTATATCAGGCCATACACAGGAGACATCATAGTATCATCCCCACCAGGACGATCATTGCCAACAGGATAAGCCCAAACCCAAGTGCAGTTCCGGCCATCAGAAGGCGATTCTCCCCGAAGAGATCGTTCAGGTAGTAGTTGGACAGGGTGACATCCCTCGTTACTCCCATCGATCCGAGAAACTTCATATCACTGCTTGCGGGACGGCCCCCCATGTAAGGGGGTACTTTTCTGGCTCCGTTCCGGGGAAGCAACATTGAAAATGGCATAATCATCAGGAGAAAGAGCATCATTGCCATGATGATGATATTGTCCTGCGAGAGTCGGGCGGTCTGACCATATACCGAGAGAACGAATGGTTCAATCAGGGATGATGATATCAGTGGGAAGATCAGGCAGATCAGAACGGTGAGTCCTGCCAGGATATAGAGCACTCCCTTCTTTTCACTTTTCAGGGAGTCCTCCTCTCTCGACACATGGGGGTCGACAGATATGATCTTTCCCATCCATTTGGACCAGAAAAATACTGTTATTGATCCACCGAAAGCAAGGATTGCCACGAAGATCAGACCGAATTGTGCCTCGATGAATGCCTCGATCGCCACCCACTTTGAGATCAGCATTCCGAACGGAGCAAGGAACATCCCAGCGATCCCGACCAGCATCATCACAGCAACTTTCGGCATCCGGACGATAAGCCCGGACATGTCCTCGATATTCCTGCTCCCGATCTGATGTTCCACTGTTCCAACGCAGAGGAAGAGGAGTGACTTTGCTATGGCATGGAAGATGATGAGGAGAATTGCAGCCCAGACCAGTTTATAGGTCCCGACTCCGGCACATGCAACAATCAAGCCGAGATTTGCTATGGTCGAGTAGGCAAGCACCTTCTTGGCATTACTCTGCGAGATGGCAATCGCTGAACCAAGCAGGAAGGTAAAACCACCTACAAGTCCGATGATCAGTCCTTCTGTGGTCCCCGAGAGGACGGGAGCAAACCGGACGATGATATAGACTCCGGCTTTGACCATGGTGCTGGAATGAAGGAGGGCAGAGACCGGGGTAGGTGCAACCATTGCCCCGACAAGCCACGATGAGAAGGGCATGAGGGCAGCCTTGGTAATTCCTGCAAAACTGAGGAGGACGGCGGGAACTAGAGCGAACGCCTGGCCGGAGCTCAGCAGCTGTTCAATGCCGAGAAGGCTCCCGGTTGGATCGGCAATGAGGAGATAGATGATAGCTCCGGCAAATGCGATTCCGCCAAGAAGGTTCATTTCCAGGGCAAGGAATGCATTGTTGGTAGATTCCGATGTCTTAGCGTACCCTATCAGGATGAAGGATGCCAGAGTGGTGATCTCCCAGAAGAAATAGACCCAGAGAAGGTTATTGGAGAAGATGAGACCGAACATTGCAGCAAGAAACACAAACACCATGAAGAAAAAGATATTCCGGCGATCCTGTATCTCGGGATGCTGTGTATGGTACGTCTCCATATAGGCAAGAGCATATACGCAGATGAGCGTACCGATAATGCCTACAATCGCGGCCATAATAAGCGAGAACTGGTCAATGAAAAGATTGTAGACCTGTTGCACGTCCTTTGCAAGCCAGCCTTCTATCCCAATAAACATGAGGGTCTGGATTATAATGAGGATAACGGCGAGGTATTTTCTCTGCTTTATGCCCAGATACAAAATGAATCCCGCAATGAGCAAGGAGATAACAGACATGATCTCTGCTGCCGCATCAAACGGCACAGTGAATAGCACCAGTCCTGAGCTGAAATAGGTGATAAGCAGGATGATGGTTGCGAGTCCAATAAGTCCGGCTGCAATTTTTACCACTGCATTCCGGACCTGCCCGTTTTTGAATGCAAGCAGGAGAAATGCGACAATGGCCGGGAACAGAATGAGGAAAGCCAGTTCTATCATCGTAAAACCATCTATTCCATCAGATTTGAAATTCTTACATCATTAATCATTCTAAACTAACAAATGAGTTCCTTTTTCTGATTTGGCGGTATAAATCCTTAAATGGTTCAGTCGGGAACTTCCGGGGCTCCTCCCGACGCACTTTTTTATACTGGAACAGACAATTCAGCCTTATCCGAGAGGGAGGGACTGGACCATGCCCGAAGTATCAAAAACCGAGATAGGACGACGTTTCTTCAAGATGCAGAAAGAGAAGGAGGTTGAAAAAGCCATCGAGAAGATCAGGCAGGCACAGGGATCCGAATGGGGTCTTTATACCCAAAGCGATATAGAAGCACTCAAGCAGGTTCTAGGAAATGTATGGACATTCATGGATCGGGATACCTGGGAACAGATCTCCTTTACCCGGCTTTCCGGTATCGAATTGCGTGAACTTATCCGCTTTGGAAGGGATAGCCAGGATAATATCATCAGCGGCAAGTCTTCTGCGGAACAAAGTATGCCGATCCTGTTAAAAAAGGGATAATAAATCTTTCTTTATAAAAATGGCTTTGCCATTTTCATTTTTATATGCTTGTGTTTCAAATAGAATCATGTAATTTCATAAAGCATCCAGTTAGGTTTGCATCTCCCAGTGCATGGCATACACATATATTCCAATTTGTTTCTACAATTTTTAATTAAAGGGAGATCAAGGGGACAACCCACATCAAAAGGAGTATTTTGGCATGAGGAAATACAGAGAGTTAACAGCGATGATCCAAACAATGAGATCAGGAAAGATAAGCATGGATAAAAGTACAGATCATCTTATAAGTATTTACGACCGGATTGCCCGAAAAGGCGATAGAGGGAATCTTTAATCATTTCTAGTTTAAGGAACTTTGCATATTTTATGACCCTTGCGGTTATTCTCGATAGATTATTCCTTATAATTAAGATCAGTATCATGCACATGGAACCGAATACCGACTATCACAAAAAAATTTAAGTTCTTCCGACACCTGTAGGGTAAGTGGATTTCTATGCCTGATGTGACTGATGATGAGAGGGGGCGAAGGGTTTTCCAGATTCACAAGGAGATGGCCGTCGAGACAGCGATGGATAAAATAAGACAGTCGATCGGGCAAGATTGGAAACTCTATTCCGTTTCGGACATTGATATGCTGAAGTATATGCTTGGTGAAACATGGATCTCTATGGACCGCAGGAGCTGGGGGCGTTGCACTTTCTCTAGGCTTGGCCGGGAAGATATCGATGCCATCATCAAAATAGGAAAAGAGGTCAAAGGAAAGAAGCGGATGGAAGAGGATGCCGTGAACGAAACAAGAACGATATTAACAAGAATTTTATAATTTTCAGGCCGCTTTCACGACTTTCTTTTTCCGTTCGATAATCTTCTTCACTTTTTTAAGCCTGTATAAATCCTCCCGATCCCGCTCATCAATGGTGATCTCAATATATTTTGCCTGTCGTTTCAGCTCCGGGATGAGGACCTGTTCAAGCGCATTCACCCTCCGCCGGGTCATCTGGATCTCACTCCCAAGTCTCCGAAGTGAGGTCTCAGTTTCAGCAAGGGTTATGATGAGATCCAGCTCTGCCTCGAATTTCTCTGCAGCTTCGTCAATCCGACCACTCACTCCAAGAATACTGTAACCGCGATCCAGGAGACTTTTAACAAATCGTTTCTTCTCGATGATAGGGACAGGAACCCCCATCACATTTTTTCCCTTGATGTCAAGAGTGATCCCCCGCCTGGTAGCAAATGAGGCAGATTTAAGGGTTACGGGGTCGTCGATTGCCTGGGCAATGAGCAGGGAGTGCTGGGCAGCATCTGAGATCTTTTCCAGCTCGACCCGTGACTCGGATACAGATTCCATGACATTGAAAAATTCCTGTATGAGTGCATCCATCTTCTCTCGAAGAAGATCACGGCCCTGCTCTGCCAGCTTGATCTGGGCATTCTTCTTTATGAGCTCCATCCGGGTGGGATTAATCTGTTCCATGTCTATCCCTTTTTAGAGGCTGGATGATATTTCTGGATGAATTCACGTTTGATGCGTTTCAATTCCTCTTCAGGGAGAAGGGTAAACAGCTGCCATCCGATCTCAAGGGTTCGCTCGATACTCCGGTTCTCATCACCCTGGGTGATGAACTGGCGCTCGAATTCATCGGCAAATTTCAGGTATCTTTTGTCAAGGTCGGTAAGTGCCTCTTCTCCGACAATTGCTACCAGGCGCCGCAGATCCCTCCCATAGGCATAGGAAGCATAGAGCTGGTCAGCTACGTTCCGATGGTCCTCCCGGGTTTTTCCCGGTCCGATTCCGAGGTTCATGAGACGTGAAAGGCACGGTAGGGTGTCGACCGGGGGATCAGCGCCCCTGCGGAACAGGTCACGGGAGAGCACGATCTGTCCTTCGGTGATGTATCCGGTAAGATCTGGCACGGGATGCGTGATATCATCATCAGGCATGGTGAGAATCGGGATTTGAGTGATAGATCCTTTTTTGCCCTTCACCCTTCCGGCACGTTCGTAGATGGATGCAAGATCGGTATACATGTAACCAGGATATCCCCTCCGGCCTGGCACCTCCTCCCGCGCTGTCGAGATTTCACGTAATGCTTCACAATAATTGATCATGTCGGTCAAAATAACGAGGACATGAAGATCGTGCTCATAAGCCAGGAATTCTGCAGCGGTGAGTGCACACCGGGGAGTCGCAATCCTCTCGATGGTCGGGTCATCGGCAAGGTTCATGAAAAATACAACCCTTTCAAGTGCCCCGGTCTTCTCAAAATCCCTCATGAAGAATGAAGCTTCCTTGTAGGTAATTCCCATTGCAACGAATATTACTGCAAACTTCTCTTCCTCCCCAAGAACCTTTGCCTGTCTTGCGATCTGGGCGGCAAGCTTGTTTGCAGGGAGACCTGCGCCAGAGAAGATAGGCAGTTTCTGGCCTCGGACAAGGGTATTCAGACCATCAATGGTTGACATCCCGGTCTGGATGAAATCCGCAGGCTTGTCGCGGGCTGACGGATTGATAGGCATTCCATTGATGTCGAGGTTTGCCTCTTCAATGATCTCGGGTCCTCCGTCACGCGGTTTTCCCACACCATTGAATATCCTCCCAAGCATCTCTATGGATACCTTGACTTTCGGAGGCTCCCCAGTAAAGCGGACTCGTGTATCTTTGTTATCGATCCCGCTCGTGCCTTCATATACTTGGGTTACTGCGATATCTTTCGAAATGTCCAGCACCTGCCCGGTTCGTTCTTCTCCGGTGGGAAGGATGATCCGCACAATTTCACCATATGAGACACCTTTGACATTCTGGATAAATATCAACGGGCCTGAAACATAGCTGATTGCTCTGGCCTCTTTGGTAAAGAGTGGGACTCTGTTCATCGCTCTGCCTCCAGCTTACCAATAGCTCCGTCAAACTGGGTGATCAGATCCTTGATTTTGTCGATATCGGTGAGCTCCTTCATCCGTCCAATTTCGGTTTTCACGGGAAGTTTAAGGAGTTTGGCAAGGGGGACACCTTTCCCCATCGCGAGGTCCAGCCGGTCATAGAAGGAGAGAATCACCCGGAGCATCCAGTATTGTTTTTCGAGAGAGCAGAAGGAATCGACTTCATGATAAGCACTCTGCTGGAGGAAGTCTTCGCGAATCATACGGGTAATCTCAAGAATTGCCTTTTCACTTTCGGGGAGGGCATCCGGACCGACAAGTTGCACAATCTCCTGCAGTTCAACCTCTTTCTGGAGAAGGTACATTGCACGTGCTCTGAGATCTTTCCAGTCAGAAAAACCGCTTGTGGCAAACCATTCCTTTATCTGGTCCAGATAGAGGGAATAGCTTTTAATCCAGTTCACAGAGGGGAAGTGCCTGCGGTATGCAAGGTTCGTATCGAGAGCCCAGAAGGTTCCTGCGATACGCAGGGTGTTCTGGGTGATCGGCTCCGAGAAATCTCCCCCCGGAGGTGAGACTGCACCAACCACCGTAACCGATCCCTTTCGCTCATCCGAACCGAGGCAGACCACGCGTCCTGCCCTCTCGTAGAATGCTGCAAGACGCGTTGCCAGGTATGCTGGGTATCCTTCTTCACCCGGCATCTCTTCGAGCCGGCCCGAAACCTCACGCAATGCCTCGCCCCACCGTGAAGTAGAGTCGGCCATAAGTGCGACATCGTACCCCATGTCACGGTAGTATTCGGCAAGGGTAATCCCGGTATAGATGGAGGCTTCACGTGCAGCAACCGGCATATTGGAGGTGTTAGCGATCAGAATTGTCCGCTGTATCAGGGGGCGTTTTGTTCTCGGATCGAGGAGCTCCGGGAATTCGGTGAGTACATCGGTCATCTCGTTGCCCCGCTCTCCGCATCCGATATAAACAACAATCTGGGTATCGGACCATTTGGCAAGCGTTTGCTCTGCAACAGTTTTTCCAGTGCCGAATCCGCCAGGAATCATTGCTGTCCCTCCCTTTGTTACAGGGAAAAGTGTGTCAAATACCCTCTGACCGGTAATAAGCAGCGTATCAGGATCCATCTTCCTCTGGTAGGGTCTCCCCTTTCGCACCGGCCAGGTCTGGAGCATCGGTATCTGAACACCGTTATCGAGGTTACAGACTGGTTCATCAATTGTGAAATTGCCACTGAAAATATCTTCAACGGTAGCGGACACAAAGGGCGGCATCATGATCCGGTGTTCAAGATGGTATTCTGTCACTGTTCCAATAACGTCACCTCCGGATACCTGGTCACCCTTCTTCACCTGTGGTTTAAACTCCCACTTCGTTTCGTGAGAGAGTCCTGGCAGGGTTACACCCCTCGAGATAAAACTTCCGCTCTTCTCTGCAAGAAGGGGGAGTGGTCGTTGAATACCGTCATAGATAGAGGAGAGAAGACCCGGTCCAAGCTCGACCGAGAGTGGCAGCCCGGTATTGGTGACCTTCTCGCCTACCTGCAAGCCGGATGTATCTTCGTAAACCTGGATGACCGCCTGATCACCATCAAGCCGTATGATCTCGCCATTCAGTTTTTGCTCCCCAACCTTCACTATATCATACATCCGGGATCCCCGCATCCCTTCAGAGAGGACAACAGGACCCGAAATTCTGGATATACCACCAATAATCATACAGTCACTTCCTCAGCACGATATTGTACCCGATTGCTCTTCTCAGCAGCCCCTCGATGTAACTGGTCCGGTCGAGTCTCCTTGCTCTGGAAGGGATTGGTATGATGATGGGCCGGTAGGATTTCTCGATCTTCTCCATCATCTTCTCGTCCAGTGACATCATGTAATCCTCATTTATCGCTATAATCCCTGTATCGTCTTTCAGGAGAAGAGAAGGGAGCAACGCACGAACCTCCTCGGAATTCTGGATCTCCATCACATCGATGCCGGCAAGCCGGAATCCGGGAGCAGTGTCAGGATCGGTTACCACAATGAACTTATACACTGATGAGCGCCTCCCTGAGCTCTTTTTCTGGTACCTCCGTGACCTTACAGCGGGCAATAACCCTGATATTCGTAACCTCGGTAAATTTTGCCCAGATATAGGCAATCGGTATAGCAATAGAGAGAGGATCTCCCATGAATTGACCTACTGCCTTTTTTACAAGATATCGTTCCAATTCTTTTTCAAAGGCAGATATCTTCTCTGCCGCAATGTATTCAGGAGGGACCTTTGCGATGAACTGGTAGGGGGTATGCTCGAGCTGTTTCAGCACACCTTCGATTGTACCCGCTTTCATCATAGAAAGGAGTTTTTCGGTATCAAAGTCAGGGCTCCCCTGCACGAAATACCGTTTTACCTCCTCAGTATCGATCCTATCACGTACCGAACGGAGCACAGTTTTTATGTTGTTGATATCAATCTCGGTGACAAGGATATTCTTGAGAATCCTGGCGTCATCGGACTCAGCGGTTTTCAGCTTTGCCAGCGCGTCCTGATAGTAAAAGGTGTCGAGTGCATATTCCAGTACCTGCATGTCCCCTGAGTCAGTGAATTCCTTGAAATTTTGGGTAAGGGGGCGTGCATATACAATACCCCAGGTTGCGAGCAGATCGATTACTGCCTTGACATCGACTTGCTTCACCAGCTCGGTGAGGGCAGCCTCATCAAGTTCTCCTGCAGGGATCAGGCATTCAAGTATCTCACCGGGATTTTCTTGTATTTTCTTTCCCCTGATGATGGTCTTGATATTTTGGACATCCCAGCGGTTGAGGATGATGGTGAGGTAGGTCTCCGTTTCACCTCCCTTGATAAGCGTCAGGATAGTCCTGAACGTTTTAACAAGGTCTTTTCGTATCGCGACTTCAATGCGATTGATTCCGGAATACAGCACCCCTGCCTTTTCCAGTTCCTCCCTGTACGCAGTTTTTTCAAGATCGGATATCAGAGAATCGATATCAGGTTTGTTAATCAGTTGTTCAAGGAGAGAAGGATCAAGCAGGCGGCTCTTCATGGCCTTAATCCGTGCATTGACGTACGCATACTCCATATCACTCACCGAATAAGACGGAGAAAATCTCGGGTCGATAGATCTCCTTCGCTTTTTTAAGCCGGGATTCAAGAGTGTTGAATATCACAAAGCGTCCATCACGGCTGTAAGCATTCAACCCTCCGGCAGAGGTCAGATCGGTAATAATATCGCCGGAGATTTTCATCTCGTTCAGGATATCCTTGAAAAGAGCCTCATCCCTTTTATCGATATGGAAAATAACGCCATCAGTCCCGAGATCACCGATGGCTTCATTGAGCAGAGATTTCAGGATCTCTTTGTATCTCGGATGTTCGCGAGACGATTCCAGATTCCGGACGGCTTCATCAAAGACTCTCTCAAAAATCTCATTTTTGGCTTTTATAAACTCCATGCGGCTCTTTTCCCGAACTTCTGAGAGGATCTTATTTCTCTGAATCGCTACCGATTGGGCAGCCTCTTCCAGGAGCCGTTTTTTGATTGGCTGGTCTTTTGCCTGTGCATCTTTGATAATTTCATCTGCCTCGGCCTTTGAGCGTTCCTGAATCTCCAGAATTCGTTCCTGACCACTCACTTCAACAGCCTTGATCAGATCGTCAATTGCCATATTACACCTGTTCTTTCCGACGTTCCAGTGGAATTTCTTCGCCAAATTATTCCCGGATTATGTTGCAGGTTCACACCAGCATGATCATGATCATGGATGCAACGACAAAACCAAGAATAACGAGAGTCTCGGGAATTGCCACCAGAATAATCATCAGTCCGAACATTTCCGGTTTTTCTGCAATCGTTCCCGCTCCCGCTGCGCCAATTCTTGACTGTGCAATCCCGGTACCGAGCGCTCCAAGCCCGAATGCGATGCCTGCCCCAATGGGGATTCCGAAATCAACCATTCACATCAGCCTCCATCCAAAGCGCCGCCCCTGCACAGGCGGCACATCGTTTTTCCTCTTAACCATACATTACCTTCAACCTCACTCAACGTTGAAGGGCGTTGAGAACACCTCTCAAAATACTTCAATTACATTGACAACTCCTCTCCTCTCTTCTCGATAAATGATACCGTTAGCTTGCGGACATCTTTTTGCTTCAAACAGATTTCCCCCCCTCCTCCTTTTTGAAGGGTTTATAGAGCTTGCCCCCACCCTCATAAAACTTCGAGTCAAACTCGACAAGGTGCAGACGGAGTGAGTGAAGGAACGGACTGAACATGGCAAGGACGAGATTGAGCGTATGAAGAAGTACCGCGATGATTACCCCGACGATGGCAACCTCCATCATACCTCCAAGTTTGTTAGCAACCACCGCGAGGATGACCGATGCCATACCGATTGCCATGATACGGGAGTAGGAGAGGATGTTTGTTACCGTACTCATGATCTCAAACGTTCCAAAAGCACCACCACCGATAATTATGAGGGGGATGGCGATGATGATGAGGATCGCTCCCGTTGTAATTAAAGCTGTGGGCAGCGTCATTGCCACACCGGCAATCACCAATATGAGACCTGTTATTACGATCATCATACCCGTTTTTTCACAGATATGTTTCTTTGCCTTGTCTACGTGTCTTTTACAACTTAACTCGGTATAGGAGTTCACTATTCCCAGAATCAGCCCGAGGAATACATGGAAGACACCTATTGCAATTGAAAGGATCAGGAAGGGGACTATCGCTTCCATCCGGTTCCAAGTGACACCAAAGAATGTCTTTGGCTCGATCCATCCCATATGTTCGCCTAAATCGCCGAAAAATTCCCCATATAACCATCCAAAGAAGATCGCCCATAGTGCACCCATTATCAGGACGTTCATTAGGTGCTGAAGCCAATCGCGATCGGCGAATTTCCACTTCATTATGATGGCAAAAGCAAGTATTATCAGCCCGTATCCGATGTCCCCGACCATAATTCCAAAGAATAGCGGAAGAAAAATCGCCATGATGGGACTCGGGTCAAATTCAGTAGATTTGGCAGGACTGACAACCCGCATGAGGAATTCAAACGGTTTGACAAAACTGGGGTTATCATAAAATGTCGGGGCCTCTGCCATCTCATTTGGGGTAAGAACAAGTTCATGAACAATTACCCTCCCCTCAAATGTGTCCTTGAGGGCATCCTTCGTCTCTTTGAGGGATTTCTTTGGTATCCATCCTGCTAGTACAAAGGTATATTCGGTTTGGCCGATCTTCGAAAAGATACTCAGTTCTTCGGTTCTCTCACCAAGGATCCGATGTAATGCGCTGAGCTCTGTGTACGAAGTTGACGAAATTTTTTCCAGTTCAGCATTCAGCCGGGAAATTTCCTGAGTGGAAGATATTTTTCTCTCTTCGATGAGGTTAAAAATCTCATTGAAAGGTTTTCCCAGATACTCCGGGGGGAGCCGGACCTCATTCACATTCTGATTGAAGAAATAAGAGTGGACCTGTTCCGAATACCTTTTATTGAATATAGTGACCGCGGCGATGGTGGTTTCATCCAGTTCAGCGGACATCAATTCAAACTGCCGTTTTGTAATCTCGGCAAGGGCATTCCGGATGATATCGATGACGTCCTTGAACTCCTTCTGGATAAGAAGAACTGTGACTTCAAAACCCTCCAGTTTGGGCATGCTGGTCTCAAGGGGCCGGATTTTGTCGATAATTTTCTCGTAACGACCGAGGTTGATGAGGGCAAGTTCGAGATCGCTCTTCTCTTTTGCGAGAGTTTTTGTGGCTGTTTCGAGCTCGCTGATGACGGTACTAGCACGAGCGAGAAGATTTTCATGGCTTATCGCTTTCAGACTTGAATAGAAAGACGCTACTGCCTTCTCATCCGTCTTGATCTTGGGAAGAGTAAGCAGAATGCCCCCGATCTTTGAATGCGCAACCGCGATATCTCCAACCTGTTCTGCTGTCATTTTTTTCAGAGTGATTTCCCCCGGGGTAACCGGTACAGACGCATCCTCGATATGCACAGTCCCCTTGGCGTACAGTACATCCAGCACATTAGGAAGGTCTTTTTTGGGACCCAGTACCTGTATCTTCACCATTTTCTGGAGCATGGCATTCTACCCTGAAAGGATTATTGAAGCGATTCTCTCAACCGCTCTTGGTAAATTCTTCTTCCCTCGTTGCCGGACCGATTCAACCTCTTCCCTGGCCTTGGTCCTGATCTGATCTGCTTCTGCCTGAACCCGTTTCATCTCGTTCTCCAGGAATTCATCAGCTGCCTTCTTCCCCTCTTTTTCTGATGTGGTAACTATCTCGAGGGAATCTTTCCTGGCCTGGTCGATCATACGATCAGCTCCCACCCGAGCATCGTCGATCTTAACGCTTACCTCCAGTTCCTTTTCCCGGATTTTCGCTAATAGGGACTTTTCAACAGGCATACTTATTCCTCGTTACGGACCTTGGATGTCACCACAAGCTCTCCTTCTTAACTAATGGTGATTATTTACAGACCATGTCTGCTTTTCAGGAGTGATGAAACTCCGAACTGTGGGATCGGGCTATCACTCCTTAAGGCGGACCCTTTCCCTGCATTTGCTATTCGCTCTTCGCAGCGTCTCATAGCCGATATTTTCAGTCTCTCAATCATTTCATTTTGCGAAAGTGGCATTCAAATTCCCCGCAATCCGTTAGCGGGATCGCTGAATCCTTAATTTAACAGATGATATATTTTTCCCTGGTAACTTATTTTAAAGAAGTATCAGAGGTAACGGTGTCGGTATCGTTACGCAGTATCCATCCGGATTCTCACATTATTTAAATATCATGCCATTCATTTCACGTATAGACGAGATTGAGGGGTCCCCGAGATGTTCCACAAACTACTATTCGCAACTGATTTTTCTGAATACGCGAAGAAGACCCTCGATTGTATTGCGGGGTTTCCAGGTGTCGCTGAAGTCATTTTACTCCATGTACTTGATGAAGCAAGGAATCCACGCGGCGGAGGGGAGATTATTGAAACACTTACCCCGCACGAAAGAAATCTCCTCAAGGAAGAGAAGCACCGTCTCGAATCCCTGAATAAAAGGCTCAAGGTAACAACCCGGGTGAAAACATCATCTGATGTTCCCGGCGCAATCATCGAAACTGCCGAAGAGAACGGGGTAACCCTGATCGTTGTTGGTGCCCGGGGTAACAGTATCGTGGAAGGTATCCTTCTTGGCAGTGTATCGGTTGCGATCGTCCGGAGGAGTAAGATCACCGTCCTTGTCATGCGTCACAAGATAATGGATGGTCTGCAACAAACGGCATATGATATGTGGTGTCCGATGATCTTTTCAAGGATTCTATGCCCGATCGATTTCTCAGTCTGCTCCGATCGTGCAATAACTCTTCTTAAAACGACGAAAGGGGTTGGACAGGTCATTCTCTTTCATGTGGTCTCCCATGGAGAGTCTGAAGCTGAACTGGAGACCGCTGTTGAGGAAGCAAGCAAAAAGCTCGCAGAGATTGGGAAAGACCTCTCCAGGGCGGGTGTGAACGTCCGTATATTGGTGAAGAGAGGGAATCCGGGATCGGAAATAACAAGGATCGCGGAAGAAGAGGGAGTCTCAGTCATCTGGATCAGTTCACTCGGAAAAGGGTGGTTCAGGGAACTTCTTCTGGGAAGTACCGCCTATGATGTGGCCATGAATGCCAGGCAGCCGGTTATCATCGTCCGTACAACGAAATCAAAAAGGGAGAATCAGGCACTCCCGGAGAACAACCTGTATCGGTATGATGTTGCCTGATTGGCAGGATTTGTCTTTTTGATCATTTCTTGTAAAAAAACCTGCATGAAGTTGAAGCTTCACACCGAAGCGATGAAAATCTGACCTTGTACAAGATCTTCTTTTGTGGGCAGTGAAGGCTGTTTATCTTTTAGGACTTGGATCCTGTTAAAAA
>Ga0116144_10001786_pt1 | contig 24642 bp, 19 predicted proteins | sample AD_UKC035_MetaG_FD_89746 | JGI IMG/M metagenome (GOLD analysis project Ga0116144, IMG submission 89746) | Active sludge microbial communities of municipal wastewater-treating anaerobic digesters from USA - AD_UKC035_MetaG | ecosystem: Engineered > Bioreactor > Anaerobic > Digestate | place: USA...
CACTGGCGGCATCGGCGGTGTTCATCGCGGAGCGCAGGAAACGATGGATGTCTCAGCCGATTTGCAGGAACTGGCTCACAGCAATGTCGGCGTGGTTTGTGCCGGTGCCAAATCCATTCTGGATATCGGGTTGACCCTGGAATATTTGGAAACAAAGGGGATACCTGTTATTACCTATGGCCAGGATGAATTTCCCAGTTTTTATTCCCGCAAAAGCGGATTTCTTTCTCCTTTACGATTGGATTCTGTTTCAGCCATTGCAGACTTGCTTGCAACTAAATGGAAATTAGGATTAACCGGTTCTGTATTAATTGCCAATCCTGTGCCCGCTGAACAGGAAATTGCTACCGATGAAATGGAAGTGCATATTCTGCAGGCATTGAAAGCGGCGAAAGAAAAAAATATTGCCGGCAAAAACGTAACTCCGTTTATTCTGCAATACATCGCCGAAAACACAAAAGGTGAAAGCCTCGAAGCGAATATTGCTTTGATCAAACACAATGCAAAAGTGGGGGCGAAGATTGCTGTTGCGTATGCGGGTTAAAACAAAAAACCCCAACATTTCTGCTGAGGTCTTTGTGGTGTGGGGCGGGATCGAACCGCCGACACAAGGATTTTCAGTCCTTTGCTCTACCGACTGAGCTACCGCACCATTCCTGAAACACATCGACTCCGGTAAGTGGAGGCTTGCCTACCGGCAGGCAGGCCTATCCTTCGTTTTTGTGCTTCGGGGCTGCAAATATAGAGGGAATTCACAAAAAATCCACACTAAACGGGATTTATGTTTATGCCTACATCCCGTATTCGCTCAAAAACTTGATCCGCATGATTTTCAGTTGCTCCCAGTTGAAGTTGTAATCTGAAAGTTCTTCCTGTGCCACCTGTAAAGAAGAGGTTTCGCAGCCTTTGAAGTATTCGATTATTTCGTCCTGATCATCCTCGTCCAGCATTTCATCAATGGCATAATCCAGGTTGAGCTTTGTGCCGCTGGCGGCAATGGTTTCCATTTCTTCCAGCATCTCATCCATTCTCCATCCCTTATTCTTGGCTATCGTTTCCAGCGAAACTTTTTTATCCGTGTTCTGAATGATATAAACTTTATTGCCGCTCTTATTCACCACACTCTTCATTACAAAATCATCCGGTCGTTCAATATTATTTTCCTCTACATACTTTGCAATCAGTTCAACAAAGGGCCGGCCGTATTTTATTGCCTTTCCTTTACTTACTCCCTGGCATTTCTCCAGTCCTTCCATGGTAATTGGGTAGAACGTGGCCATATCCTGCAATGACGATTCAAGGAAAATAACAAAAGGAGGCAGGTTTTTTTTCTTCGCTTCTTTCTGGCGAAGTTCCAGGAGCATTGCCATTAGCTTTTCATCTGCTGCAGCGCCTACAGTAGCTTCTGTGCCTTCTTCATCATCTGCATTGGCATCATCATATAGTTTATTTAATACTATCTGGAATGATTTCGGTTTTTTCAAAAAAACTTCTGCCTTTTTGGTAAACTTCAATACTCCATATTCTTCGATATCCTTTGTCAGCAACCCTTCCAGTATCATTTGCCTGATCAGCGAGTTCCAGAAGTGTGCATCCCTGTCATTGCCACTGGCAAAAGCCTCCAGGCTATCGTGGCGGAACATTTGTATCTGCGGCGTCAGTTTCCCGCTGATGATCTGTACCACATAGTCGGTAGCAAATCTTTCATCCAGCGCCTTGATCGCTTTTAATACAAGTACAGCCTCGTCTTTTGCTTCCAGTCTTTCTTTCGGATGTTTACAATTATCGCATTGCCCGCAATTTTCCTTTTCATACTCCTCGCCAAAATAACTCATGAGTATTTTCCGCCGGCAAACCCCTGTTTCGGCAAAGGCAACTGTTTCATTAATTAATTGTGCCCCGACTTCTCTTTCACTAAGCGGTTTATCCCTCATCAGGTGTTCCAGCTTGCTTACATCCTTGTGTGAATAATAGAGAACACATTTGCCTTCCAATCCATCACGGCCGGCACGGCCGGTTTCCTGGTAATAATTTTCTATAGATTTTGGAATATTATAATGAATGACAAACCGGATGTCGGGTTTATCAATACCCATGCCGAAGGCAATGGTGGCGCAGATCACCTGCACCTCTTCTCCTAAAAACAAATCCTGCCTTTCTGCTCTTAGTTTACTATCAAGCCCGGCATGGTAGGCAACAGCCTTGATGCCATTTGCCATCAGAATATCTGCTAATTCTTCTGTTGTCTTCCTGTTGAGGGTGTAAATGATGCCGCTTTTATTTTTCATCCCTTTAATAAAGCGGACAATGTTCTCATCAGTTTGCGCCTTTTTGATCTTGGGCAATACTTCATAATAAAGATTGGCCCGGTTGAAAGAAGAAATAAAAATATTCGGCTCCCGCAGATCCAGGTTTTTTACAATATCGCTTTGCACTTTGGGTGTGGCTGTTGCCGTGAGAGCAATCACCGGTGCATCCGGATTTATTTGTATCATCATTTCACGGAGACGTCGATATTCCGGACGGAAATCATGTCCCCACTCTGAAATACAGTGTGCTTCATCTACAGCGAAGAAAGAGATCTTTAAGTCAGAGAAGAATTCAAGATTTTCTTGTTTGGTCAATGTTTCCGGGGCCACGTAGAGCATTTTTGTTTTGCCACTCAGCAAATCATCGTGCACTTCTTTTATCTCTTTTTTATTTAATGTGGAATTAAGAAAGTGGGCCACTTCGTCATTGCTGCTATAGCCCCGAACCAGGTCAACCTGGTTCTTCATCAACGCTATAAGCGGAGAAACGATGATGGCAACTCCTTCGCTGACCATAGCCGGCAGTTGGTAACACAGGCTTTTTCCTCCACCCGTTGGCATAATTACAAACGTATCATGCCCCGCCAACAATGATTCTATTGCTTTTTCCTGTGTGCCTTTGAATTTGTCAAACCCAAAATACTCCTGCAATGCATTGTGCAGATCAAATCTTTTTTTCGCAGGAGCCGCTTCCTTTGTCTTCGCCGTCTTTTTAGCTGCGGCTTTCTTAACAGTTGTTCCCATTGCTCATTTTTTTCTTCATAGGAGTCCTTCCGGACATATTGCAATTAATTATTAAATGCAGATTTATTTAAGATACTCCTTTTTGTCCGAACGGTGTTGCCGCCGAATCAATTTTTTTTCACAGGCATCCTGTTTATAATCAGGAAACAGGCAGTTTGTTTCTTTGTTTTTCTTAATGACCGGGGTCTCAGCGGTTAGTGATTACTAAACCGGGCAGGGCTTCCTGTCGCACAACTTCTTCCACCGTTTAAGAGTCTGCCTTTCGGCAGGCAAGGACGACAAATTTACGCATGTTTGCCAGTCTTTCGGGCCCTGAAGCGTTAAAATTGAAGCACAACGATTGCACAACAAGGACTTCATAGTAAAAACTCTAATTTTGGCGTTTCAATTATGGCTGTATCAATAAAACAGGTGGCTTTAAAAACCATAGAGTTGGAAGCTAATTCAATAGCTGGTCTTGCTTCTTATATTAATGATGACTTTGAAAAGGCGGTAGCGGCTATTTCATCTGCCCGGGGGCGGATTGTTGTAAGCGGTATTGGCAAAAGTGCTGTTATTGCTCAAAAGATCGTTGCCACATTTAATTCTACGGGGACTCCTTCCATTTTTATGCACGCCGCTGATGCTATTCACGGTGATTTGGGTATAGTACAACAGGATGATGTGGTTATAGTAATCAGTAAAAGTGGGGAAAGTCCCGAAATAAAGGTGCTGATCCCGCTGATCAGGAATTTCGGCAATATATTAATAGCCATGGTCGGCAATACTGAGTCGTACTTAGCCCGCCATGCTTCTATTATTTTGAATACAACAGTAGAGCAGGAAGCCTGTCCTAACAACCTGGCCCCTACATCCAGCACCACTGCACAGTTGGTAATGGGTGATGCCCTGGCTATCTGTCTTATGCAACTGAAAGGATTTCAATCAGAAGATTTTGCAAAGTTTCACCCCGGGGGGGCTTTAGGAAAAAAGCTGTACTTGAGGGTAGCCGACCTGTATGCAGATAATGAAAGGCCTAAAGTATTAGCCGGTGAATCGTTAAAAGAGGTTATTGTTGAAATGACAGCAAAAAGGTTGGGAATTACTGCTGTTGTTGATGCTGAAGACAGCTTGCTGGGAATCATCACCGATGGGGATCTGCGGCGGATGCTGGAAAAAAGTATTGCGATTGATACCATCAGGGCGGGTGATATAATGACGGCGAACCCCAAAACGATTGGCCCTGATGAACTGGCTGTTGGTGCGCTGGATATGTTGCGAAAAAATGAAATATCACAATTGGCCGTAACCGAGAAAGGAAAATACCTGGGTATTATACATTTGCATGACCTGATAAGAGAAGGATTAATATAACCGGCTATCTGCGCTGGAAGCATTCCATCGCTTTTCGCCATTCACTTTCATTACATGAACAAACATCATTACGTTGCGATTATGGCCGGGGGAATCGGAAGTCGTTTCTGGCCAATGAGCCGTACTAATTTTCCCAAGCAGTTTTTAGATATCCTGGGCACCGGCAAGACATTGATCCAGCAAACTTTTGAGCGCTATGCAAAACTGGTTCCTGCCGAAAATATTTACGTCGTAACAGCTGAAGAATATACCGGCATTGTAAAAAAACAAATCCCTGATATTCCGGACGAAAATATTTTATCTGAACCATCCCGCAAAAGCACTGCACCCTGCATCGCCTATATTGCCTTCAAGCTATTAAAAAAAGATCCGAAGGCCTTGATGATAGCTGCTCCTGCCGACAATCTTATTCTTGAAACAGATGAGTTTGTCAAAACCGCTAAAAGAGCATTTGATTTTGTTGATCATATCAACGCATTGGTAACAATTGGCGTAAAACCAACTTATCCTAATACGGGTTACGGGTATATTCAGCATGATACTGCCGAAGCAGCTCCGGATGTGTACAAGGTGAAAACCTTTACAGAAAAGCCCAATGTAGAGCTGGCAAAAGCGTTCATCTCCAGTGGCGATTTTTTATGGAATGCGGGCATATTTACCTGGAAAGTGAAAAATGTTTTAGCCGCTTTTGAAAAATACCTGCCGGAGGTATACGAGGTTTTTGCTGCTGAAAAAGACAAGTTCAATACGAGTAAAGAAAAGGAAGCCATTGAAAGCATTTACCCGCAATGCACCAATATATCAATTGACTTTGGTGTGATGGAAAAAGCAGAAAATGTGTATGTTATCCCGGCTACATTTTCCTGGAGCGATCTCGGCACCTGGCACAGCGCCTGGGAAAACATGGAAAAAGATTACTGGGGCAATGCAGTAGCCGGCAAAAAAGTAATGGTGGTGGACGCCAAGAACTGCATGATCCATGTTCCGGATAACAAACTGGTGGTACTACAGGGGCTTGACGAATATATTGTGGTAGACACGAAGGATGTTTTACTTGTTTGTAAAAAAGATAAAGAACAGGAAATAAAAGAGTATGTCGCTGAAGTAAAGAGAAATATGGGAGATAAATACCTATAGTTCACCCTCTTCTATAATTACCAGAAAGTAGTAGCCCCGGTTTGTCCGGGGTTTTTTACTTTTAAGAAAATAAACCATCCTCCATGTTCCCGGTTAATAACATTCTCTTCCTGGATATAGAAACAGTTCCCCAGCAGCCCTCATACAAAGAACTTCCCGATGAATGGAAAAAACTCTGGGAACTAAAAGCACAATATCTTATCCGAAATAAAGAGGACGAAACCTGTGAGTCGATTTATCCCCGTGCAGGAATTTATGCAGAGTTTGGAAAGATCGTCTGTATCAGCTGTGGCTTTATCCAGGGAACAGGAGGAGCCAAAAAAATTATTCTGAAATCTTTTGCCGGGGATGATGAAAAGAAATTATTATATGAGTTTGCAGAGATGCTGAAGAAATGGGCTGCAGACGGAAGCAAATTTTTGTGTGCGCACAATGGTAAAGAGTTTGATTTTCCCTATTTGTGCCGGCGGATGGTGGTTAATCAGATTCCGGTTCCTTCAATTCTGAATATATCGGGTAAGAAACCGTGGGAGGTGAACCACCTTGACACTATGGATCTCTGGAAGTTTGGTGATTTTAAAAGCTATACTTCCCTAAACCTGCTGGCACATACGCTGGGGATACAAACGCCGAAAGATGATATTGACGGAAGTGTGGTATGGGAGGTGTACTGGAAAGAAAAGAACCTGCAACGTATCATAACTTATTGTCAGAAAGATGTGGTTACGGTGGCGCAGATATTATTAAGAATGGATGGCGAATTGCTGATAAGAGAAGAAAACATAGAAATAAAACCATAATGGAAAGAATAAACTATTCCTCCGGCGCTAAATGGGAAGATATCGTTGGTTATAGCCGGGCCGTTAAAATCGGGAATATCATTGAAGTAACCGGTACCGTGGCTGTTGATGAAAACAGCTTACTCATCGGAAAAAATGACGCCTATGCACAAACAAAATACATCATTGAAAAAATCGAACGGGTTTTACAAAAGGCCGGTTCTTCTTTAAAAGATGTGGTAAGAACAAGAATGTTTGTTACGGATATTACCCGCTGGAAAGAATATGGAAAAGCCCACGGTGAATTCTTTAAAAATATCAAGCCCTGCACTTCAATGATTGAAGTAAAGGGGCTGATAGCTCCTGAATACCTGATTGAGATAGAGGCGACCGCCATAACCGGCTGATATGAATATTGAAACACTCAGGGAATATTGTTTATCCAGGCCCGGAACAGAAGAAACGCTGCCCTTCGGGCCGGATACGCTGGTATTTAAGGTGTCCGGAAAAATTTTCCTGCTAGCCGGCCTGGATAATGAAGATCTCCGGTTTAATGTAAAGTGTGATCCCGATAAGGCGGTTGAATTAAGAGAAGAGTTTTCTTGTGTACTTCCCGGCTATCACATGAACAAAAAGCACTGGAATACTATTGTTGCCGACGGTTCCGTTTCAGACAAGCAGCTAAAAGAGTGGATCGATCATTCTTACGAACTCGTCATCAATAAGGCCGGCGGAAAAAAGAAATAACCTGCCTTATTTAGGTTTATTTTGATCCCTGGTATTATGGGATTCCTTCATTTTTCTATTTCTTTGAATAAAAAACCACAATGAAAAAAACAACCCTGGTAATTACAGGAATATTTCTGCAACTTTTTGTTGTTGCCCAAACGTATAAAATAACCTGGGGCGAAGAGATCAAATTAAAAAAAGGAACCGCCGACCTTGATATTATTGCCGCAGACAATACAGGTCTTTATTTCACCGAACAGCGCAGGGCAAGGACTATGTTTACTATTGGAGCTCCCCCTTCTTCTTATAAACTGTATAAGATGGACAAGAATTTTGGGGAGGTTTTTGACAAAGAATACAAAAAGGAATTAAAGGGTCTCGATTTTCAGGGTTTTCAAACCCTTGGCAATGATCTTTATCTTTTTACAACAGACTACGAAAAAAAGACCCGGCTATTCAAAGTATATGGCGCAAAGGTTGATAAGAACAGCGGGGAACTGATGGGTGATTTTGGCGAACTGGGAAGCTATGAGCTGGAAAGTAAAAGAGATGATTATGACATGAAGGTTTCGCCGATTCATAATGGCAATTCTTTCTTAATGGTCAGTAATATTTCAGCTAAAGACAGGGTGTCTATAGGCGTTTGCCTGTTGGATAAAAGCCTCAGGAAAAAAGAAAACACGGTTATCAACCTCTCTTTTGAGCCGAACCTCTACCAGCTGCAGGATGTGCAATACACCAAAAACAATAAAATCATTTTATTGGGAAAAGAGTTTGAAGAAGCGCAAATTGGAAAAAAGAAAAGAAAGCGCCTTGTTTTTAAACAGTATGTTCTCTCCATTTATAATACCAACGGAGAAAAATTGAGCGATGTAAAGCTTGATACAGACGACAGGTATGTAATCAGCGGTAAGCTCATTGAACAATCTTCGGGAGAACTTTTACTCGCCGGTTTTTACAGCAACTCGGCAAAGAAGGAAGATCTTAATGGTTTTTTTATCAACAAGGTCGATCCGGAAAGGGGGGAATTATTGCTTAGTTCTTTTAAAGAAATCAATGCTGGTATGCTGGGTACCGGCTACGAAGATGCGGCAGATGATGATGATGAGATAAAAGAAAGTAAAAAGCAGGCAAAGAAAGCAAAAGAGGAAGATGAAGAGGAAGAGTTTCCTAATAGTTTTATTATCAAATCTGTTGATATAAACCCGGTTGACAACTCTGTTATCATCACCAGTGAAGTATCGAGGTATTCCTTTTATTCTTATGTTAATTCAAGTTATAATGCTTCTACCCGAACCTGGACAAGAACCACGACCTTTGTTCACCGTTTTACCAACCAGGATATTCTGGTTATTAATGCCGATCAGAACGGGAGCATCAAATGGCTGAACGCTTTACCTAAATCGCAGCTGGAAGAGGTTCGCACAACCAGCAACAGCTATGGAAGTGGGTTTAGTTATGATTACGACCGGGGCGGATATTTTGCTGCCGCAGGCGGTATGCCTTATTATTCCTCCTACAAAAGTCTGATACATAATAACAGCCTGATCCTGTTGCTGAATGATCATACCAGCAACAATGTAAACCCCGAATACGGTAATAAGGTAAAAACAGTAACCAACTTCAGAAAGAGAAGTAATATATATGGTGTTTCCATCGATCTTGCTTCGGGTAAAATGACCCGGAAAATAATTGCCTCTAACAATGAAGAAACCATCCTGATGCCCCGTCATGCTTTTGTTGTAAAAAATGAACTTTTCATCCCCTCCTGGCGGCAACACCTGATGGCAAAAACGGAATTGAAGTTTGCAAAGATTGCTGTGAAATAGTTTCTTTATAAATTATTACAGAACTTAGCAAGGCATCCTCTTGATGCCTTGCCCTCATTTAAAACCCTTGAGTCTTGCTAATACAATCCAAGCTTCCAGCCGTTGGCACTAATATATTTACAATAATGAGTGGTCTCGCCACCCATCACAATGCGGTAAATCTTGGTCAGGGCTTTCCCGATTTTCCCATGAATCATGAGCTGACCGACCTTGTCAACTGGGCAATGAAAAATAATTTTAACCAGTATTCCCCTATGCCAGGATGGTTGCCGCTTCGGGAAGCGATCGCAGAGAAGATTGAAGGCCTGTATCATAGTAAAATAGACCCGGATACAGAGATCACCATTACTCCGGGTGGTACTTATGCAATTTATTCTGCCTTCACCACTATTCTTCAGCCCGGTGATGAAGTAATCGTCTTTGAACCCGCTTATGATAGTTATATCCCCAACATTGAGATCAACGGGGCAAAAGCTGTTACCATCAATCTTGTTTATCCCGATTATCATATCGATTGGGCCGCTGCAAAAAAAGCCATCACCTCAAAAACAAAAGCTATCATTATTAATTCACCGCATAATCCTACGGGAAGTGTGATAACCGAAAATGACATTAATGAACTAAGAATGGTGGTGGCGAACACTAATATATTCATCATCAGTGATGAGGTATATGAACACCTGATCTTTGACAATATCCTGCACCAGAGCATACTTCGCTATAACGACCTGTTGCAAAGGAGTTTTGTTTGTTTCTCCTTCGGCAAAGTATATAACTGTACTGGTTGGAAGCTGGGCTATTGCATTGCGCCGCCAGAGCTGACAAGGGAGTTCAGAAAAGTACACCAGTTTAATTGCTTCAGCTGTCACACTCCTTCGCAGGTAGCGCTGGCACAGTTCTTACAAAACAAAGACGCTTACCTGTCCTTATCGGCATTTATGCAGCAAAAGAGAGATTATTTTATTTCCCTGATGAGCCACACAAGATTTGATATGCTGGAAAGCCATGGAAGTTATTTTGTTTGTGCAAAGTATGATCGCATCAGTAATGAAGGAGATAAAGACCTGGCAATACGTTTAACCAAAGAAGCAGGCGTTGCCACTATTCCTGTTTCTGCTTTTTATCACAATGCGAAAGATGATAAAGTGCTGCGGTTTTGTTTTTCAAAAAAGAACGAAACGCTGGAAATGGCAGTTGAAAAACTATCAAAGATCTGATGCCTGTTGACTCCAGATACAAAGGAATTATATTCATGTTGCTGGCAGCGCTTGGCTTCTCATTAATGGGGGGTGCCGCCAAGTTGTTAAAAGGCAGTTTTGGTGCCGGGCAGCTGGTGCTTTGGAGAAATTTAATTGGCCTGGTTGTATTAGTGGCCGGATTTATCATCAGGCCTCCGGTTAATAAAGGCGGTAAATTTCATCTCTTGCTGTTCCGGGGTATGATGGGAACAACAGCATTATACACTTTATTATACTGTATCCTCCATATTCCCCTGGGTACAGCGATGACATACAACCTTACTTCGGCATTGTTTATTGCTGTATTTTCTTTTTTGTTGTTCCGCGAATATCACGGAAGAGTGGTCCTGTTTGCGGTGCTTCTTGGTTTTGCAGGGATGTTGCTGATATATAAACCAGCCATGCATTTTCCCTGGTATTACCATGCAGCAGGACTTTTGTCGGGCATCACTTCGGCGTTGGCTTATATCACCGTTAACCGCCTGGCCGGGTATTATGATTCAAGGATCATTGTATTGGCATTTATTGGTACGGGAGTTTTTGTTCCTGTTGTTTTTATGCTCAGTCGCCTTGTTGCTAATATTCCAGCTGATGACGTTTTCTTTATCCTGTGGCGGTGGCCTTCTGGTATTGAGTGGTTATATGTGTTTTGGTTAGGTTTAGCAGCATTGTTTGGACAATATTTTGTTACAAAAGCTTATGGCGCAGATAAGGCTGGTATTGTTTCTTCTATCGGCTATGCAAATATTATCTTCTCTGTCTTTATTGGTATGGCGCTGGGCGATGACTTCCCCGACTGGATGTCAACGCTGGGAATTCTATGTATAATTAGCAGCGGGGTGCTGATATCTCTTGTTAAAAAGAAAGCTTCCTGATTTTATTGTGTTTCGGAATGTATTACAAATTGACATCAACGGGATAGCTCTATTAAAAAAAACTAATTTTTTCAGGTATGTGCCTTCTTCAGTTCTGCTATCAGTCTTTTCATAATTATCCTGAGAGAACCGGGAGACTCGATTGTAATAAGGTCTGTATACATTAGCAGCCATCGGCCAAAGTATTCAGGGTGAGGTGTTAGAAAATGCATCCTGATCTTATCACCAATCTCTTCCTGTTTGATGAAGCCTTGCTGGTATTTGGCTTCGTATAACAGATGACCTGAACCTTTATTAACCAAAATCACCATTTCCTGCAAATGGGATGATATATCGGATACGCTGTTTATATAATCCTTTAAAGACTCGTAAGACCGGCTGCTATAGGTTTCGTCTTGTAGTTGTAAGTGGAGTATGCGGCTCACCCTGAAATCCCGGTAGCCGTTGCGGATCCGGCACCAGCCAATCAGGTGCCAGTGTTGTCCATAATGCCAAAGACCGACAACCTCTACCTGCCTTTCCGTTATGCTTTCTTTATTGCTTTGATACCGGATAAAAATCACTTTCTTTCCTGCTATTGCCCTTTGTAAAGCAATAAGGTGTTTGTCGGAGGTCTCTTCTGCTTTTATCCTAGGCCTCGTTACAACTATATTAGGCAATAACTGTTCAACATATTCTTTGTCCGCAGTTCTTAATACAGACTGTATCTTAAACAAGGCGTCCTCATAGTTTTTCCTCACCGAACTGTCTGTCATTTGCTGCGCCAGCTTACCGCCCATCAATAGTGCAGCGGCTTCCTCCCGGCTAAACATGATCGGTGGCAGGCGATAACCTTCCATAATACTATAACCGGTCCCGGCTTCTCCGTGTACCGGAACACCGCTTTCTGCAAGAGCTTTAATATCCCTGTAAACAGTTCGTAAGCTAATCGAAAACCGATCTGCTACCTGTTGGGCTGTTACCTTCTTTTTACTTTGTAAATGAGTAAGGATGGCATGAAGCCGGTCAATTCTATTCACCGTAAAACTTTCGGCTAAGATAAGTGAAGGCGTTTTTGTTTTGCAACAATTGGTTTTCAACGTCTTTCTTCATTTTAAGTATGCACAATCCGGGGCTCAAAAAAAAGATTTGTGAGCTAAGTCACATTAATCGTATATTTGCGATATAAGATTAATATTATGGCATTTCATAAGAAAGAAGAGTTTACCCAAAAGGAGCAGGACCTGGCGAATTTTGCCAAAGCCATGAGCCACCCGGCCCGTATCGCCATTCTGAAAGTACTGGCACAGCGCAATGAATGTATCTGTGGTGAGATCGTGGATATTTTACCATTGGCACAATCTACCGTTTCACAGCACCTGAAAGAATTAAAGAATGCAGGACTTATCAGCGGAACAGTTGACGGGCCCCGCAGCTGCTACTGTATTAACTGGAAAGCTTTTGAAAAATTCAACAACGAGTTTACTTCTCTTTTCAATAACCTGAAAGTGAAGAATGAGAAAGCTTGTTGCTGAAATTCCAAAAAAACATTCTATATAACAATAAAACTAAAGCCATGCATAACGATTCACAACTCAAACAATTAGTCAAAGAAAAATACAGCGAGATTGCAAAGCAGTCAAAAGACCTGAATGCGGCATCCTGTTGTGGTGCCACATCCGCCTGTTGCGGAGATGATGTGTACAACATTATGGCCGATGATTACACAAAACTGGAAGGATATAACCCGGATGCCGATCTGGGCCTGGGTTGCGGTTTGCCCACCGAATTTGCAAAGATCAAGGAAGGCGATACCGTGATCGACCTGGGCAGCGGCGCCGGCAATGATGCTTTTGTGGCCCGCAAACTGGCCGGTGACAAAGGAAAGATCATTGGTATTGATTTTACAGAAGCCATGATTGCCCGAGCAAGAGAGAATGCGGAAAAGTTAGGATTTAACAACGTGGAATTCCGCCAGGGTGATATTGAAGACATGCCGGTTACTTCCAACAAAGCCGATGTGATCGTCAGTAATTGTGTGCTGAACCTAGTTCCCAATAAACATAAAGTATTCAGCGAAGTGTACCGTGTATTAAAACCCGGTGGTCATTTCTCTATCTCTGATATTGTGCTGGAAGGTGAGTTACCGGCCAAATGGAAAGAAGTGGCGGAACTCTATGCCGGTTGTGTATCGGGTGCTATCCAAAAAAGTGAATACCTCGGTATCATTGAAGAAGCGGGTTTCAAAAATATCACCCTGCAAAAAGACAAGACCATTATAATTCCCGATTCGATCCTGTCGGAGTATTTAAGTGCGGATGAAATTGCTGACTATAAGAAAGCAAAAACAAGGATTACCAGTATTACGGTCTATGCAGAAAAATCAGCTAAAGACGACAGAAACTGCTGCGAACCCGGCAGTGGTTGTTGCTAATGTATTTTTTAACCATAAATAGTATAGCCATGAACACAAACATTCAATTACAGAAAGACCCCGGCTGTTGCGAAACAGGCAGTCTTTGCTGTGGAAGCGGCGGTGGTTGCTGCTAAAATTTGAAGAGGAGGGACTATTCCCTCCTCTCTTATAAACTAACTGAACATGATGCAAAAAAAACTATCCTTTCTGGACAACTACCTGACGCTATGGATCTTTCTTGCCATGGGCATCGGGGTGGCTATTGGTTATTTTATTCCCTCGGCTGAATCGTTTATCAACTCCTTTCAATCCGGCAGTACCAATATTCCTATTGCGATCGGTTTAATCCTCATGATGTATCCCCCGTTGGCCAAAGTGAAATATGAAGAGCTGCCCAAAGTATTTGCCAATAAAAAGATATTACTGCTCTCCTTAGTACAAAACTGGATCGTGGGTCCGGTGCTGATGTTTGCCTTAGCGGTCATTTTTCTCCGGGATGAGCCCGGCTATATGACAGGGTTGATTCTGATCGGCATTGCCCGTTGTATTGCGATGGTGATCGTCTGGAATGACCTGGCAGGCGGTGACAGGTTGTATGCCGCAGGTTTGGTTGCCTTCAACAGTATCTTCCAGGTGATATTCTACAGTTTTTATGCCTGGCTATTTATTACCAAACTTCCTCCCTTGCTGGGATTGAAAGGATATGAGGTCAACATCACCATCGGTGAAGTGGCACAAAGTGTATTTATTTATCTCGGTATTCCTTTTCTCGCCGGGATGATCTCGAGATACCTGCTCATCAAATGGAAAGGAGAAGACTGGTTCACACAAAAATATCTTCCTGCTATCAGCCCTATTACATTGATAGCCTTGTTATTTACAATCATTGTTATGTTCAGCCTCAAAGGCACCCTTATTGTTCAAATACCCGGGGATGTATTGCTGATCGCTATACCGCTGACCATCTATTTTGCCATCATGTTCTTCTCGGCCTTTTTTCTTTCCAAAAGAGCCGGGGCTGATTATTCCAAATCCACATCACTTGCTTTTACGGCGGCCGGCAACAATTTTGAACTCGGTATCGCCGTGGCTATTTCTGTTTTTGGCATCAATTCGCCGGCAGCTTTTGCAGCGGTGATCGGGCCATTGATTGAAGTGCCGGTATTAATTCTATTGGTTCGTTTTGCCCTTTCACATCAAAAAAAATTCAAATCAACCAACGCATGAAAAAGAAACTTCTTTTTGTTTGTATCGAAAACAGCAACCGTTCACAGATGAGCCAGGCTTTCGCCAACATGCTTGGTGGCGAAAATGTAGAAGCTTATAGTGCCGGATCCAAACCTTCGGGTATCGTGAACCCGAAAGCCATTGCCGCCATGAAAGAACTGGGTTACGACCTCAGCACACATGACAGTAAAAGTTTGGACGAAGTAAAAACTTTTGCCCCTTTTGATGCCGTGGTTACCATGGGTTGTGGTGATGCCTGTCCCTGGATGCCTGCCAAACAATTCATCGACTGGCAGATACCTGATCCTAAACATATGGAGCCCACTGAGTTTAATAAAGTGAGGGATTACATTAAGGAGCAGGTGAAAGAACTTCTTGCTTCCCTTTAGTTTTTTTCAAGGTATTTTTCGGGAATAGGGTTATCCGGTGTTTCTGCTTGCCAGAAAACAGATACGATCCACCATCGTTTACCATCAAACCACAACTGAATGCTGTTGATGCCCCGCATAAACGGTTTTGTATCCTGTAAAGTTTTTTTTGAATCATAGGTGCTGAATACATGAGCCACACTGCCGTACTGTTCTGTTTTACGGCCTATCTCTCTTTCAAAAAAACCTTCTTTTTCCAGGAATGGGCCTGAGGTTACGATATATTCTTCCGGTGTCATCACCCTTTTACCCATGGTCCCGTCTGCTTTCTTGGCGGTAGCCATTAGCTTTCCCTCTTGTAAAAAAAGAGTCCGCATCCTGTCCCAGTTTCTTTTTTCCCCCGCCGGACCAGAGATCACATCATACAAAGCAGCTATAATAGCGTCTATAGATTCTGTGTCTTTCTGGTTGGCAGGAATGCTGTCTGCCCGGTTGGGTTTTGCTGAGGCCGGTACAGAGAATGAAAAACATATCATCAGCATTGCTATTGTTTGTTTCATAATATCTTTTCTGGTCAAGTTACGGATATACCCGTGAGCAAAAATTCCATTCATCAAACTCCTGCTTCTTTACTTACTTTGCTAAAATGTTTTCCTTTTGACCCCCCCTTTTCTATCCCGGAATCTTTATATTTTCCTTTTTTCTCTCCTGGGCATTGTTTATATCATTGGTTTGTTTGTCCCGTTGATGGATAATGATTCTGCTCACCATGCCAATATTGCCCTGCGAATGCACCTCACGGGTGACTACGTAAACCTGGTCGATTATGGAAAAGACTACCTGGACAAGCCCCATTTACATTTCTGGCTTTGTGCAATAAGTTATAAAATATTTGGTGTTACCGCTTTTGCCTATAAGCTGCCTTCTTTATTGTTTACCATTGCCGGAACCTATTCTTCTTACCGTCTTGGAAAAGCTCTTTACAACAAAGAAGTGGGAAAGCTGACCGCACTGATAATTGCTTCTTCGTTTTCTTATATACTGGCCAACAATGATGTCCGCATGGATGCCATTCTCACCGCTTCAGTTGCCCTTACCAGCTGGCAACTGGTGGAGTTTATTCAACATAAGAATCTGCGAAACATTGTTGGCGCCTCGTTGGGCTTTGCGTTGGGCTTTGCAACAAAGGGCCATATAGCAATATTTGTTCCTGCCGTTGCTACCTTATTTTATATCCTATACCTCAAACAATGGGAGCTTTTATATACCTGGAAATGGCTCCTGCTAATTATTCTTTTTGCCTTCTTTGTTTCCCCTGTTGTGTATTGTTATTACCTGCAGTACAACCTGCACCCGGAAAAAATAGTACGGGGAAAAGATCATATCAACGGGATTGGGTTTATTTTATTAAACCAAAGCTTGGAGCGATTTAGTGGAGAAATGGGTACAGGTTCAAAGAATGATTATTTCTTTTTTATTCATTCTTTTCTTTGGGCCTTTGCGCCCTGGAGTATTCTGTCTTATGTGGCTATCGCCGGCAGGATTAAGTCTTTTTTTCAGCGCCGTGAGGAGTGGTTAACAACCGGTGTCTTTCTTATAATGCTACTTGTTGTGTCTTTCTCCAACTTTAAACTGCCTCACTACCTGAATATCATCTTCCCGTTTACCGCAGTAATAACGTCGGCTTTTATTTTAAACAGAAGGGGGGAGAAAAAATGGGTAAGGGTCATTTACAATTTACAATTATCTCTTTCTCTTCTTTTGTTGCTGGTTGCTGCCATTATTAATTTCTGGGCATTCCCTGTTGAGAACTACCGGGTAATGGTGCTGGTGGTGGTCATTCTTTCTGTTTTCTTCTACTTCATTAAAAGTACAACGCTAAATAGTTTACAAAAGGCAATTGCGATGTCTGTATCCGCAATTTCCCTTTGTTTTCTTTTGTTAAATGCTAATTTTTATCCTCAGTTGTTACGTTACCAGGGGGGTAATGAATTGGCGGAAATCACAAAAGAAAAAGTAAAACCTGAAGATGTTTATTTCTGGAAGGAAACCTACAGCTCCTCTTATAATTTCTATACCTCCTCGATGCGCAATCCGTTTACTGATTCCTCTATAAAAAAAGATAGGAAAACCTGGTTATTGTACGATAAAGGGAGTGAAGAAGAAATTAAGACCGCCGGTATAATGCTGGGTGAAAAGTTTGAAACATCAGATTACGAAATAACTATGCCGACCTTTAAGTTCATCAATCCTGCAACCAGAAAAAAAGCCTGCACAACAATGGTTATAGCCGAAATACAAAAAAAATAATCTATTGACAGTTTTTCTTTAGTAACTCGTTCACCTCGCTCCCGTACATTTTTTCAAATTGAAGCTCCCTCGCTTTGTCCAGGTCTTTACAAGCCTCTTCCTTTTTCCCGGTAGCTAAATATACCAGGGCCCTGTTTTTAAAAGCATAAGAATTGTCCGGGTATAAACTGATTGATTTATTAATATCTGATAACGCACCTTCATAATCTTTCAGATTATATTTTGCAAAGCCCCTGTTGTTGAGTGTGAGCGGCTCGTCCTTTTCCAGCTGCAACGCTTTATCAAAATATTCCAGCGACTCCTTGTATTTTCCCATCAGTGTATATTGAAAGCCGATATTTACATAAGGGCCCACAAAAGTGCTGTCCAGCTTAATCGCCTTTTTTAAATACATAATCGCATCTTCTCTTCTGCCTAATTCATCCAGGACAATACCTATGTTGTTAATTACTGCAATACTGGTAGTATCATAACTAAATGCCCTGGAAAAATCTTCGAATGCCCCCTGGAAATCCCTTTTTTGCTGCTTTGCATTTCCCCTGTTTAAAAAACAACCGATCAACAGATCCTCATTCTTTGCCCTTTCAATTGCTTTTGTATTATCTAGTATAGCTTCTTCTGTATACATCAATGTATAAAAAAGAATAGCCCGGTAATGATACGCTGCAGCAGAATTCGGCTGAATAGAAATTGCTTTTGTAAAATCCTTAAAAGAATTCTCAAATTCCTTTAATTCATAGTAGGCGGTTCCCCGACCGGTATAAATATCATAGTTAAGCGAATCCTTCTGCCATGCTTTATTGTAGGTTTCCAGCGACTCTTTAAATTTCTTTTCGCTGTAATATTCGCCGGCTTTCTTTAATAACTCCGGTATAGTCTGTGTTTTTGCTGAATAAGCAGCAAACAATAGAATTAGCAGAAATATATTTCGCATAAAATTCAGGTATTATCCTTTTCTCTTCGTTACAATCCTGCTTTGGCAGAAATCTCCAGCATTCTCTCTATAGGTTTTCTTGCCGCCAGTCTTAACTCCTCATCCATTGATATTTCCGGTAACTCATATTTCATACAGAGGTAGAGTTTCTCCAGGGTATTCAACTTCATGTGCGGGCAGTCGTTACAGGCACAACTATTGTTTGGAGGTGCCGGGATAAATGTTTTTTCCGGCGAAGCTTTCATCATCTGGTGCAGAATACCTGTTTCTGTTGCTACTATATACTCTTGTGAGCTATCTGTTTGGGTGTACTTTAACAAACCTGTGGTAGAGCCTATATAATCTGCTATGCGAAGAATCGGTTCCTCACATTCCGGGTGTGCAATCAGTTTTGCTTCCGGGTGTCTCACTTTTAATTTGGTAATTTTTTCAAGACTGAAAATTTCATGCACCATACAAGCACCATTCCAGAGCAGCATATTTCTTCCTGTTACTTTGTTGATATAAGCTCCCAGGTTTTTATCAGGCGCAAAGATGATCGGCTGATCTTTTGGAAAACTTTCCACTATAACCCTCGCATTGCTGCTGGTTACTATCACATCACTCAAGGCTTTAATTCCGGCGCTGCAGTTGATATAACTAACCACCACATGATCAGGGTGTTGTTCTTTGAATTTTTTAAAGAGGGGAGGAGGACAACTATCACTAAGCGAACAGCCTGCTTTCAGGTCAGGTATAACCACTTTTTTTTCAGGGTTTAAGATTTTTGCTGTTTCCGCCATAAAATGCACTCCTGCAAAAACGATCATATCCGCAGTTGTTTTTTCTGCCTGTTGTGCTAATCCAAGACTATCGCCGATATAGTCTGCCACATCCTGGATATCCGGCTCCTGGTAGTAGTGCGCCAGTAAAACAGCATTTTTTTCCTTCTTCAGTTTCTCTATCTCTGCAAAAAGATCAAGCGTTGGATCCAGTTCAATATCCAGGAAACCTGCTTTTTCAACGTTTTGTATGGCTGTATCCAGTGCTTGAATCAACATGTCATTTCATTTTTCGAATGATGGAGCAATATTCCAACAAGTCACACAACTTTTCAAAACAAATTTTCTCAATCCCTGTATTAATACAATAATAGTATTAATATATTTTTATAAAAAAGAGTATATTATTATTACAGCTGTGGATTAGTGGAAAACTATTTATTCTAAAAAACACAAAGTTACAAATCAACAGATATTAACATAATTAACAGAGAAATTCACATAATGTTTGCCTGTTTTACCTGCCTCTTGTTGCTTTATACACCAATGTGAAGTAAAGCATGATGATAACTTTTTTACATATTGTTGCAACAGGTATATGAACAGAACTTGAATAACTACCGAAATATGTACACCCGAATTACAATTCTTATATAATTCACATTTTGATTTCCAATCATACTGTTTCATATCCACGTTTCACACCGGGTTATTCACAGTAAAGTGAATCTCTGCACACGATGTTGGGGAGAAAAAACCACAGCTTAACGGGATTTTGAAAAGAGTAATTTGCAAATAAACCTGGTGTATTGATATAAATCAGGTGTTTTACTAAATATATGAGCGGATAATCCTTTATTGGTTAATGACCTAATTTTACATTCACACAAAATTTACCATATGAACTTGCTTAAAAAATTATTGGTTGCTTTTTTACTACTCCTAACCACAATTTCCAGGGCCGACGAAGGTATGTGGCTGCCTCTGTTCCTGCAGCAGCTGAATGAAAAGCAGATGAAGACGATGGGTATGAAGATCAGCGCAAAAGACATATATAATATTAATAGCGGAAGCCTGAAAGATGCGATTGTAAGTTTTGGAGGGTTTTGCACAGGAGAAGTTATTTCTTCTAAAGGACTGGTTTTAACCAATCACCACTGCGGTTTTGATGCCATACAAAACCATTCCACGTTGGAGCGTAATTATATAAGGGATGGATTTTGGGCAAAAAGCCTAAGCGAGGAAATACCCAACCAGGGATTATTTGTCACTTTTATTGTACGAATTGAAGATGTAAGTAAACAAGTATTGAATGGTGTAGATATCAATATGAGTGAAAGTGAAAGGCAGTCGGCAATAGATAAAAACATAACCGCACTGAGAAAAGAGGTAAAAAAAGAAAGCTATCAGGACAGTTTTGTCCGTTCTTTTTTTGAAGGCAACCAGTATTTTTTATTTGTTACCGAAACCTACCGTGATGTACGACTGGTGGGAGCACCGCCATCATCGATAGGTAATTTTGGAAAGGATACTGATAACTGGATGTGGCCCAGGCACACAGGTGATTTTTCTATGTTCCGCATTTATGCCGGCAAGGATAATAAACCGGCGGACTATTCAGCAGACAATGTACCCTATACCCCAAAAAGATCATTATCTATTTCACTGGACGGTGTAAATGAAGGAGACTTTACCATGGTATTCGGTTTCCCGGGAAGAACAAACCAGTATTTGCATTCAGCGGCAGTACAGCAAATAATGGAAGTAAACGATCCTGCAAAAATTGCCATCCGGGATAAAGCATTAGCAGTGATCGACGGGTTTATGAGAAAAAATGAGCAAATAAAAATACAGTATGCCGCCAAGTATGCCAGCATCAGTAATGCCTGGAAGAAATGGCAGGGTGAAGTGCTGGGTTTAACCAGCACCAATGCGGTGGGCAAGAAGAAAACATATGAAACAGAATTTCAGAAAAGGGTAAATACCAACCCGGCACTGAAAGAAAAATACGGCAACTTACTCGCTGGCCTGGAAGCAGCTTATGCTGAACTGAAACCATTTGGCTATGCCAGGGATTATTATTTAGAAATTACAAGCAGGGTGGAGCTGTATTCCATTGCCGGCTGGATGAGCTCATTACGCATGGCCCACGAAAGAGACGGACAAAAAGGATATGAGCAAAGATTGAAGCAGTTAAAAACACAGCTTTCCGGGCTATATGATGAATACAATGCCGAAGTGGACCAGAAGCTGTTTGAGACCCTGCTGAATATGTATATAAAAGACCAGGATGAAAAATACCAATCACCGGTACTTCGCAAATGGCTGACCGAAAACAATAATGATATGGCAAAACTGGCAGCATCTGTTTATAGCGAAACAATACTGGATGAAAAAGAAAAACTGATGGCCCTGCTGGAAAAACCGATGACAGAGGTACTAGACTTTATTAAGAATGAAAAACTGGTTGGGTTGGTAATAGACATGGTGAACACCTACAGCAATAAAGTAACCAAAAACCTGAACGAGATACAGGCACGCATCAATAAGTTTAACCGGACTTATATGCAGGCACAAATGGAAGTGATGAAGGAAAAGAAATTCTACCCGGACGCCAACAGCACCCTAAGAGTAACCTATGGTAATGTAAAAGGATACAACCCAAGGGATGCGGTGAAATATGATTTTTATACCTATCTCGACGGCGTGATGGATAAATATAAACCCGGGGATTATGAGTTTGATGTTCCTGAAAAACTGAGGGAGCTTTATAAAAACAGGGACTTTGGCCAATATGGCAATAAGGGTAAGATGCCCGTCTGTTTTATCGCCATGAATCATACTACAGGAGGTAATTCCGGCAGCCCTGCGCTGGATGCATATGGCAACCTTGTCGGCCTGAACTTTGACCGGGTGTGGGAAGGAACCATGAGTGATATCAACTACGACCCGTCAATCTGCCGGAATATCATGGTCGACATCCGCTATGTGCTCTTTATTGTTGACAAATATGCCGGAGCAGGCCACCTGGTAAAGGAAATGAAACTGGTTCACCCCAAAAAGAAGTAAAATCCCCTGAAACCGGTGGTTGAGGCCGGTTTCATAAACTTTAAAATGCCTCCTCAGGGGGCATTTTTTATCGATTTTCCACAGTTTTTCCCCTATTTTTGCCATCCTTAAAAAAATCAGTAATAATATATTATGTCTATTATTCAGGATATCCGAGATAAGTATGCAAAGCTTACTGTTGTGCTGATCGCTTTGGCCCTGGTGGGATTTATTTTAACCGACTATTTTGCCGGTCAGTCAAGAGCTGGCGGCGGCAATGTTTCGAATACGGTGGGTGTGGTAAACGGGAAGAAAATTCTTTTTGAAGAATTTAATACCAGGGTTAACCAGATGGAAGAACAAATGAAAGCCCAGGGATATCCCCAAAATGCAGCGCTGACTCAACAAGCCATTGAACAAACATGGAACCAGGAAATAAGCAGGTTGTTACTTGCCGGAGAATTTGAAAAACTGGGTATTGAGGTTGGAAAAAAGGAACTGGGCGATATTCTATATGGCGCTAATGCACCACAGGACATAAAGCAACAATTTACAGATCAGCAAACAGGACAGTTCAACCCGGTGCTGGCCAAGCAGAACATTGACCAGATGCTTAAAAAAGGAACGCCGGAACAAAAAGCAAATATCAGCAGCTATATCAATCAACTGGCTGATCTGAGAATGGCTGAAAAATTTAATTCTCTTCTCGCAAATAGTATAAACTTTCCCCGCTGGATGGTAGAAAAACAAAATGCGGATAACAGCCAGGCGGCAAAGATCTCTTTGGTAAGGGAAGTGTACAGCAGCATTCCTGACAGTACAGTAAAAGTGGACGATAGTGAAATAGCATCTTATATAAATAAAAATAAGAGCCAGTTCAGGCAACAGGAAAGCCGCAATATCAGCTATGTAACTTTCAGCGCTGTACCATCTGCAAAAGATAGTGCCGAAGTAAAAGACAGGCTTGCGGCACAGAAAGAGGCTTTTAAGACAACAGAAAACCTGGAACAATATCTTGCCGGCGAAGGAGCTAATTATTATTCAGGTTATATCAGCGGAAAGACAATACAAATTGCATTAAAAGACTCCATTTTCAAGACACCTGTAGGAGAAGTATATGGACCATACCTTGACGGAGGTAGTTATTCTTTGGCCAGGGTATTGGGAGTAAGACAAATGCCAGATACCGTTAAAGTAAGACATATACTTATTGGTACGCAAACCAGAGATTCTGCCACGGCATATAACCTGGCCGATAGTCTAAAAAATGCAATTGCCAAAGGGTCAAGCTTCGATTCTTTAGCAGCTAAATTTTCAGAAGATCCGGGAAGCAAAGACAAAGGCGGTGTGTACGAAAATGTTCCTTCCGGACAAATGGTGCCACCATTCAACGATTTTATTTTCCTGAACCCTGTAGGCACAAAGGGTATTGTGAAAACAGATTTTGGTGTTCATTACATAGAAATTTTATCTCAAAAAGGAAACGGGGCCGCTTATAAAATAGCGTATCTGCCGAAAGAAATAATCGCCAGCCAGGAGACGGATAATGCCGCACTGAATGATGCTAACGCTTTCGCCGGAGACAGCCGTGATCAAAAGTCGTTTGATGCCAATTTTGAAAAAACATTAAAACCAAAAGGTATTCAGAAGGGCATCGCAACAGATATTACTCCTACTGCTTCCGAGATCCGCGGACTGGGTCTTTCAAGGTCTTTTGTAAGAAGTATCTATGAAGCGAAAAAAGGTGAGGTACTGAAACCGGAACGTATTGAGAACAATTATGTGGTAGCGGTAGTAACAGAAATTTTTGAAGAAGGAACAATGGATGCCTCAAGAGCCCGGGTATATGTGGAGCCGGTATTGCGCAACAAGAAGAAAGCAGAAATACTGAAAAAGAAAATCGGAAAAGTAACCACACTGGAAGCAGCCGCGGCTGTGCTGGGTGGAAAAACAATTGAAACAGCAGACAGCATCCGCATCAACTCTTCATTAAGCTCTTCACTGGGCTACGAACCAAGAGTTACGGGAGCAGCTTTCAATCCTGCTAATAAAGGCAAAGTGATTCCCGAAGTGCTGGAAGGACAAAACGGGGTATATGTAGTAAGGGTGGACAATGTATTTACCACACCGGTTACCGAGGGAGATGTAAACAGCCAGCGGACAGCCCGCTACCAGCAGGCAAAACAAGGACTGAACAACCAGTACAGCCCCAACAACCCGCTAAGCATTTTGCGCAACGCAGCTACCATAAAAGACAGAAGATCGAACAGGTATTAATAGTATCTTTAAAATACAACCAAAACCACCTGCAACCTTGAAGCACAATCAGCTTCAGGGTTTTGTTTTGCGGATGTCGCAAACAAGAGCCACGGCTAAATTGTTATTTTTACATATTGATTCAATAATAAAATGAGTGAACCCTTTATAAATAAAGTAGCAGAAAACGGACTGATCACCCTGGATATGGAAAAATGGTATCCCCGGGACGAGACAGCCGTGTTTGACATGAAAGATTATCTCTTCATGGGGATGATCCTTAAAGAAAAAGATTTCCGGGACGCATTAAAGAATATTGATTGGGAATCTTACCGGGGTAAAAATGTGGC
>Ga0116144_10001795_pt1 | contig 24572 bp, 6 predicted proteins | sample AD_UKC035_MetaG_FD_89746 | JGI IMG/M metagenome (GOLD analysis project Ga0116144, IMG submission 89746) | Active sludge microbial communities of municipal wastewater-treating anaerobic digesters from USA - AD_UKC035_MetaG | ecosystem: Engineered > Bioreactor > Anaerobic > Digestate | place: USA...
AGGAATGTTTCCCTTTTCAATCAGCAACTGTTTCCCTTTTCGGCCATCAAGCTGACGACCTTACCTGGATATCGTTTCCCTTTTCATTCATCAACCGTTTCCCTTTTCACTTGACAAAAACAGACGGCGAGCTGCGACTCCCAACCAATCGCCAGGTCCAGCCGGAAGACGGCTTCTTGGGGGGGCAGAGCTATGTCGCTGCGCGGGAGGGGGGGCTCCTCCGGCGCGCTGTCGCCGGGCCACACCGGGGTAATCCATACCGTTGCGGCGCGCAGCGGTGCGGAAACCGCGAGTGGCTGGCGCTGCCGGGCCTGGCGCGCGGCCCGCAGCCGCGCCAGGCCCAGCCGGGCCCAATAGTCCAGGTGGGCGGCTAATTGCGGCTGCCATCGGGCGGCCAGGGCCGTCCGCAGTACCTGCGCTTGCTGTTCAGCTGGGGTCGCGGCTAATTGCGCTGCCAGGCTTTTCGGGGTGTAACGGTCGTTCATCGGCGGGCCTCCGTGAAAATGTGCGTTAAGCTCGCACTCAGCGTCCAACTCAACACCAGTGTCAATCCACTGGTCAGCGCGAAGCCGGCCAGCGAGGGCCAGGGCCACTGTTCCAGCCAGAGCCAGACTGCGACCAGCACCGGCGCGTGAATGACGTACACCGTGAAGGTGGAACGACTGAGCCAGTCGGGCCAGGGGATGTCCGCGTAGCGCCGAAACAGACCGAGTAGCCCCACCGTCAGCGCCAGGCCGAAGCCTTGCTCCCACACGGCCGCGACCAGGCTTTGCCAGTGCCAACCGCTGGCGAAAAGCAGCAGGTCGGTCAGGCCGCCGCCGGCCAGGTAAATGGCGAAGAACAGACCGAGGGATAGCCCGGCGGATAGCAGCCAGGTCAATGCTTGGGCAAAATCCAGGCGCGCTAACCACTCGTTTTCGTAGGCTGTGACGCCCAGGAGGAAGTACAGCGGGTATTGCAGCGGCAGGCAGGGGCAGTCGAGGGTCAGCAAGTGCCAGGACACATAGAAGGGGCAGACCACACGGATGAGAAACGACACTAGGCCCACGCCGGCGATCCCGCCCAGGATGAGGGGCAGGGTGGGGCGTAGGCGATGCAGCCACGGCATCAACTGGCGGCCGACCAAGGCCCACAGCAGCGTGAAAACCAGCAGACGTTCCACGAACCACAGTGGGCCGGAGCCGAGTTCAAATGGCGTGGTGCAGAACGTGGTCACGGCGGCGGGCCAGCCGTGTTCCGCCAGGGCTACCAGCGCCAGTTGCAGGCGCTCGCCAATGAGGTCGTAGGCCAGCAAAGGCAGCCCCAGGTGTACCAAACGATGGCGTAAAAACTGCGCGCCGTGGCGGGCCTGCGCCGGGGGCGTCAGATACCCGGCGATGAAGAAGTAGCAGCCCAGGATGAAAGGCTGGCACAACACGGCGATGGCGGCCAACACGCCGGTAGCCAACGCGCTGTCCGCAGGTTGTTTGACGGTGAAGTTCGTCGGGCCGCCATAGGCCGCGCTGGCGTGCAGCAGGATCACCAACGCCGTGAGCAGCACTTTGAGATTGTCCAGATAGGCTAAACGAGCTTTCATCAAACGGGGGCATCCAATGAATGTGAATTGAGGGGATAGTGCGGGTAAGCGCTCCCCGCTAGAGTTGCGTACACCGCTGCGCCAGTTCACGGCGCGCGCGGCGATAGGCGCGGAATTTCACCAGGGTCAGCCCGACGCCCACCAGTCCGGTCAAGCTGCCCAGGCCAATGCAGAAGTACACCGGCAACTGCCCGCCCAGGAGTTGGGCAAACACCGTGTCGGCCAACGTCAGGATGACCAGAAGTAATCCTCCCAGGCCCAGCAAAGCGCCGCCCAGGGCTTCATCGGCGGCCGTGCGCCGCCAGCGTAGCAGCCACAATCCGGTGACGAGCAGGGCGATGATCAAGGCGGTCATTAACAGCGTGAGCATAGATACCTCCCGGATTCAGGGTTTCCGTCTTTTGCTGCGTTTTTTGGGGGTAGCGCGGGGGGTGCGGTCTTCTCCTAACAACCCCGTTAGCACCGCCGCCAGGAAACTGGGGGAGCATTTCCCTTGTTCGAGGTCGGCGGCGACCTGGCGCAAAACAGCCGCTTGTTGTTTTGGCTTCATTCTCTCTCCTGAAGGCCCACAAAAAAACGTCCCGGCAGTCAGCCTGCCCGGAGACGTTTTTTAGGCCAGATGCTCATTGAAAATCCGTGTCACCGTTCATCATCATATCACGGATTTTAGACGCTCAAGCCCTGATGTGTATAGTTTTCTTTCAATTAGAGTGGCAAGGTTTTACACAATATTAGAAGGGGGTCTGACCAGAGAGGGGCAATGGAAACCGGCATGGCGGGTGCCAGTGGGAATGAGGTGGAACGTGAGGGATAGCAGGGTAAGTTGAAATGCCAAGAGGTGTCAGTTGGGGTGTACTTGGGAGACGGCACAGACCGTTGGGGGGCTATGCGTGCATCTCCTCTGCTGGCAAGGCTACTACTAATTCCTCTGGTCGTAACCGGCCTTGTGCCAGGAGTGGGTACGTCACTATCCGCCAGGACCGGCAACATGCCCAGCGCTATCAGGGACAGATACCGGCACTAGCGGCGGAACTTACGGGACACCTTCAGACGGCGCCGGTGTTTTTTTGCACTGGCCCCGTTTGCAGCTATACTTGAGTGTATACTTATCAGCCAGATAGCTTCCCTACCCAGTAAGCACATTGTTACCTGAACCGGCTGGCTACTCTTTGTGGTGAAGGGAAGCGTAAATGGAAAAGTAGAATAGGCCCAAAAACCTGTCTTTCGTAGTCATTCCTGGCTACCCTACGTTGTTTTTCGGGGGAGAAACCATGTCAATCAGTGCGGCTCTAAAGAAACGATTGCAAGATGTATTGACAAAATGTGGAGTATTTGATAATGATCTGGATTTGCAGGCCTTATTCACCGATGAGCGCATCGCTCCCTGGCGCGACGGCCTGCCGACCGCCACGAACCGGGACCAACGGGTGACCAGGTTCATTGACTTCCTAGGTGACCACTACGATACGGCCCATAACAATGTGTTAGTTCTGTTCATCCATGTACTGGCAGAGCAGATTAACGCACGTGATCTACGTCACCAGAATTTGCAGGAACTGGCGGCGGCGTTGGAACAGGAATTCGCGCCACCGCCAGCGAAACCCGTAGAGGTACAGGCAACGCCCGACGCTGCGCGCCTGTCCGATGAGATTCCAGCGCAACTCAGACGCTATTTGCCCTACAACCTCTATAACGACATCTTGATTCGCCCTGGCGTTGAGAGCGAACAGGCGGGTATAGCACATCTGAAGGCGCTGCTACAGACAGCACAGACCTATCGCGCCCGCCCGATTCTGGAAGAAGCACTGCCGGCGCCGCACCACGTCCAGGGACGGTGGTTAGATGTCACCTTATTGTTTGCCGATGTGTCAGGTTTCACTGCGCTGAGCGAAAAACTCAGCACGCGCGGACGCGCAGGCGCGGAAGAGCTTACCGCGATCGTTAACCGCTACTTCACGGCTATGGTTAATATCCTTTATCGCAACGGTGGTTTGGTGCTGAAATTTGGCGGGGATGCACTGTTGGGGATGTTCACTGGGCCGGCGACCGATACTGCGCGGTATGCAGTCCAAGCTGCGATGGATATGCAGCGCGCCATGGTGGAGTTTGTCAGCGTGCATACTTCGGTGGGGGACTTTCGTCTGCAAATGAAGGCCGGTGCCCACACCGGGCGCGTGTTTGCGGGGCACGTCGGCAATGGCTTGCAGATGGAATACTGGGTACTCGGCGATGACGTTAATTTCACGGCGGTGGCCGAAGAAGCGGCCGCGACAGCCGAGAAGTTGCTGAGACGCGGCGGGCAGGTGGTGGCCTCTAAATCCACGGTCCGGCATTTGCGTGCCTGGCGTGATCTGGAACCGCCGCCCGGCGACCCCGATCAGCCGGCCCCGCCCCCCCGCGAGCCCTTGTATCTCATTCCCGTGGCCCAGACTCACAATGCTTTGCCGGCGCGTCCCGCAGAAGCCGACCACGTAATCCCTACAAGTGTGAGTGGATTGGTGCAACGCCTCGATATTATTACGCCCTATTTGCCGCATGGAGTGTTGCCACGTTTGATTTACAATCCGCGCAACCGTCGCGTTGAGGGTGAACATCGGCTGGCGGCAGTTTTGTTCATCAATGTAGATGGGTTTAACAAACTCGCTACGGCGTTAGGGGAAGTGCGTAGCGATGCTTTGCTGGCGACGATGCAGGATTACTTTTTCACGCTGCAAACTATTATTGAGGCACATGGCGGCATTGTCAACAAGACAGATCTCTACGATCCCGGCGATAAGGTGTTGGCAATCTTTGGCGCTCCCAAATCCCACGAGGATGATGCCGATCAGGCCGCGCGTGCTGCATTGAAGCTCCAAGCGGCGTTGGAAGAAGTCAATCAGCGATTGCGCGGACGCTGCCCGGACATGTCGCTCGCCCTTCGTCAGCGTATCGGCCTTTCGACGGGCTTTGTCTTCTCTGGGAATGTGGGCGCCGAAATCTGCCAGGAATATACCATCATGGGTGACAATGTGAACCTGGCGGCGCGGTTGATGTCCAAAGCGTCGTGGGGTGAAATCTGGGTGAGCGATCACGCGCACTACTGGTTGGCGCCATTTGGTGATTTTGAATTCGTCGGAGAGTTGCGATTGAAAGGCAAACAACAGCCCGCGCCGACCTATCGGCTGTTGCGGATGCATAAAGATTACCGCCCCCATCCTCGATTTGTTGATCGGGTGCAAATTCGAGCTGCTTTGGAACATTCACTGGAACAATTGCAAGATAGAGAAGGACAAATCGCTATCGTGAGCGGGGGCCCGGGGATGGGTAAGTCGCGTTTGTGGGCCGAGATGCGGCAGGTAGCCGAGGCCCAAGGCGTCTACACGCTCGTAGGGCATTGCCAGGCGCACGGCGCGGTATACCCGTTATGGGCCGAGATGTTGCGGCAACACCTGGGAGTGCGCGATACGGATGATTTGGAAATTCAGCGTGAGAAATTGATACAATGTGTGACAGATTTATTTGGTGCTGCACGGGTGCTGGACCATGCGCCTTTCCTGGCGATTGTGTTGGGTTTGCCGCTGCGCACCGCCTGGAAGGTGCAGGTGGAGCACTTGCGTGAGCATTTGGCGCAGCGGTTGGCCACCGAGGTGCAGGAGTTTTTCGCGCAACTTTCCGAGATTCAGCCCTTGCTATTGATTTGCGAAGACTTGCACGAGTTGAATGAGGAAACCACGGCGATTTTGTTACAGGTAGTAGAGTTGGTGGGTTATGCGCCGGTGATGTTGGGATTTACTCTATGCCCCGGCGCCTATCCTTTATATGCACGCGTGGAGAGCAAGCTACGTGGGCAAGCGTATTTTGCTGTGGTGGAGTATTCCTTGCCGCTATTGGATCAACACGATAGCCTCTGCCTGGCCGAGGAGGTGTATGGGAATTCGCTCTCTGAGGGGCAGGCCACCCTGATGTATCAGATGAGCGACGGCGTACCGTTGTTTATTGTGGAAATCACCCGCGCTCTGGCGTCCGAACCGGAAATGATTGGAGCTGAGTTAACCTTACCCGCCGTCCCCACAGTGGTGGCCCTGGCGAAAAAATTACAGGCGCCACCGGCCTTGTATAAAATTATCGAAAGTCAGATTGACGCGCTGCCCGAAGAAGCGCGGCAGGTACTACGAGCTGCGGCGGTGATCGGGATAGAGTTCACTGAGAGCGAGTTGTTCTACATCTTACCCGAGGTGGCCAAAGAAACGCGCCGGCATCTAGCTACCCTGCGTAGTTTGCATTTGATTGACAAGCAAGCGCGGGATTATCATTTTTTGCATGGCATCACCCACGCGATTGTCTACGAGGGTCAGAGCGTAGACAGACGACGGGGCTACCATATCCGTTTAGGAGATTACTGGCAAAAGGAGGGGCAAGCGGCGAAGAGTGCGGCGCATTATTTTGCCGCTGAGTTGTGGCCGCAGGCATTGACGCAAAGCCAACAGGCGGCGATTGAATACCAACAGAACTACGCTTGCTCGCAAGCCATTCATTGGTATGAACAGGCCCTCCAGGCTGCGCGTGAGATGAAGGATTGGGGAACCCAATTGGATCTGTACCATTGCCTGGGTGAGGTTTACTACTTTCAAGGAGACTACATAGAAGCAGAACAAGCATTTCTACGAGAACGGGCCGGGTTAGTGTTTGCACAGTCGGATGATATTTCTCGCATTGTCAATGTGCATATTGCCCTGGCGCAAGTCTACGACCGGCAGGGGGCATATCCTCAGGCGTTGGGTGAGCTCGATCGCGGGTTGATGTTGGCGGGAACGGTGGCGTCTCTGTCACAAGCGCAGTTATGGCGAGTGCGGTGTTCCGTACTGTATAGCCTGACACAACTGGAGGCGGCGCTGGACGCCGGGCGGCGCGCGGTCGAAATCGCCCAGACTGTTGCCTCGCCCCGCGAAGAGGCCTACGCCTGGAATAATCTGGGCGCTGTCTATGGTGAGTTAGAACAGTTCGATCAAGAGTTGGAATGTCACCAACACAGCTTGAACCTTCGGCGAGAGTTGAGTGAAACCTGGACTATTGGGCAATCGTTATGCAATGTGGGAACCGCGTTGGATTGTTTAGGTAAGGCGGCTAAAGATCGCGGCGCTTTGAGCGAAGCCCATGAAGCTTTTACCGCAGCGCGGGCAGCCTTTGTTGAAGCGCTACAGCTTCAACAACAAATTGGCGACCGCGTAAGACTGGGAAGTACCTATCACAGCTTGGCATGGCTAGAATTAGACAGTAACGATAACGGGGCGGCTGAGGAAAATTTTCGGCAGGCTCTACATGAATGGGAACGCATCAAGTATCGTAAGGGCATCGCCTTTGCTCACCATGACCTGGGCGAACAGATTTATATTCCTTGCAAGCAATGGGATAAGGCGCGGGAACATTTGGAAACGGCGCGACAGATGTACATCGAGATAGCGTTGCCGAAGCGCCAACAGGCGGTGGCAGCATTATTGCAGGAGATACCGCAGACTTCCTGATGAACTCTATTGAAGTAATTGCGTTATAATTAAGTTGTAATTTCGGTGGCGCGCAACGCACTTTATGATGTTTGAGGAAGAGGAGATAGAAATATGGTGCAACGGCTTGTATTGCTGACATTGGTGTTAAGTTTGACCTTATTGTGGGGCGCTACTGGCCTGACCGCGCCAGAACCACCCGAGGCCATGCCTGGCGCAACACCGAGCGCATCGAAACCCACCATGCTCGCTCTTGAACGCGCCTACGGTGAAATGCCCCTCTACTTCATCGAAAATTGCGGCCAACTGGACGGCCAGGTAGCCTACTACCTGCCCGGCAGCGACAAAACGTTGTACTTCACGGCGGAAGGCGTCATCTTTGCCCTGACCGGTAGACGGCAGACGGTAGACAGTAGACAGGGAGAAGAAGACCCATTCCTACCCGCCGACTTCTCCCCCTCTCCCGATCTCCCGTTCTCCCCCTCGCTTTCCCGCTGGGCCGTCAAATTGGATTTCGTAGACGCTAACCCCGCAGTCCAGCCCGTCGGTGAGTCCTCGTTGGAGATGGTGGTTTCGTATTTCAAGGGGAAGCCCGAAGATTGGCACACCGGCTTGCGCACCTATTCCCGCCTGGTCTACCGCGACCTGTGGCCCGGCATTGATCTGGTGTACTACGGCACCGTCAACCAGCTCAAGTACGAATTCGTCGTCCATCCCGGCGCAGACCCGGCGCAGATTCGTCTGGCCTATCGCGGCGCGAGCGACGTGCGTCTGAATGCTGTCGGGCAACTGGAAGTAACGACGCCGGTAGGTAGCTTTACGGATGATACGCCGGTGGCGTATCAGGAGATTGGTGGACAGCGGGTGCCGGTAAAGATGAGTTACGAATTACCAATGACGGATGAAGTCAATCCAGTGACTAATTCGCCATTCAGCTTTGCCATTGGTGATTATGACGCCACTCGCCCACTTATTCTTGATCCGGCCATCCTCCTGTATTCTGGATTTATCGGAGGGAACGGAGAAGAGCAAGCTTACGATATCGCAGTAGATAATACAGGGAATGCGTATGTCGTCGGATTTACTGGGTCCTCAAATTTTCCAACTATAGAGGGGCCAGATTTAATATTTAATGGGGGCACTTACGACGTTTTCATTGCTAAAATACGCGCGGATGGAGCCGGGCTGGTTTATGCCGGGTTTCTCGGTGGTACTGGGGATGAAGAAGGATCGGGTGTTGCAGTAGATAATTTGGGGAACGCCTATATCACAGGATATACAGGTTCAACGGATTTTCCTGTTTTAAATGGGCCAGATTTGAGTTTCAACGGCGGCACCTATGATGTTTTTATCGCTAAGATAAACACAACTGGGACTGCTTTAATCTACAGTGGTTTTCTAGGAGGTTCAGATAGCGATTATGGACTTGATATCATCCTAGATGAGGCTAATGCTGTTTATATCACCGGACGTACTGCTTCCAGCAATTTCCCGACTGTAATCGGCCCAGATCTAAGTTTTAACGGCACTTACGATGCGTTTGTTACTAAAGTAAATGCGGCTGGCGACTCACTGGTCTATTCTGGGTTTGTGGGGGGCAATAATGACGAGCGCAGTTATAGTATTGCCATTGATGATGCGCAGAATGTTTACATCACAGGGTGGACTAAATCCGATGATTTTCCAACCACAAACGGCTTCGATCAGGTTTACAATGGCCTGGAAGATGCCTTCGTCGTCAAAGTAGACAACGACGGCACAACGCTTGCCTATGCCAGCTTTTTAGGGAGCGGCGGTGATGACCGTGGGTATGGCGTTGCCGTGGATGACGCCGGTTATGCATATGTAACAGGATATACTAATTCGCCGGGTTTCCCTACGATAAGCGGAGGAATGGACACAACCCATAATGGCAACTATGATGCCTTTGTAGCTAAAGTTCATCCTAATGGCTCAAATCTGAGCTATGCCAGTTTTTTGGGCGGTTCAGGCAATGACTATGCGTACAATATAGCGATAGACACTCAAGGCAACAGCTATGTAACAGGTTATACTGCCTCCACCAATTTCCCTACTATAGGAGGATTGGATGCTACCCACAATGGAGGTATTGAGGATGTCTTTGTCGTGAAAGTGAATGAGACTGGAACCGCATTGGCTTATGCCGGATACATTGGGGGAAGCAGTGCGGAGAGGGGTACGGATATTGCCATAGATGTAATCGGGAATGCTTATGTTACCGGTTATACTCAATCTTCCGATTTCTCGGTAGTAGGCGGTCCTGACCTGAGTTATAACGATAACAGTGATGCGTTTGTAGCCAAAATTAGTGCGATCCACACAGTCTCAGGGAGTGTGGTGGATGCAAGCGGGGATGGGATCGCCAATGTGCTACTTACTACCAGCGCCAATGACAGTACGTTAACTGACGCTTATGGTTACTACACATTCACCACGATTTATAGTGGCACACATGTTATGACGCCCACATTGACCGGAATATTTTTCACACCTAGGACACGCACAGTGGTAGTTACAGAGTGTAATGTGAGCGACGTGAATTTCACCGGGCACTTTGTGCCCCACAGTGTCAGTCTTGGCGGCGTCGCCAACGGCGCCACCACCGTCGCCTACCGCTTCACCGCCACGACCAACCCCACCGCCACTACGCCGATTACCTACACCTGGCAGGCTACCGGGCAAACCAATCAAACGGTAGTCAATGGCACGTCCGCCTCCGCTGTTTTCACCTGGACGACGACAGGGGTAAAAACTGTTACGGTCAACGCCTACAATGCCGGCGGAGAGGTCACGGCTACGCACACGATCACGCTGCACGTTCCGTTTGAGGATGGCAGTGTTTCCATCACCCCCATCGTCAATAGCGCGGTTGCCTGGGGCGATTACAATCAGGATCACGCGTTGGATGCCGTGACGGTCGGTTACTACGATGGCACTAGCCCCTTTGCCCGGCTCTATCGCAACACGGGCGGCGGGCTTAGCGATAGCGGCAATGCGCTTACCGGATTGGGTTTCAGCGCCGTCGCCTGGGGTGATTACGACAACGATAATGAAGTGGATTTGCTGGTGACGGGCGCCAATGGCAGCAGTCAACCGTTTACCCAACTCTATCATAATGAAGATGGCGTGCTCACCGAGGCTATGACATTGACCGGCGTATACAAAGGCTCGGCAGCGTGGGGCGATTACGACAACGATGGCGACCTGGACATCTTGTTAACCGGACAAACCGGCAGCGGGACACGGATTGCCAGGGTGTATCGCAATGACGCGGGAGTGTTCAATGATAGCGGCGCGGCCTTGACCGGCGTGTACGAAAGTTCCGCGGCGTGGGGCGATTATGATAACGACGGCGATCTGGATATTCTGCTGACCGGTGCAGATAATTCGGGCAACCGAGCCACGCGTCTATACCGTAATGGGGACGGTGTATTTACCAGCGTCAGCACCGCCTTACCCGATATGGCCTTTAGCTCCGTCGCCTGGGGGGATTACGACCAAGATGGCGATCTGGATATTCTGATGGCTGGCTACATCGGCGGCGGTGGACCGGGGCGGGTGACCAGAATCTACCGCAATGATGGGAATGCGGTTTTCACCAACATCAATGCGGCACTGTCCGGTGTGGAGCCGGACGCCCCTCAGGCGGTCGCGTGGGGCGACTATGACAACGATGGCGACCTGGATATTGTGCTGACCGGCTACAACCAATCCGATCAAGTGACGGTGTTGATCTATCGGAATGATGGTAATGGTCAGTTCACCGATATTGGCGCGGCATTGACCGGTGTTTGGTATGCTTCGGTCGCATGGGGCGACTATGACGCCGATGGCGACCTGGACCTGCTCTTGACCGGCTACGATGCCTACGGTGGCGTCGGTAAGCTCTACCGCAACAACAGCAACGTCCCCAACACCGCGCCGACTGCGCCGCAAGGATTGCAGGCTGCACCCGGTATTTCTACCACACAGTTCAGTTGGCAAGCAGTACAGGATTCGGAGACGCTCTCCCCCACCTTGACCTACAACTTGCGGGTAGGCACGACTCCCGGCGGCAGTGACATTGTCGCGCCGATGGCGTTGATCACCGATGGCTACCGGCTGCTGCCCGCCTTTGGCAACGTCCAGCACGGCCTGACCGCGACCCTGGCGCTCACTCAGCCCGGTGTGTATTCCTGGGCCGTCCAGGCCGTAGATACCGCCTTTGCCGGCGGCGCGTGGTCTGCTGAGCAGACGCTTAGGGTTGGCGCGCCGCTGACGATTGCCCTTAAAGGGCAACGGGTAGGGCTAAGAAATCAGACTTACCCCCTGACCGCCACCATCAACTTGACCGCCGCGTTGCCGATCACCTACGTCTGGCAGACATCGGCGCACACACCGGTCACACACACCGCCATTTTCAGCTACACAGATGCGGTTTCATTCGCCTGGACGACCGAAGGCGTTCACAGCATCACGGTTACAGCGATCAATATCGCAGGCGATCTTACTGCGACGCAGCGGATCACAATCACAACGCCGCCACAAGCGGTCACGTTCAGTCCACCGCGCCATATAGTCACGGCGTCCCCTACCACGACCATTTCTGTCACCTACAACCAGTTGATGGATCTGACGAGTGTGACCAGCCGCACTTTCGCCATCCACGGGATGCAATCCGGCCTGGTGACGGGAACGCACTACCTCATCAACGGGAATACGCTCGGCGTTACCCCGCCCCGCCCCTTCCACCAGGGAGAACTCATCTACGCGGTGGCGACGACGCACACCCGCAGTATCACCGGGGTGGTACCGCTGACCGCTACGGCGTGGCAGTTTAACGCCGGCGTCGTTGCGCCGCGCCGTGTCGGAAACTTTACCGCTATCAGCAGCGCGACACCTCTGACGCCGGTGTATCGCAGCGCGGTGGCTTGGGGCGATTATGATCGCGACGGCGATTTGGATATCCTGCTCACCGGCAAAGGTATCGCTCCCAACCACATCACCGCACTCTATCGCAATGAGTGGGTGCAAGGGTCGCCCGACACCTTCACCCTGCTCGGCCTGGGATTGCCCGGCGTCTATCGCGGCGCGGTGGCCTGGGGCGACGGCGACGGTGATGGTGATTTAGACCTGCTGCTCGCTGGACTGAACGACACGACGCCTATCGCCGAAGTCTACCGGAATGAGGCCGGCGCGCTGGTCGCCAGCGCCGCTGGGTTAACCGGCGTATCCGACGGCGCCGCCGCCTGGAGCGACTACGACAACGACGGTGATCTGGACATCCTGCTCACCGGGCACGATGGCGTCACGCGCACGGCGACTCTCTATCGCAATGACGTCGGCGTCTACAATCCCATCGCCGCTAACCTGACCGGCGTAGATTTGAGCGCGGCCGCCTGGGGCGACTACGACAACGATGGCGATCTGGACCTGCTCATCACCGGGCGCGATAAAAACGAGGCGCATGTCGCCCACCTGTATCGCAATGAAACCGCGCAGGGAGCGCCTGGCGACTTTACCCCCATCGTCACGGGCCTGACCGGGGTAGAGTCCGGCTCGGTGGCCTGGGGCGACTACGACAACGACGGGGATTTGGACCTCCTGCTGACCGGGTTGAGCGCCTCTATCACGACGCGGGTCTATCGCAATGATGCGGGAGACTTCACTCTCATAGCCTCCGGGTTGACAGCGGTGCGCAACGGCGCCGCTGTCTGGGGCGACTACGATAACGACGGCGACCTGGATATCCTCCTCACCGGCAACACCAGTGTGGAACAGGTAACCCAGGTGTATCGCAATGATGATGGCGTCTTTACCCTCCATCCGAACACCATGCCGGGCGTCTCGGGCAGCGCCGTGGCTTGGGGCGATTATGACAACGACAACGATTTGGATATCTTATTGACCGGTAGCGATGCCGGCGTCTATGTCGCCACTGTCTACCGGAACGAGGATTACATCGCGCCCCAGAACGTCGTTTTGACGGGGGCGTCTACAGGACAACTTTACACCACCTACCCCCTCACCGCAACAATTACCCCTCTGACGACCACATTGCCGCTCACTTACGTCTGGCAATCCGCCGGCGCGCCAATCACCCGTTCCGTATTCGGCCTCACCGACACGCAGCCCTTCTCGTGGACGACGCCCGGCGTCTACCCCATCACCGTCACGGCCGGCAACGCCCTGGGCTGGGTCACGGCCACGCATACGATCACTCTTACCCTCTTCGGCAACACTCAGGCCGATTTGCAGGGCGTGAATACTGGCGCCGTGGCCTGGGGCGATTACGACAACGATGGCGATTTGGACCTCTTGTTGTCGGGACGTTACACCGATGGCGGCAACTATTACATCACTCGACTCTACCGTAATGACGCCAGCGTCTTTGCCGACAGCGGCGTGACCTTGCCCGGCGTCAATGCCAGCGCGGTCGCGTGGGGGGATTACGACAACGACAACGATCTCGACATGCTGTTGAGCGGCTGGACGGGGATGACGCGCATCGCGCGCATCTACCGCAACACCGGCGGGACGTTCGACGACAGCGGCGCGGCGCTGCCCACGGCCACCGACGGCTCAGCGGCGTGGGGCGACTATGATAACGATGGCGACCTGGACATCCTCTTGACTGGCGCGTATATGGCCGGCAGCGTGCAGTACGTGGCGGCAGTCTATAGAAATGAAGGTGGGGTATTCACCGATAGTGGGATCGCTTTGCCGGGCGTGCGTTACGGCGTCGGCAGTTGGGGCGACTACGATAACGACGGCGATCTGGATATCCTGTTGAGCGGCTACTACGACGACGGGACGCCGCATTACATCGCACGGATCTACCGCAATGACAATGGGAATTTCGTAAATATCGCCGCTGGCCTCACTGGTGTAGCGGGCAGCGCCCAGGATTGGGGCGACTATGACAGTGACGGCGACCTGGATATCCTGCTGATGGGGTACTACGATGACGGCAATGGGCATTACCTCACCCGCGTTTATCGCAATGACGACGGCGTTTTTGCCGATAGCGGGGTCACCCTGCCCGGTGTACGGGATGGCACAGCGACCTGGGGCGACTTCGACAATGACGGCGCCCTGGATATCCTGCTGACTGGCGAAACGGATGGAGGATATGTCACGCAGGTCTACCGCAATACCGGCAGTGGGTTCAGCGCGGTGGATGCCGGGCTGCCTCTTTGCGCTTCCAGTGCGGCCGCCTGGGGTGACTATGATAACGATGCCGACCTGGATATTTTGTTAACCGGTCATTGCTACGAGGGTAGCTTCCAAGATTTGGCGCGGGTATATCGCAATAGCCTGCTGGAAGCAAATACCTCACCTACACTGCCTGACAATCTGTACGCGACTTTCAGTGACCAGGTAGTAACCCTGAGTTGGGCTGCCGGCAGCGATGCACAAACCACTCCCGCGGCGTTGACCTACAACCTGCGGGTGGGCACGACGCCCGGCGGCAGCGAAATCATCGCGCCGATGGCCTTAGCGGATGGTTATCGCCAGATTCCGGCCCTGGGCAATGCGCAGCATGGCCTCACCACGACATTGGCGGGCTTAGCCCCTGGTGACTACTATTGGAGCGTACAGGCCATTGATACCACGTTTGCCGGATCAGTGTGGGCCGCAGAAAGCAGCTTTACGACGATCATCCCAACTTACACTTTGAAAGTTGCTGTGGTCGGCCACGGTGCAGTAACTCAGACACCTAGTCAGACCACCTATCTCCTCGGGACCATTGTCACGCTCACAGCGATACCTGATACCGATTGGTACTTCGGACAGTGGAGTGGGGATGCAAGTGGTATACTCACGCAGACGACCATAACACTGGACGCCGATAAGACAGTGACGGCCACTTTCTTGGCGTTTCCGCCAACATACTACACCCTTACAATGGGGCTGGTGGGTAGCGGGGTTATCACTCCTGCCATTGGCGCGCACAGTTATCTCTTTGGTGCGCTAGTAGATTTGAGCGCAGCTCCTAATCCCGGCTGGCAGTTCGTGGGTTGGTCGGGGGATATGGTCAGTACGGCGAGTCCGACAATGCTAACAATAGACGAGTCTAAAGAGGTGACAGCAACATTCACTCTCAACTCGGTGAGTCACACCCTGACACTGGCCGCCACGGGCGACGGACACGGCACGGTCACGCCAGCAGTCGGCGTCCATACATACCTGAGCGGCACCACCGTCTTCGTCACCGCTACCGCGCAGGCTGGCTCGGAGTTCACCGGCTGGCAGGGCGCGACCACCGGACTGCTGAATCCAGCGACAATCCTGATGGATGGCGATCAAGTCTTGACGGCGACCTTCCGCGCGTTGAGCCATACCCTCGCGGTGGCCATCATGGGGCAGGGGACGGTGACGCGGACTCCGAGCCAGACCACGTACCTCTATGGCGAAGTGGTAACGCTCACCGCCACACCTGATTCTGGTTGGTACTTCGGCCAATGGAGTGGGGACGTGAGCGGCATCCTCACACAAACGCTGCTCACAATGGATGCTAACCATACGGTAACAGCCACTTTCGTCGCTACGCCGCCAACCTACTACACTTTGACTATGGCTTTGATCGGCAGTGGGATAATTACACCCGATGTGGGAACGCATAGTTACCTTGCTGGCACTGTGGTCGAGTTGGATGCCAGCCCCACGGCTGGTTGGGAATTTACCGGATGGTCAGGCGACTTGAATAGCCTGGAGAAGCCCACCACGATCATGTTGAGCGCGGATAAGATGGTTACGGCGACATTTATACTGCCAGCGTGTCCACATCCGGTAAGTAGCGTGAGCATTAACGGCCCAACCAACGGCTATACCGATACCGAATATGTCTTCACTGGCGTTATTGCTCCTACCAATGCGACGTTGCCGATCACGTACACCTGGTTGAGCCATGAAATCAGTGTCGGGCACAACGCCGCCTTACCCTACGCCTGGCAGACATCCGGCGGCTATACTCTCACCCTGCGCGCCGAGAACTGTGGTGGCGCCGTTAGCGCCACCCACACCATTGCGGTTTACACGCACACGGCGCCGGTTGCACCTCTGGAAGTTATACTTATTGGGCCGACAAGTGGCTTGGTGAATGTCCCCTATGAATTCCAGGCTATGGTGAACCCTACTGCCACCTTGCCGCTCACCTACACCTGGTCTGCCAGTCGTCACCCCTTGATACAGAATGACTCCCGTCTGACACACACCGACACGGCGGCCTTCACCTGGAATGTTTACGGCCCCCAAGCCATCACCATCACCGTGGCTAACGCGCAAGGGATAGTGACTGGCACATTCAACCTTGTCGTGACGCCTGGCGCGAGCGGATTGCAGGTCGCTAAATCCGTTATTCCGGCAAGCACTGTCTATCCTGGCTCAATTCTGACGTATACACTTACCTTTTCCAATACTGGCAGCCAAACACTCACTAACTTACGTTTGCAAGATCGTCTACCGGGCGACACCACGTACTTGGGGGGCAGTTTGAGCGATGGGGGCACCTATGATCTGGTCGCGCACACGATTAACTGGGGGGGAGACTTGTTCCCGAAGACGACGAATGGCCCAGGATATACGCTAAGTCCGGTTGCCTACCAATGGACAGAAATCGCGGCCACGGGGAATGTCATTTTCGATACTGATTGGCAAGGCAACGGCGACAGTGGTTGGTTCGGCCCAATCCCCTTGGGTTTTGATTTCCCCTATTTCCAGGACACACAAGTCTACACCCAGGCATACATCACTACCAATGGGTATATTGGCTTTGGCCCACCGACAAACTATGAGGATGTCCCGGAGAGCTTGCCAGAATTGGCTACCCCGAACAACATCATCGTCCCCTATGGCGATAATCTCTACATCAAACCAGGCGATTCCAGAGTGTTTTATCAACAGTTGGCTAACCCTGCGCGGCTAGTGGTGGAATATCAGTCGGCGCAAGATAAAACCAGTGGCGGGGTTTTTTATACGTTTCAGGTCATCCTATACGCGACGGGCGAAATTCGCTTCGTATACAGCGGCGGCGCCGCCGCCAGTTTCATTGGCTTGGAAGATGCGACCGGCGTCCGTGGACTACTCTATTCGACGCCTGTTTTTGGTAACAACCGTACCCTTCATTTCACGCCGCGCGAGTTCCGCCGCTTCAATTATGTGCTGCAAGTCCACGCCGAAGTGTTCAACGATGGCTGGCTCACCAATACGGTATCTTTGGAAAACGCACAAGGGATCTTATCTGTAGATCGCGCGAACTGGTTGAAAGTCCCCCCCGACAGCTATGAGCCTAACGCGACCTGCAACACCGCCCATCCGTTAACACCGACAACCATGTTAACTTCCTATCTCAGCCGCGCCGACGACGTGGACACTTATCGGCTAACTTTGCCCTTAAGTTACACCATGATCGCCATTACCCTTACCAGCCCTGTAGATGCCGAGGCTATAGTTTCTTTGTTCGATGGTGAATGTACCGCCGATGGCACCCCACGTCATCGCGACACGCCTTGGAGTTGGGATACCCCCCGCCACCGCGATACCGGCCCTGGCGCAATCCAAACCATCCTCTATAATACCGGCCTTTACACCGGTATCTATCACATTCAGATAGCAGGCATAGGCGGGCAATGGAGTACTGCTCCATACACTGTGGAAATTGCCAGTTGGCAAGGCGCCCCCTTCCCGGGATTGGACGATGGCGATAGTTGTGCAGCATCCACTTGGATTACACCGGGTGTTACTATTTCCAACACACTGATGGCTGTTACAGACAAAGACCATTACGCTTTCGCGGTGTTGGAACCCCACACACAGATAGCGATCACGTTAACCAGTGTGTTTAGTTACAACTTAGACCTGTATGACGGCTGCATTGAAACTACGCCGCGCCATCGGGACACGCCGTTGGATTGGGGGATTGACCTCAACCAAAATGTAAAGACCATTGTGTACAATGTCGGCCCGTACACGGGCACATACTACGTACAGGTGTATGGCTTCGACAACGCTTACAATGCCGATAACCCCTACTGGCTAGAGGTAACGCTTTCGGTTACGCGTGAACCGGGAGTAAAAACGCTGATTCTCTATAACCCTACACGTCTGCGGCAACTGTATGGAAATACCGCGACCGAGGCAACTCGCGCGGCCCTCCAACAGTTGGCTAACCACAGCGCGGTCGGCGGACGGCTGGTAACTCTGAATGAAGATCCCACCGTAAATGTCGCCTACGCCGCCTGGGATGCCGATCCGACCAATCCGGCGCGCGCCAATGATGTCAGCACCGCCATCAAAACTATGCTACTGGCAACCCTGGGTGGCTACCCCGACCTCAACTATATGGTAATCGTAGGAAACGACCGGATCATTCCTTTCCGGCGGGTACCGGATGAAACGGGGTTATGGGAACATAGCTATGTCGGTTTTGGAAATGTGGCCGCCAACAGCACTACCGGCGCGGCATTAGCCGCTGATTATTTCCTGAGTGACGATTTTTATGCCGACCGCAGCGCCAGTTGGTGGGATATCGGGAAGCGTGATCTGTACATCCCTGATTTTGCGGTCGGAAGACTGGTCGAAACGCCGATAGAAATTACCACATTCATTGACGCTTTCCTGACCAATCCTCAGACGTCACTGAACCGCAGCTTCGTAGCTGGTCACGTGGGAACGCAACCCTACGATGACTTCCTGGTGGACGTAAGTATGCAAGCCGCGGCGCGGTTGCGCACCCATGGCGGAGGAACACTAGTCACACTGATCGGCCCGCAGTGGACTGCGCCAGACCTGCGACAAGTCTGGTTGCAACAGCGCGCCGATTTAGCGGTATTGAATCTCCACGCCAACCATTGGGGCTTAAGCACCTCACGTGATCCTTCCGGCATAGAGAACTCCGATATCTTGAGCGCGACGGCGCCGCTCACGCGCGCGGTCTACACAACCCTGGGATGTCACGCTGGTTTGAACATCCCCGACCAAGACAACAATGCACATACGACATTGGATCTGGCGCAGACGTTCGCCCGGCGCGGCGTCAACTGGATCGCCAACACCGGCTATGGTATCGGCGGCGATGCCACCCCGTATTCCGAGCAACTTACATTGTTTGTAAACGAAGAACTGACACAGGGAAGCCAACAAACTCTTGGAGCTGCCTGGGCCAGAGCCAAACAACGCTACTATCTCTCCATACCGGAGACGGCTTTTGGTTACCTGGACGAGAAGGTGATGGGCGAACTCGTTTTCTACGGATTGCCGATGTACACCTTAAACACAGCACTCCCGCGCACCCAGTCGCAGGACTCACCTATGAGTAGTATAGCTGTATCTCCCTGGTCGCGCACTGGTGAATCCTTACTACAGCAGCGCCGTGACTACGCACCTGAACTGCGCGCCATCTCTGTCATCACCTGGGGCACCTACTTCGAGGCCATCAATACGGATCTAGTGGCCGGGACCTATGCCCAACAAGACCACTCCATCCAGCCGCGCCTATTGGATCCCGTGAGCACTACCGTACGCGGCGTTGTTTTCGAGAGTGGCGTCTACACTACTACAGTGGACTTTGATCCATTGGTCACCCGGTTAGGTCATTCCGATGCCATTTCGACTACAGAAGCTGTGTTAAGCGGCGCAGGATGGTGGCCGGCGCAAATCGCCATGGTGCGGGAATTGGAGACTTTGGCCGGTATACAACGCAATCTAATCCTCGTGCCAGGGCAATACCGCCCGGCGGATGCACAACAGCGGGTGTACCAGCAAGTGAGCATCTCCCTATATGCTTCATCACTACCGGATCAGACGCCACCTGCGATTACAAGTGTGCAACAGACCATAGGTGAACCGGCCAATGCCATCACAGTAACTGTCACCGCGTCAGACAATACTGGTATCCAGCGCGTATTGCTCACATATACGACCATTGATCATCAAGGCATAGGACATTGGGCGAGCTTGAACCTGACCCCCGGTGTTAATGGAATCTGGCAAGGTCAACTGGCAGGGCTGGGCGCCTTGGAATACTTCATCCAAGTTGTGGATACGGCCGGCAATGTGACTCTGGCGAACAATGACGGCCGCTATTACACACTTACGTTGTCGTCATCGCCACAAATATACCTACCCCTGGTGTTGCGGTCGCAAACCACACGCTAGTACACCTTGATGCAAATACTTAACAGGAAGAGTGACACTAGATCGTTGGAAAGTGGCGAACTAGAGCAAAAGCGGCAAGCTAGACATCAAACATATCTATACGGAGGTGTCCCACGTTGACCAATGTGACGGGTACTTCCATTCTCAATGGGGGATAATCCGGGGCCGCCGTATAGGGAAGCCGGGCAACACCCGTGGCGGGGGTGAACCAGAACCGCTAAGTGGGTAGGGGAATGCGGGTGGGACGCTAATGCGGGGAATTATTGAGAACGCTGCGGGCGCTGCTATCCGACCAACTGTGCGCCGCCTGGCGGCCGCCACGGCCCGCAACCCCAAAATCGGTGGTGATAACCAAAAACCGGTCAGGTTGCGGAAAACCTGACCGGTCTCACTATCTAGGGGTGCCGTCTGCGCCTGAAAAGGGACGCCGCCCCGCCGAGGATGAGCAGCGCCCCGCCCCAGAGCGGCCAGCCGCCTACCGTGCGCGTCAACAGGGCGTGTAACCCCACCACAGTGGGCTGATTTGTTGCGATGCCTAATCCGAACACGCCGAATTCAGTCACGTTGTCCGCCGTCACGGTGTTGGCGACCGGATCAACGCGGGAGTATGCCTGCCACGGCTGCCCTGCCGCTATGTACCGATAGGCGTGCAGACTCGATTCCGCTGCCGGGGCAAGGCCCACCACCAGTAAGTCGGCGTCGTCGTAGCAAAGCGTGAGCGCAGCCTGATATCCCGCGCCACCCACGGCGACGAGGCGATACTGACCCAGCAGGCTGTTGTGATCCACCGAGGGAAAGTTATAGGTATAGGTAATGGTGAGACTATCGGGTAGCGTGCCCACGTCCGTAAACCAAACACTGCCACAAATCCCACCCGTAAAGGGAATCACGGTTTCCGTGACCAGCTCGGTGAGCGTCACACTGACCGGCGCGCCGGCGACGGCGAAGGCCCACGGCGCGGCGTATTCGCTGACGCTGCCGTAGACATCGTAGGCCGCCACCGTCCAGGTGTACGCGCGCGCCTTTAGCACGCCAGTATTGGAAACCGTCACGTTGCTCACGTCCACGATTGCGCCGTTGAAATCTATGGTGTAACCGCTCGCGCCGGAGACGGCGCCCCAGGTCAGGTCAAGCGCCGTGGTCTCGGTCACGGTCTGGTGCGCCGGGGCGACGAGGGTGGGGGCGCCGGGCGATGGGCTAGTGATAGTGACAACGACGGTATCCGGCGCGGAGTGCTGGCCCAGGCTGTCAGTAACGGTCAGAGTGAAAGTGAGTATCGCCGGGTCGTCCGGGGCGGTGAAGGTGGGATTGACGACCGTCAGGTTGCTCAACGTCACCGCCGGGCCGCCGGTTTGTGTCCAGAAGCAGACCAGCGGCAGATCGCCATCCGGGTCGGAGCTGCCGCTGCCATCCAGGGTGGCGGCGGCGTTCGTGTCCACGCTTTGATCAGACCCCGCGTCGGCCACGGGCGGACGGTTGTTCACCGTAATCACCACCTCATTCGGCGCGGAGGCCAGCCCCAGGCTGTCGGTGACGGTGAGGGTAAAAGTCAGCACGGTCGGGTCGCCCGGCGCGGTGAAGGTGGGATTGACGACTGCCGGGTCGCTCAACGTTACCGCCGGGCCGCCGCTCTGCGTCCACCGGTAGGTCAGCGGCAGGTCGCCGTCCGGGTCGGAGCTGGCGCTGCCGTCCAGAGCGACGACGGCATTCGTGTCCACGCCCTGATCCGGCCCGGCATCGGCCACGGGCGGCTGGTTGGACAATGTACGTAAATCGGTCTCGTTCCAGCCATTCCAGGGGATCGTGACCCAGCGGCTAGATGGCTGTCCCAGCGCATTTTCCGGATGGTAGAGCAGGCGGACGCGCCAATGATAGGGCGTCCCAAGCGACAGGCCGGTAACGTCTTCTGTAATGACAACCCCGGTAGTGAGCACATCCGTCCAGGCAAGGCTTGTGCCGCTGACAATGTTGGTAGCTGTAAACGGCGTACCTAACGGTACGACCTGCCACTGGAGCTTGACCGGAGTACACCCCAAGGGTGAACGCCCGATCAGGCTGAGTTGGAAGGTTGTGCGTGAATCGGACTGCCCCAGATAGGCAATGGGCGTTGCACCGTCACTGCGCAGTTGGCGCGGCAGCAGGCTTAGCCCGGCGCTATCATTGCCATAGTACAAAAAGGCACCCCCTTCGTCTGCCTCACCATTATCGTAATAGGGCGCGCCGACGATGACATCGGCATAGCCATCGCCGTTGACGTCTCCTGCTGTTCCCACTTTGAAACCAAACCAGGCAGTGTTCAGGTCGCTCTCAACAACCCAGGCCGCATTGGGGGACAGCCCACTCGCACTGCCATAATAGACGTAGGCACGGCCCTCGTCCGTTTGTCCGTTGTCATAGTAAAGCGCACCAACGATGACATCGCTGTATCCGTCGCCATTCACGTCACCGGCTGTTCCCGCTGCGTAACCCAGGTAGGCGCCAGCCTGGTCACTCTCTGTTGTCCAAATTGCGGTGGTGGTCAGTCCGCTCGCGCTGCCATAATAGACAAAGGCGCGTCCTTCATCCGTCTGGTCATTATCATAGCCATGTGCACCAATGATGATATCGCTGTAACCGTCGTCGTTGACATCCCCCGCTGTTCCCACTGAGAAACCAAACCAGGCAGTGGGCTGATCACTCTCAACGACCCAGTCTGCATTGGAGGACAGTCCACTCGCACTGCCATAATAGACATAGACGCGCCCTTCGTCCGTTTGCTCATTGTCGTAGTCAGGCGCGCCGACGATGATATCACTGTAGCCATCGCCGTTGACGTCTCCTGCCGTCCCCACGGCGGTGCCAAGGTAGGCATAGGCTTGATCGCTTTCTGCTGTCCAGGCCGCAGCAGCAGAAAGCCCGCTGGCGCTACCGTGATAGACGTAGGTTCGCCCTTCGTTTATCTGTCCATTATCATATTGTCGTGCACTGACAATGATATCGGCATAGCCATCGCCATTTACGTCTCCGGCCGTACCCACAGCATGGCCAAAAGAGGCATAGGCCTGATTACTCTCGGCGGTCCAGGTGGGAGTAGCGGCCAGGCCACTCGCGCTGCCGTGGTAGACAAAAGCGCATCCTTCGTCTGTCTGACCGTTGTCATAGTAAAGCGCAGCAACGATGACGTCGGCGTATCCGTCGCCATTTACGTCACCGGCTGTTCCCACGGCGTAGCCAAACAAGGCGCCAGCCTGGTCGCCCTCAGCCATCCAAACCGGGCTGGTGGATAACCCGCTCCCACTGCCATAGTAGACGTAAGCGCGCCCTTCGTTCGTCTCGCCATTGTCATAGTACTGCGCCCCGACGATAACGTCGCTGTAGCCGTCGCCATTGACATCTCCGGCTGTCCCAACTGACATGCCAAAGTAAGCACTGTCCTGATTGCCCTCGGCCATCCAGGCGACGGTAGACACGCCGCTCGCGCTGCCATAGTAGACAAAGGTGCGTCCTTCGTTCTCTTGGCCGTTGTCATATATGTATGCGCCGACGATGATGTCACTGTAGCCGTCGCCGTTGACGTCTCCCGCCGTCCCCACCGAGAGGCCAAACCAGGCATTGGCCTGATCGCTTTCGGCGATCCAGACTGCATTGGGGGACAGCCCACTCGCACTGCCGTGGTAGACGTAGGCCCGCCCTTCATCCACTTCACTGTTGTCGAACCTGCGCGCGCCAATGATGACGTCGCTGTAGCCGTCGCCGTTCACATCCCCCGCCGTTCCTATCGAGTTACCAAATTGGGCTTCAACTTGACCACTCTCAGCCGTCCAGTCCGGGCTGGTGGATAGCCCCATCGCGCTGCCGTGGTAAACGTAAGTGCGCCCTTCATCTATCTCGCCGTTATCGTACAAAGGCGCACTAACAATAACGTCGCTGTAGCCGTCGCCGTTCACATCTCCCGCTGTTGCGCCGCCAAAATAAGCATTATCCTGGTTGCTCTCGGCCGTCCAATCCACGATGGCAGACAGGCCGCTTGCGCTGCCGTGATAGACAAAGACCATCCCTTCGTTCGTCTGCCCGTTGTCGTAGGCGTACGCACCAATGATGACATCGCTGTAGCCGTCGCCGTTGACATCTCCGGCTGTGCCTACTCCGACGCCAAAAGCGGCATTGGCCTGATCACTCTCGGCCATCCAGTTGGGAACAGTAGATAACCCCCCCGCGCTGCCGTGATAGACATAGGCTCGGCCTTCGTCCGTCTGACCGTTATCATATAGATATGCACCGACGATGACGTCGCTGTAACCGTTGCCGTTCACGTCCCCGGCCGTGCCTACCGTGAGGCCAAATTGGGCGTTGGCCTGATCGCTCTCGGCGGTCCAGGC
>Ga0116144_10001798_pt1 | contig 24546 bp, 20 predicted proteins | sample AD_UKC035_MetaG_FD_89746 | JGI IMG/M metagenome (GOLD analysis project Ga0116144, IMG submission 89746) | Active sludge microbial communities of municipal wastewater-treating anaerobic digesters from USA - AD_UKC035_MetaG | ecosystem: Engineered > Bioreactor > Anaerobic > Digestate | place: USA...
CAGAAGACCGGAAGGATCCTGGCCCAGAACACCACCATCATCATACCGGCGCACGATGTGCCGGCGTTCAAGCCTGCCGACACGTTCGTCGACAAGGTGAAGAACCGTCCCGCCGCTGGCGGGCAGCAGTGATGGGTCTGAAAAGGCCCCAGTTGCTGGCCCTGTTGGGTGCGTTGGTGGTGATCGTTCTTTTGATGATGGCGCCCCGGACCCCATCCGGGAAGGAAGCGGCCCAGGTCCGGACCATGGACCCCGGCCAGGCGAAGACCCAGGAGGCGATCGCCCTGGTGAACGGACAGGACCCCATGCGTGGCATCATGATGCTGCGCGAGATCCTGGCGGAGGACCCGGACAATGTGGAAGCGCATTGGCACCTCGGGCTCTTCTCCATCCAGAGCGGTCAGTACGACAAGGCATTGAACCGCTTCCAGAAGGTACTTGAACTAGACCCGGAGAACTTCCCCGATGCCTGGTTCTACCTGGGGCGCACCTACGCGACACTGGACAGCAATGCCCAGGCGATCGCGAGCTTGAAGAAGTACAGAACACTGACGCAGGACACGGCCATCATCAACGGTGTGGACCGCTTCCTGCTTGAATTGGAGAACGTTAAATAAGGAGCACCATGCCCTGCGGAAAGAAGCGGAAGCGACATAAGATGGCCACCCACAAGCGCAAGAAGCGCCTGCGGAAGAACCGTCACAAGAAGAAGAACCGGTAAGGTCCTTCGACGTGTGGAACGGCGTGGGCCAGGGAACATCCCGTTCCCGGCCCGCACGTACGTTCACAGGGTGGCCCCGCGCCGCCCCGTATCCATCTATACCATGGTCCCGTAGTGAACATCGATCTCATCATCCGGTCCGCCGACGGCCAGGTGGCCCTTGCCCTGATGAAGGACAAGGTGCTGGCCGAACTGCACCGCGAGAAGACCGACCGCGGTTTCGCCGTGGGCGATGTGTACCTGGCCAAGATACGCAAGGTGGCTCCAGGCCTCAACGCCGCCTTCGTGGACGTGGGCCATGAGAAGGACGCCTTCCTGCACTACTTCGACCTCGGTCCGCAATACCGCAATTCCTACAAGTTCACCAAAGGTGCCGTCAGTGGCACCGTGACCAGCAGCTTGCTGGAGGACTGGAAACTCGACCAGGACATCCCGAAGGAGGGCAAGCTCAGCGAGGTGATCAGCGCCAGCCAGAGCATCCTGGTGCAGATCGCCAAGGAGCCCATCAGCACCAAGGGACCCCGCCTCACCGCCGAGGTCACCCTGGCCGGACGGTACATGGTGCTGGTGCCCTTCATCAACAAGACCAGCATCTCCTCGCGCATCACCGATGAGGTGGAGCGCAAGCGCCTGAAGGAACTGATGATCGCCATCAAGCCGAAGAACTTCGGGGTGATCATCCGCACCAACGCCGAAGGCAAGCGTACCGAGGACCTGGAGAACGACCTGAAGACGCTGCTGCAACGCTGGGACACGATGTTCCGCAACCTGCGCAACGCACAGGCACCCAAGAAGGTGCTCGGCGAGCTTGACCGCACCAGCGCTGTCCTGCGCGATGTACTGAACAAGGACTTCACCAGCATCCATGTGGATGATGAACTCCTCGCCGAGGAGATCTACCAGACCCTGGAGAAGACCGCGCCGGAGAAGAAGGGCATCGTCAAGCACTACAAGAACAAACTAGACATCTTCGATCACTTCGGGGTCAACAAGCAGATCAAGCAGGCCTTCGGCAAGCAGGTGATGCTGAGCAGCGGGGCTTACCTGATCATCGAGAAGACGGAGGCCATGCACGTGATCGACGTGAACAGTGGCAGTCGTAAGGGAGGCAACCAGGCCCAGGAGAAGAACGCGTTGGACATCAACGTGGAGGCGGCCAGGGAGATCGCCCGGCTGCTGCGCCTGCGCGACATGGGCGGCATCGTCGCCATCGACTTCATCGACCTCTACGAACCGGAGAACCGCCGGATCCTGCACAAGGCGTTGAAGGATGCCATGGAGGACGACAAGGCGAAGCACAACGTGCTGCCGCCCTCACGCTTCGGGGTGATCGAGCTCACCCGTCAGCGGGTCCGTCCGGAAACGGAGATCGACACCAGCGAGAGCTGCCCCACCTGCGGCGGTACGGGCGAAGTGAGCGCCCCCGTCCTCATCGTGGACGAGATCGAGAACGCGCTCAACTACCTGCTTGGCGAGAAGCAGATGACCGGACTCACGCTGAGCGTGCATCCTTTCCTCGCAGCGTACTTCACCAAGGGCTTCCCGAGCATCCAGCAGAAGTGGTGGTGGCGCTGGAAGAAGTGGGTGAAGGTGAAGGGCGAGGGCTCGCACCAATACCTCGACTTCACCGTGCAGGATGGCGCGGGGAACGAGGTGCCGTTGTGATCTTGGCTTATCGATCCTAGGTTGGCATCCGCTCGATGTCGAAAGGAAGTGCAGCTCTGACCGTGCTCCCCAAAGCCCGCAACTACTGCGCCCGGCAGGAGCGTTGCCAGCAGGAGGTGCGCGACAAGCTCTATGCATGGGAGGTGCCGGCCAGGGAGATCGAGCCCATCATCAGCCAGCTCATCGGTGAGGGTTTCTTGAACGAGGCGCGCTTCGCGGAGCATTTCGCAGTGAGCAAGTCGCGGCAGAAGGGTTGGGGTCCGCGCAAGATCGAGGCGGCGTTGAAGCTGAAACGGATCAGCGAGCCGTGCATCCGTGCGGCCCTGAAAGCCATCGATAAGGAGGAGCAGAATGAGCTCCTACAGAAGCTGGTCGCGAAGCGCTGGGAGAAGGAGAAGGAACCGAACGGATTCCTGAAGCGGCAGAAGGTGATGGCCTATTTCCTGCGGAAGGGTTTCCAGGTAGCCGAGGTAGCGAAGGCTATGGATAACCTCTGATCCGATCACTTCCGGTGCGCGACGGGGAAGCCCATGTGCGTTCCAGGCTGATGGTGCGGTGCCGCCTTCCCGCCCGGCCACCTACTTTTGCCGCCCGAACGACAGGTCCCGCGCCATGATCACCATCGAGAAGATCGACGAGCTCAACGAACGCCTGGAAGCCCTCAAAGGCTACCTGGACATCGAGGAGAAGCGCGGTCGGATCCAAGAGGAGGAGAAGTACACCCTGGACCCCGAGTTCTGGAACGACCAGAAGAAGGCCCAACAGGTGATGCATCGCATCCGTGAGCTCAAGCGCTGGGTGGGCCTGTACGAGGCCGTGAAGCGGGAGATGGACGACCTGGGCGTGATGTTCGACTTCTGGAAGGCGAAGGAGGTGAGCGAAGAGGAGGTGGACGCCCAGTTCAAGAAGGCCTCCGAAGCGCTGGAGGAACTTGAGTTCAAGAACATGCTCAGCGCCGAGGAGGATCCGCTGAGCGCCGTGGTGCAGATCACCGCGGGCGCGGGCGGCACCGAGAGCTGCGACTGGGCCGGCATGCTGCTGCGTATGTACCAGATGTGGGCCAAGAAGAACGGCTACGAGACCCGTACGCTCGACTACCAGGACGGTGAAGGGGCCGGCATCAAGCAGGCCACCATGGAGGTGGACGGTGAGTTCGCCTTCGGGATGTTGAAGGGTGAGAACGGCGTGCATCGTCTGGTGCGCATCAGCCCCTTCGACAGTAACGCACGGCGCCACACGAGCTTTGTGAGCGTGTACGTCTTCCCGCTGGTGGACGAGAGCATCGACATCGAGATCAATCCCGCGGACATCACCTGGGACACCTTTCGCAGCGGTGGCGCCGGCGGCCAGAACGTGAACAAGGTGGAGACCGGTGTGCGACTGCGCCACGCGCCCACGGGCATCATCATCGAGAACACCGAGACGCGGAGTCAGCTGGACAATAAGACCAAGGCGCTGCAACTGCTGAAGAGCCAGTTGTACGAGGCCGAACTGGAACGCCGACGCAGCAAACGCAGCGAGATCGAGGCGGGGAAGAAGAAGATCGAATGGGGCAGCCAGATCCGCAACTACGTGCTGCAGCCATACAAGCTGGTGAAGGATGTGCGCACCGAACACGAGACGAGCAACGTGGACGATGTGCTGGACGGGTACATCGACGAGTTCCTGAAGGCCTACCTGATGCAACAAGGGCAGAGCCAGAAGGTGTGACAAGGTGCAAGTCGGCTGTTGCCAGTTGGCAGTAGGCAGTTGACCGACTTTCAGGATCCTACTACCAACCGCATACTGCCAACTGCTGACTGACATGGACCACCGTATCGAGAAAGACACCATGGGCGAGGTGAAGGTGCCCGCCGACAAGTACTGGGGCGCACAGACCGAGCGCAGCCGCAACAACTTCAAGATCGGGCCGCCGGCCAGCATGCCGATCGAGATCATCCGCGCCTTCGCCTATCTGAAGAAGGCCGCCGCCCTGACCAACGTGGAGCTGGGCAAGTTGCCGAAGGAGAAGTGCGACTTGATCGGCAAGGTGTGTGATGAGATCCTGGAGGGGAAATTGGACGACCAGTTCCCGCTCGTGATCTGGCAGACCGGCAGCGGCACCCAGAGCAATATGAACCTCAACGAGGTGATCGCGTACCGGGCGCATGTGCTCAACGGCGGCAAGCTTACCGATGAGCAGAAGGTGCTAAATCCGAACGACGACGTCAACAAGAGCCAGAGCAGCAACGATACGTACCCGACGGCCATGCACATCGCGGCCTACACCCAGGCGGTGGAGGTGACCATCCCGGGCGTTAAGATGCTGCGCGATGCCTTGGACCGGAAGGCGAAGGACTTCGCCGCGATCGTGAAGACCGGACGGACGCACTTCATGGACGCGACCCCATTGACGTTGGGCCAGGAGTTCAGTGGCTATGTACAGCAGCTCGACAACGGCTTGCGCGCAGTGGAGAACGCGTTGGGCATGGTGCGGGAGCTGGCGCTCGGTGGAACAGCGGTGGGCACAGGCCTCAACGCGCCGAAGGGCTATGCCGTGCTTGTGGCGAAGAAGATCGCGGAACTGACCGGGCATCCCTTCGTGACCGCCCCGAACAAGTTCGAGTCATTGGCCGCGCACGACGCCATGGTGGAACTGAGCGGTGCGTACAAGCGGCTGGCCGTTTCCCTGATGAAGATCGGCAACGACATCCGCATCCTCAGCAGCGGCCCGCGCAGCGGCATCGGCGAGCTCATCATCCCGGACAACGAACCGGGATCGAGCATCATGCCAGGCAAGGTCAATCCCACCCAGCCCGAGGCCTTGACGATGGTCTGCGCCCAGGTGATCGGCAATGACGTGGCGGTGAGCGTGGGTGGCATGCAGGGTCATTTCGAGCTGAACGTCTTCAAGCCCTTGATCGCGGCCAATGTGCTGATGAGCGGTCGGCTGCTGGGCGATGCGTGCGTGAGCTTCACGGAGAAGTGCGCCGAGGGCATCGAGCCGAACAAGGCCGTGATCCAGCGTCACCTCGAGAACTCGTTGATGTTGGTGACGAGCCTCAACCCGCACATCGGGTATTACAATGCGGCGGAGATCGCGAAGAAGGCGCACAAGGAGGGTACGACGTTGAAGGAGGCCGCCATCGCATTGGGGCATGTCAGCGCAGCCGACTTCGACAAGTGGGTGGACCCGGCGAAGATGACGAGCGAGGGCTGATAGGACCCATGCGGTAACGAAGAAGCCCGGCCATCGGCCGGGCTTCTTCGCTGATGGAAGTACGGTCACTTCGCCAACGCCAGCTCGCAACCTGCGAACTTGGTGGCGAGCACGGAGGCGTCGGCCATGTCGGCGGCGGTCAGGTCAACGGAACCGTTGTCCGTGTACACACGGATGTTGTCCGCATCACCACCGATGAAGGTCATCACAGCCATGTCCTTCACGTTGCTGTCCGTGTATTTCCAGGTGTTGTCGCAGCGATCGTACTTCATCACACGCACTTCCCCGGCCTTCGCGCCGGTGAGCTGGGTGGTGGTGAACGTGTCCTTGGTGGCTTCGATCTTGAACTCCTCGCCCTTGATGGATGCCATCTGCATCTCGTAGTCCCCTTCATTCATGGAGATCGGGTTACTGCCGCTCCAGAATTCGATGAGGTTGAGGATGACCACATCGATGAAGCCCACGATACCATACACAAAGCCACCGGGTATCCAGAACAACAAGGACTTGAGGAACTTGCTATCCGTTAGGCCATCGTGGAATTCATAAGCCTTCCGGGTAAGCGCGAAGGTGCCGAAGCACCCGGTCTGCGTGATCAGGAGGCTGCCCATGGCCAGGGCGAATAGTGGACGTTTGAAGGTCTTCATGTGATCGGGTTGGTCTATGGTGTGTCTTTCAGGGTTCGACCACGAAGGTAGAACCGAGCGGTCAGCGATCGACCTGGGTTTGTTCGGCTCAGTTTCGTGCTTCACGTTCCGTGACTGACGGATCGTATGGGTGGGTGTAATTGGAGCCACCTGAGCATCATCTTACGGGCTAAGCCGTTGCCACATCCGGTCATGCTGCGGTGCTCAACCCTAAAGGAACTTCCAGTGATGCCCGGGCTTTAAGGGCTTGACCCCGAAGCGCCTCGACTGTTCGGAACATCCTCCTCCGCGCTGTGATTGAACCATCGTGGGGTGGCTTCCATTCCGGGAAGATGAGTAACATTGCGATGAAACTTAACCGCCTTACCATCATGAAACGTTCGACCATCACAGCAGGCGCCGTCCTCGTCACTCTCCTTATGACCAGTTGTGCGCAGGTGAAAGCGCCTTTGACCGGTGTTATCTACACTGACCTTAAGGCACCTTTGGCTGTGACCGACAACACTGGTTCCAGTAAGGTGGGTTCGGCTGAAGCAATGTCCATTCTGGGGGCTGTCGCAACCGGAGATGCGAGTATTGAGACCGCCGCGAAATCCGCCGGCATCACGAAGATCCACCACGTTGACGAGCACGTCAACAGCATCCTTGGCATCATCGCCAAGTACAAGGTCGTGGTGTACGGTGAGTGATCCAAGGCCCGGCTCCATTCGGACGAGAGGAACGCTGCGTGCGTTCCTCTCGTTATTTACGGCGCTATTCCTCATGAGCCAAGTGGATGCCCAACGTGTGGACCGGATGTACGTTTCCAGATCCGATGCTGATGGAGTCCTTTATCACGTCTATCCTATTGACGACCTAAAGGGGGAGGAGGCCGAATTCGAGTTCGATCTGACCCGTCACAGTTCCTGGGATCACTATGTGCTTCGTTTCACACTCACTGAGAAGCTTCGTTCCGACGTGGATTCCATGCACCTTGTTTGCGGGTCCGATGTATTGTCCGCACCGGTGAAGCGCATGTTCGTGGAACGCAAGGGAAGTCGGTGGTACCAGCGATTCGAAAGCGAGGTTGATGCCGACCGGTTTAGAGCGTGGACAAGGTGCCCTATCAGGACCGAGGAACCAAGGATGGAAGTTGCGACGAGAGTATTCCTTCCGAGCGGGCATGCATGGAAGCGGCTCGCAGGTCAACTTGAGGTGATCATGGACCTGATCGATCTGAACAGATCGTCGGCGAAACCCTGACCGGTCTTTGTTCGCCTTGTTCGGCGGTTCGAGGGAGTGATGGATGTGAGCTTTATTGGGCAGCGTCGAAAGACGCGCTCCTTTGGAAGTATCATCACGAAGGATGGCTTGCTGACATTCTGCCGTATCTCGCGATCACTGTTCCAGAACCTGCTGGGTTCTACAGCACCTTCAGCAACTCTGCACCGAAGTTCTCCACCTGATAACGGCGCATGCCCGGTATCGCAGCCAGTGCTTCCAGGTCACCGGGGAGCGTGCGCGCGATCTCCATCAACAGCTGGTTCGCCGCCACGATGCCCGGCCGGAGGTCGAAGCGCGCCGTGAGGGTGTCGCGGACGACCTTTAGCCGTTTCACCCGGTCCTCGTAGTCGTCATCCCGCTGCCAGCGCCTGGGCCGTTCCAGTCGCGGCCACTGCTCCTTCGGCATTTCCTGCCCGGCCTTGATGGCGGTCATGATCCGCTTGCCATGGCGTTCGATCACCCGTTCGCTGACCCCCTTGCGCGCGGCGAGTTCATTGATCGAGGCGGGAGGATCCGTCGCGACCGAGAGGAGGACGTCATTGCCCAGGATCATGAAAGCGGCGCGGTCCTGTTTCTCGGCCACACCCTCGCGCCAGGCATGTACCTCGCGCAGGACCGCGAGCTGATGGGGCTTCAGGACCTTGGCTCCCTTGAGCCGTAGGAACAGGGGCTCTTCGTTCACGGGCGCATCGAACGGTGCATCGGTCAAAAGACCGAATTCCTCCACCGCCCATGACCAGCGACCTTTCTCTTTCAACAGCGCCTCCATCTTGTCGCGCAAGGCGATCAGGTTGGCCGTGTCGCCTGCGGCATAGTCCAACATCTCCTTGGGCAGCGGTCGTTTGCTCCAATCCGCCTTCTGGAACTTCTTGTCGACATGGACGCCCTCATACTTGCCGAGGAGTGCCGCCAGTCCGATCTCCGGTTCGTTGAGCAGTTCGGCGGCCACCAGGGTGTCAAAGACGTTCTCCACCCTGATACCATGATGCCGGGCCAGTATCCGCAGGTCGTAGTCGGCATCGTGGATCACCACCTCCATGTCCCTGCGTGCCAACAGGACCCCCAAGGGAGCGAGGTCCTTGATCGCGAGTGGATCGATCAGGTAGGTGCGTTGGCGGGTGCTGAGCTGGATGAGGCAGACGCTCTCACGGTAACGGTGGAAGCTGGAAGCCTCGGTGTCCAGGGCGATGACCTGCTCCGCGCTCAGTTGCCCGGTGCAAGCCGCCAGATCCGCAGCCGTAGTGACGAGAGAATAGGAGGACACAGCGAGGTTGATAGCCCCGAACGGGCCTTCATCATGGGTGCAAGGTAGGCGGTGCGCCCTGTCGCCGTTCAGGATCGTCCAACGGCTTTTCCACCTCCTGCGGTCATCAAACGTAGCGGTCTCCGCTTTCGGCGGTCAGATCGTTGACGAACTGCTTGATCCGCTGTTCGTCCTGGATACGGCATACCAGTAGTGCGTCCTTCGTGCTCACCACGATGTGGTCCTCCAGGCCCTGCAACACCATCAGCCGGCCATCGTGCGCGTGGATCACGTTGCGCGCACAATCGTAAAGCTTCACCTCATGTCCGATGGCGGCATTACCATGGTCGTCCTTCGGCAGGTGGGTGTACAGGCTGCCCCAGGTGCCGAGGTCGCTCCAACCGAAGTCGCTCACCACGGTGAACACATTCCTGGCCTTCTCCATGATCCCGTAATCGATGCTCACGTTCTCGCAAGAGTCGTAGGTCGAGGCGATGAAATCGACCTCCTCCGGCGTGCCGAACGAGGCCGCTCCCGCACTGAACCGTTGCTCCATCTCCGGCAGGTGATCACGATAGGCCTTACGGATGCTGGCCAGGCTCCAGACGAAGATCCCCGCGTTCCAGAGGAACTCGCCACTTTCCAGGAAGCGCACGGCCGTTCCATGATCGGGCTTCTCCGTGAAGGCCTTCACCGGCTTTACCCGCGGGTGCGATGTGCCAGCGGCGTCATCGAACTGGATATAGCCGTACCCGGTATCCGGCCTGTTCGGCATGATGCCCAGTGTCACCAGGCAATCGGTGCTTGCGGCCTGTTGAAGGGCGAGGTCGATCGTCTCCTTGAAGGCCTCCTCCTTCATGACCAGGTGGTCGCTCGGGGCCACGATCATGAGCGCCTTCGGATCCCGCTTCGCGATCACGTGGTTGGCATAGGCCACGCACGGGGCCGTATTGCGGCGGGAAGGCTCGGACAGGATCTGCGAAGGATTCAACGCGGGAAGCTGTTCCTGCACGATGGCCGCATAGTTCGCGTTGGTCACCACCAGGATGTTCTCCGGTGGACAGATGCTGAGGAAACGGTCGTAGGTCTGCTGCAGCAGGGTGCGTCCGAGCCCGAGGAAGTCGAGGAATTGCTTCGGATAGGCGCTTCGGCTCATGGGCCAGAAACGGCTGCCGACCCCGCCGGCCATGATCACGCAATACGTGTGTTCGTTCGTCATTTTCCAGGAGGTGGCCCTAGGAGGCCTTCATCACCACCATCGGTCCGTTCACCTGCACCTCCGCCATCGGGTCGATGATGTAGTTGCGGCGATCGTTGAGGCAGTGGCATTTGTATCGCTTCCGGAGCTGCGGCCCTTTCACGAAGACGCGTTCGTTGAAACGGAATACGGAGCGGTCCGGCAGCTCTTCCAATAGTTGGCGTGGTTCGGGGTCGTGGCTCATGAGCACCCGCATCAAGCCCTGGTCCGTACAGCTGCTCGCAGGAGCGTCGACCAGGTGGCGCTCAAGGGCGCTCAGTACGTCGGTCGGGAACACGCTGTTGCTCAGGAAAGGACGCATCAGGCGGGCGTATTCGCTCTTCCACGCCGGCCCATGCGGTGCCGACCACCGGCGTTGGTTCACGAAGGTGCTGTAATGGGCGAACTCATGCACCAAGGTCACCAGGAAGGCGTAGGGGTTCAGATCGGCGTTGACGCTCACCCGGTGTGGCTGGGTACGCGTGGCGCTGCGGTAGTCGCCCAGTTTGGTCTGCCGTGGCTTGGAGATCCGCACCTGCACGGGATTGCTGCGGAGCCAGTTCAGCACCACGGGCCATGCCGCGCTCGGCAGGTGTCTCCTCAGAAACTCGGGATCACTGGCGGAATGACGCGGCACGGTGGTGGTGGCTCAGGAGGGCTGGGCCGTGCCACAATGATACGGGGTCGCCGCCGGATGGGGGCCGGCGTGCTCACTGCCCGCCGGCGGCCGGGGCACGTGGTTCCATTTGGGGCACTTGCAATCGTTGGAGTGCCGGTACTTGGCAGGTTGGGAATTACAGGCCGCCAACGCCAAGGCCATGACCAGCCCTGCCAGGGGTACTTTGTTCCGTTGGCTCATGGAAGGACCCTGCATGGTGTGCGAAACTACAACGCCCAACACCCCCGCCCTTGTATGCCAGGGCCTATTTTCGCCCCGTTCACCATGGGCATCATCGGACATATCGGCCGCTATTTCCACCTGTTACGGGAGACCTTCGGTCGCCCGGAGCGGGCGGGCATCTTCTGGCGGCGTACGGTGGAGGAGATGGACCTGCTCGGGGTGCAGAGCCTGGGCATCGTGGCCCTGCTCAGCGCTTTCATGGGCGCGGTGATCACCATCCAGACCAAGACGAACATCGACAGTCCGCTCATCCAGTCGTGGGTGGTGGGCTTCGCCACACGCCAGAGCGTTATCCTGGAATTCAGTCCAACGGTGATCTCGTTGATCCTGGCAGGCAAGGTGGGCAGCAACATCGCCGCCGAGATCGGCTCCATGCGCGTGAAGGAGCAGATCGACGCGCTGGACATCATGGGCGTGAACTCGGCCAACTACCTCATCCTGCCGAAGCTGGCCGCCACCACCCTGATCAATCCCTTCCTGGTGATGATCAGCATGTTCCTGGGGATCTTCGGCGGCTGGCTCGCCGGCGTGCAGTCCGGAGTGATCTCCAGTGATGATTTCGTGATGGGGATCCAGACCGGATTCAAGCCCTTCCACGTGACCTACGCGATCATCAAGACGGTGGTCTTCGCCTTCATCATCACCACGGTGAGCGCCTACCAGGGCTACTATACGCGTGGTGGGACGCGCGAGGTAGGCATCAGCAGCACCCGCGCCGTGGTCTACAGCAACGTGGTGATCCTGCTGGCCAACCTCGTCCTTACCCGCGTGCTCCTGCTATGATCGAAGTGGTCGGCCTGGGCAAGCGGTTCGGCGACACGCAGGTGCTCACCGGCATCGATGCGGTCTTCCGGAAGGGACGGGTGAACCAGATCATCGGTCGCAGCGGCTCCGGCAAGAGCGTCTTCGCAAAGTGCATGGTCGGGCTCTACAAGCCGGAGGAGGGAAAGGTGCTCTTCGAGGGCATGTCGTTCCACGACATGGACGCCGAGGAGAAGCGACAGGTGCGGCAGCGCATCGGCATGCTCTTCCAGGGCTCGGCGCTCTTCGACAGCCTCACGGTGCTCGAGAACGTCATGTTCCCCCTGCGGATGTTCGGGATCATGCCCAAGAGCGAGATGGAGGACCGCGCACGTGAATGCCTCAAGCTGGTGCGCATCCAGGAGAAGGACGACCTCTTCCCCGCGCAGATCAGCGGCGGCATGCAGAAGCGCGTGGGCATCGCCCGCGCCATCGTGCTGGAGCCGCAATACCTCTTCTGTGACGAGCCCAACAGCGGCCTTGACCCGCAGACGGCGATCGTCATCGACGACCTCATCAAGGAGCTCACCGAGAGCCTCAACACCACGACGGTGGTGATCACGCACGACATGAACAGCGTGATGGAGACCGGCGAACACATCCTGTTCATCCATCAGGGCCGCAAGTGGTGGGAGGGCGACCGCGAAGCGTTGCTCAACACCGACAACAAGGAGCTCATCGAGTTCGTCTTTGCCGGCAGCCTCATGCGCCAGGTGAAGGAGGCCATGTCCCGGCGCTCCTGACCGCCATGAACGAAAAGGCCCCGTGGATCCGATCCACGGGGCCTTTTCGCTTCGGATGATCAGTGCAGCGCGATGCGTTCCACTTTGCTCTGTTCCCCATTGCTGACGCGTACACTGTACACGCCGTGCGCAAGACCGGTCAGGTCCATGGTGGTGCGACCATTGAAGTTCGCAGTGCGCACCACGGCTCCCAGCAGATCGATCACCTCCACGCTCATCAGGCCGGGGGCATCGCTCACGATGTTCAGCATGCCCGTGGTCGGATTCGGGAACATGGAAACGCCCGCGCTTGCGAGGTCCTCCTCGATACCAACGGCCGGGGTGATGTTCAAGCGGATGGCGGCGGCGTTCCCGTTGCCATAGACGTGCCGACCCTCGGTCCCATCATCATTGAAGTCGACCGGCAACCAGATCATTGTACTGATACCGGGCTGAGGAACGGTGTTGTCATCCGCGATGTACACCTCGGGATCATTGGTCGCGGTGGTTCCCGATCCACTGATACGCGCACAGAGGTAGTAGGCCCCGGGGTTCAGGAACACCGGCTGGATGAATGGAATGGTGATCCGACCGGCGGAAACGTTCTGCTGGGTGATGGAAACGACCTCCGAGGTCACTCCGTCGATGGGCAGGTCCACGGTGGATGAGCCGATGTTCAGGACGTCCGCCGTATCCAGCAGGAACACTTCGATCGTGGCCGCCGCACCCGCCCGGGTGTTGGTGCCCAGGACGATCGTGGCTCCATAAGCCTGGGTGGCCGTGAAGATGGTGTACATCGACATGATGTTCATCGTAGCGTTGTCCGTGAACGATGCCGTACCCAACTGTTGGCGGATCTCCGTGCCGGGAGGATAGTTCCCGAGGGCATCCAGGGAGTACTGATCCAGGGTCACCTCGAAGTTGCGCACCTTGGAATTGTCCGTCAGCACGCCATCCTGATCGATGAAGTCACTGTTGACCGAGAAGGTGGCGTTGTAGCGGCCGAGGTCCAGGAAGGGAAGGTTGATCCAGTCGTCGCTGACGATGCTCGCTCCGGGTTGTATGTCCCCCAACGGCGTGGTGTGCGAGAGCACTTCCGCACCCGCCTGGGTGGTGATGACGCACTGCACGCTCGAGTTGGTCTGCACCGCACTGCCGTAGTTCAACACTTCCGCGCCGATGTTCATCGTACTGGGAAGCTGCGTGGCCGGGATGCGATCGTACTCCTCGCCTTCGCCGGTGGTGGACGTGTAGGCATAGTTCATGCGCATCTCATACTCCGGAAGGATCACGATCTGGATGTCGTCCACCTGCCAGTGATAATGCGAGGTGCCGGCTTCGCTGTTGTGGTGGAAACGGATCCGCACGTTCGTCGGGTCCTCCGCAACGACCGTGGAGATGTTGAACCTGCGGGTCTCGGTGAAGGTGGGGTCCTGGTTGATGGCGAGACCCTCGTTGGCGAGGAACGCGGTCCAGTTGGTTCCGCCATCAGCGCTCACCTCGAAGAAGAAGGGGCTGTCGCCACAGCAATAGCGCGAACGCTGTTGGAAAACCACTTCCACCTGCGGGTTCAACGAGAGGTCGATCACCGGGGAAACGAGGCTGGCCTCCCAATCCGTGAACTGGCTCGTGGGGAGCGCGGTGGACGTGTTACCGTTCCAGGTGCAGTTCGCCGAGTCCGAAGCGAACTTGGCGAAGCCATTGGAGAAGGTGGTGGATTGGATCCGCTCGCTAGCCGGAGTGAAATCACCCAACGGACCGGTGGTACTGATCTTCCAGATGCTGGCATGCGGACCTTCGGTGGTCCAGGCACCCGACGGGTTGTTCCCGGCCAGGCCGTTGCTGAAGTCTTCCGACCAGACCACGGTGCCGCCACCGCGTTCACCACCCAGCATCGGGGTGTCGCGATCGGGCTGGCTCATGCCAATGGGCATGGCGATCTGTTGTCGATCCAGGTGACCTTCCCGCTGGGCGGAAGCCACCAAGGCGAAGGTGCTGGCGAATAGGCCGAGCAGGGTAGAGCGTGTATTCATGTTGGTTTGACCGTTTGGACGGGCAGCAAGTTACATGTGCGGAAGCATGGTCGGATGGCCTCGATGGGGTGGAGCGTGACACCAGTGGCGGCACGTCGCACGACCGTTCGTGGAATGCTGTGGTAAGGAGCTCAGCGCGCGATGACCACCGAGGATGTGAACAGGCCCTTTCCGGTCCCCACCCGCACCAGATAGATCCCTGCGGGGAGATCGGCGACCGGTATCCCTGACCGGCTCGACGTACGTTGATGGTCTGGCATCCCTTCCCGCACCGTCCTACCCGCCATATCCATCAGGGACCAACCGTTGATCACTACGTCGTCGGGTAATTCCATCCAGACCAGGTCGGAGGCCGGATTGGGATGGAGCCGCAACTCTTCGTTCCTGCTCGGCCGCTCTCGCACACTGACCGGAACCGTTTCCAAGTGCAGTCGCACCATGGGCGTGGTCGCCAGGTCGGACAGGAGGAAGGTCGCTCCTTCCATGACCACGGAACGTCCGGCGGTCGCTTCCCCACCGACCAGGACATACACCGCGCGATCGTCCTCCTGTGCCAGCTGTTGGATGCCGACATGGTAGTCGCCCGGGGTGAGCGTCGGGGTATTGGTGAAGGCTTCGAACAAGGGCATCCCGTTCAGGATCATATCGATATCGGCCTGCTGGAGCGTACGGCGCCCAGAGGTGTCCACCGTGTTGAAGTTCGCGTCCATCAACACCGCCCGCACCAGCGCCCCCGGTTCGGTCCCAGTTCCGTAGGTCACCGACACGCCGGCTGCATCGTCACCGCCGTTCACCACCTCCATCCGGTTCAGGATGATAAGACCTCCGGTGCCACCAAAGGACGCTGTGGGAGTTCCATCGTCACAGGCCATCACACGGTAGCCATCGTCCCAGCCTGGGCCGGTGAAGCGCACACTACCCATGACCATGTCGTCCTCCGGGTCGTCGTCCGTTTCTTCAGCACTGCCGATGAAGCTGATCACCGCCAGACCAGGAGCGTCGGGTTGCCACCCTGTTGCGATGGGAACTTCCCGCTCCTCACCGGGCATCAATTCACCGATCGCCTCCGCAGGGAACGGCCCATGAGTGGTCCCGTTCAACGTGATCTCAGCAGAGAGCTGGACCTGGTGCAAGCTGGCCGTTCCGCCGTTCCGTATCGTCGCTGCCAAGGTGACCGGAGCGGCTTGGGAAACGGGTAGCTGGCTGTAGTATAGTCCCTGATCGCCGGTCTCGAAGGCGGATGCTCGTTGCGCGCCGAGTTGAGCCCTCGATAACACCAGGTCGTGCATGCGTCGCTCGCGCAGGCAGAGGTCGTCCACCGCGAAACCACCGGCCCAGGCACCACCGTCGCTCCACCGGAAACGGATCTGGAAGTCAGCGGCGCCATCGGCACCTGACAGATCAAGACTAAGGTGCTGCCACTGACCGGCAACGGCTTCGATCGTATCCAGATCGATCCAGTCACCGTCCATGAGGCTGTACTCGATCACAGCAGGTCCGGAAGCGAAAAGCCCTTCGTGGAAGACCCGGCACTCCAAGGCGACACCCGTTCGACCGGTCAGGTCGATCAGCGGCGAGGTGAGGGCCACATCTCCCATGTCACAATTGCAGGGGAACGCGGCATCATTGGCCATGGCGAAGCGGTTGCCGATGGGGCTGTCCGGCACGGCGAAGTAGCCCTCGGCATTGGCGTCGCTGCTGTTCCCGAGGGTCCAGGCCGACACGAACTCACCAAGACCTTCACCTTCCGGGGTGAGGCGTTCCACCTGCGGGCCGAGGTCCCAACCAGCGAAGGCCTCACCGCTATCGAAGTCGTTGGCGAAGAAGCAGGCATCGGCGCGCGGCTGCGCGAACGCCGTTGTCGTCATCATCCATGTCGCGCAGAGCGCCAGTACCGTATCGCTGCTCCTCATGCTTCCACGGTCGCGTATTCCTCGATCGGCGGGCAGGTGCAGATGAGGTTGCGGTCGCCGTACGCGTTGTCCACGCGGCTCACGCCAGGCCAGTACTTCCAGTCACGGTTCACCGCCACCGGGAAGGCGGCCTGCTCGCGCGTGTAGGGGTGGGTCCACTCGTTGCCGCAGACCTCCTCGCTCGTGTGCGGTGCGTTCTTCAACAGGTTGTCCGCCTTGTCGGCTTCGCCCCGCTCCAGCGCTGCGATCTCCTGACGGATGCCGATCATCGCTTCCACGAAGCGGTCCAGCTCGGTCATGCTCTCGCTCTCCGTCGGCTCCACCATCAGTGTCTCAGCCACCGGGAAGCTCACCGTGGGTGCGTGGAAACCGTAATCCATCAGGCGCTTCGCGATGTCGCTCACGTCCACCCCCGCGGAGCGTTTGAAGTCGCGGCAGTCCAGGATCATCTCATGCGCCACCATGCCTTCATCGCCCACATAGAGGATGGGGTAATGCTGCTCCAGTTTCGCACGCAGGTAGTTGGCATTGAGGATGGCGTAGCGCGTGGCATCGGTCAACCCCTGTCCGCCTAGCATCTTGATGTAGCCGTAGCTGATCAGCAGGATCAACGCGCTGCCCCAGGGAGCAGCGCTCACCGCGTGCACGGCCTGCTCCCCGCCGGTCTTCACCAGGACATGGCCTGGGAGGAAGGGCTTCAGCTTGTCGTTCACACAGATCGGGCCCATGCCGGGGCCACCACCGCCGTGTGGGATGGCGAAGGTCTTGTGCAGGTTGAGGTGGCAGACGTCCGCCCCGATCTCGCCGGGCGAGGTGAGTCCCACCTGCGCGTTCATGTTCGCACCGTCCATGTACACCAGGCCGCCGTTGGCGTGGATGGTGCCGGTGATCTCGCGGATGCTCTCTTCGTAGACGCCGTGCGTGCTGGGATAGGTGACCATCAGGCAGCTCAGGCGGTCCTTGTAGAGTTCGGCCTTCGCCTTCAGGTCCTCCACGTCCACGTGCCCGTCGGCGTCGGCCTTCACCACCACGATCTCCATGCCCACCATGGCTGCGCTGGCGGGGTTGGTGCCGTGCGCACTGCTCGGGATCAGCGCCACCCTCCGCTGATGGTCACCGCGGGCTTCGTGGTAGGCGCGGATCACCATCAGTCCGGCGTATTCACCTTGTGCACCGCTGTTCGGTTGCAGGCTGACGGCGGTGAAGCCCGTCGCCTTCGCCAACGCACCGCCCAGTTCCGTGAGCACCTGTTGATAGCCCTTCACCTGCTCGAGCGGGGCGAAGGGGTGGATATGAGCCCACTCCGGCCGGGTGATCGCCCATAGGGTGGAGGCCGCGTTCAGCTTCATGGTGCATGATCCGAGCGGGATCATGCCATGCACCAGGGAGAAGTCGCGGTTCTCCAGCTTCTTCATGTAGCGCATCAGCTCCGTCTCCGTATGATGCGTGTTGAAGACCGGGTGGGTGAGGAAGGCGCTGCGGCGTTGCAGGTCTGACGGGATCGCGGAGGAGCTGCCGTTCGCGCTCGGGCTGGAGGCAGGCTTGCCGATCGCTTCGGCCAACGATGCGATGATCTCCTCCAGGTCGCTCACACGGGTGGTCTCATCAAGGCTCAGCGTCACCCCATGTTCATGGTAACGCCCATTGATCATGCGCGACTCCAGTGCCTGGCGGATCGCATCGCCCGCGGCACCCGTGAGCGTGATCGTGTCGAAGAAGGTCGCGTTCACCAGCGTGTAGCCCAACGCTTTCGCGGCATCGGCCACTTGCTTCGCGCAGCCATGTACACGCTTCGCAATGCGCTTGAGGCCATTCGGGCCATGATGCACGGCGTACATGCCTGCCATCACGGCGAGCAGGGCTTGCGCGGTGCAGATATTGCTGGTCGCCTTGTCGCGGCGGATGTGCTGCTCGCGCGTCTGCAGCGCCATGCGCAGGGCACGACGACCACGACGGTCCTGGCTAACGCCGATGATGCGTCCGGGGATCAAACGCTTCCACTCATCGGTGCAGGCGAAGAAGGCGGCGTGCGGTCCACCGTAGCCCATGGGTACACCGAATCGCTGCGAGTTGCCCACGCACACTTCCACGCCCCACTCGCCGGGAGGGCTCAGGAGCGTGAGGGCCAACAGATCAGTGCAGGCGGCAACACGCACACCAGCGGCCTTGGCTCGCTGTACCAGGTCACGCAGGTCGCGCACCTCGCCGTTCGCGGCGGGGTATTGCAGGATCATGCCGAAGAAGTTCGTGTCCGGTTCCCAGGTCATCGGGTCGCCCACCACGATCTCGATGCCCACGGGTAGGGCCCGGCCGCGCAATACATCGATGCTCTGCGGGAAAAGGCCGCTGTCCACGAAGAAGCGGTTGCGGTCGCGTTGACTGGCTGGCCGGGCGTGATCGAACATCAACATGGCCTCGGCGGCAGCGGTGCCCTCATCCAGCAGCGAAGCATTGGCGATGGGCAGCGCGGTAAGGTCGCTCACCATGGTCTGGAAATTCAGCAGCGCCTCCAGGCGGCCCTGCGAGATCTCGGCCTGGTAAGGCGTGTAGGCCGTGTACCATCCGGGGTTCTCCATGATGTTGCGCAGGATGGGCTGGGGCACCACGGTGCCGTAGTAACCCAGGCCGATGTAGCTGCGGAACTGCAGGTTGCCGCGGCCGATGGCGCTCATGTGCTCCAGGAAGTCGATCTCGGAGAGCGCCGGACCCACGTCGAGCGCCTTCTTCAGCCGGATGGGGCCGGGTACGGTGCGCTGGATCAGTTCATCGAGGCTGCTCACGCCGATGGCCTTGAGCATGGCTTCTGTCTCGTGCTGGTTCGGGCCGATGTGGCGTTCCTGGTAGGTGACGGATGGCATGTGATGGGGTGCCGATAAGGCGTGCAAATATACTGGGCCACAGGAGCCGGGGATGGCTGTGGATAAGCCGGGGTGAGAGCCACCCCACCGCCGCACGGGCGGCTATCTTTGGCCACCACCGATGCTGACCCCCCTGCGCGCGCTCCTCCTCCTCCTGGCCATCGGATCGATCGCCGCCGCCGCCCAGGACCGCATCCTGATGATGAACGGCGAGATCCATGAAGGGAAGGTGCTTGGGCAGAGCACCCTGGAGGTGCGCTACCTACAGACGACCAAACGCGGCAAGGTGAAGGAACGCGCCGAACCCACCGAGGAGGTCTTCTCCGTGGTCGACAGCCTGGGGCATGAACGCATCTGGTACTTCCACGATTCCGTCTTCGGAAACGACCTCACCGTGGAGCAGATGCGCTGGTTCCTCGCGGGTGAGCGCGATGCCCGACACGGCTACAAACCCACCTGGCCCATGGTGGGCGCCTTCGCTACCGGCGCCGGATTGGTGATAGGTCTGAACTGGGAGATGAACGGCCTCTTCGTTCCACCCCTCGTGGCCGGTGCCATGGCCTTCCCCCGCGTACATGTCACGCCCGGCTCCATTTCCGACCCGGTGATGGAAGGAGATGAGTACTATGCTACCGGCTACGCGCGGGTGGCCCGTTCCAAGCGCGTGGTCCGTACCCTGGTCTCAGCCTTTGCTGGTGTGGCCGTGGGCCTGGCCGTACGCCAGCTCATCATCAACCCCAATTTGGACGAGGAATAGCCATGGCATTTGTGAATACGCTGGCCTGCGCACAGGACCTGGATGCCCGGGACCCGCTCCGGAACTTCCGCGACGAGTTCCACTTCCCACAACATGAAGGCCGCGAGGTGATCTACTTCACCGGCAATTCACTTGGCCTTCAACCGAAGGCCGCGGCCGATGCGCTCAAGCAGGAGATGGACGATTGGGCACGGCTCGGGGTCGAAGGCCACTTCCACGCGAAGCACCCGTGGTACAGCTATCACGAGGAGCTCACGGCCAGCAGTGCGCGGCTAGTAGGCGCCAAGGAAGCCGAGGTGGTGGTGATGAACCAGCTGACGAGCAACCTTCACTTCCTGCTGGTCTCCTTCTATCGTCCGACGGGTAAGCGGGTGAAGATCCTCACCGAGAAGCGCCCGTTCCCGAGCGATACCTACGCCTTCGCTTCGCAGATCGCCTTCCACGGCCTCGATCCCGCCAACACCCTGGTGGAGATGCAGCCTCGGGAGGGGGAGCATATCCTGCGACCCGAGGATATCATCGCGCGGATCAATGAGCTCGGCGATGAGCTTGCGCTGGTCTGCTTCGGGGGTGTGAACTTCCTGACCGGTCAGGCGTTCGACATCAAAGGAATTACAGCTGCCGCCCACAGGGTGGGTGCCTTCGCCGGTTTCGACCTCGCTCACGCCGCCGGGAACCTGGATCTGAAATTGCACGATGACGGTCCGGACTTCGCTTGCTGGTGCAGCTATAAATACCTGAACAGCGGACCGGGTGGCGTGGCCGGTGCCTTCGTGCATGAGCGTCACCTTTCGGCCGACCTGCCCCGTTTCGCGGGCTGGTGGGGACACGACAAGAAGGAACGTTTCAAGATGGAACGCGACTTCAAACCCATGCCCACCGCCGAGGCCTGGCAGGTAAGCAATGCGCCCGTGCTGCCCATGGCGGTGCATCGTGTGGCGCTGGAGCAGTTCGACCGCGCGGGCATCGAGCGGTTGCGTGCGAAGAGCGTGCAGTTGACCGGTTACCTGCGGTGGACCATCGAGGGCATCTCCGCGGAGAATATTGGGATGTTCAACATCATCACCCCGAAGGAATCGGCCATGAGCGGTGCGCAGCTGTCCATCCTGGTGCGCGGCGATGGGCGTGGTGTCTTCGAGCGGCTCACGGCGCGCGGCGTCTATTGCGACTGGCGGGAGCCCGATGTGTTGCGTATGGCACCGGTGCCCATGTACAACAGCTTCGAGGACGTCTGGCGCTTCGGACAGGCGCTGCGTGCAGCCATCACCGGCTGATGATCGACAGGATCGGGCGAACTTCGGTCGCCCATCTTGCGAGGCGCAGGCATCAATGACGCACAAGCAATGAGCAGGATCACGATCGTAGGCGGTGGCTTGGTGGGCAGCTTGCTCGCCATCTTCCTGGCCAAGCGGGGCCACAAGGTGAACGTGTACGAACGCCGTGGTGATCCGCGGAAGACCGACGTCTACGCGGGGCGCAGCATCAATCTGGTGGTGAGCCATCGCGGTTGGACGGCCTTGGGCGCGGCCGGTGTGGAGGAGGCGGTGAAGGCCATCACGGTGCCCGTGCATGCCCGCATGATGCACGACCGCGAAGGCCACTTGAACCGCGTGCCCTACAGCATCGATAACAGGGCCATCCATTCCGTGTCGCGTGGAGAGCTCAACCGACGCCTGCTCACGGAGGCGGAGAAACTGCCCAACGTCAAGGTGTACTTCGATCACCGTTGCGTGGATGTGGACCTCGGTACCGCGACCTGTCACTTCCAGCGCGAGGAAGGGGATCACGTCGTCGTGGAAGCGGACGTGGTCTTCGGCAGCGATGGAGCCTTCAGCGCGGTGCGGAGCAAGATGATGCTCGGTCGTTTCAGCTACAGCCAGGAGTATATCGAGCACGACTACAAGGAGGTGGCCTTCCCCGCGAACCCGGACGGCACGCCGAAGATGGACCCGCAATGCCTGCACATCTGGCCGCGCCGCTGGTTCATGATGATGGGCTTGGCCAACCAGGACGGCGGCTTCACCGGCACACTCTTCATGCCACACGCCGCCACGAAGGATTCACCCGGGTTCGACACGGTGCGTACCGAGGCGGAGGTCACGGCCTTCTTCCAAGCGCACTTCGCGGATGCCCTGCCCATCGTGCCGGACATCGTGGAGCAATACCTGCGCAACCCGCAGAGCAACTTGGTCATCATCCGCTGTTCGCCCTGGCAGGTGAACGGCAAAGTGGCCCTGATCGGTGATGCGGCCCATGCCATCGTACCCTTCTATGGCGAAGGCATGAACGCCGGCTACGAGGATTGCAAGGTGTTGAACGACCTGCTCGATGCGCACGGCGATGACAACTGGTCCGAGGTGCTGCACCGGTATGCCACTGCACGCAAGCCGAATGGCGATGCCATCGCGGACCTCAGCATGCGCAACTTCGTGGAGATGCGCGACCTCGTGGCCGATCCGCAGTTCCTCTTGCGCCGCAAGATCGAAGGCCACCTGCAGGCCAGGCATCCCGACAAGTGGTTGCCGCTATACAGCCAGGTGAAGTTCACCGATATCGCCTACAAGGATGCGTGGGAGGAAGGCCTGCGCCACGACCGCATCATGGAAGAAGTGATGCGCACGCCGGGGATCGAGGAGAACTGGGATAGCGCCGAGGTGGAGAAGAAGGCGTTGGGGTTGTTGGGGGCAATAGTTTGATTTTGAAATTGAGATTGAGTATTTTAGTGCCGAGCCGCCATTAGTTGTGGCAGAACCTGATTACACGACTATGAGCCGCTTACCTCCTTCAACAGATTTCCGGAGTGCTTTTCACTTGGCGCCTTTTAGCAACGAAGGCAACCTCGGAAGTAAGATGATGGACATACATAACAGTTCTCCCGTTGGGCGATTGTTTTGCTTGGTGAGTGCTATCGTGCTTATGGGTATATCGATATCCGCGCAAAGCGGATCAACCTTCGACCCATCGTTTGATGCTAATGTATCCGCAGGTTCGTTGGGCTATGTCAGCGAGGTCGTCATACAGGATGATGGCAGGGTATTGATCGGTGGCGACTTCGGGAGCGTGGGCGGTGTCGTACGAAGGGGAATTGCCCGAATTCATCCCGACGGTCAGCTTGACACATCCTTCGATCTCGGCTCCGGTCTGTATATTAATCCGAATCCTCCGGGCACCCCCCAGGTAAATGCCCATGTTAGAAGTATCGCACTTCAACCTGATGGGAAGATTCTTATTGCTGGTGCGTTTGATTCCGTGGGTGGTCACCACTTTCGAGGCTTAGCGCGTCTGCTATCTACTGGTGCTGTTGATATGACATTCGAAGGTTGGGTAGGTGAGATGGCCCCTGTGGATGAGGTCGCTCTACAATCCGATGGCCGCATCCTTATTGGTGGGTATGGCTTGGGCAACCAGGCCAGATTCGTTCGCCTTAATGCTGACGGGTCCTATGACAACACGTTTCAGACGGGGACGGGATTGTTCCCAGCCTCTATTCCTGGTATCCGTGTTCAACAGGATGATCACATACTGCTTTATGGAGGGTTCCAATCATATGATGGGGTGCAGCGGCGAGGTTTGATCAGACTGGAACCCGATGGTCAAGTGGATGAGTCCTTCGCCATTGGAATCGGCGCGAACTCTAGTGTTGGTGCGATGGATCTTTATCCCGACGGGACCATCTTGATCGGTGGCCGTTTCACGTCCATTAATGGTGTTCCTAGGGTCAGCTTCGCCAGGATACTATCGAATGGAAATATTGACCCTTCGTTCGACGCTGGCACCGGCGCCATAACTGATGGTTCCACGGCTAGCATTAGAGAAGTGAAGATATTAAGCGATGGGAGGATCTGTTGTACCGGGGGGTGGGATTTTTTCCAAGGTCAAACATCATCCAGTATCATGGCCTGCATGCTTCCGAACGGCGATTTTGATATATCGTTTGGCGAAGTGGGCACGACTTCCTATATATCAATCGTAGCAGAACAAAGTGACGGACGTATCTTAATCGGAGGAAATTTCTTTAATGGGCCAGGTGCAATGGTGCCGCGCAATAAGATCGCTCGCCTCATGGGTAATGCGGTTAGTGTGGAGGGAAATGAAATTGACGAGGTTTTTGATTTATACCCTAACCCCACGACCGATGTCGTTCACGTGAAATTGGATGAGCAAAGTGAGCGGTCACTCTCTCTCTACAATTCGCTCGCGCAGGAGGTTCACCGTCAGCGGTTCACCCAGCAAACGGTGATCGATCTTGTCGACTTGCCAGTGGGAGCCTACCAAGTCATCGTAAGGGATCCTGGTGGCGTTGCTCGGGTCAAGCGCTTGGTCAAGTTGTAAAGCCAGTAGTTCGCCGTTCCCGTCGCGTCTCGCTGGGAACTCACTTTCGGCGAGAGATTCAGGGATGCGCACTCATCAAGGAGCCCAAAGCCGATGCCATTCACATGGCGGGATTCGCGCTTGATGCGGGATTGATCCCCATGTAGGCTTCCCTAAGATCGGTCCGATCGTAATTGGAGGTTGGCTGCGTGGCATTTGCACGCAGCGATCGGCAAGTGGCTATTTTCAACCTCACAGCAGCCATGAGAAAGTCG
>Ga0116144_10001801_pt1 | contig 24510 bp, 19 predicted proteins | sample AD_UKC035_MetaG_FD_89746 | JGI IMG/M metagenome (GOLD analysis project Ga0116144, IMG submission 89746) | Active sludge microbial communities of municipal wastewater-treating anaerobic digesters from USA - AD_UKC035_MetaG | ecosystem: Engineered > Bioreactor > Anaerobic > Digestate | place: USA...
ATGCCGGTCCTCGCTATACTCTTATGCAAAACTGTTCTACGTCAACTCTGGATTTCAGCATAACAAAAAAGCGCCGTCGGGCATAGCTGCCCGACGGAACTTTATGTCAACAGAGCTCAGGCTACGGCCGTTTCCGGCATCTTTTCCTGACCGGGCTGCGTCATCAGCGATACGATAACCAGGGCGGCAAAGCTGATCGGAATCGAGAATATGCCGGGGTTGTCGATCGGAAAAGGCGCACTGGCGGGGTCGAGGCCATATATTCTAAACATGCTGGGTGAGAGCAGAATCATGCTCATGGCTGAAACGACACCGGCGATGATCGAAGCGATGATGCCGCTGGCGGTGGTGCGTTTCCAGAACAGCAGCATGATTATTGACGGCAGGTTGGCCGAGGCAGCGACTGAAAAAGCCCAGCCCACCAGGAAAGACACATTGGTGCCTTCGAAGAGTATGCCGAGAATTATGCTGACGATGCCGATGGCCACGGCCGAGATCTTGCCCGCTCTGACCTTGCGATTTTCGCTGAGATTGAGGCCGAGGTAGCGATCCATAAGATCATGCGCAACTGCCCCGGAAGCAGCTACGATCAGGCCGCTGACCGTGCCGAGAACGGTAGCGAAAGCAATGGCCGAGATGGCTGAGAACAGAAAGGTTCCAAACGATCTTGCCAGCAGTGGCGCTGACATATTGTCGTCGAGAAGGTTGACGGTGCCGTTGGTCATAGCGCCAAGGCCCATGTAGAGAGTGAGCACGTAGAAAGCGCCGATGGCCGCAATCGCTACGATAGTAGATTTGCGCGCTGCCGCCGGACTGGGAACCGTGTAATATCTGATCAGGATGTGCGGCAACGAAGCGGTGCCGAGAAATAGCGCGAGCATGAGCGAAACGAAGTCGAGTTTCTGCAGCCAGGTGCCTTCGACCTTGAATTTCAAGCCCGGACGCAGTATGCGGTTGCCAGGCACGAGTCCGGCAACATATACCGTCACCTGATTGTCGTCTTCGCTGAATTTGATCGCTTTCCAGGTCTTGACGCGGGTGTCACGATGTCCGATGTCAGCGAGAAATTCGGCTGGGCCAACGGCGCCGGTAGTGGCTTCTGCGCCACTTTTGCCTTTGATCAATTCGAGATTGCCGACCTGACGCAGATGGTTTTCAGCCGAAGCCGGACTGCCGTTTATCAATCGGCTGCCATCAGCTTTTACAACGACCGACTGAGTTTCATGCAGAATTACCTTGCCGGTGATAGCACCGGCCTGCTTATGCCACCAGCTGGCCTTTCCGTCTTTCAACAGATTGCAAATCTGTAAAGCCAATAATCTTTTTCAGGCGATGCGTACGGCCACAATGGTCAGGTCGTCGGCAAAATAGTTGTGGCCGACAAATGATTTGAAATCATTTACGAGCAGGCGCAGAAAAGTTTTTGCCGAGTTTTTCGGCAGTTCACGCAGAGCATGTATGAATTGCTTGTCGCCATATTGCCAGCCATGTTTGTCGCGACCTTCCGATAAACCGTCAGAATAAAACAGAAAAAGGTCGCCGTAGCCAAATTTGACTTCGAACTGCTCGGCTGCTCGCGGCATCGGAATTCCGATCGGAAAGTTGCGTCCTTTCAGCGGCTTCCATTCATCACTGGTGGCTGAATACCATAAAGTCGGCACATGGCCGGCATCGACATAATTGAGTGTGTACTGGTCGAGGTCGAAACGGGCGTAGACCATGGTTATGAACTTGTTCAGCTCGCCCAGCTTTTCGTGCATATTGTTGTCGAGCGCCTGCATTATCGCTGCCGGTGTCGGATCTTCGCTCTGACGGCGAGACAGGTTCCAGATCACGCGACTCAGGCGGTTGCGGGCGCCGGCTCCAACCAGGGCGGCATGCACGCCTTTTCCCATCACATCGCCAATTACAACGTCGAACTTTGTTGGTGTAAACTTGAAAAAGTCAATAAAGTCACCATCGACGCTCTGCGAAGGTATGCTTATCGATGCCAGTTCGGCACCCTGCATCTCTGTAGGAATTTCTTCAAACAGCAGAGTCTGTTGGATTTCTCCGGCTATCTGAATTTCCTGCTGGCGAGCTTCCTTTTCGATCTGTTGCAGCTGATACTGCCTATAGCCGGCTGCCAGCGATCTCTCAAGGTTTTCAAGTGAGCAGGGCTTGGTCATGAATCTGAAGATGTTGCCCTCGTTAACCGCCTTGGTCGCGATCTGAAAATCACCTTCGCCGGTCAGCATCATGCGTATGCTCTCTGGCGCAAGGTTAATCGTATTGGCAAGAAAAGTTATGCCATCCATGCGTGGCATGTTGAAATCGGCAACGATTATTGCAAATGGCCCGTTCTCGCGAATCTCATGCAGTCCTTCTTCGCCGCTTACGGCGGTGATGAGGTCCCAGTTGCGGCGAAGGCCGCGACCGTAAGACGCCAGAACATTGGGCTCGTCGTCTACCAGAAGTATTTTCGGTTTAACTGTTGCGTAGTTCTTCATGAAGTCTTTTTGCCTGATTAGACCAGGCGGGTAACATATTTTTGATTTTACCCTGACTCAGCAGAGTTTCGTCAAACTTAATTTCATCACCGGCTTCGCGGCAGAGCATCGCGTTTGCCAGATATGTCGCTGCCAGAACCCGTGAAGTTTCACCTGATATCTGGGTTGGTCGATGGTGGCAGGCAACCGCTTCGACGACCGGGTCAGGCAGACCCCAGAGTCCAAGCAGATAGCCGCCGATTTCGGCGTGCGAAGTTGAGTATTCAAGATATTCGGCATCTGCAAACGTTAGATCGTTGTTCTCTGACTGCTTCCAGGTCACCGTGTTGAAGTATTTCGGCTGTTCGAGCAACAGCAGCTTGCCGACATCGTGCAGCATGCCGGCAAGAAAGGCATCTTCCTGAATTCTGCTATTGCCACCCAGATCTCGTGCTATTTCTCGACTCAGCCTGGCGGTCAACGAACTGTGCGCCCACATGTCATCGAGCGAAAATCCCGGAAATTTAGAATCAGGCGCTGCAAAAAACAGCTTTACATAAAGAATCAACGACTTAAGAACATTCAAACCAAGCATCGCCGCTGCTTCGCGTGGATTCGAGACCTGGCGTGGCAGTCCGAAAAAAGCTGAATTAACAAGATGCAGAACTCTTGTCGTCATTGAGACATCGCGGGCGATAATGTCGCCGAGTTCGGCAATCGAGACCAGTGGCGACTCCATGGCGCGCAGAAGATCATGATAAAGCTGCGGCAGGCTGGGAAGATACGGCATACCACTGATTATTTCACGCAACTCGCGACGGTTAAGAATTTTGCGCAGTTCGGCGGCCTGCTCGATGTTTGCGAGCAGCGTTTCTCCCTTGCATGGCTTGGCGAGAAAGCGGTGTGCCGACTGGGTGGCACGCAGAATAGTTTCGGCCTGCGCATCGGATTCACTCGAAAGCACGATTCTGATAACGTCAGGATAGAATTTTTGAACGGCCTTGAGCAGATCGGCATCATTTTCTATCGTCATGTTCAACTCAGTAATCATTGCATCAGGTTTGAGTTTGCGCATAATTTGAATTGCCTCACGGCCATTGGCAGCATAACTGGCCGACCAGGTCGGGCGTAACGCTTTGAGCAGACGTTTATAGGCATCGAGAGCATTGGTGTCCGGATCGACGAATAAAAGTTTGTAGGGAATCATACTCCTTCTCCGACGTTTTCGCGATCAGGCTGCCGGTGAGGCAATACCACGGTAAAAGCTGTCCCCTTGCCTGGTTCACTTGCAAAGCTGATGTTGCCGTTGTGCCTGTTTTCGACAATATGGCGAACCAGACTGAGGCCAAAACCGGTTCCAGCACCAGCTTTCTTGGTGGTGAAATTTGCCGTGAACATCAGCTTCTGATTTTCTTCAGAGATGCCGGCTCCGTCATCTTCGACCCTGATCTCGACCTTGTCTCCGCGCGCTGCGGTGGTTACTCTGATGATTCCACGATCATACGCGCCTGAGTCTTTCTTTTCGGCAACGGCATGCGCTGAGTTGACTACGAGATTGAGCAGAACCTGATGCACTTCATCGCGCGAACAGAAAAGAAATGGCAGATCTCCGGCCAGTTCCAGCTGCAGATCTGCAACCTTTTTCCACTCATGCCTCGATATAGTACATGCCGTCTCAACACATTTATTGATATCTGTCATCGAGAACTCCCGCTGTGAGCGGTGCGAGAAGTCCTTAAGTGCAAGCACTATACTCGAAACCATGTCGATACCTTCGATTGACTGCTCGATGGTTTTGCCGATCTCAGTCTGCAGATAATCAGGCTCGACTTCTGCCTTGATGCTGGTGAGTTCCTGCCACACCGAATCATCGAGCTTTTCGCCGTCCTGAATCTTCTGCAGCAACTTGCAACAGCAGTCCTGCAACCTCATCAGATCTTTAAAAGCTACTTTCAGAAAAGACAGATTGTGTTCGAGATAGTGCATCGGAGTATTTATCTCGTGCGTTATTCCCGAGACCAGACGCCCCAGCATCTGCAGTTTGTCCAGGTCTGGTGGCAGTTTTCTGTTCAGTGTATCTTCCATCGCCCGCTCTCTATTCGATCTTCGCATTTCGAAGTTGATACAAAATACCAGATTTCTAAAGTATTATACCGCAAACTTTCAACCTCCGCCGCAATTTATCAGCAATTCTCGGGGAGCTGTATAACCAGCACCAACTGAGCTCATGATATTGCGGCATCGCTTAAAATTAAAGCCAGGGAAGAAATGAAAGTAATCCGCCGATTTCACAGATTTCACAGATTGAAGTGAGGACGCCCTTCATCTCTTTATCGCTATCGGGTCTCGGGATCGTTATCGATTTTCTCTTTCCTTTTTTCTCTTCGTCTTCCGTCGCTATCTGCGCAATCTGTGCAATCTGTGGACGATCTTCATCTCTGTGTCTCTGCGGCTCAGCGTGCGCTTCTTCTTGTTGAGGTTGACGACAGCCGCAGCCGGGAGGTATAGATATCTCATCCTAAAATCGTAATCGTAATCGTAATCGTAATCGTTCTCGTCCTCGTTCTCGTCCTCGTCCTCGTTCTCGTCCTCGTTCTCGTTCTCGTCCTCGTTCTCGTCCTCGTTCTCGTCCTCGTCCTCGTCTTTGTCCTCTCTTCTTTCTCGATCGGATTACGAATGTTGTCAGAGGTTTGCTGATGAATGATCAATGGTTTGCCCGAATCGCAGATGAACTCAAAATCAATACCCTGCAGGTGATGTCGACTGCGCAGCTGCTCGACGAAGGCGGCACCGTGCCTTTTATCGCACGCTATCGCAAAGAACGAACCGGTTCGCTCGATGAAGTTCAGATTCAGACGGTCAGAGACCGGCTCGAACAGTTCGCCGAATTCGACAAGCGCCGCGAAGCTATCGTCAAGTCATTGTCCGAGCGCAACCTGCTCACTGACGAGCTGACAGCCAGAATCGACAAGGCCACCAATCTCAGCGAACTCGAAGATATCTATCTGCCCTATCGCCCGAAAAAGCGCACACGCGCCACCATTGCCCGCGAAAAAGGTCTCGAAGAACTGGCTCTGATTCTTTTAAAACAGGCCCCTGATCTTGACCCGGCCGCTGCTGCAGCTGCTTTTGTCTCGGCTGAAAAGGGTGTAGAATCAGCCGCCGACGCTCTTCAGGGCGCACGCGACATCATCGCCGAAACGGTGAGCGAGAATGCCGAAGTCAGAGCCGCTTTGCGCGAATTCTTCGCGGCTGAAGCCGTGCTGCAGTCGAAAGTCGTTAAGGATAAAGAGACCGAAGGCGCAAAATTTCGCGATTATTTCGACTGGCAGGAACCGGCTGCAAAAATTGCCGGACACCGCCTGCTCGCCATTCTGCGCGGCGAAAATGAAGGGTTTCTTAAAGTATCGATTCAACCCGATGCCGAAAAAGCCGCGCGCACTCTTACCAGATTCTATCGACAGGCTTTCTGTCCGGCCTGGGAGCAGGTTCGCGAAGCCATCGAAGATTCTTACAAGCGCCTGCTTTCTTCGTCAATCGAAAATGAATTTCGCAAACAACTGCGCGAAAAGGCAGAAGAAGAAGCAATCAGAGTGTTCGCCGCCAATCTGCGCGAACTGCTGATGGCACCACCACTTGGTCAAAAATCGGTTCTTGCCATCGACCCCGGCTTTCGCACCGGCTGTAAGGTGGTTTGTCTCGACCCGCAGGGCAAACTGCTCGAACACGATGTCATCTTTATCTCGCAATCCGAGCAGGCTCGCCTGGCTTCAGTGATTCTTGTAAAAAAGCTCATCGACCGCAACAAAATCGAAGCCATCGCCATTGGAAACGGCACCGGCAGCCGCGAAACTGAAGCATTCATCAAAAGTCTTCAGCTGCCGGCCAGTATTCCAGTGGTAATGGTCAATGAAAGCGGCGCGTCGATCTACAGTGCCTCTGAAGTAGCGCGCGAAGAATTTCCTGATTACGATGTCACCGTGCGCGGAGCTGTATCGATTGGCCGCCGCCTCATGGACCCGCTGGCTGAACTGGTTAAGCTCGATCCCAAAAGTATCGGCGTCGGGCAGTATCAGCATGATGTCGAGCAGGGCAAGCTGAAAAAGGGACTCGATGACGTGGTAATGAGCTGTGTCAACGGCGTTGGCGTCGAGGTGAATACTGCCAGCCGTCAGATATTGAGTTATGTCGCCGGTCTCGGCCCGCAGCTTGCCAAAAACATCGTAGCCTGGCGAGAAGAGAACGGCCCCTTCAAAAACCGCCGGCAGCTCAATAAAGTGCCGCGTCTTGGCCCGCGCGCTTTCGAACAGGCGGCCGGCTTTCTGCGCGTGCGCAGCAGCGACAACCCGCTCGACAACAGCGCCGTTCACCCCGAAAGCTACAAAATCGTCGAAAAGATGGCTGCCGACCTCGGCTGTTCGGTTGGCGATATCATCAAGAGCCAGGAACTGCGCAACCGCATCAAACTCAAAGATTACGTCAGTGAAGAAATCGGTATTCCGACACTCAGCGACATCATGAAAGAGCTGGCCCGCCCCGGCCTCGACCCACGCGACAAATTCGAAGCATTTGCCTTTGCCGAGGGCGTCAACGAGATCAAAGATCTTGCACCCGGCATGTTGCTGCCCGGAATCGTCACCAACGTCACGCAATTTGGCGCCTTCGTCGATATTGGCGTACACCAGGATGGTCTGGTTCACATCAGTCAGCTCTGCGACCGTTTCGTCAAAGATCCAGCCGAAGTCGTCAAAGTGCAGCAAAAGGTTAAAGTGCGCGTTCTCGAAGTAGATATCCCCCGTAAACGCATCTCTTTAAGCATGAAAAGCGAAAAGAAACCCGCCGAAAAGTGGTAGACTGATTTTAAACAAATACCGGCGGGTCGCCGTTGGCTGCAGGTTCGCGCGCCGGCCTGAAAAACAGTGCGACGGCAGCGCTGACATGGCCGCCGACCAGGATTATGCACGAAGACAGGTATATCCACAGCATAAAGGCGACCACGGCCCCAAGCGAGCCGTAGACCAGGCTGTAGCTGTCGGTGCCGAAAGACAGATACCAGATAAAGCCACGCTTGGTGACCTGCAATGCCAGCATGGTAAACAGAGTGCCGGCCAGCGATTCGCGCCAGCGCACCAGCGAATTCGGAATATACTTGTAAAGCATCAGCAGCAGCACAAAAATCGTTGTCTGCGGCAGATATTCGATCATAATCTGATTGAATCTGGTCATCTCGGCAAAAAGTGTTTCGAGATAAGTCGGAAAAATCCGCGGCAGCACGTCGAGCAGCGTATTTGTTATCAGCGACAAAATCAGAAAAATCACGAGAATACCGATCATCATCAGCCCGATCAGCCGATCGATAAGAAAATGCCGGCTTTCGGCCAACGTCCAGGCGTTGTTGATGTTCTGCGCAAAGCCGGCAAAAACAAGTGTTGCCGACCACAGCAGCATGGCGGTACCAAGCAACCCGACCGCGCCGCTGGCTCGGATCAGATGCTGAATGTTTCCGGCCACCAGCGATTCTGAACCAGGCATATATTCTTCGGCAAACTTGAGAATCTGCCCCTGTACTTCGGCGCTCTGCAGAAATGACGAGCTAAAGGCGATCAGAAACAGAATCAGCGGAAAAAACGACAGAATCGCATAGTAGGCAATCGCTGCCGCCGCCTCGGTGACCTTGGTTTCAACCACCCGGTTAAAAATATGTTTTACGAATTTCCACAGGTTCTGCATCTGTTTATCTGCCGGTACATTTGAATATCTGCTTAAATAGCACAGTTTTGCAAAACAGCGCAACTTCAACGTGCTTCCCGGAACGGCCGCAATAAATTTCTCTGTTTGCCTGTGAAGACTGTTTGTCTGTATCATGCTGTCAATAATTCAGTGAGGTGACCGGATGAAACTTCAAACCCGAATGGTGTGGCCGGTTTTTATGCTGCTCGTGATAACACTGCTCATAGGAACGGGCAAAGTCAGCCTGGCGTCAGACGAGCCACTGCCCGGCCGCCTGCGCATCCATTACCAGCGCGCTGACGCCGATTATCAGCGATTTGGCATCTGGTCGTGGGACGAAGTGAAATCGCCATCGACTGACTGGCCACAGGGCGCCGCGTTATTTACGGCGAGCGACTCGTTTGGAGTGTGGCTCGATGTTGAGCTTCTCGCTGATGCACAGCAGGTGAGTTTTTTAATCCTCGACCGGATTTCGGGCGAGAAAGAGGGTGGCAACAAAATGGTAAAGCTTACAGAAAACCAGAATCAGGTCTGGGTTAAAGAAGGCGATGACAACATATATGATTCGCCTGAACTCAAAATCAGCAACGATCTGCAGCTCGCAACCGTGTTGTCGGCAGGGCGTATCAGACTGCTTTTCAACAGCCTCGCCGGTCTCGACGATGCCGCCCTGGCTGCCAGGCTGAAGATAGTTGATAAAAACGGCAATGCCGTTAAGATCACTGCCTGTACAATTGATAAAGAGCAGGCCATTGTCGACGCTGATTTTACCGTCACACAACATCCTCTTAAAATCGGCTGGGCTGACGCAGATCTTGTCGCCAGCCTTGACTGGAAGCTGGTCGACGAACTATTTGCCTATGCGGGTGACGATCTTGGCTGCCGATACGCTGATGGCACCGCCACTATCAAGCTATGGGCGCCGCTTGCTGATAAAGTTGAACTGATTGTTTTTGCACGCGAAGACCAGAACCGCGAAATCGGGCGTATCGTTATGCAACGCGGCGAACGCGGCGTCTGGTCGGCAACGATCGGTAACGACATTCCGACCGGACTGGCTGACCCGCGTGGTTTTTATTACCAGTTCGAGGTCGATAACCCGGGTCTGGCAGCCAAACGAGTCCTCGACCCTTACGCACGCTCGATGGCCGCGGTTACGGTCGATGCCGCCGGGCAGTCGGCCGGCAGCAGTCGCGACTTCGTCGGCAAAGCAGCGGTCGTTGATGTCGCCGCAGTCGGCAAAAAGCCGGTTCTGGCCAAAATCGACGGTTACGCGAAGCGCGAAGATGCCATAATTTATGAAGTTCACATCAGAGATTTCACCTCTGATCCTTCGATAGAGAAAGACCTCAAGCATCGCTGGGGGACTTACCGTGCCTTTATCGACAAGCTGCCCTATATAAAATCCATGGGCGTAACCCACATCCAGCTTCTGCCGGTGATGGCCTGGTATTTTGGCGACGAAACGCAGATGGGACAGCGTGAGCTGCATTATTCGGCAAAACACAGCAATTACAACTGGGGCTACGACCCGCAGAACTATTTTTCGCTCGATGGCGCCTACTCTGAAAATCCTGATGATGCCGAACTGCGAATTGCCGAGTTCAAAGAGCTTGTCGATGCCATTCACGCGGCCGGAATGGGCGTGGTTCTCGATGTGGTCTATACGCACATGGCGCAGGCCAGCTTTTTAAACGATATCGTGCCAGATTATTATTTCTTCAGAGACAGCAAAGGCACTTTTGTCGGCGATTTTGGCAACAACCTCGCGACAACCCATAAGATGTCGAAGAAGCTGATGGTCGATTCAGTCAGGCACTGGTTCAGGGAATATGGCATCGATGGCATGCGCTGGGACATGATGGGCGACGCCACCAGCGATGCCGTGCAGGAAGCGTTCGACGCCGCCGCTGCGATCAACCCGCAGGCCCTGTTTATCGGCGAAGGCTGGCGCACGTTTAAAGGGCATCTCGAAGATCCGACGCTTGCCGGCAAAGCTGCCGACCAGGACTGGATGGCGCACACCGACAGCGTCGGCGTTTTCAGCGATGAAATGCGTAATGAGCTCAAGTCAGGCTTTGGCTGCGAAGGTGATCCGATGTTTCTGACCGGCGGGCCACGCAGCATTCAAGGTCTGTTCAACAACATCAAGGGACAGCCATCCAATACTCCGGCCGATGCACCAGGCGATATGGTTCAGTATATCGAGGCACACGACAACCTGCCGGCTTACGATGTTATCGCTCAGTCGATCAAAAAAGACCCCGAAATAGCCGAAAACGACCACGAAATTCACCGGCGCCTGCGCCTCGGCAACCTGATCATTCTGACGTCACAGGGCACAGCCTTTTTACATGCCGGCCAGGAATACGGCCGCAGCAAACAGTGGAAAGGGAATAACACTCCCGAACACAAGTTTCATGTCTTTGCCGATGCCGAAGGCAAACCTTTCAAGCATCCGTATTTCATTCACGATTCTTATGACTCAACTGATGCGATCAACATGTTCGACTGGGCCAAGGCAACCGACGCTCAAAAGTATGCGGTTAACCAGATAACAAGCCAGTATACCCGAGGTCTTATAGCCCTGCGGCGTTCGACCGATGCTTTCAGGCTGGGCAGCAAAAAACTTGTCGATAAAGACGTTCAGCTGATCAAAGCCCCCGAAATTCTCGCAAAAGACCTGGTGATCGCTTACAGCTGTCGTTCGACCGCCAACAGAGTTTATTACCTGTTCATCAATGCTGACGAAAAATCACGCAAACTGACGCTGGACATAGATCTGACCGGAAAAAAGGTTCTGGTAGACAAAAAAACCGCCGGAACTGAAGCTATTGTCAGTCCGACGGGTTTTTCGCTTACTGCCGCCAATATAACGCTTGAGCCTCTTACTGCTGTCGTCTTTGCCGACTGAATCAGTTTTGGGTTTAGCTCGTCAGTCCGGCAATTTTGCTGATTCGTTGACTTCAGAGTCAGGCAAAGCCTTTTTCGGGTTCGGGGCCGGTGAACTCGTTGAAGAACTTGTAGATGTCGTCTGCGTTTTCGCTGATTTCGATGCCTTTGGCGAGTCGCTGCATATTGGAGAGCGATTCTTCTTCTGATTTGCCAGAGGTGACCGCCTGGCTCACCGTGGCAAAATACTGTTTGAGGTTGTCGGTAAGGCTGACTGAAGAACCAGAGTAATCAGCTTTTTCAACGCCGGCGAAGCCTTTGTTGAACGCTGTGAGCCCTGCCGTACCTGTCTGTTCGACTGTCGCAGTGAAAGCTCTGTTAAAACCATCTACCAGTGCGCTGTCGTTCTGCCCCATAGTGCGGGCCAGGCCGGCGAAAGCACTGTTGAGCGCCGCAGGATCATTGTTGGCGGTATATGAAGCACTGTTGACGAACCTTGTCAGCTGCAGCGGTTCTCCCGCTGTACTGGCGCGTTGCATCGCCGTCTGAAACCCTTCGAATGCCTGCATGTCACCACTTTTGCGAATAGTCTGGCTGACATTGTTGATTTTGCTGCCGGCGGCAGAAATGTTGGCGGTGCTGTTTCTGGCATTCATGGCAGCATTGAGCAGCTGCGTCGAATCTTTGAGCTGATTTGGCTGAATGGTTGAAGACGACAGATTTTGGAAAAGAATCTGTTGAAGATAAGGATTGTTTACCGGGCCAATAGCCATATTACGCCTCCATGCGTGTACCTGTATCAGATCCCTCTAGTATAAGAATAACCGGTACACCACTTTTTGTCCAGAACCACCTGAACTTTGCCGGTTACATGCCCTGGGCTGCGGTGCCGGCGAGCATGAAACGGTCGAGTTCTGCTTTGAGAATATCGTAAACATATGGCACCTTGAAAACTTCACCATCGTTACCACTGATAAGGCTGTCTATCGCGCTCTGGGCACTGGTCTGTGCGGGTCTGGCAAGAACCCTGCCGACTGCTTCCTTTTTGCGGCGTTTTTCGGCCAGAACTGGCAGAAGGGGTTCATACGGTGTAAAAGGCAGATTTTCGATAAACTGGTTGAGATAGCCGTTGGCAGTCACTACCGATATCAGCAGCAGGTCTTCTGAAGGCACGTCACGGTCGTGATGCTTCGCCATGGCTGGCCAGAGATAGTCGGGCATACCGACTTTCTGTGCCATCAGCATGCCGAGTTCCTGGTGATCGACGCCAAAAACTTCGATTTCGGCCTCACAGACCGATTTTTTGTCGTTGCGCACCTTCATGGTGGCCCGCGCGTATTCCTGACTGTCGTAAAAACAGAGCGCGAGGGCACCGATATCGTGCAGCAGGCCGGCCGAATTCATGCGGCTGAGAAGGTTGATATCGACACCGATAAGCCTGCCGATCCAGGTAGCCAGATGCGCGCAGCGACGCATATGCGCGAGTTTTTCGCGCTGGTTTGCGAAAACCTGAGCAAAGCCCTCGAAGGTTTCCTGCAGAATTATCTCTTTGATGCCATCGAGGCCAAGATAAGTCACAACTGCCTTGAGATTCTCGAACGGCATACGTCGCGAAAAAACCGCGCTGTTAGCGATTTTTAGCATGCGCATGACCAGTTTTGGGTCTTTGCTGGTAACTTCTTCGATGTTTTCGAAGGTGACTTTCGGGTCGCGCAGCATATTGAGCAGTTTGTTGGCAGAAGACTGCATCAGAGGCATGTTTTCTACCTGTCTGAGGATTTTCTCTAGATTGCGCTCGCCATTGACACGGCTTTGTGCAGCCTGAAGTTCGTTGAACTTTTTCGTTTCGGGCAAAGCCATTTGTATCTGCCCGTCGGCGCGCGCCACCACCAGAAGCCGGCCAGAAGACGAAAGCTCGGCCATTTTGTCGGTAAAACTTTCATGCAGAACCGCGTTTTCCTTGAGCGAAAGAATTACGTAATCGCATTTCGTAAGCAGTATGCCAAGGGCTTCTGCTACCTTATGGTCAGGCGTTATCACGTCGCCGACAATCATTTCAAAAACATTGTCGCCATGGTTTACAATTTGAAAGGGATATTGCTCTGCCATAATTTTGTCTCCGACAACAACAGGAGCTGCTGTCAACCCGCTTTACAGATCTCCGGACTGCGAGGCCATAATGATGTTATCGAGTTCTTCTTTGAGCATGGCACAAACTCTTGCTGAGCTGAACAGATCCTGGGCCGGTTCTTCGCCTTCGCTGTCTTCGGCGTCGACCGTTTCAACCGGCTTTGCCGGCTTTTTGGGCGGGCGAAGACGCATGTTCTTCTCGCGTTCTTCAGACAGCGTCGGCATGAATTTTTCGTAGTCAGTCGAGCAGACCTGCTCGATCTGCTCGTTCAAAAAGCCATTGGCTACCATGACCGACATCGAAATGAGATCGTGTTCGGCAAAATCGACATTGTGATGGTTTCCGGCCGTATTGGTAATATAAGCCGGCAGCGAGAGTTCGATCGCAAGTCGTTCGCCGATCTCCTGATGGTCGAAACCGAATGCATCCTTTTCAGCTTCGCAGACGGCGATGCGTTCGGCCCGCAGCCTTCTTAGGACTCCGATATATTCAGCTGCTCCATGATACGACAGCGCCAGAGCTCCGATGTCATGCATAAGCCCGGCAGCCTTCATTTTGCCGATAAGGGCAAGATCGGCACCGATCAGCTTGCCAACATGTGCAGAAAGTGCGGCACAGCGGCGCATGTGAGAAAGTTTGTCGCTAACTCTGGAGAATTCACGGGCAAAAGTATTGAAAGTTTCCTGAATCAGTATCTGGCGAATACCTTCGATACCCAGAAATTTAACGACGGTTTTAAGGTCGTCTATTTTCATACGGCTGCCCAGAGCCGAGTTGTTGGCAATTTTAAGCATACGGTTGACCAGCATGAGGTCTTTATTGGTGACTTCTTCAATCTGCTCGAAAGTAACATCAGGGTTCAGCAGCATACGCAGAATATCGCTTACCGAGCCGGAAAAGGCGGGCAATTTGATGATTCGACCGACAACCGCTTCGATCTGGCGATCATTGCGAATTCTGGTGCGGGCGGCATGAACATCGCCAAAAACCCTTATGCCACGCAGAGGAAACGGGATCTGAAGCGGATCAGCCGCGACCACCAGCAGACTGCCCAGAAGCTTGATTTCGGGAAAAAGCGGTTCGAGAGCCGGGTGCAGCGAAGCAGCCTCGTTAAGCGTAAAGATAATAAACTGAAACTTCTGTGCCATTGCCTGAAGCACAGCAAAAGCCTTGTGCTGCGGAGTGATCGGCTCATCGACTATGATTTCGAGAATGTCGTCGGCGTGCTTTTTCAGCTGAAAAGGGTTCGGCGGCAAGTTCACTGCGCAGCTCTCCAGAAGGTGTGAGTTTACTTGTCAGATTCTAGCACATTGCCGGCGTGCTGTTAAGAATTATCAGACCAGAACCGAAAATCCATGCTCCGGCTCAGGAAAGTCTTTTCGAATAAGCTCTGGTACGCAATCAAACAGGTCGCGCTGCAGCAGAAAGGTGAGATCATCGGCCAGGCCAATTTCGGTAACTGCCTTGCCGGCACCTGACATATCGAGCAGACGACGGTCGTCGCGGTAATAGCCATAGATGCCCAGTGCTGCCTGAGCGCCATCGCCCAGCTCAAAACTGCTCTGGGCCGAAATATGAGCCATCAGCTTCGTCACCAGAAAGCCGGCGCAGTAAGCGTCATCCAGCGCAAATTTTTCTTCGCGACCGGCGCAGACCAGCAGGATGTCCATGTTGCTGGTATTGGCAGTCGAATACGCCTTTTTCGTAACCGCCTCGGCATTTAGAAAACAGCCGAGATAGACGTGCGGTGCCATTACCAGATCGGCTACAGCACGGGTGCCATTGCTCGAAGTAAAAATGAGAACGCGGTCGTTGAGATCAGCGTTGAAATACGCTCGCGGACTGTTGCCGAAATCGAATCCTTCGGGAGCCACACCCTTGCGTTCGCCGCACAGAAGCGGGTGCACCGTCTGCTGTGAAGCAAATCTGGTCGCCTTCTGAATGGTTGTGGTGAGAATTACCTTGCGCGGCTTTTTCGACATGATCACGGTCAAACTCGAAGTTGCCCTGACGACATCTATGACAATGCATACCTTGCTGGCAAGAGCCTGCACTTCGGCCGGGGTAAAGGCTACGTCAATATGCATCCGTCAGTTTCTCCTGCTGATCAATTTGCTTTGATTCCGCGCTGAATAACGGTCTGGCACAGCCTGATGGTTTCGCGGGTTTCCTGCCGGCAGCGGGCGATCTGCTCGAGCAGCTCGTGTTTCTGCTCAGAGGGCTGGTTTTTAAGAAGATTCATCAGCAGCGTGTCACGACTGTCGTTGTTTCGGCAGAGAAGGTCAAGCCTCTCTAATACCAGATGCAGCATGGTTTCGAGATGTGAATTGTTGTCAGAGCCGGTTTCTGCAATTATCTGTTCGTCGTTGCGTGCGTTATCAGGTTCTCCCAACAGCTCGCGCGCGCGTTTTATGCTGACTTTTTCATCTTTCAAAAGCCTGATGATCCGGCTGATCGTGTCGAGATGATGTTTGCGATAAATGCGGTGCCCGCCACGCGAGCGTTCAACGCCCAGCAGAACGGGAAACTGCTGCTCGTAATAACGCAGGGTATGAGCCGGCAGTCCGGTAAGTCGGCTTACTTCGGCGATTGAATACTGTTCAGCCATTGTTGATGTTGTGTTGTCTCAGAAAGCTTGCGCATTTTTCCGGCCAGCGTTCGGGGTGAGTGACGAGAGCTACGAATAATAGCAGAACGACGGTCAGTGCCAGAACAAACATGCTTAACCTCCTGGTAGATTTAAAAACTGGCAAAGGTGCTCATAGTATCGGAGCGATGACGAATTTTCTTAACCAAAATTTCACAAATCAGTCGCTGCTGGCGACAACAAAGTTGTCAGGATTAACCACTGCAGCAGCAAATATATCGCCGGTTTCAAGCAGAGAATCCCAGATGTTTCCGCTGGTTGCGGGCTTTTCGGCAATCGGTTTACCGGTTTTTTCAGCCTTGTCTTCCGACGCTGAGAGAACCGCCGGCACCGCATCCTGCTCTGGCGCTGCTTCCTGCGGCACAACAGCAGCGGATTGCCTGTCTGTCGGCAGAGGAGCAATCACTTCGCGATTGAATGCCACTACCGAGGTATCGACCGGCTGCCCTTTCAGATACCCGGCCAGCCAGCCGCAGACATCTATGACCGGCGGGTGTTCCGGACCCATGCTGAGAGGCGTCGGTTGATTGTACACACGTTCAAGCTGGTTGCGCAGACGATATTCGAGCTGATAAAAACGACGTTTCGTCTGATCGTCAGGGGAACTGGCAAGTTCGTCACCTTTAGCTCCCCATCTGAATTCTATCGAATGATAAGGATCGAAAGACATGTCGAACAGCCGGTTACTGACATCGTCAAAACTGAGTAACACCCGGCTGCCGATTGAATTGACATAACTGACCGACAGCTGCTGACTCAACATCTGGTATTGCTGCAGAAATGCGGCGGCCAGTTGTCTGGCGTAAGCCGGGCCGCCGGCAACATGATTCTGCTCAGCTTCGGCAATCATCTGGCGGGTGCGATCGTAAAACTCGCGAAATGCCACTTTCAGACGAGCATCGCGCGACGGCGTCGAGAATTCTTCCCAGATACCATCGGTGCCATAGATATTCCATGGCAGCGCGCCCGGGTGCGATCTTTTGCTGATGCCTTTTTCGATACTGAGATTGACAGCCACCGCGCGATAACTGATGTCTTCGTGCAGATCTTTCATCATAAAAGCAAATTCGCCGACCGGGTCGCTCTTTCTTGCGTCGTCGCAGAGCGAAAGTCTGACATACTCGTGGTAACCAAGACCCTGGCGACCCCTGGCACTGAAAGTGCGCTGGTATTGATCATCGGCAGAATAGTCTGGCAGATTATGATTGCGGGTTCTGATGATCTTGCCTTCTGAAGTATAACGAACCGGACGCCAGCGTTTGAAGCCGCCGCCGTTTTCCCGGCTGCCCCGGGTGAATTTTGCGCCAAACCAGGGTTTTGAAATGCTGCGGTCGGGATGCGCATCAAAAACCCGTATACGGCCGTTTTCTTCGACTTCGTAGACTACCGCAATATGTCCATCGGGGTCGTAATATATGGTTCCGGGTATGATCGACTTTCTGGTAATTTTTACCGGATAAAAGTCTGAATCTTCGATTTCGGCTGTGGTTCTGAAATAACCTGAATTGATGAGCACAACCTGATTGAACACCTGCTGTGGGGACTTGAAATAGTCCTGATCTTTGAAACTGGTGGGCCGGTTGCCCTTGCCGTAACGCTGGTCTCGCCCCCTGCTTGAAATCGATGCCGTGTAGCTGAAAGGTAATCGCAGCTTGTAGGCGACATAGGCTCTGATCAGATAGGGCAGATCAGCGCAATCGGGGTAAAGGTTGAACTTTTTGTCTTCTTCGCCATAAAGCGGATTGGCTTTGGGATCTTTGATAAAACGATTAAGATTCGAGTATTTCGACCGACCAAGCGCGACGACAAAGTTGCTGTAAGCCTTTTCGTCTTCTTCTGACCAGAAATTGCGACTCAGTTTCCAGGCCGCAGCCTCAGCCATCAGGCTGCCCAGCAGCAGAAACAGCATCAGCACCAGTACGACGCGACCGGCTGAGAATCGCTTTCGGCAAATTGGCACAGATATCCGCTTCATATCACCCTGCATCGACAGCTGTCTCAGGTTAATTAATGATGAAAGTTCATTTCTTCTGCCCTGTCGTAATCGTAATCGTTCTCGAATATGGTGAAATTTGTTCAGGCTTCTTCCGATACAGATAGTGATGAAAGACAGCAGACTCGCCACGATTTTTGTGATCGTAATCTTTACCGCAGCATTCATGCTGAGCGGCTTCTCTCAGCCCACGCCCGAGTATTTTCCGGCGCCACTGAGCGAACCGCTGCTGGCTTTTTACTGCAATTTCACGACTTCTGGTATTTATGACGGCGGCGAAGACGCTGTGAATGCAGGTCAGGAAATTGTCGGCCAGATCGAGAGCCTGTGCATTGCGCGAGGTGCCGATAAGACCACCGGCAGTCAGATCAGAAAAGTCGCAGAAAACCTCCTGAATGACCGGATTCTGAACGGCCAGATCAGAGCTTACGAACTGTATTTGTATTTTTCGAACCGCCAGAATTATGCCATTATCGTGCGGGGCGAGTTCGATCGTCAGCAGCTTGCCAGAGCTATCGGCGCCGAAAAAACTCTGGTCGGCGAAAAATTTACAGCAGCCCGCCTGCATGCTCCAGCTCCCGGACTGGCCAGGCTTTATCTGCAGATTTCGACCGATGAGATACTGATCTGCCCCGATGATATCTCCGGTAATGTCGTCGCTCAGCTCGAAGCGCGGCGTAATCTTTTGAACCGTGAATTCGACGCTTTTGCCAAAATGGTCAGAGTGCGTCCAGCCATGGCGGCTGAAGTCAACGTGGCCGCCCTTCGCAATGATTATGCCGACAGTATTCCTGGCTGGCTCGCGCCTCTGCGGCATGCCAGGCTGATCGTCAGTTCGCGCCTTACCAAGCTGCAGCTGTTCGTTCCCGATGCTGATGAACGCGCGCAAATGCTGCAACAGGTCGAGAGTATGGTCGGTGGCCTGCGCGAATTTGCCGGCAATCTCGTCGATTTTGCCGCCACCCCGAGCGGAAACAGCATATTCATCGAAGCCCCGGCTGGTGAGGAACTTGAAAGACTTTTTGGCTGCCGAACTGTATCGTTTTTTTCTCACTTTTTCGTGCGCGCGCAGAAAGAACAGATCGTGATGAGCGCAAAGCAAAACAATGTCGTTACCGAATAAACAACAGACTGCTTATGCCATGCCGACAAAGCCGCTGCGCAACTCGGCCAAGGCCCTCATTCTGAGAGATGGTCAGGTGTTATGCACCAGAAACCACGATCTGCTTGGCGATTTTTATCTGTTGCCGGGCGGCGGTCAGAATCATGGCGAAACTCTCAAAGACGCGGTTATGCGAGAATGCCACGAAGAAGTCGGTGCCCGCATCGAAGTTGGCGACCTCTATTTTGTGCGCGAATACATCTCGGCCAACCATGAACTGGCTGAATATGATGACAGCATTCATCAGATCGAGTTCATGTTCTTATGTCGACTGCTCGAAGAACCCGGCAGCAGCGGAGCGCCCAGTCATGACGCGATGCAGACCGGCATCGAATGGTTGCCAGTCGCCAGACTCGAAAAATACAGATTTTACCCGGCTTCGCTTATTGCACCGCTAAAGGCGTTTCCACCCGCCGACTTCACCACCGTCTACCTCGGCGACACCCTGTAGTTATTCGTATCTGAAGGCTTCGATGGGGTCGAGCTGCGAGGCTTTCCAGGCCGGATAAAGGCCGAAGAAAATGCCAACGGCAGCCGAAAACAGAATCGAAATGACAATCGAAGCATTCGACACCACCGGCGTAAACTCAACGAAATACCCGATGATGGTCGACAGAACGTAACCGCCAAAAATACCGATTACGCCGCCAACACAGCTGAGAACAACGGCTTCGACAAGAAACTGATAGAGAATATCGGTGGTGCGTGCGCCAATAGCCATTCTGATACCGATCTCACGGGTGCGCTCGGTGACCGAAACCAGCATGATATTCATGATGCCTATGCCGCCGACCAGCAAAGAAACCGAAGCTATGCTGCCGAGCAGCAGAGCAATGATCGCCAGGGTCTGGCCCGCCATTTCAGCAATGTCATCCTGCGTATGGATCGAAAAGTCGGCATCTTCTTCGGTTTTTTTGTTATGCCGCCGCATGAGCAACTGATTGATTTCTTCTTTTGCTGATTCGACCGAATCTGCACTTTTGGCAGAGATCTGCAGCATGTTGACGTGAGTGATGCCCAGCAGGCGCCTTTGCACAACGACAAACGGCAGAAGCATCAGGTCATCCTGATCGCCGCCCATTGAGGCTTCGCCGCGTGATTTGAGCACCCCGACTACCGTCAGCGGCAGTTTTTTGAATCTTATCGTCTGCCCGAGCGGATTGAGGTTGCCAAACAGCTTTTCGACAACAGTTTCGCCGATAACGCAGACCTTGTGGCCACCGCGCACTTCGGCAGGCGTTAAAAACCGTCCGCTGCTCACTTCTCGTGACGCAATGTCGAGATAATACTCATTAACTCCCATAACGCTGGTTGACCAGTTCTGATTGCCAAAAACAACCTGCCCGGAATTCCTGGCAATCGGCGTGACTTTGCCGACCGACGGACACATGTGCGCGATCGCTTCACCATCTTCGGGGGTGAGAGTGTTCATGCTGCCGGGAGGCCCGCGAAAACCTCGCTGGTGGCCGCCACCGGGCATGACCATAATCAGATTGGTGCCCATCTTCGAGATGTTTTCCTGAACCGAGAAATAGGCGCCCTGCCCCAGCGCAACCATGCCGACAACTGAAGTGACACCAATAATGATGCCCAGCGCGGTCAGAAATGAACGCATCTTGTTTCTGCCAAGACTGATGAAGGCAAGCTTGATGATACCCAGAAAACTCATGCTTCTTCCTCCCCGTTGTCGCCAGGTTTTTTGTGCTTTTTGAGCTCTTCTTTTGCATCAAGCCTCTCTTTTACCGGTTCATCAGAAAGAATTACGCCATCCGAGAGTCTGACAATACGGGTTGTATAAAGTGCTATATCTGGCTCATGCGTGATGAGTACGATTGAAATACCCTGACGGTTGAGGTTTTGAAAGATTCCCATGATTTCGACGCTCGAATATGAATCGAGATTGCCGGTCGGTTCGTCGGCGAGAATTACCGACGGCCGGTTGACCAGCGCACGGGCGATGGCGACACGCTGCTGCTGACCACCCGAAAGCTGATTGGGATGATGGTGTTCGCGGCCTTTCAGTCCGACTGACTCAAGTGCCTGCATGGCCCGTTCATGTCGCTCGTCGGCCGGGACACCGGCATAGACCATTGGCAGCTCAACGTTTTCGAGAGCGCTGGTGCGTGACAGCAGGTTGAATCCCTGAAACACGAAGCCGATCTTTTTATTTCGCACCAGCGCCAGCTGGTTCTTGCTGAAGCTCGAAACATCTTTGCCTTCGATGTAGTAGTTTCCCGAAGTGGGGCGGTCGAGACAGCCAAGAATGTGCATCAGCGTCGATTTGCCAGAACCGGAAGCGCCCATGATCGAGGTAAATTCACCAAGATAAAAGCTGATATTGACGTGACGCAGGGCTCTGACCGATACTCCATCCATGAAGTAAGTTTTGCAAAGCTCTTTGACTTCAAGTAAAGGCGTTTTCATGTTACAGCCTGATTGATGGTCGGCGACGCGGCTGGTTGCCTGAGCTTTCACCGTTGCTGCTGGCACCCTGAATACCGACTATAGCCTGATCGCCTTCTTTGAGTTCACCACCGAGAATTTCTATGTAATCCTGATTTGAGATGCCGATCTTTGCCGTTTTGTATTGCGGCCTGCCTGATTCATCGAGAATCCAGACCGGTAAGGTGTCGGTCGCCAGCTCTTCACGGCTTTTTCTGCCATTTTTGTCAGGGCGGGCAAAATCTTCTGGCGCCTTGAAATAGAGCGCGCGCGACGGCAGTCGCAAAACGCCTTCACTTTCGCCGGTGATGATTTCGGCGTTTGCGGTCATTCCTGGTTTCAGTGCAAGATCGTCGTTTTCGACCGTCACCATTACTGAATAAGTGACGACATTTGAGGTTTCCTGCGGCGACAACCTGACCTGATCGACAATACCCTTGAACTTGCGATTGCGATAGGCATCGACGGTAAAAGACACTTTCTGGCCATGCTTGACCACACCGATGTCGGCTTCGTCAACCGCGGTATCTATCTGCATTTTTTTGAGATCCTGAGCGATAACGAAAAGTTTGGGAGCCTGCAGGCTGGCAGCAACTGTCTGGCCTTCATCGACGGCGCGCGCGATAACCACGCCATCAATCGGAGAATAAATGCGGGTGCGATCCAGATTGATCTGAGCCACGCTAAGCTGTGCTTCCATCTGACGAACTCTGGCCTTTGCTCCTGATCGGTCAGCTTCGAGCGCCTCGAACTGCGCCATTATCGCCATTTCTCTGGCCTTGGAAGACTCGTGTTGAGCCTTTGCTGCTTCGAGAGAGGCTTTTTGCGATTCAAGAGTTGTGAGAGCTGAATCCTGCTCTGAGGCAGCCACCAGCTTGCGTTCGAAAAGTTCTTTGATGCGGCGGTGGTTGCGCTCAGAATCTTCGACCGCGACTTCAGCCTTGCGGATGTTGGATCGGCTCACCTGAATCTCGGCTCTGGCGGTAAGCAAAGATGCCTGCAGGTTTTTAGCCTGGGCTTCGATACCGAGTTCTGTCGCCCGGGCGTTCTCGAGGTTGGCCTGAGCCTGCAGCAGCTGGGCGCGGTAGGTCGAATCTTCGAGCTGGGCAACGAGCTGCCCGGCTTTTACTTCGTCGTTGAAGTCGGCGTAAAGCTTCTCGATGTTGCCACTGAGCTGTGAACCGACTTCGACAGTGGTTATTGCAGCCAGCGAGCCTGAAGCTGAAATGAAGTTTCTGATGTTGCCGACGGTGATTTTGTCGGTCGAAAAAGTGCGCTTGCCATTGGTTTTGCCGGTCATATACCAGCCAATCAGAGCGGCCGGCACTACGAGCACTACAATTACCAGCATTATTTTGAATTTCATTGTTCAGCACTCCCGTCAGAAGATTCTTGGGCGATTTCAATGTGGCGCAATTCAGCTGGCAGCCGGCCGAGCACCCGGTCAAGTTCGCTCCAGGCAATCAAACCGTCAAAATATGAAACAACCTGACTGCCGCGGGCTCTCGCGTATTCTACGCGGGCATCGGTGATTTCGATCGGCGAACTCAGGCCGGCATAATAACGCGCTTCAGCCAGGTGCAGGCTTTCGCTGGCCTGCTGCACGAGATAGCTGGTGGCCTCATAGCGTTCTACCGCGTCAGTAACGCCGGTTAGCGAGTTTTCGAGCTCGGCGGTAACCGTCAGGCGCAGGTTCTCAAGAGTAGCGGCTGAACTGTCGAGCTGACTCTTTGCCGAATCGATGCGCGCGCGTGTCAGTGAGCCATCGAAGACAGGCCACGACATGCTGACACCCATGCCCCACTGCTGGTCCTGGGGCGAAACATTGCCCGACCAGCGATAGTCGGCTGAGGCCGAAAAACTCGGGCTCAGGCTTTTTTTAGCTTCTCTGACCCCGTAATCGGCAGCTTTGCGCTGAAAATCGGCCGATCTGATTTCGGGGCGCTCCAGGGCTTCCTGCAGCAACTGCTCTTTGCTGGCCAAATCGATGACAGGCAGATCTATATGTTCGAAACCGGCAATACTGATGCTGGTTTCGAGACCTATGGCGCGCGACAGGTTGGCGAGAGCAACTTTAAGCTGACTGCGCGCGCTGATCAAATCGACGCGGGCGTTGGCAACATCGACCTGGGCCCGGGTGATATCGAATGGTGGCTTACTGCCGACTTCAACAAAGCCTTCGACTTTTTCGAGGTGTTGTTCGTAGCCGGCGAGAGTTTCAAGGCGCACCTGCAGCAGTGCCTGTGCCTGCTGTGCTTTGAAAAATGCATTCTTGATGCTGGCGGCGACATCGGTGAGTGTCGATTCATAGCGGGCTTCTGCCGCACCAACTGACTCGCGGGCCGCCTTTTCCGAAAGCTCGCGCTGACCTGAGTCATAAAGAGTTTTTGAAACCGCGAGACTCTCAGAGGTGTTGTCACTCGAAGGCCGCGACGGTAGTTCACTCTTTGACCTCTGCCAGCTGGCGCGCAGCGAAACCTGTGGATCATGGCCCGCCCTGGCCTGCAGCAGGCGGGCTTTGCTCGAAGCAACCGTGCTGGCTGCGATCTTAACCTGCGGGTGCATGGCGACGCCATGTTTGAGGCAGTCTTCCAGTGTCCAGTGTTTTTCGGCGGTTTCGACAGTGCTGCTGGCTGTTTGGGTTTCTGCGCTGAGAGGGTTCAGCAAAGCCAGTGACAGCAGTATTGTCAGTAAAAATTCATTTTTTTTCATCTGTCACCCCTTATCACCCGTCGTCTGCACGGCTTTACTGCTGACCGCGGGTTGTCGCCGTCAATCGATTCGTTCATAGCTCACAGATTAACGCTTTATTACAGTTGAAGCAACCTTGCCAATGCAAAGAAATGTAAATAAAAACCCGGAGCCGTAATCGAGACGGCTCCGGGCTGGTTAAACAGCTATGTCAGCTCAGAATCTTGCGAAAACTCCGAAAGTCGGACCGGTGTATCTGAGATCAGCTTTGTCGCCGTCTTTTTCGATATCGTATTTGACGCCGCGGTAGCCGAGATCGACGAACCATTCGGTGTCTTTGTTCCCGGGGTTGAG
>Ga0116144_10001812_pt1 | contig 24418 bp, 11 predicted proteins | sample AD_UKC035_MetaG_FD_89746 | JGI IMG/M metagenome (GOLD analysis project Ga0116144, IMG submission 89746) | Active sludge microbial communities of municipal wastewater-treating anaerobic digesters from USA - AD_UKC035_MetaG | ecosystem: Engineered > Bioreactor > Anaerobic > Digestate | place: USA...
GAAACCTGAGCCGCTTCGCTGATACATGTGCCATGATTATCGGTAACGTAATAGGTATAATTGCCCACCCCGGTTTCTCCTGTTTCCAGTATATTGCCTGTGTGGATCAGCGTTTGCAATTGGTCATCGGAATACCACTTGGCCGTACCCACTGTGGTTGCCGTGAGCGATGGCACATCCTCGCCAATACATATGGATTCATCGGAAACCTCGGGTGATGCCAAGTCCGAAACGAATTCCACTGCACCCATATCCGGATTGACAGCATCACGCTGCTCCCCGAAAGCATCATCAGAGATACCGGCTATTGGTACTCCCGCCCCATCCAATGCGCAATTCATATTTGAAATTGGGGTTAGATCGGTTGCCGAAGTGAAATAAACAGGCACATTCAAACTGTGAGAATCTTTACCTGTTGCTGATTTCCATTCGGTTAAGGTTGAACGTACGTCACCATCGAAATATCCTACTCCCGAGGGAGCATGGTAATTGTTGTAATCAATGGCAGCAAAAGCAGTCTTCGGTGCTTCGCTGTAAACAGCATAGCGAGTGCCTTTGGTTTGTGTACTAACAATGATATTGTTCCTGATATCAAGGGAAGCGGCCGGCGAAATGGTGGATAAGATGTTTATCCCAGCCGTATTGCCTTTTGTTTCCTTGGTTTGGTCTGTATTAAGATAAATGGTATTGTAGTATATATGGTACCCTCCTCCATTGTCAATAACGATTCCATATCCATTCCTTTTAACTGACCAAGTGGTATTTCCAACAGAAGCAATGTCGGATACAAAATTGTTGAACACAGAGATTTGGGCAGATATTTCCGTTGAGCTAAGCCACAATGCATTTGACCCATAGCCAAATGTAGCCACATTTTTTATGTCTTTGATGGTATTGCTATAAATAAGGCCTTCTGTGGATATATCGGAAATCACTATACCCGAAGCAGTTTCGTAATTGCTCGATGCTATTCCGGAAATGGTATTATTACAAATGGTAAAATCGGTGGTATTACTAATATCAATGCCTATGGTATGTATTTTATTTCCCAGTATGCTTGACCCCAGATCATTCCCTTCAATGATAATCCCACTTGATCCACCGGATAATTGGATGCCAACATTGGCCCTTTCAATTTTACAATTATTGATAACCGCATTGCTCACTCCATCCATTGAAATCCCGTATCCTGCTGTGGTTACCCCGCTTCTTGCTATTATGTTCCTTATAAAGATATTGTCAGCGTCTTCATTTACCCGAATAACTCCGCTGGCAGTATCCGTGCCTTCATTGACAATAGATAAATCCCTTGTTGTACCATTCGGCAAGTTGGAACCGTCGATTATAATATTGCTTGCATTAATAACAATCAAAGAATCAGAACTATTACCAACGATTTCGGTGGTTACGTCGGCAGCGGGTTTTATGGTAACAGTATTGTCAGCACTGGAATTTTTAATGCTATTCACAGTAACGGGAAACACCTCATCGTTGGAATAATTGTCATCGGTAAGCAAAAGGGTAACCGATGAGTTAACCCCCACAAGCATGAGATCTGCAATAGCATCGGTTATGGTTCTATAATCACCTCCCACACCAATCAGGTAATTGCCTGACATATAGATTCTTATCAACCTATTGCCGGCAGGATTGGTTATCGAGGGAGTTCTTTCAATGCCTCCAATGGTAATTCCGGCACATCCTGCATCCACAACATTTCTTTCCGTTGCATCATCCGCTATATCATAGGTTAACCAGAAGTAGTTGGTGCCTTCTTGCAACTCCTCCGACAGGGTGATGCTAAATGTTGAGCCCGGGTTTACAATAGTTTGACCCACCTGATGAGCTGTTGAAAAGACAGAAGAGGTTCCCGTGAAAAAAAGACGAGCTTTTGCTATATCGGCCAAATCGGTTGTTCCGCTTGTGGTAAAATCAAAATTTGATACCTCTAAGGCCGGGAGATTACCCACAGCAACAACCTCAATCCCCAGAATTAGCTCATGGGCATCACCCCTCATGGCAATTTCAAGATTGGGATGGGTTGTGGTTGATGATTGGTAAACCTGCGATATCTCCTTTTTTGCAATGGTAAAATAACCCAATTCGCTCAAAGGATCGGATGTAATGGTATTATCAACGGGCTGATCAATGCTCACCAAATCGTACTCTCCGGTCAGGGTAGCCGATCTTGCAATCCCGTCATCGAGTGCAAGGGTTGGATTTGCCTGTGAAACCCTAACTTTTGTTTCAACGAAGTTGTCTTCTCCCGATATAATCTCCGCATTCCAATAGCGATTGCCCAAACTTCCATCTTTAATGTTATTTCCGGCACTGCCACCCGTAGCCACATCGAATACCTCAACGCCAATAACCGTTTTACCCAAGGCGTTGGTTATGGGGTCTATCAATTCGAAATGGTTATCGCTTCCCTTCCCTATGGGGAAAGTGTAAATGGCCTCCGATTCGAGAGATGCGGGGAGGGTCAGAGCAATAGGGCCGTGAACATAACCCGTATTGCCGGTAACAATTGACACATCTTCAGTGTCTGTACCGCTTATTGTAAGGAGTTTGGATTTTGAGGAAATCAAGTTCCCTGCATTTGAAGCCGACAAGAGAATGCGTTTTGCCGAAGTTGCCCTGTTCAGGGTAATATTCACATTAGAAGCCATTTCCAAAGTACCCTGAAAATCTTCAGGCAATTCAAATCCGGTGGAATATGGCTCAAGCCCAAGAGAATAGATTACACTGCAAGTTGTTCCGGGATTAAAAACGGGTGCTTGATCAACAGAACCAACTACTTTCGAAGATGATCCTCCCCTTTGCAACACAGGGGTTGAAACCCCGCCATTACCCAGGGTAATATTACCTGCTCCGGTTACCATCCCCGTTAAAAGGTCAACCCTGTTGGCAACCACCGATGAGCTAATTGCAACCCCTGCGGGGTTGGAAAAACTGATTGCCGCGAAAGGAGTGGTTACATCTCCAAATGTACCTGTTCCCGAAAGGGTTTGCCCGCCATGCAAGCAGGCAAAAGTAAAGTGGTTGCTACCGCTTCCCGATGTATTGGTAATTAGGCCATCGTTGACAATATCACCCGCCTGATTTGGGTTGCCAATGATTTGAATGGAGTGGTTCCTTGTATTGAGAACAGCTCCGCTCTCCACTGTAATATCGCCATAAATTTTGGTGGTACCGCTCAATAGAACAGTCTTGGGGTTGACCGAATTATCAATTTCCAAATTGGGAACGTTGCCCTGAATCCTAAATGTATAGGGGGATGAAGTTCCGGCATTTCCCAGCCTTAACGTACCACCCGTGATATTGAGATTCGTACTCTGTACGTTGTAATCCTCCTGAGTATCGGCTGTGCTTGCACTTTTTATGTTTATCACACCCCCGGTTATTGTAACGTTACTCGATGGCGATGTTATGCCAAACGATGCCTTGGTGGTGCCGTTATAAAACAACCCGGTATTTATGGTTCCTCCTGAGAGCGTAAAATTGAATTCTTCATCGGAATAAAAACGTCCAGCAAGGTTAAGCGTTCCACCCTCAATTATCATGGTTGCACCTTTCCGTGCGGTCATTGCAAAAATGGAGGAACTGCCTACGGTAAACGTTCCGGATGTAAGCTTAAAAAGCCCCTCGATAGCGGTACCGGAGGTGTGTCCAAGTACCGTAAAATTGGGGTTATTTAGCCAAATACCTGAAGAAGGTGAAACAACGTATCCACCGGAAGGAAACATAACCGTCTGAACGGAAGCACTCCCCGATATTTTAATGGTTCCATTGGATAAAGTGAGGAAACTATCGGTACTGCCACCTTTTATGGTAAATGCTCCATTGGCAATAATTTCGACCATATGGTTATAGCTGGCTCCCTTGTTTACCGTCATGTCGCCAATATTGGTAGTGCCAACTGCATCCAGTGTTTGTGAATTTGTTCCGGTGAAAGTAATCCTCCCGTAAATGGAAGACGAGGCATAAAAATCCAAATTACCAAGATTATTAAGATCTCCGGTAATGATAAGGTTGACCGTTGTTCCTTCAATAACGTAAAGGGCCCCCGTTTCGCCAATGGTAACTTCAATACCACTCAATTCATATCCTCGCAATGCGAGATTGCCATTCACTGTTAGCTGGTTAAAAACCCCATTGATATCCAGTGTAACCGTATGGCCCTCTAAAACGACCACATTGTCAGTTGCTGCCGGAACACTCCCCGAGCTCCATGTGTCGGGATCGCTCCAATTGCCACTGCCTTCCGATGCCACGGTTCCGGCCGGAAGTGTTGCCTGATCCCCCTCAAGATATTCAGAATCAATATCAACAAATGCTGCAATCCTAAAATAGTAGGTTGTGCCCGGCAATAAATCGGATATGCTTTTTGAATAGACTTCGCCCGTTCTCTCTCTGGTAGTACTGGGAATATCATCATCATACCGGGTGTAACTAATTCCATCTGTGGAAATATAAACCCTAAACCCATCCTCGTTGGTTGAGTTATCCTCCCATTGAATGGTCATCTCCGAACGGGAGACATTGGAAGCAGCAAAATTTGTGGGAGCACCGTTTCCCGGAACAGGTTTATACAGCCGAACATCGTCAATAAATAACCTCCTCCCTTTCTGGCTTGTACCCTTAATCAGGATGTGGTTGGTATCCCCGTTGTAATCGTCGGGAACATCAAAATCGTAGCAGTACCAGCCCGGCGAACTCACTTCAGGATTGGCAGTAATGGGACGATAGAGCGTGCCAAGCATTTGGGCTCCCGTAAGGCTATTGGTAGTATTAATATATAAGTCAAGTGCATCATTTTTAGTGAGGGAAGCGTTGTCCCTATAGAGCCAAATCTGAAGTTTTAAACCCGACAATCCCGATAAATCAACAACAGGTGATATTAGCACTGCACTTGTTCCCGCCTCATATTTATAACTGTCAAACCTAGCCATTCCCGTTCCCGATTGAGGAGTGCATGCTGGGTTGTAGCCTTGGGTTGACCAGTCCCATAGGCCAGTTCCAAACACCTGAGCTTGTGTCCATCCCGTTGGAGGAAAGGTTTCGTCATCAAATGATTCGAGGGTAATATTTTGACCTTTAATTGTTCCTGTTAGTATAAAGAACACCAACAGAAACAACAGTCTCAAGTTTGGGCTCTTTCTATCCATGGCTAATGTTTTATAAATCTACATAAACTCTGCAAGTTATGAAATTTGCAGTATTAAACATATATAATACGTTTATATTCCACCTTTTGTTCTGCATCAAATTGTTTACTAATCAATTATAATCCTCCATTGGTCAAAAAAATGTATTTGATTCCTTTTATTTAATATAACTTTGTCTGTTGTTAAGCAATAGGTTACATAAAATGTATTTGTTTTACAATATACATTAGTCACGCTTGCTTACATATCGGATTAATTTGCATCGGCGGCTCTTTTTTTTAAAAAAAGTGAAATAATGGACTCTCTTTTGCGAACAATCGCAATAGTATTTTTGTAACTTAGTAGAATTACTTTTAAGTATTAGCAATAGCGTACTACTATTTTCGGTTCGAATTGGTATGTAGTTTGATTTGTTTTTTGACACAACGGACATATGCGTAACATAATCAACAATATGTCTGTTTGTTGGTTTTAAAAATGAAATACTTTTTTTAATTAACTTTGTATTTTTCCGTACGTACATAAACATTCTGTTTTATCATATTTGTTTTTTTTTGATTGATATTATTTGTACAAAAGGCAAACTAACATATAAAGCTATGAGAAAATATTTCTTAACCCTATTGACCGTGCTGTTTGCCACAGCATACTCTTCCGCCCAATTCGGTGGTGGAAGTGGTACACCTGCAAACCCGTATATTATTTCCACTGCAGCCCATCTTGCCGGGATTACCGGCTCATACGTTACGGGGGGCTACCATTTTAAACAAACTGCCGACATCGACTTGACGAGTTACTCTAACTGGACGCCCATTGGTACAACAAATAGCCCTTTCAATGGGGTATATGATGGAAACAATAAAGAGATAAGCAATTTAACAATTACTGGTACAGCCACTTACCGGGGTCTTTTCGCTGCAACATCCTCAACAGCTGTTATTAAAAATGTAGTATTAACAGACGTTAGCATAACAGGGCGAAATTACACGGGCAGTCTGGTTGCATACAACAAGGGAGTTGTAGAAAACTGCTCAGCAACGGGAAGCGTTACGGGGAGAGCCCCTACCGGAGGTTTGATAAGCAAAAATCTTAATACCGGTGTGGTAAGCAATAGTTTTGCCAATTGTACTATAGAAGGGAGAACCAATAGTGGGGGTTTAGTGGGCGAGAATGAGGGTACCATTAGCACAAGTTACGCAAAAGGTTCTTTAACACCTTCTTTGGAAAGTTCTGTTTTCGGAGGATTGGTTGGAAGAAACACATCTTATATCGATCAATGTTATTCTAACGTTCACATTGATTCTGACATATCCGAAATTACGGGGGGTGGTTTTGTAGGGTCAAATACCTCCACTGGGAATATAACCAACTCATATTTTAGAGGAACCATTGAGACTTCTGATGACCCAGGTGATGAGACTATTGCAAGTGGATTTGTTTGGGAAAATGAAGGGACTATTACTAATTGCTATGCACAGGGTACTATTTCAGGAGGTAGCATAGCCGGATTCTGTATTAGCAATACTGGTACTATTACCAACAGTTTTTGGGATGAAACTTCTTTCGGTAGTATTGGCTCTCAAGGGGGCACTGCCCGTACAACAGCACAGATGCAAACAATTACTACTTTTACCAGTGCGGGTTGGTGTTTCACCTGTCAGATTTGGGGCATTAACACTCAAGATAATAGTAAATACCCATTCTTGCTCTGGCAGGAAGACTATGAATTTCCAGCAAGCGACTGTAACTACTGGACAGGGGACTCCGGAACAGACTGGGGAACAAGCGGGAATTGGTCAAGCGGGGTACCATCCACGGGAAGTAATGTGCTTATCAGAAAAAACGAGGACTCCGTTTTTCCTGTTTTATCCGGACAGGTATCGCTAAACATCACCAATGTTGGGAGAGGGTCAACCCTTACCATTTCGTCAACAGGATATTTGACCTCCACCGATCAACTTTGCATTAGAGGCCGGGTTATTGTTCAGCCGCAAGGCAAAATAACCAGCACAGGCTCACTTAACAACAACAATAGTTACGAGGGGCTTGTTCTAGAATCAGATGAAGATGGTTCGGCAACTATAATACACAATACCGAAAATGTACCGGCTATAGTTAAGCGTTACGTTCCCGGCTCTCAGCAATTCCACCTAATCTCCACGCCCGTGGAGGGCCAAACCATTGCAAATTTTATTGCCGAAAACTCCGGAGTGCTTGCATACAATTCGACCATTGAAAAATATGCCATGAGGCACTACCTTGAAACCAGCGGATCATGGTCAGACTTTTACCCTGCAAATCAGCCGGGCAATCTTGTGCCCGGAACCACCTATGCCATTGGGCTTGCTTCTCCGGGAACAATAATTTGCAAAGGGCTCTTAACCAGCACAAGCAAAACCATTGAGTTGGTACGTGACGAAACCAGCAGTGGGTGGAATGCCATTGGTAACCCATTTGCCTCCGGCTTAAATGCCAACGATGGAACAGGGGGCTTCTACCGAAAATATAATGGCCAATTTGATACTCAATATTCAGGTTTGTACATTTGGGTACCAACGGCGGGCAACTCTGGTCAGTATCAGGTGATTAACAGCGTACCCGGCTTATCCCAAAAATATTTGGCATCTGCCCAAGGATTCTTGGTAAAGGCTAAAATCGATCCCGGATTTGTTGCAATTGAATCCGGTATGAGGGCACACGAAAACCCAACGTTTTATAAATCCGATAAAGTTGAGGATTGGTATATAGTTGATTTAATGGCACAAAACTCCTCTGGAAAGGTTTTAAATACGGCTATTGCCTTTAATAGCGAAATGACTTACGGCATTGATAAGGGTTTTGACGCAGGGCTTTACACGGACAATGTTAACTTTAGGCTGTTCAGTGCGTCACAGGAAGAGGATAATGATATGGAATTTGCCATTCAGGCTTTGCCCGATAATTTTGAAAATGTTTTAATTATTCCTCTTGGATTTACTAATAATGCAAGCGGAGTAATTGTCTTTTCGGCTGTATCAAACTCCTTACCGCAGGATATCACCGCATGGCTGGAAGACAGGGAAACGGGTATTTTCACCACCATTAGCAGTGAAAGTTACTCCGCAACCATTGCTGCCAATGCCGAGGCGCTAGGGAGGTTCTTCCTGCATATTGGCAGGGGCGTTAGCGAGGTGGCAATCAGTACAACAGATAATCTGAACTACTGCCAAGGCGATGCCGTCGATGTGACATTCACAGCCGATGCTGATGGGGTTAACTACCAGTGGTATGGAAACGAGGAGCCAATTGCGGGTGCAACCCTTAAAACATACCATGCCACCGAGGAGGGCAGCTATAGTGTAATGGTTTCAGTTGGCGGATCCCATGCGGAATCGAATCCACAGGTAATTGTGGTAAACGCATTGCCCGCCATTTCCATCCCCGAAGATTTCGCCGTTTGCCACGGTGAGCCCGTTACGCTAACCGCCACAGGCGATGCCGATGTATTTGAGTGGAACAATGGTGTGATTAACGGGGAGGAGTTCATCCCCGAACAAACTGCCACCTATATTGCTACGGCTACATACACAGCCACCGGTTGTGAGGCAACCGCCGAGGTTACCGTTACGGTAAATCCGCTACCCACCATCGAAGTACCGGACAACTTTGCCGTATGCCACGGCCAATCCGTTACGCTAACCGCCACAGGCAATGCCGATGTATTTGAGTGGAACAATGGTGTGGTTAACGGAGAGGAGTTCATCCCCGAACAAACTGCCACCTATATTGCTACGGCCACATACACAGCCACCGGTTGCGAGGTAACCGCCGGGGTTACCGTTACAGTAAATCCACTCCCTGAGTTTATTCTTGCCAATGATGATATAAACATCACTGTTGCTGAAGAGTACCTGTTCGATGCGGGTGAAGGATTCGCCGATTATCTCTGGTTCGATGGTTCAACAAATCAAACATATCTCTTTGTGGGATCGGAATGGGGCTTGGGTACATTTGATGTCTGGGCAGAGGTAACCAACGAGTTTGGCTGTTCCACTCGTGATAGCACTGTGGTTAACGTAGGACCTACGGGCATTGATACGCACACTTCGTGGATTTTGAATCTTTATCCCAATCCAACAAATGGAGACATAAACATTAGCATTAGCGGTTTATCGTCACAAAGGGTAAGTGTTACGATACATAATGCCGTTGGGCAAACTATTTTCCACAACTATTTCAATACCTCCGACGGCAACATTCAGGAGACCATTAGACTAAAGGATAGATCTAAGGGAGTTTACCTGATTACTATCGGCGATGGTAAAAACAAAGTCACAAGACGAATCGTTATAAATTAAGAAAGTGTATTTTTACGTTAATAAATGGTGAATAATGGTTGGTTAATGTTAATTAGCGAGTAATTAGTAAAAAATACTGTTAATTGTACATTATATTTGTATAAATTTGCATCATGAAGAAAGACAAAGAAATAGAACTAGGCAAGGATCGCGAAGAAAAGGAGGGGATTACGCGAAGGGAAGCCATTCGTAAGATGGGGTATGCTGCCTTTGCGGCTTCCACCATGTTTCTATTGCTGAACAACCCAACCAAGGTTTACGCCCAGAGTCCCGGCGATCCCGGTGATCCCGGTGGAGGTTGGGAATGGGATTAGCTTTCGACTTTATCATGTATTAACCACTTACAAGTGGCATATATAGTTAAGAGAATAGGGCAAGCCTATATTATGTGGTTTGAGGCTAGCAATCAGTGGGTACAATTTGATGAGCTGCAATGGCTCATCTTTTGTTTTTATGAGAAAGGGATTGCACAAGGTACCGCCGTCGCTCAAGTTGCCTCTCGCTTTTCAATGGCAGAAGAAAAGGCTAAATCCATGGTCGAAAGTATTTACCAATCATTGGATACCCTTTTCAATCCAACTTTTTATTTACCCAACTTTTCGCTAAATGCCGAGAAAGCCTCGGGTTATGTGCTAAAAGATAAGAAAACAGGATTTTACCGCCACCTGGGAAAATCGTTCTCTATCACCTACGGCTCACCACAACTCCAACGATATATCCATTGGCCATTGGCCCACCTTGAGACTGATACTCATGACAGGTGTGATTTAAACCTTGAAGTATTCCCCTTTGAAAAGCGCTATGCACTTAGGGTCAATGGCCCTAGCGGGGAATGCAGGTTGGCCGACGAATCAGGGCAAATAAAACGTATACTCTACCTAGAACTCACCAATTATCTCTACGAAAAGAATGAAGACGGCTGGCTTTCATTTGTTCACGGATCGGCATTGGCCAAAAATGACAATGTGCTAATCCTCACTTCGTCTGAAGGTTCGGGGAAAAGCACCATGGCAGCACTTCTAATGCTAAGGGGGCTCACATTCCTTTCCGATGATTACGTACCCATTGAGTCAGACAGCCAAAGGGTTTATGCATTCCCTGCTGCACTGTCCCTTAAGAACGATGCCATTGAGCTGATGAAGAGTAAAGGTATGGCAATCAAAACCTTTTCACAGGGCAAAATTGGCTTTGCCAAACATAACCCTGAAAGCCAAAAAGTCACTCACGGGAAGGTTAAGAATATTGTGTTCATCAAGTATTGCAAGGAGAAGGAATTGCTTTTTGAAAAAGTATCAACGCTTGATGCGCTTGCCCTTTTCCTTAACGAATCGTGGGTGGGCAATGATATAAAACGGGCGCAGCAATTCATTGATTGGTTTTCCACGCTGAATTTCCATAGATTGGAGTATGGTAATAACGATAAGGCCATTGAGGCATTATACTCGTTAGTAGAGCAGCCATGAACAAGAAACAAATTTACCACCTTCTTTCGCTCATCCTGTCACTCAATGTCAAGGCCGATAGGATTGCAACCGTCATTACGAACCTGCCCAAGGAGAAAAGCGATTGGGAAAAATGGGTACGGATCGGTAGCGACAACCTTATACTCCAATCCCTTTATGTTACCCTCAAGGATAACCAGCTGTTGTCATATCTACCCATAGACCTCTCGCAATACCTTAGTCAAATACACGGGATGAACGTGGAGCGCAATACCAGTATTATTAATCAGGCAAAATATGTACAAGCACTGCTCGACGGCAGTGGAATTCGGTGTGTTTTTATGAAAGGCGTCGGTAACATTTTGGATGGGCTATACCACGACATGGGCGAGAGAATGCTTTATGACATGGATATTCTCATTGATGGTGAGAGAATGTTAGAAGCCGCTCAGGTTCTTATGGATAGTGGTTTTAAAACGCACAAGGTTTTTAATCCGTTGGCCTACCCGTCAACCATGCACTTCCCTGTGCTGATCCGCGAAGATTTTATGGCAGGGGTGGAACTGCATAGGCTGCCCGTACAATACCATTACATTAAATCGTTCTCCAGAGAAAGGGTTTTTGAAACCCAAAAAGAGTCTTCAGCCCAATTAGGTCTTTGGGTAATGAGCGACACAAACAAAATCATTCACAATTTCATACACTCACAGCTGATGCACAACGCCCATTACCATGCCGATGTCTCGCTGCGAAATCTTTACGATATGCTGCTTTTGAGTCAAAGGGAGGATGCCATTAAAGCATTAGGCCATTTTAAGCACTTCGAGCGTAAAAGCATGGCATACCTCAAATTGATGTATAGGGTATTTGACCTTCCCCTTCCAGAGAAACTTATCCAGAGCCGTTCGCTGCTCATAAAAAGACACGACAGGATACTATCCATGAGCCATCGGCAACTTGTGTTTCACCACTTTATAATAAACTCACTGATAAAGTACATTGTCCTCCCATTCAGGACACTATTTGATAAAAACGCAAGGAATTACGTTTTTTCCCGCCTGGGAAACAGGCATTGGTACAGTGAACATTTCAATGCTTACAAAAGAAAGTTTGGTAAACGCAGGGAGGGGCGAAAACTATAAAAACGACTCCTCGGTGATCAAGCCATAATTAAAGTTCCTTTTCCTTATTTCCTCAAGGGTTTTCTCAAGGCCATACTTCATATTCTTTTCTGCCTTTTTCGAATCGTGGAATACCACTATAGCTCCGGGATGAATATTGTTGAGCACAATATTGGCACACCGCTTTGGTGTCACCCAACGGCTATAGTCCATACTCAGCACATTCCACAGTATTATCTTGTAGCGCTCGTTCAGTATGCGGAACTGCGATCTTTTTATCCTCCCATAGGGAGGACGATATAGTTTGCTGTTAATCAAATCGGCAGCCAAATCAACATCCTGAACATATTGACCTGTGCGGGTTTCCCACCCCTTAAGATGACTATAGCTGTGATTACCCACAGCATGGCCCTCATCAAGGATCCGTTGATAGATGTCGGGGTGCATTTCCACCTTTTTGCCCAAGCAGAAAAATGTTGCCCGGGCATTGTGCTCTTTAAGTTTATCCAGTACCCAGGGAGTTACCCCTTCCGTAGGGCCATCGTCAAATGTAAGGTATACGGCACTGTTGTTGCCGGGCATTCTCCAAATGGGGTTTGGAAAAAGATCGGTGAAAAACTTCGGAGGGGTAAGGTTAATCATAAAAAACTATTCAAAAGAATATTTTTGGGCAACCAATCCATAGACATTTTCAATCTCCTCCTTGTGCTCATTCTGCCCATATGACGAGGCCATTTTATGCAATTCCTGAAGAATGTAAAGGTTCAATTCGGTTTCGTTCTGCACCTTTCTAAACAGCTTATCAGGCAGAGAAAGGAAATAGTTTAACTCTTCGGCACATTGATCAACGTAGATTTTCGAAACCTCCACAGCTTTCTCATAGGCTCCTACCCTGTAGTAACCATCAATCATAGACAAAGCAAAAAAGTTGAAAGGTACCAGTTTTGGAGGAATTACCGTCATGCAACGATCGAGGGCAAGAATGGCCGAATCCTTTTTGTTCTCATCAGCCAACGCTTGTGCAAGCCGCCCAAACAAATTGCGATAGTTTGAAATAATCCTCCCACTATTCTCATTGATATACACCTTGGGATCATCAATACCCCTGTAAAGATATTGGTTCATCAACATTTCATACAACTTTTCGCTATCCACGGTGCCATACCTACCCCCTGCCCTTTTGGCCTCAATGGGAACAATCCTGTAGGCCAAGCCCTCCATCTGAAAGTATTTATCTAAATTTTGGTAAGTTTCCGAACTAACCGTAATGGCAAAGCATACGGGACGCTCCCAGTTGTTGTGGGCCATAAGATCCATAAGGAAAAGCCCATCTTTTAAAACATAATTGGTAGGGAGTCGCCATTTCATTGTATCAACCACTATTCCCATTTTACTTTTGGACACAACGCCTTTCTCCTCTACTATGCGCTTATCTACGGGTAAGTATAAACTTCTGGAAGGGAAAAAATCAACCTTCTGGTTCCTCTCAAAGGGTGAATTGAGTTTGGTATTTGGGTCTTCGCTCAGGACAAAATCTACCGCCTGCTTAACATTAATTTGCTGGGGAATACGGTCGAGCGCCAATACCACCTCACGTGTCCCGGCAACATATTTGTCCGAAGTCATGCTTACGGGCAAGGGATTGGAATCGTATGCCTTACGCAGCATTTGATCGATGTACCAATCGGCACGCAGATAGCTTAAATTGCACACCCTCACATCGTTTCTCACCCCCTCAACCTCCTGAGCATACCAAAGGGGAAAAGTGTCGTTGTCGCCATAGGTAAAGATGACTGCATTGGGTTCGCAGGTGTTAAGGGCATTGTTGGCAAAATCTACCGCAAGGTAACCTCCCGACCGATCGTGGTCGTCCCAATTTTCGTATGCCATGATGCCGGGGACAAAGACAAGGCTAAGCAAAACCGTCAACACTGCTCCGGGGGTTTTATCAATGGCTTTCTTTATAAGCTGGAACAATGCTATTGCTCCAAGTCCAACCCAAATACTGAAAGCGTAAAAACTACCTGCATAGGCATAATCACGCTCGCGGGGTTGATAGGGTGTTTGGTTAAGGTAAACCACAATGGCAATACCCGTTAGGACAAACAGCAGCGATACCACCCAAAAGTCTTGCTGATTGCGGGAGTAGTGCCAAATAAGCCCGGCTATACCCAAAAGCAGTGGCAGCAGATAATACCTGTTGTGCCCCTTGTTGCGAAAAGTTAAAGGGAGATCCTGCTGTGGTCCCAGCCGTGGAGTATCGATAAAAGGTATTCCGCTGATCCAATTCCCTTTAACAATTTCGCCATTACCCTGAATATCATTTTGTCTTCCGGCGAAATTCCACATGAAATAGCGCCAATACATATGACCCAGCTGATAGGAAAAGAAAAACCTTAAATTTTCTCCAAAGGTCGGCACATACTTAATCTCCGGCTCTCCATCACGCCCAACAACCCGAACAGCATGACCCTTAAAATTTGTCCACTGCTTATACGCCTCAATATGGCGTGCTTCGGAGCTATACATTCTGGGGAAAAAAGTAACAAAACGATCATCGAAAACCAATTTTGACTTCCGCGATGCCACAACGTATTTCCCATCTTTCTGTATATACTGAGGGCTCCCCTCCTGCCTGTCAACCAAAGGGGCGTCGAAAGATTGCCCCTTAAACAATGGGCGATCGCCATACTGCTCGCGATTCAGGTAGTACAGCAACGAGAACATATTGTTGGGGCTATTCTGATCCATGGGCGGCTTTGCAGAGGATCGGATAACAATAACTGCGAATGAAATATAGCCAATGATAATGACCGCAAAGCTCAACAGGACGGTATTCAGTATGGGGTTAACCTTAATATGCGAATAGCGAATTCCCCAAACTAACAGGACGGCAATGGCAGCAAAATAGAAGAAAACACCTGATGAATAGGGCAACCCAAATCCATTGACGAATAGCAGTTCAAACTTGGAGGCCAGAACAACAAAACCTTGAATTATCCCATACATCATCACGGCCAAAAGGAGAACTCCCAATGCCAAAGCCTTGACAACGCCCCTTGTAGTAACCTGATATTTACGGAAGTAGTAAACCATAACGATGGCCGGAATGGCCAATAAGTTCAGGAGGTGAACACCAATTGACAAACCCATGAGGTATGCTATCAGGATAATCCACCTATTGGCATGGGGTTCGTCGGCCACATCTTCCCACTTTAAAATTGCCCAGAAAACCAATGCGGTGAAAAGTGAAGAGGTGGCATAAACCTCGGCTTCAACGGCCGAAAACCAAAAGGTATCGGAAAAAGTATAAGTTAACGCCCCAACTAAACCTGAGCCTATAATCAATACCATTTGGGACAGGGAATAATTACCGTCATCGGTTTTCACCATTTTCCGAGCCAGATGAGTAATAGACCAGAACAGGAAAAGGATGGTGAAAGCGCTGGCAAGGGCCGAAAGAGAATTAGCCAAAACAGGGATTAACTCCTTGCTAGGTGACAACATGGTAAAAACCCTCACCATTAACATAAAGAAGGGGGCTCCGGGAGGGTGTCCAACCAATAGTTTATTGCCACTTGCAATGAATTCGCCGCAGTCCCAAAAGCTGGCCGAGGACTCTATGGTGAGAAGATATACGATGGCTGCTATAGCAAAAGCAAACCAGCCGCTAATACAATTTATTTGCCTAAATCTGATTTGACTGAATGGCTGCATTGAGTTGGGTTTGAAATTAAGAGGGCAAAAATACTATTTTTTAAAAGGAATTCAATAAATCAAGATGTTAAGCAAACGAAAAATAAGTAAAGTATATTATAACACAGATATAATTTGGCGGTAAAAGGTTGCTTTAGCATAGGGGATTACGTTTGGAAAAGGTAGCTGAAATCAGGTTCCACACCTATAACAATGCGCCTAAAAATGAACTATTCACACCACAATCATTGGTTTTTTCTCACTTTGTTTTTATTATTTCAGATCACATTTAACGCGTATGCAGAACGGCAATTCACCCAACGTTGAAATCTATTTTAACCCGACCCTGAGGACAGGTTGAACAAACCGGCATAAGCCGCCGATGCCTGATTAACCTTTTTCTAAAATTATTGTAATGTTTTGAATACCACACCTCGCTCAACGAGTGTGTGCTAATTGAACCCAAAAGATAGGTTGCGCTTTTATCGAAACAGCACGGCACAATCCATCCATCGTGAGTTAGCGAGCATTTATACCAAGGGACAGAGCAAGGTGAGTTGGCTTTCCCCTTTAAAGCGATACTTCCATCAACCCGTTTTTCGTAACGGCCATACTTGGTACCAATGGGAATTTTGTCAGCGGCTGACTCAAGATTTAACAGTTGAACAGTTTTTACTCTTATCACATCGGCTCGCAATGATTTGCCAAGCGTGACGAAATTATCAATCTGGGGCACATTATTATTAAATGCAAGCAACTCTAAATAGAGCAAGGGATACCCCGTTTTATATTTCAGTTTAGCCCGTTGAATATTCTCAATCCCCAAGAGCACCTCGGTCAGTTTCCCCCCTTTGCGGTACATTCCAAACTCTCTTTCCGATGGCGAATCAATGGATATAACAATTTTTTTCAGGCCGCTTTTCACTAATTTTTCCGATGCCTCTTTATCGAGCAGCGTAGCGTTAGTAGCCATTTCAGTGATAATGCGTTTTGAGGAAGCATATTCAACCATTTTGTAAATATCCGGATTCATCAATGGTTCGCCTTGAAAATGCAACAGAACGGTTAAAGTAGTATGCTCAATTTCATTAATGATGCCAATAAAACGATCCAAAGCCATATCGCCCGCCCTCCTGCCGAGTTCGCCTATTCCCGTTGGACATTCGGGGCACTGAAAATTACAGCGGGTTGTGGGTTCAATGGAAATACTCCAGGGTTTGCCAAAAACAATGGGGTAGCGCAGGATTTGCGAAAACAGGTAGCCAACTCCACACAGGAGCAGATTTAATGCCCTGCTGAAAGTAAGGTGCGACAGGTAAAGACAAAATTCTTTCACCCCCAAATCAGGTTGATTATCCTATAAAACTGCTCTTAGTTAGACTCTAAAATTTCAAACAGCTCATCCAATTTGGGTGTGAGTATTATTTCAGTGCGTCTGTTCTTCTGACGGGCTTCAGGCGTTTTTGCAGGGTCAACCGGGAGGAATTGGCTACGGCCTGCCGCCGTAATCCGAACGGGCGATATTTTTGTGCCATCCAACAGTATTCGCACGATAGAAGTTGCCCTTTTAACGCTTAAATCCCAGTTATCAAGCAGCTCTACGCGCTCAGGGAAACGCACATCATCGGTATGCCCTTCCACCATAATATTGATATCGGGGTTTTGCTCCAGCACGGGGATAAGCTGCTTCATGGCTGCCACACCGTTGGCATCCACAACGTGGCTCCCCGATTTGAACATCAGCCGTTCGTCAAGCGAAACGTAAACCTTGCCATTCTGCAACTTTACGCTCAACCCCTTGCCCTCAAAACCGAACAGAGCATCCGAAACCTTTCGCCTGAGTGCCATCACCGCAGAATCTTTGCGGGCAAGTATTTGCTCTAATTCCACCAAACGGGCATTGCGATCGTCCAAATCCTTTTTTAGCTGGTCAAGGTAAGATTGTAGTTCCTCAAGATTCTTCCTCCTGAGGTTCAGCCTGCGCTCCGACTCTTTTAGGGCATCCTCTTTGACCTGCAGCTCTTCCTGAGTTTTTTGTAGCTGGGCTAAAACTTTACGCGTTTCCTGCTGACTGCCTGACATGAAACTCTTTTGTAAATCCTCCAACTGTCCATACCTCGATGTCAGCCTCTCATTCTCGTCCTTTAGCCTGTTGAGTTCAACCGATCGTTTAGCACTGTCGGCAACAAGCCGCTCAACCTCATCGGTGAGTACCTTAAGTTTGGCCTCCAATTCCCGAGTTTTAACTCCAAGCGACTCGTTCTCAATGGAAAACTTCTCCCTTTCCTCTTCGCACTTTGTATTATTATCCTGTAAGGTTTGAAACTCCTTAACCGGTACGCATGAATCGAAAAGGAAAACCGCTATGATTACAATGCCCAGGTAAAATGTTCTGTTTATCATGGTTCGTGCTGTGTAGGTGTCTTGTTACTGACAAAGATATAAATAATTATGCTTGTTGTTCATCTCAATATTTAAAAGAAAAACTCAACAAAACAATTGGCTTTTAAGTTCGTTAACCTCATAAATAATTGACTTAGTATCAGACGAAGCGCGTACTGCAGCAATTATCATTTATTGTGTTTTTTATTGTAACTTTGCCGGATAAGATTAAATCATGGATTTTGAAGGCTCTATTCTGAATCAAATTAACTCTCCCGAAGATCTGAAAAAACTTGGGACAGATGACCTTGTGCAATTAAGCAGGGAGTTGAGGCAATTCATTATAGACGTCGTTTCCAGCAATCCGGGTCATTTTGGAGCCAGCCTCGGAGTTGTGGAGCTTACCATTGCCCTGCATTACGTATTTAACACCCCAAACGACAGGATAATTTGGGATGTCGGGCATCAAGCCTATGGGCATAAGATCCTTACCGGAAGACGGGGAGTCTTTCACACCAACAGGAAATATAAGGGTATCAGCGGTTTTCCCAAGCGGAGCGAAAGCGAATACGATTCTTTTGGCACAGGGCACAGCTCGACTTCCATTTCGGCTGCACTTGGAATGGCTATGGCATCGGATCTGAAAGGTGAAGAAAGGCAAACCATAGCGGTAATTGGCGACGGCTCGATGACCAGCGGCCTAGCATTTGAGGGGCTCAATAATGGAGGCTCGAAGCAAACCAACCTTTTGGTTATACTCAATGACAATAACATTGCCATCGATCCCAACGTGGGGGCGCTGAAAGAATATCTTTTAGACATAACCACCTCAAAGACATACAACAAGCTGAAGAAAGAAGTTTGGGATCTATTGGGGAAACTGGATGGCATCGGTCCCGGGCCCCGATCGTTGGTTCAAAAGTTGGAAAATGCCATAAAGTCCACCATCTTCAAACAGAGCAATCTGTTCGAATCGTTGGGATTTCGATATTTTGGCCCGGTTGACGGGCACGATGTGGTTTACCTTACCCGTATCCTTAACGATTTGAAAAATATCCCCGGGCCCAAATTGCTTCACTGCATTACGGTTAAAGGGAAAGGGTTTACTCCCGCGGAAAAAAACCAAACGCTTTGGCATGCCCCCGGGATATTCGATAAAGTAACCGGAGAGCGGATTTCCATTTCAACCGAAGAGTCGGCTGCTCCCCGTTTTCAGGATGTTTTTGGGTATACTCTGGTTGAATTGGCTGAGAAAAACCCAAAAATAGTTGGCATTACACCGGCCATGCCCACGGGCTGCTCTCTCTGCATTATGATGGAAAAAATGCCGGAGCGCGCTTTCGATGTGGGAATTGCCGAACAACACGCAGTTACCTTTTCGGCAGGTCTTGCTGCCGAAGGCATGATTCCTTTCTGTAACATCTATTCCTCTTTCATGCAGCGAGCATACGATCAGGTAATCCATGACGTAGCCCTACAAAACCTACCGGTTGTTTTCTGCCTCGATCGCGCCGGACTTGTTGGAGATGATGGTGCAACCCATCATGGTGCATTCGACATTTCCTACATGCGAGCTATTCCCAACCTTACCATTTGTTCTCCCATGAACGAAGAGGAATTGCGCAATATGATGTTCACCGCACAGTTACCGGGCATGGGTACATGGAGCATCCGATACCCTCGCGGCAATGGCTCAATGATTAACTGGAGAAAGCCTTTCACCGCAATAACCGTGGGGCAGGCACGTATGCTTCGGCAGGGTGATGATCTTGCCATTCTTTCTCTTGGACCTTTGGGGATTACAGCATCGAAAGCTGCTGATAAGCTGGGTGAAGAGGGAATCTGTGTTGCACATTACGACATGCGCTTTGTAAAGCCTTTGGATGAGAAAACGCTTGCGAGAATCGGCAAAAAATTTAAAACTATTGTCACGCTTGAAGATGGCTCCATTCAGGGAGGATTTGGGTCGGCTGTGCTTGAATGGCTGAACGATAATGGTTTTACAACCAGGGTTATCCGTCTGGGAATTCCCGATAGGTTTATTGAACATGGCACTCAGGCCGAACTATATCGCGAGTGCGGAATGGATCTCGAAGGGATCTGTGAGATTGTACGAAAAACCGTTAGCCCCAGGGTAATTGGCAATGTAATATAATCCCACCAATTTCTGCCACTCAGTTGGCAAATCTGCCATTTAAGGATGATGTGTTCTTAGCTGGTTTTGAAAAATTGTATAATCGACTCCAATTTTTCCGATTGCTCCTTCAGCTTATACGAATATTCAACCAGCTGCTCGCTTGCCAAGGCATTTTGCTGGGTAACCGAATTCAACTGCTGAATGGCATGGCTAATTTGATCTGAACCCGAACTCTGTTCAATACTTGCTGATGTTATTTCCTGAGCAAGAGAGACATTTCTCTTAATTTCGGGAATTAATCGAGCCGTGAAGCCGGCAGACTCTTCCGTAATTTTAACGCTTTCACGAGCCAAAGATTCAATCTCATCAGCAGCCAACCTACTGCGCTCAGCCAATTTCTGAACCTCCGATGCCACTACGGCAAATCCCTTGCCGTGTTCACCGGCACGGGCAGCCTCAACTGCTGCGTTTAACGCCAGGATATTGGTTTGGAAAGCAATATCGGCAATAATTCTAATTTTCTCCGAAATGCTTCTGATGGAAGCAAGGCTTTCCTGTGCGGTTTTCTCTACCTTGTCTGCTCCGGAAGCAATGGCCAGTGAAATAGTTTCTGCCTGACGGGCATTGTCTGCATTCTGTGTAATGCTGGCTGCCATTTGTTCAATGGAGCTGCTGACTTCCTCCGAGGACGCTGCCTGCTGATTTGCCCCACTCGATAATCTCTCGGCTGAGGCAAATATGCTTAGGCCCGATTCGGCTATTGATTGAGACGAACGTTTTGTGGTTTCGATAATTGTTCCAATGTGACCCGCCATGTTTTTAAGCGCTTCAGTCAGATTGCCAATTTCATCCATTCGGTCGATATCAAGCTGGGCGTTTAAATCGCCGTCGGCCAATTGCAATGCAAAGTTTATACTTTTATTCAACGAGTGAACTATTGATTTTACAAGAGTCCGCATCCCAATAATTAGAATGATAGACATTGCTGAGAAAAGAGCAAAAAGGATTCGTAACCGGGAAAGATTGTCGAACAGTTCATCCTCATAAAATGTAACAGCTATATACGCATCGTAAGGTTCAAAGTACTGAGCATATTGCCATTTAGGGCGATTATCCACAGAGAAATAGTACCGAAAATACCCTTTCCCTTTTAAAGATAATCTTTGACGATGATTGTCAGAATTTTGCTCGTTTTTTCCTTCCTTAAAGGGATGAATCAGGTAGTCGCCCGATCGGGTTACCAAAAATGGATAGCCTGTTTCGTAATAGGTTCTCTTTTCGAAAAAGGGTTTAAGAACTTTGTAATCCTCATTGCTAAAGCCGGTGGTATTTGAAAAATCTTCGGTAATCTGCATCATCTCGGCAATATCACTCATACTCTCGGCCATAAAGGTATGGGTATCACTAAAAGTCTTGTTAACCTGACTTTTATACATGAAATAGAGTGCTATAAGTGCAAAAAGCAGGAATGAGCCAAAAATGACATTGAATTTTGTGCTTAGGCTTAACTTTTTGAAGCGCGTAATTAGCAACATATCAAAGCAGTTTTTTTGAAGAGAGGTATCAGCAAATTTGATTAAAATAATCTTTTTAAAAAATATAAATCTGATTATCAAAAGATTACAATCCAACAACCATCCATTTAAACTATTACTAAACTACCAATTATTTTGTACAATATCATACATTTTTATTCTTTTTTCTACGCTCTTGCTTGCAAATTTCAATCCCTCATACCTGTCCTTGTCGGATTGCTTTTCCAAACCCCAATTGATTATAGTACTTACAAACCTACCTAAATACAACGCTTTACATAATTTTTTAACAAACCCTCTGGTTATTTTGTTCAGGCTCCGAACCACTATCCGAACAATTAAACAATTTTTAAGCAGCACTCAGCCAATTTTTTGAGTTCAGATTAATTGAAACACTTTTTGTAATCTTCTTGTGCAAAACAAAAAAACCTTTTATCTTCGCAGCCCGAAACGTTCTTAACGCGATTGCCCGGGTGGCGGAATTGGTAGACGCGCTGGTCTCAAACACCAGTGGTAGCAATACTGTGCCGGTTCGACCCCGGCCCCGGGTACAAAAAACCTCGATTACTCGAGGTTTTTTTATTTTAATCGGTTTAAAACCACTGCAAAGTTTATACCTTTGACCCTTAGAGAACTATTTTTATCGGTACAGTTACAGTGCAATATGAAAGAATCGAGGAAATATCCATATGGAGATAAGCAGCCTGATTTCGACCGCCGTTATCTCGAAATGGCCCAAATATGGGCACAAAATTCTTACTGTAAACGTAGGCAGGTTGGCGCACTTATCGTTAAGGACAAAATGATTATTTCCGATGGCTACAACGGAACGCCCAGTGGTTTTGAAAACGTCTGTGAAGACGAGACGGGTAAGACCAAACCCTACGTTTTGCATGCCGAGGCCAATGCCATCACTAAGGTAGCCAAATCGAACAACAGCAGCGAAGGGTCAACCCTGTATGTAACCTCTTCCCCTTGCTTGGAGTGTGCCAAACTCATTATCCAAGCGGGTATTACAAGAGTTGTTTACAACGACGATTACCGCATTGCCGAAGGCGTCGATTTGCTGAAAAGGGCAAAAATTGAAATAATTAAATTATAGTAACCGGGTCGGTTGAAACGGATCAATAGATCGACCCGATAAAACACAGATTTTGATGAAATACATCAATAAACCAAAAGATATCATTTATCCGCTGGGGTTGGCACTTGTACTGATAGCAGGCCTATCAATTGGCGCTAAGCTTCAACAGGCCCCCGGAAGACCAAGCCTGACGGTTTACCCACGCGCCGATAAGCTCACCAACGTACTTAAGTACATCGAAGACCAATATGTAGATACCGTATCGGTAAGCACTTTGGTTGAGAATACTATCCCCGTACTGCTGAAGAACCTCGATCCCCACTCGGTATATATCCCTGCCTCGGAGTTGAAAGCTGTAAACGAGCCTCTCGACGGGGGTTTCGATGGCATTGGCATAACTTTCAACATGCCTAATGATACCATTGTGGTGGTAAGCACGGTACAAGGGGGTCCCTCGGAGAAAATCGGCCTTTTGGCTGGTGACAGGATTGTAACAATTGATGGCCAAAACGTAGCAGGGATTGGTTTCCCTCAGGATGAAGTGGTTAAGTTGCTGAAAGGTCCAAATTTAACGAGGGTGAAAGTGGGCATTGTCCGAAAAGGCGTTGATGAAATCATGGTATTTGAGATTGTGAGGGATAAAATACCCATTTACAGTATTGATATCAGCTTAATGCTCGATGACGAAATGGGGTACATTAAAATATCGCGATTTGCCCGAACAACCTATAAAGAATTTATCGATGCGGTTAGCAAGCTCCAAAAGCAAGGCATGACTAAGCTAATCGTTGATTTGCGAGGAAACAACGGCGGATATCTTGATGCCGCCACCAACATCGCCAACGAATTTCTTCCCGAAGGGAAGTTGATCGTCTATACCCAGGGGAAAGCCCGCCCACGCCATAACATCTACTCCGATTCGAAGGGGCAATGCACAAATACTCAGGTTGCAATTCTTATCGACGAATTTGCCGCCTCGGCAAGCGAAATTTTGGCCGGTGCCATCCAGGACAACGACAGGGGTCTCGTAATTGGCAGAAGATCGTTTGGTAAGGGATTGGTTCAGGAGCAAATTCTTTTCTCCGACGGTTCGGCACTAAGGCTAACCATAGCAAGATACTATACTCCCACAGGCAGGAGTATCCAAAAGCCCTATGCTCCGGGGGACGATGAATACTACTACGATATAAGCAACAGATATTTACACGGCGAATTCCAGGTACAGGATAGCATTCATTTCTCCGATTCTCTGAAATACACCACGCCCGGCGGGCGCACTGTGTACGGGGGCGGGGGTATTATGCCCGACTATTTCGTTCCCCTGGATACCTCCGGGATCACCCCTTATTTTAACATGGTGGCCAACAGAGGTTTAATCTATCGCTTTGCCTTTGATTTCGCCGACACATACAGAAAAGAGATGTCCGGCCTACACGACTACGTTGCCATAGAAAAATATCTGGACAAGGTTAATCTGCTCAATCGCTTTATTGAATTTTCGAAAAAGCGCGGCGTC
>Ga0116144_10001813_pt1 | contig 24413 bp, 19 predicted proteins | sample AD_UKC035_MetaG_FD_89746 | JGI IMG/M metagenome (GOLD analysis project Ga0116144, IMG submission 89746) | Active sludge microbial communities of municipal wastewater-treating anaerobic digesters from USA - AD_UKC035_MetaG | ecosystem: Engineered > Bioreactor > Anaerobic > Digestate | place: USA...
CCGTCAAGACTTTGGTAGTAAATATCTGTATAACCACTGCTTATTCCTTGCATGACATTAGAACATGTATAGGCTCCTCCACCCAGACCATGGTTAGGGAAGTCGCCGTTGGTAAGTACTGCTCCGCTGTCACTTACACAATGACCATTATAAGTAGAACATGTACCATAGTCCATCAAACAAAATGCGAGCTTGGCTCCATTACCATAGATAGGCCATGTTAGTGGATCAGGATTACCATTTGATTTGCGAAGTGAAAACTCACCCCAGTTATCTACATGCATATGTCCGTGAGAAGCATGATATGTCATTGCTCCGGCATCCCTGTCATAGGTTGTCATGACAGCACCGTTCTTATGATACACTCTTTGACGAATCAGTTGATGAGGTGAACTTAGATCCGGGCATTGAGCCGGAGCAGGTCCGGGGAAAGTATCTGTTCCGCAAACGAAAATGTTCTGAGCCTGGATTTCCAGCGGGCCTAAACCAATATTAGGAGTTGAAACTGATATTCTTAATCGCCCATCGTTGGCTCCGTTTCCTGACTGAGAATATTCAATAACTCCGTTGGAGCCTTGTACCATCAATGGTGCCCTCGCAATTTTAATATCAGGAAGTAAGTCGCAATCCGTGTCCAGGCTGTCTGAACAATAACAACCGGAGGCATTAGAGCCTGTACATGGCAGGAGAAGAAGGCTTTGAGGATTTGAACCGGATCCTTGAGAAGTATTATCTAGTGTCGTGTTGATCGGTGCATTGAGAACATCGGAAATATTCTGAACATTTCCACTATTAGGGTTAGCATGGGTATTTCTTGTCGTACCGGAATTCTGTTCAGCAGGTGTTTGTGCAAATGATACTACAAAATTTGAGCTGAGAATGACGGCGATAAGAATTGCCGGTTTGCCGATAAAACTCTTTGAGTAATTTTTATTCATATGTTCGAATTGTTGTATTGAGAAGGATGATAAAATCGATCTGATTCTTCCGGTGATCCGAAGGGGCAATGCAGTTTTGCATCCTTATTACAAGTAGGGAAGATAGTTAAAGTCATCGATTCAGTGAAATTTTTTCTGCCAATAGCTCTAAAAAGTAAAAAAGGAGGCCATGTTTTTGGACAATAGCCTCCTTTTTCAGGATAAAAAGGTAAAAATTAAAATCTATTCTTTATTCAGATATGAACAAATGCCTGCTTTGATGCCGGGCATATTAGTCGTGTATGCTGAGCTTTTCAATATGAATGAGCTGTTTATGACGTAGCTCGATGATATAATTGCCGGTGCGAATACCTTCAAGACTCAGATTAACAATCGTGAGATCTTTTGTTCTGCTAATATCGAGAATTGAAATTGGAACTTCCTTTCCTAACAGGTCAAGTATACGAATTTTAGGGATTTCGGAATTCGAATGTGAATAGCTGATACTGACAGTTCCTTTTGCAGGATTAGGGAAAACATTCATTTTCGAAAGTGCAAATTCTGTTGCATCTATTTCACTCGGGTCTTCTAAAATTGTAGCAGTATCACAGGCAGCACAAGTATTGCTGTCAGATACACAAATTAAATATGTCCCCGGTGGCAGATCGGTTAGGGAATCAGCATAAAATACTCCTGCCGGCGGCGTGACAGAAAATGTAAGTGGAGCGATTGCTCCGGTTGTCGTGAAACGAATTACGCCATCATCACAACCAATACAGGAGGTGCCACTAATGATCCCAATTTGTAAATCAATTTCTTGTCTGACGATAAATTGAATGGAGTCAGCACAAAGTGTGCTGTCACTAATGATAACTTTGTAAGTGCCGGGACTGAGCCCGTTTAATGTGTCAGGAGTATAGAGGCCACTACTAATTTGTAAAGAGACGCCTGAGCCGTCTTTCCATTCGAAATTAAAAGGCGGAGTGCCCGACGAGGAAGCTATGGCAGAAACAGGTGCTGATGAACAGCTGTCGGCATAATTCACTATTACACTTGCAGTGCATGCTTGCTCGATAGGTAAGGTAATTCTGTAAAGCCCCGATGTTCCTCCGTAGCCGTTTTCGACGACATAAATTGAGTTGCTGTCAACAAGCGCATCAATAGGATGACTGAAGTCAGCCACGATACGTGTTGCACTCAGTTGAAAATTATTTGTGGTAGAGTCGAATGACAAGTCTAAGTGTACAAGATCTTCACTCGGATCAACAAAAGGGCCGATAGCCGTATCCGGAATTGCCGTACAGCCACATGAGTCGAAGCCGTGAGTCCAGCTTAGCATGAAAGCATCACCGCGATAAGCAGGGTGGAGCGTCATTGCATTGTCGAACACCAGTCCAAGCGGAGAACGATGTGCAGTAAAAGTGCCTATGGAAATTGCCAGATCACTGGCATCTTTTACCGTACCGGTAATTGTATCTCTGAACTTATCACAATCAGGTCCGATGTTTTGTATAGGGTCTTGAAATGTTATTCCGGATGGGGGCGAAGGGAAGCCGGGATCATTATTCCAAAAACCATTTCTCCAGGAGCGACTGTAATGAGGAATTAATGGATCGGTATTTGGATCAAATGCAGGATACTGTTGAGGGTTATATGTATCGCCCATCTTCCATGGGAAACCATAATGCATTCCTCTTTGCAGCCAGTTCATTTCCTCATTATGATCTCGGTCTCCTGAGTTTTCAACCCCGAATAAATTTCCACTCGCATCGAATGCCATGCTAAATGTATTTCGAATTCCTCTTGCAAATAAATATTGGCTTGTATCATTCCAGGCGGAATCATTTTGAAGTAAGATTGCTGAAGGAGAATTAGTAGGTAGTGCATACAGGTTAGCCGTAAGCGGAACATTTCTCAGGCCGGGGTAAGCTCCATAGCGATCTTGAATTTCACCATGATCACCTCTGGCACCACTGCATATATAAAGGCTGTCGCCTGACGGAGAAATTGCTAGTCCGCTGAATAAATGATCAAAATAATCTCCCGTTTCATATGGATCAGTGATCATCAATGTATCCCATGAACGCAGACCATTGGTTTGAATTTTCCCTCTGATGATCAACCCGGTTGTGAGAAGTGTATTTGAACTGTTATTTCCTGAGATGTAAAGTGTGCTATCATTCACAACCATCCCTTGCAAATATTCCAGACTATGATCACTAACTGAATAGATAAGAGAATCGTATGCAGGAGTTGAATCAGGTTGAATAACAGCATAAATATTCCCGCCGGTTGTCGAATATAACATCATCCCCAAAACAGGATCATATACCATCCTCACAATTCCGTTCGGCACAGTCATTAGCCGCTCAATTTGGATTGCAGGTTTCAATGCAACAGGATTGCTTTGGGAGTAAATTTTTGAAACCGGACCAATGCAGATAATGATAAGAAGAGAAATAATTAATTTTTGACAATGCGATTTCATGCTATAAAATTTAAAGGTTATTTGATCGAACAAATTACACATAATAATAATATAATTAACTCCGGGATGAAATTATTAGGCATATTTGTTCGAAGGATAAATGTTTAATATCCCTGATATCGAATTATCGAATAGTTATTCTTAGGGTTTAATTCGGCGGATGCCTAGAATTAGATTGTTTTCGAGCAAGCTATAGTCGCTATTATCTACTATCTGGTCCCCATTCAAGTCAGAAGGCTGATCACCACTAAGGAATGCCCGGAGGTCGTTTTCCAATTGTAAAAGATCAGCCTGATTTATTATGCCGTCCTGATTGGATGAGGAGCCGGACGTGGAGTCAGCAATGTCTCCGGTGTAAATTGCATATACACCGGGAGATAGCTCAACTTGATTATTTCCAAATGCTTGGGAGGCATTCGTGCTGAAATCGTATTGAATTAATGTGTCATTGAATTGTATAGGGCTGCCACTCCATGTCTCTATGCTTTTTCTGTGTTTTATGACAAGGTAGTAAACATGATTCAGTCCGACCGGAAGCCGGGCTTCCATAGTTCCGTCAGTTTTTAATACACTTTGAAATGAATGCAGGACTATAAATGGATCGATATCTTCGCGAATTTCTATGTTGACACTATCACAATAAACAGGCGACAGGGCATTGTTATTCATAAGACCATTTCCTGAATATGGTCCTTGCAAATAGAATTTTAGTTTTAATAATGCATTACAAGAGCTATCTTCAAAAACTGCATCATCAATTTTTCTGTCCGCAATACTTATTAATAGTTCATTTACTGAATTGATGCCTTTGAGCTGGCAATTATTCAACATTGAAGCAGAGTAAATACCTGCGGAGTCAAGTATGCCACCGATTCCATGGTAAGAAAAGGTCGAATCATTTAAAGAAATTCCGATACCTGCGCTGTCGTTTATGGCAAATGATGAAAAAGCAGGACTTAATTTTATTCTACCCGAACTTGATATGTGATTGGCCCCTTGTGTTTTTATTTTCCATACTCTATTCATCATTGATCCGCTCAAACTTATAGTGTCTGCACTTCCGTTTGGGACAGACTCTTTCACAGTAGCATTTAAGAAAGTTGTGTCAGTGTTTTTAAGACTTAGAAATGAAATGGGATTATAATAATTTTCACCTATTGGAAAGATCACTTCTATAGAATCTGAGGGAGGAATTTTCAAGCATAGATTTCCGGAAACGAATGAGGAGTCACTTCCACCGACGAGGGCTGAGGAGTTTGAAACTTCTACAAATAAAGTATTGAGGTTTGCAATCACATTTCCTTTAATAAGAGTAATGGTACCTGTTGCGTAAATATTATTGTCTAAAGTCAGGTGATTGGAAATTTTATCTATCGAAAGATTTGACAAAGTATCCGAGTATAATCCGGAGACCTGTGGTACTGAACCGGTAAATTGGTACTGAACACAATGGTCGAAATTAGTTGTGCTGAATTGTTTGATCGAGCCCTTTATACCCGCAGCATGTTCTGTAATTAATATGGCCTCCTTTCCTGCATAAATATTGCTGCCATTATTATTTCCGTTAAGAGAATTGTTTTTAAGATTAAGAGTCCCGAGTATTTTAAGTGTTGAACTAGCTGAACCAGATAGGTTGTTCAGAAGAGTATAATTGCTTCCTATTGAGAAGATCAAGGTGTCGCAAAGGTTATTTAAGTTGTTTCCGCTAATTTCGTTCTGCCATCCCTCAAGAATAATTTTTTGCGTGCCTATTCCATTCACAAGACTACCATTAACTGTCAAATTTCCTTGAATTGTAATTGTGCTGTTGAGATTATTAATAAGCATCACATTGGATCCTACTGTCAAACTTGTGCAATGAAGAGGGTTGCTCCCGGTGATGGTTCTGCTCCAGCTTCCGGCAGAAGATTCGAAGATAAGGTGTCCGTATGTTCTGTTGCTGAATGAGACCGGAGGAGACAGGCTTCCATTTCCTCTATAAATAAAGGTGGATGAAGGATCAATACCGGATGCATCTAAAAGGGCTGAGGAAGACACGCTGCTATTGTGAATATATGTACCACCTGAATCAAGTAGCATTTTTGAGGATGGAGAAAAAAATAACATACCTTGATTGAGTACTGTGCCCTTGATGATTATTTCATATTGTGCAGATGAATTGGTTGCAGTCACCATCACACCGGGATGAATGCTGAGTGATGCATTCGCTTCAATAGTGACCTGATCCAGTACCTGATCTGAGACGACAAATACCTGATGCGATAACTTAATGATACCTGAATGTTGATCCGGATAAGTACCGGCAGGTATCCATCCTCCCGGATCATAAATTTCCCAGGTCGCTATATCCTGCCAGCCACCATCTTGTTTACTGCGAAAATCTCCGACACTTTGACTTCTTGCGAGAATGACCAGGCATAACTGGATCAGCAGGGATAAGCAAATAGCAAGGATGATCTTTTTATGTTTCGAATGCATGAATTAATTTGAGCTCGCAAGATCAGCGATGCATATCTAAGCAACAACCAATAGAAGTGGGTTTTTATTTGCAAATTAATTTCAATTATTTATGCAGTTAATTAATCAGCATCTATAAAATTCGGGTAAATTAGCGGGTGGCAATTTTTAGAGTAGCAAGTAATTTATCTGTCTCTAAAATGAATTGTGTAATATTGATATCTCATAATGAATCCAATCTTTATTTGTCATTCAATAAAATCAATAAGTGTAGAACAACATGAAGGCAGTCTTTATTTTAAATTTTCTTTTCCTGATTTCGCAAGTTTGCACAGCACAGAAAGATTTTGGTGCGAGGCTCAATACGGGGTTCAGTAAGATGGTCATTGACAGAAATGACGAAGGAATAAGTCAAAAAAATTTCTATATTTTTTCTGCGTTGAGCGGATTGTATGCATCGTTTTATACGAATGAAAATTCATTCATAGGGACAGAGTTATTATACAACCGCGTTTCGGGCGAGGAGGAGATTGTTTTTAATGTCAGAACAGGTTCCGGATTATCGTCAAAAGTAGAAACGATCACATTAAATTATCGGCGGCACATTTCATACCTGAGTGTCCCGGTTTATTATGGATTTTTATCGGATAGGTTTTTAGTGCGGGCCGGTGTGCAATTGTCTATGCTTTTGCAAAGTGATGAATCGCTAAAGTATGATGTACCTGACTACATAATGGTTAACTATACTCAACCCGGCCGGCTGGATATTGATAAATACGATTATGGCCTTTTAATTGGACTCGGTTACAGGTTTTATGATAACGCGGAATTTGAGATTTCATATTATCATGGATTGAATGACATATATGACGGGCAAGACAATGCCACTACCTGGAGGAATAGTCAATTCACGGCAGGTTTCAGGTACACATTTTTTAAGTCAACGAAATAACAATTCTCCTATGGAAATGATTTGTCATTTCAACATCTTGCAAAACAGGGAGATAGTCTGGGCCTGAGTGCTTTCTCTCATCACCGAAAAAAATCTCTAAATAGCTTTGGATATCTCTAAATTTCGCTATTTTTGCAATCCTTTAAAAAAGGAAAGGCGAACAAATAATATACTGTTGTGAAACGGTTCGGTTTTCAGCTGGTTAGAATATCCCGCTTTGGCGGGAGGGCCGCTGGGGCAAAGAGTTGAATAGCATACAGTAGAATAGTCTAGATTGCGGCGATATACCGTTGTGAAACGGTTCGGTAGTTCAGCTGGTTAGAATACATGCCTGTCACGCATGGGGTCGCGGGTTCGAGTCCCGTCCGGACCGCTTAACACCCTGTAAATCAATCATTTACAGGGTGTTTGCTTTTCGTTACGGTCCTTAATTAGCCGGAATTCGGAGTAGCATTAGCCTGAATCGGGGTCGCGGAATGACTTAATTAGCGGTTCATTTTTTAATTCTTATTCCATTTCGCTAATATTCAAATTGTTTTTCTAAAAACCTCAAGGAGGACTTCAGGCGTAAAAACCTTGCTTATAGTGCCTGGCAGCCCTATCGTATATTCAATGCATCATTTCTGGAGCTGATTTGGTTTTGGCTTATACGTTGAGACATGATTCGTCGATAATCGACTTAGTTTATATTTTATAGTATTATGGTACTAAAAGTACTATAATCGGAAACAATTTAAACCAATTTTAAGTAGTAAGTTTAAAATAATTACTATTTTGGTACTATGAATACCGAAAATCAATCAAAAATAAACCAGCTTCTGTCCTCGCAACCTATAGGCACGATTATGCAATCGTTCTGGCTAAAGGAACAAGGGTACAGCCTTGAATTGCAAAAACGGTATAAAAAGAGCCGGTGGCTGGAAGCCATTGGTACCGGTGCCCTGAAGCGGCTGAATGATGAGGTTACCTATGAAGGTGCCATCTATGCTTTACAGAATCAATCAAAGATGACCGTTCATCCGGGAGGGAGAACAGCACTTACTCTATTAGGTTTGGGTCATTTCATAGAATTTAAAACAAAGGATGTAATACTTTTTGGAGCAAAAGACGAAAACCTTCCAGTCTGGTTTAAGAAGTACGACTGGGATATAAATATCAATTACTACAAAACAGCATTTCTACCGGCTGAAAAATTTTTGCAAGAAAAAGAATTCAAAAATTTCTCAATTAAAATTTCGAGTGCGCCACGGGCAATTATGGAAAGTTTGTATCTGGTTCCGGATAAACAAGATTTATATGAATGTTTCCATTATATGGAAAGTATGAATAATGTCAGGCCAGGCTTGGTTCAGGAATTACTTGAAAACTGCGCGTCAATAAAAGTAAAAAGATTGTTTCTTTATTTAGCCGATAAAGTAAATCATGGTTGGTTTAAGAAACTGGAAATCGATAAAATAGATTTGGGTAATGGTAAAAGAAGCATAGTCGCGAATGGGACCTATAATTCAAAATATAAAATTACAGTACCGCTGGAACTCGAAGAAAAAGGATGAGAGACGAATTTAAAAAACAAGTAAGCCTTTTGTTGTCAATCTTGCCGGAGATAGCAAAAGAAGAATGTTTTGCATTGCATGGCGGTACAGCAATTAATCTGTTTGTTCGTGACATGCCAAGGCTTTCAGTGGACATTGATCTTACTTTTCTGCCACTTGAAGATTTTGAAAGTTCGCAAATGCATATCAATAATGCATTGAAACGAATTGTGGTTAATATTCAGAAAGTACTTCCGGATTCACGAATTCAACACGACGAAAAAACCTGTAAATTAAATGTGAGTGAGAAAGGTGTATCTGTAAAAGTTGAAGTCAGTCTTATGGGCAGGGGAAGTATTTACGAGCCAGTGAATATGGAGTTGTGTCCGAAGGCACAGGACGAATTCAACGCATATGTTGAGGTAAGGGCTTTAAACTTTGGTTTACTATTCGGTGGAAAAATTTGTGCTGCACTGGACAGGCAACATCCGCGAGACTTATTTGATGTCCACTACCTGTTGAATAATGAAGGATTCACAGTTGAAGTCAAAACCGGGTTCTTGTTTTATCTTGTTGGTCACAGCAGGCCAATACATGAGATTCTATCTCCTAATACGCAAGATCAGAGTGGGATCATGGAAACTCAATTCTCGGGTATGTCCGCTGAAAGATTTACATATGATGAATATGAAGAAACAAGAGATGCGTTACTCAAAGTTATTCATCAAAATCTGTCCGAAAGCGATAAAATATTTTTGTTGGGAATTCTCAAACTGCAACCGGAATGGAGCATCTATAATTTTCAGGAGTACCCGGGAGTTAAATGGAAACTACTCAACCTTGAAAAATTGAAACACGATAACCCTCCAAAATATCAGTCCATGATTGATCAGCTACAGTCAGTGCTTTATCCGGGCAATGGTTGAACTGAAATTGAGACTATGAAAACGATCGACTAAAAAGAAACCAGGCAAAACTTTAAAGTCTTTCTAAGAAAATTTAATCAGAGTATTTGATTAACCTGAATGACCAGAACACCTTGTAAAAATTAGCCTGAAACAAAAAATGCTTAGCCGAAAATTCTGCAAATACTTGATATTCAGACCTGTATTTGTCCCGTCCAGACCGCCAATACACCCTTGAAAGCTTTGGTTTTCAAGGGTTTGTCTTTTTAGAGCAGTCAGTAAAACGTTCAGATTAATTGGAGACTTCACTATTTCTATTCGGGATTAGCCAGGTATCGTTTTCGTTGTTTGTGGATTCAGTTTTATCATCTTCTCCGGAATAGTTTTTAAGTGTTATTCAATGTTTTTTTCAAGGCGGAATACTACTGTCATTTTAATCCATAATATTTCCGGAATCAGATCCTGTATACATGTGAAACAGCAAATAATTAACTTCAATCAGGCTCTTAAATCTAGCGGTCTTTATTAGCGCGAAAAGAGTTGACTTATTACACGGAATGTCAAACTAAATGATATTAGTCTTATGCTTTCTCGCCAAATACTTGTTCCTTTAAGGGTTTCAAGGAATGACTTTTGATTTTAATTGTTTTAAAATAAAATCGACATGAAAAAAGTTCAGCTCGTAATATTAATTGTTGTTGCAAATTGCACTATTGTAAATTCACAACAATGGTCTTCGCTCGGTTCAGGTTTCAACAGTACAGTAGTTTCAATGGTCGAATATAATGGCGAATTAGTTGCAGGTGGATATTTTACTACATCTGGAATAGACTCCCTATACCACATTGCAAGATGGAATGGACATGCTTGGCAACCTTTAGGTGGAGGGATTAATGGACCTGTGTCTGATTTAGAGGTTTACCAGGGAGAATTGTACGCTGGTGGATTATTTGGCCAAGCAGGTGGCAATTATGCTTCTTGTATTGCCAAATGGAATGGATCTTCATGGTCAAGTGTTGGATCAGGAATGAATGGTGGATCTATATTCACATTAAAGGTTTATAATGGAGAATTATATGCAGGTGGTGATTTTAATATCGCTGATAACCATGCAGCTTTTCGCATAGCAAAATGGAATGGATTGGCATGGACAAATGTTGGTGGCGGAATGGTTCCTTTGACTTCTAGTGGAAACGTATTAGGGCTTACAGTCTTTAATGGTGAATTATATGCTTGTGGTGGGTTTGAATATGCAGGTTCAGTAAAAGTTGATAGAATTGCTAAATGGAATGGTGTAGTTTGGTCCGCGGTTGGTGGTGGAATGGATAATGTCGTCCAAAATATGATTGAGTATAATGGTGATTTGTATGCATGTGGGGTATTCAATATAGCTGGTGGCAATTCTTCACCATTCATTTCTAAGTGGAATGGTTCAACTTGGGATAGTGTTGGATTTGGAGTAGATGGTCGGGTTCGAACATTAGCTGTTTATGGCAATGAATTATTTATTGGTGGAGATTTTACTATTGCCGGAGGAGATTCCATTCCCTTTATAGCAAAATGGGATGGAAGCAATTGGTCTGAAGTAGGCGTAGGTGTTGATAGCATGGTAACGAGCTTTTGTGTTTCGGATCAATCACTCTATGTCGGTGGCTTTTTTTTAAATGCCGGTGGGCAAATAGCAAATCATATTGCAAAATGGCATAGCCTACTTGGAATCGAAGACCAGATTAAAAAACAGAAGATTTTTCTATACCCAAATCCTGCAAGAGGACAGATTCAATTTAAATTTTCAGAATATATTCATCAGAATTCAACAATCCAAATTAGTGACATTATTGGAAGAATAATTAAAACTGTATCCATTCAAAGTGGAATAGAAGAACAAATCGTTAACATAGCCGATTTTCATTCCGGCATCTATCAATATAATTTCCAAGATGGAGAAACACAGATTGTTGGGAGGTTTGTCGTAGAATAGTTGAATATAGCTGAAAGGATTTCTACTTCTTCAATAAGTTCTTATACATAGCGGAAATTTCAGTCTATCTGATGCTTAAATTCCTGATTAAAATGATTTAATTGACCGGAAATAGGTGATTCATTCTCCTGAATCACCAGTATAATCCCAGTTTTGAAATTCGTGATTTTTAAATCTTCAACAGAATATTTCTTATATTTAAATCCTCTTAAATTTCTTTTAATTTTTCATATATTCCATACGATATTATTGGTGACATACGCGGTTATGCCGACGAACTTGAAGCACTTATACAAAAGCTGGGGTATATCAAACAGCAAGGAATATATTCTCATTCCGAAAACCGTGATGGAAAACCTCGGAACAAAATGAAGTTTTAACATAGCAACTTATGGAAACAGAAATTATTAACAAGCTTTTTAATAAACTAGACGACTGGAGAAACTTACCAGCTTATCAACTCGAAAGAAGAGCTGATATATTCTTCTCAATTTATTTGGAAGAAATAATTCAATCCAAATACGGAAAATCAATTAAACTTGTAATACCTGAGTTCCCCGTAAGAGCTGGTGACGTTGTTAAGGATCATAAGCGCCCGGATCTTTCATTTAAGATAGATTATTTAGCAGTAAGCGATGATAATGAAGATGTATTCCTAATTGAACTGAAGACGGATCAAAGTTCCAGAAGGGCAGAGCAAGACGATTACCTGAAGAGCACTCAAAAAAATCAAATTCCAATGCTTGTTGATGGGGTTATTAAAATAACCAAAGCGACTTCTTCACAGTACGAAAAGAAGTACGAATACTTAGTTTCGAAACTCGAGCAAGTTGGTTGGATCGAGAAAGAAAATTCTAATTTGAAAAACACCGCAAAAGATTATAATGTCATAGTTGTTTACATACAACCTAGAAACGATAGCAATTCGCCGGATACTATTTCATTTAAAGATATTAGCCATGTTCTAAATGGGAGCGATGGTCTTACTAAGAGATTTGTTGAGTCGCTTTCGTTGTGGGCAGAAGTCCCAGCTGGAAAATGACTTTAAATTATACTAATATAGTTTGTCAGATTAAAGAGGCGGAACGTAAAGTATTTAAATAATATAATATTGTGTTTGATGAAACTGACAATTCCGATAAGAAAAGCACAGATAGGTTGCGTAGAGACTAATGTACTTTTGTTGCCTAGAGAAAATAGAGCATTGGCTGAAAGAAATGTGAGTTACAAAAATAGAAACTAACACCTGCAATTTTATCCAATCATAGAGATAGAGAACAAATTGAAATGACACAATCATCTGAACCGAAACAATTTTGTAAGCTATGTGCTATTGAAGTTATGCACTGGAGTCGATATCCTGCTTACGTATGTAATACTTGCGCTGAAAAAATTACCGATATAGAAGGGAGAAGTGTCGTATTCTCAAATATCGACATTAGTGGAGGTTTAATTGGACATTATAGGGATAATGAACAACCGTATGAATCTAATATTTGTTTTATTGAAGGAGTAAAGTGCTATGCGAAAGAGGCAAGATTTGGCGGGGTAGTGATTGAGGTTGTGAATGAATGATTATTAATCGATATTGTTCTGAAATGAATTTAATAGCGGGATAAAGTGCAATCAATGAATAGGGATGCTTGCTGACGATCAAAAGAACAAACTTTATCTTTCCGGCTGTTTACCTGAAAAAAATCCGATTTTTTTTAGCGAGTTTGAAGCAGTTCTTAAGAAATGTCATATTCCTTTTGACTTATTTCCTAATACAAAGGATATCTGGGCAATAGATTTTATGCCTGTACAAGTGTCTGCCGATAAATTTATTCAGTTTAAATATAATCCAGACTATCTGCAGGACAAAGAATGGATTGATTCAATACCAGATGTCGATTTAATTTGTGATACAATAGATCTGGAGCGGACTAAATCAGAAATTGTACTTGATGGAGGAAATGTGGTAAGATCTTCAGATTCTGTCATAATGTGTGACAAAATATTTTCCGAAAATCCCGACATCCCTCAGAAGAAATTAACGAACATGCTCCGGGATTTATTTGAAGTTAATAATCTATGGTTTGTTCCTAAACAACCTTATGATTTTACAGGACATGCTGATGGAATGATCCGATTTCTAGATAACAAGACTTTGCTAGTCAACGATTATTCAAGGGAAAGTAAAAAGTTTCAAAGAGAATTTCGAAATGCTTTAGCTAAAACAAATCTGAACATATTCGAAATTCCTTATAATCCTTATGGGAATAAGTCAAATGAACAGGCAAATGGAATATATATTAATTATCTCCAAATGGAAAATGTCGTTATTTTTCCAGTTTATGGTATGGAAGAAGATGAACAAGTTTTACGTCAGTTTCAGAATCTTTTTGTAGGGAAATCCATTGAATTGATTGATTGCAATGAAATTGCAAATAGAGGTGGTGTATTGAATTGTATTAGTTGGACTATTCAGCAGGAGAGAGCGGTATAATAAAAAAGCGAAATATTATTTAATTTTAACTATAAACCCTCATCTATGCCTATTCGCCACAAGTTTGAAAGCATACCGCCAAATCCACCAGGTATTAACTGGGATCAACAATTTCAGACACGTAATGGCATTCTGGATATCGTTCCGTATGAGCCTGAAATAATTATTATTGGCACTTTCAATCCTGGCTTACCTTGGAACGACGCTGATTTTTTCTATGGGAGGGGAATGTATATGTGGACTATTATGGCAAATCTGTTTTTACATAATGGAAATGTTCTTTTTAAAAGGCGTAATCCTGTTCCACCGAATAATATGCCAAGCCTGGAAGAAGTCTTCAAAATTTGTCAAAAGGGGAAATTGGTTTTTGCCGATTTAATATTAGGGACTAAGAAGGAAATACCAACTGTAATTGATGCTGTACAGCAATCAGTACGTATAAACGGTAACTACAATTGGCCTGATTACAAGGATGTTCATCTAGATTATATGGGTACTCAGGATTGGTTGGATGATAATGTAGAGAATATTGTTAAATATATCCAGAGTACATCTTCAATCAAGCACATTTACTTTACATTCAAGTCGGGTAAATGGCTAGTTGAAAAAATGAATGAAGTTTTGGCTGCATTTCCAAATATTCCGGGTTGTTCATTATTCACTCCGTCAGGGAATGGCTTTGGTAAAAATTTTCGTGCGCCATTCAATAAGCGAGCATGGTCTATTACCCACCACTGGATATGGAATAATATGAACAATCCCAATGTGCCTGTTACTCACTCTGATTACGGCCACTTGGATCACGACTGGCTCATAAGTAAGGGAGTAATTCCGGGAAATTTTTAGAATAATTTATCTAAAAATATTTTTGGAAAAATTTTAGATTAAAATGGCAGGTTTTCAACCTTTTCTTATTAGTTTAATCCTTATATTTTCATAGTTTTGGCATATACCCAATAAAGTCGTTTTCTCCCTATGGCTATCAAAAAATCCGAACTCTACAGCTCCCTCTGGGCATCCTGCGATGCTCTGCGAGGCGGTATGGACGCCAGCATGTACAAAGACTATGTACTCGTCCTTTTGTTCGTTAAGTATGTCTCTGATAAGTATGCTGATGATCCAAAAGCAGTGATTGTCATACCTAAGGGCGGTGGGTTTCGTGATATCGCGAAGCTCAAAGGAAACAAAGACATCGGTGAAAAGATTGATACTGCTATCGGTGCTTTGGCAAAGGCAAATGACTTGGAAAATGTGATTGATGTGGTCAGTTTCAACGATGAAGAAAAGATTGGTAAAGGCAAGGAAATGATTGACCGGCTTAGTGAGCTGGTAGCAATTTTTGAAAATCCGGCTCTTGACTTTTCTAAAAACCGGGCTGAAGGTGATGATATCTTAGGAGATGCTTACGAATACCTCATGCGCCACTTTGCTACAGAAAGTGGAAAAAGCAAGGGACAGTTTTATACTCCTGCTGAAGTAAGTAGAGTAATGGCGAAAGTATTGCAAGTAAAAGCCGGCAGTAACAAGACTTCATTTTATGATCCAACCTGCGGTTCAGGTTCGCTTTTGTTGAAGGTTGTTGATGAAGCAGATGGAAAGGGAACTTTATACGGACAGGAAAAAGATGTTTCCACTGCTGCCCTTGCACGGATGAACATGATCCTACATAATTGTCCTACTGCCGAAATCCGTAAGGGACAGAGTACCTTGTCTAATCCATTATTCGAAAATAAAAAAGGTGAACTGGAGACATTTGACTACGTCACATCCAATCCTCCCTTCTCACTTTCAAACTGGAGCACTGGCTTCAATCCGGGAGATGATCATTATGGTCGCTTTCTGGGCTATGGTATTCCACCTGATAAAAATGGTGATTACGCTTTTCTGCTACACATCATCAAGAGTCTTAAAAGCACAGGTAAGGGCGCAATCATTCTTCCGCATGGCGTTCTCTTTCGTGGTGGAGCTGAGGCGGAGATCCGCAAAAACATTTTACAACAGTGTTTGATTAAGGGTATTATTGGTTTGCCTCCTAACTTATTTTATGGCACAGGCATTCCTGCCTGTATTATAGTGATTGATAAGGAGAATGCGGACCGTCAATTATCTCTTCCGGAAAGTAAACGGGGAGTCTTTATCATTGATGCAGGCAAAGGTTTTATGAAGGATGGTAATAAAAATCGCCTTCGTGAGCAGGACATTCATAAGATTGTGGATGTGTTTATCAATCAAAAGGAAGTTTCGAAATTTAGCCGCTTTGTTTCACTCACAGAAATTTCCGACCCGAAGAATGACTTTAACCTGAACATTCCACGTTACATCGATAGCCAGGAAGAAGAAGACATTCAAGATATTGAAGCACATCTCCTGGGTGGTATTCCCAATGTTGATATTGATGCACTGAAAGAATTCTGGGATGTATTTCCTTCTTTGCGAAATGATTTGTTCTCAAAAAGCAACAGGAAAAATTATTCCAAGCCGAAGGTTGATAAGGAGAATGTGAAACAGACCATTTTCAATCATCCTGAATTCACCGGGTTTATTAAGGAAATGGATAAGGTGTTTAACTCTTGGAGAAAGAGAAACACCGAATCACTCAAAGGATTAAAGAAAGGTTTTAAACCGAAACAAACGATTCATGAAATTTCCGAAGACCTGCTGAAGTCTTATTCCGGGAAAGCACTCATTGATAAATACGACGTGTACCAGCACATTATGAATTACTGGAGCGAAACTATGCAGGACGATTGCTATCTGATTACCGTTGATGGCTGGAAGGCTGAGCCCTACCGCATCCTCGTTGAAAATAAAAAAGGAAAAGCTGTAGATAAGGGCTGGACTTGTGATCTGGTGCCACCTTCTCTAATTATTGACCGCTATTTTTCAAAGGAGAAAAAAGAGCTTGAAAAATTGGAAGCAGAAAAGGAAATGATTGACGGACAAATTGCTGAACTGGAAGAAGAGTATAGCGGAGAAGAAGGCATCTTCGCGGACTTTGATAAAATAAACAAAGCATCTGTTCAGAAAAGATTGAAGGAAATTCAAAGCGACAAGACCTCCAAGGAAGAAATAAAAATTCTTCAGAAGTATTTAAACCTAATTGACGTGCAGAGTGTACTCGGAAATAATATAAAAACCGCAACCGATGAATTGGATAAAGAAGCATTGCTTCGTTATAAGGCTTTGACTGAATCTGAAATCAAAGAATTGGTAGTGGATCAAAAATGGCTGAAGGATATTGAGCATTCCATCAAAGCGGAAATAGACAGGGTTAGCCAGCTTTTGACTTATCGACTGAAAGATTTGGTTGAGCGCTATGAGTCGCCCTTGCCAATGTTAAATAAAGAGGTGGAGGCGTTGGAAGTAAAAGTGAATGAACATTTGGAAAAAATGGGATTTGTATGGAATTAAAAGAAATAGATAAAAAAGACGAAGTTGGGTTTCTCCCAAATAATTGGAAGGTCGTTAAGATTGGAAATGTTTTTGAATTTAAAAACGGACTAAATAAAGAAAAGTCGTTTTTTGGATATGGAATTCCAATAATAAATTACATGGATGTTTACAGGAATAATAAACTTACATCTAAAGATATTGTTGGCAAAGTAAATCTTACAAATTCAGAAATAAAAAACTATGAAATAAAAAAAGGAGATGTTCTATTTACAAGGACTTCCGAAACTCCAGAGGAAATCGGAATATCTGCAGTGGTGATGGAGGATTTATATAATACTGTATTTAGTGGGTTTTTACTGCGAGCAAGACCAATAAATAAAACTATAGCTATTGATTATTGTAAATATTGTTTTACGACAAAAGCAGTGCGAAAGGAGATAATTTCAAAAAGTTCATATACTACACGAGCGTTAACCAATGGAAGATTATTGTCGTCAGTAAAGCTAGTTATTCCTAATTCACTATCCGAACAGACCGCCATCGCCACCGCCCTTTCCGATGCCGATGCCTTAATAAGCAGTCTTGAAAAACTCATTGACAAAAAAAGAAAAATTAAGCAGGGGGTGATGAAGAGGTTGTTGAAGCCGAAGGTGGGGTGGGCCGTTGAAATGCTTGATGATGAATGTGAGTTAATTACTAAAGGAACTACCCCGACATCTGTTGGTAGAGATTTTCAAAGTTCAGGGATATCATTTATAAAAATAGAGTCATTAACGCGGACAGGAAAAATAATTAAAGATAAAACTGCATTTATCGATTTAGATACGCATCTAATCCTTAAAAGATCTCAATTAAAGGTTGGCGATTTGTTGTTTTCAATCGCTGGCGCATTAGGAAGGGTCGCTATGGTAGAAAAAGATGTTCTGCCAGCTAATACCAATCAAGCATTGGCAATTGTGAGGTTGAAACATGATTCAAAAATACACTTGAATTATTTATTTCATTATCTTAATTCTGAATACATCCAAAGACATATTATTAATATGAGTGTGCAAGGAGCTCAGGCTAATTTGTCATTGCTCAATATTGCTCAATTGCCTATTGGATTTCCGAGTTATTCTGAACAAGTGGATATTGGTCAAATCATTGATGATATTGAGGTGCAAATTGAAATTCTGGAAATGAAGTTAAATAAGTTCACGTCAATAAAATCTGGTATGATGCAAAATCTTTTAACTGGTACAATCAGGTTGGTAAAGAAGGAGGAATTGAAGGCAGTTTAATTTTAAAAGGGAAATTATTTCTCAATCAGTGGAAAATCTTTAAAATCGGAAATATAATTCGATAGGTCAATTCTCGAACATGTGACTTTTGATTTTTGAAAGGAAAAATATAAATTAAGATTTCCTTCGTATTCTGATCCAATTTTATCATTAATAAAATGGTCCATTAAATAATCTTGACGAATGATAACAGGTAAACTCCAGTTTATGGCACGTCTTACAATAAATACATAGTAAATCTGATAATTCGCTTTATAATCGCGAAGTTGCTTCAAAGGCACATTAAATTGACCACTAAATGATTTTTTTCTTTCAGTTGAAACTGAGGTTTTAACTTGAACTCGTCTTAACGTTCCATTATCATCGTGTACAACGTATATATCATCTCCAATATCAATTTCAGGAATGGCAACATTCCAGCCGCGAATCAGGAATTCGGACATTATTGCTAAATGACCGGCCCTTCCTAAATAAAGGTGGTAATTTAGTTTCACGGAATTATTGTTGTGAGTTCTGCTCCAGTTTGAGTGTCTACGAATAGTATTTTATCGATTTTCTTTTTCAAATCATCAGTTGTGTCAATACCAAGTAGGGCAGGATAAATAAAATTTTCAAGCTTTCCGATAGAAAATTCGAAATCGCTTTTTACATCAAATGCGACAAAAATTCCATTTGCTGGGGTAGCATTTGGAAACAAGGATTTTATTAATGTTCGGACAGAAGGGGTTAAGCTGAATGAGTAACCGTCCATCTGTTTATTTACTTCTATTTTTATAGCTTCCATCACATTGTTTTTTTGTGATACGAAGTTACTGATTTTCATGTGAATTAGTTTTGAAAGCAAAATTCGACATATTTTCGTAAGTTTAAAACCAATATATTAAACTTTTGTGCAATATTAGCCCACCCTAATTTAGATTCCTTAAATGCGCCCTGAACGACACACCCAAAACCGGATTGTAAGACTTTTATCTCGCAAGCTTGGATACAAGCCGCTTTATGGAGGGGAACTTCAGGATAGGCCCAATAACAGCAATATCGAAACGCCGGTCCTGGAAACTTTTCTTCAAAGCAAAGGATATTCGGATATTATTATTAGCAAAGCAATTAGTGAATTCAAGAAGTGTGCAATCCTAAATGCTGCCGATGAATTGTATCCAATTAACAAGGAGGTTTATGGCTTGCTGAGGTATGGTGTAAAAGTACGGGAAGATATTGGTGATAATTTCCAGACAGTCCATCTTATTGATTGGAAAAACATAGATAAGAACGATTTTTATTATGGGGAAGAAGTCACTGTAAAAGGAGAAAAAACAAAACGTCCGGATATAGTTCTGTACGTGAATGGAATTGCACTTGTCGTCTTTGAGTTAAAGCGTGCAAGTGTTTCTGTCTCTGAGGGAATGCGTCAGAATCTGGATAATCAGACGGGGCGCTTTATCAAACCGTTTTTTTCTACCGTGCAACTAGTCCTTGCTGCAAATGACATTCAGGGCCTTTGGTATGGAACCACAGGTACCAGAGAGAAATTTTTCTTAAAGTGGAAAGAGGATAATTTTGAATATGATACTAATAAGAATTTACTCGATCAGCAGGTTCTTCAGTTTTGCGCTCCGGAAAGAATACTCAGCATCATTCACAATTTTATTGCCTTTGATTCAGGAATTAAGAAACTGTGCAGGCCAAATCAGTATTTCGGAGTTTTGGCAGCTCAAAATTATGCTAAGAAGAAAAAGGGCGGTGTTATTTGGCATACACAAGGATCGGGAAAAAGCTTGACGATGGTTTGGCTGGCAAAATGGATTAGAGAACATATTGAGGATGCCAGATTGCTCATTGTTACCGATCGCAAAGAACTGGATGATCAAATTGAACGGGTTTTTCTGGGAGTTGAAGAAAAGATATTCCGATGTAAAAAGTCCGGTTCTTTAAATGGTGGTGAAGTTCTACTAAACACATTGAATGAAACAAGTCCTTGGTTAATGTGCAGCTTGATTCATAAGTTTGCTAACAAAGAGGATGAGACCGATTACAAGGATTACATTGACAAGCTAAAGAATAAAATCCCCCAAAACTTTAAGCCAAAGGGAAACTTGTTTGTCTTTATAGATGAATGTCATCGCACTCAAAGTGGAGACCTTCACAAAGCGATGAAATCCATTTTGCCTGACGCTACTTTCATTGGTTTCACCGGAACACCGCTCTTAAAATCAGATAAGAAACGAAGTATAGAAGTGTTCGGGCCATATATTCATACATATAAATTAGATGAGGCCGTTAAAGACGGAGTTGTTCTCGATCTCTTGTATGAAGCAAGGGATGTCGACCAGCATGTTGTTGATCAGAAGGGGATCGATGTCTGGTTTGAAGAAGTTACAAAAGGTTTAAACGATTTGCCCAAAGCCGAATTGAAGAAGCAATGGGGGAATATGCAGAAAGTGCTGAGTACAAAAAGTCGTTTGGAAAAAGTTGTTTATGATATCATCAAAGATTTCAAGATAAAGCCAAGATTGCGAAGCGGTAGAGGGAATGCAATTCTCGTTAGCCGGTCAATTTTTGAGGCTTGTCGTTACTATGAATTGCTGCAAGCTTCAGGTTTCAAGAAATGCGCCATTATTACTTCTTTCGAGCCCAATGCAAATACTACGAAAGGAGAGGAGACAGGAGAAGGAGCCACCGAAAAAATAGAGCAGTATGAAACCTATATAAAAATGCTCAATGGAAAGGACCAGGAGACATTTGAAAAAGAAGCGAAGAAACTTTTCATAGAAGAACCGGCTAACATGCAATTATTAATCGTAGTCGACAAGCTCCTTACCGGTTTTGATGCCCCACCCTGCACCTATCTTTATATTGATAAGGAAATGCAGGATCAGGGATTGTTTCAGGCAATATGCAGAGTGAATCGAACAGAAGAAGAAGACAAGGATTTTGGTTATATCGTAGATTATAAGAATTTATTTGCCAGTGGGAAATTAGAAGGTGCCATGCGAGACTATACCAGCGGGGCTTTCGATAATTTTGAAGAAGAGGAAATAGAAGGGATACTCACAGACAGGATTGAGAAAGCTAAAGAGCAACTGAAGGAGGCGATGGAAGTCCTTCACCAGATGTGTTCACCCATTGAATCCCCAAAGGAAATCGAGCAATTCATCAAGTATTTTTGTGGAAACACAGAAGATAAAGATGCTTTAAAACAGAATGAAGAAAGTCGATTGTCTTTTTATAAAGCGGTTGTTTCACTAATCCGTGCCTATAATAATATAGCACCTGACATCGAAGACTGTTTCTCTAAGAAAGAATGTGAAAAGTTTAAAAAAGCTGTTCAGGAATATACGGAATTGAGAAATGCGATTAAAATTGCCAGTGGTGACTACATAGATCTGAAAAGCTACGAGCCCGACATGCGACAACTTCTCGATATGTACCTCAGTGCCGATCCGAGCAGGGTGATATCGAATTTTGGAGACACTTCACTGTTGAACCTCATTGTAGATGTTGGAATAAAGGAAGGCATTGATAAATTGCCGGAAAAGATTAAAAAGGATCCGACGGCAGTTTCCGAAACAATGGAAGCGAATATTAGAAAGGTGATCAACCAGGAAATGCCGATCAATCCCATCTTTTATGAACGGATGAGCGTACTCTTGACTGATCTCGTGAGGCAGCGGAAAGAAAAAGCCTTAAAGTATGAAAAGCTATTGGAGAAATACGAAGATCTTGCAAAACAGCTCTATGCAAAGACCAACAATCAGTATCCAAAAAACATTTCTACCCCGGCAAAGCGTGCATTGTTTGATAACCTGAACAAGAACGAAGAACTGGTAGAAATTCTCTATGAGAAAATAAACAACGAGCGCCCGGATCAATGGATAGGCTCAACGATACGAGAAAGAGTTGTTTGGAATTTACTTCTCGATCCACTCGCCGAGTACGGAATTACTGACGAAAAAGAGATACAGAGAATATATGACTTGATTGCCAATCAACAGGAGTTTCAATGAAGAAAATAGAAATTGCCGATCTAAGCATTCATGTTGATAAGAAGAACATCAAGAATATTCACCTTGCTGTTTATCCTCCTAATGGAAGAGTAACACTCGCTTGTCCGGAAGGAGTAAATGATGAAACCTTAAGGTTATTCGTAATCTCAAAATTAGGATGGATTCGTCGGCAGCAAAGAATCTTGCAAAAAAAGGACAGGCAAAGTGAAAGAAAATATGTGGACAGAGAAACGCATTATTTCATGGGGCGCCAGTATTTGCTAAAAGTCCGAGAAGGAGGTTTTCCGGTTGGTGTTGCGCTAAGTAAAAAGAATCTGAAATTGGCGATAAAACAAGGAAGCAGTGTTAAGCAACGTGAGAAGATCATTAATGAATGGTATCGGGCACAGTTGAAAGAAATTGCCGAGCCGCTAATTTCAAAATGGGAAAAGAAGATCGGAGTTCAATCTGAGGCCTGGAATGTACGCTCCATGAAAACAAAATGGGGTACATGTAACACACGCACTAAAAAGATCTTATTAAACCTGGAATTGGCAAAGAAGCCTGTCAAATGCATAGAGTACATCATTGTACACGAATTGGTCCATTTGCTCGAACGCAATCACAACAACCGTTTTGTTGCACACATGGACCGCTTCATGCCTCAGTGGAGGCATTATAGAGAAGAACTGAATAATATGCCGGTTGGGCATGTGGATTGGGGGTATTGAGGGATTGAACATTGAGTTAAAAATCATACGAAGATTAATAAACATAATTATGCATTGTAGATGGATCCTTTTCTTTATTTTGATTGGCCAGGTTACTCTTGGACAAGTATCATCAAATTCAAATGTTTTTTTTGCAAAAGAATATAGCAAGGAAATAGCGCTTTATAATGCAAAAGAGTTTGTCATTCGTAATGTCCTGGGTGAGTCAATCGAAGCAGTTAAATTTCAGATTGATGCTTTAGCTTCGGCATCTTCTGGAGAGTTAACTAGCCTAACTTATACTTGTAAAAAGAAAAAGAAGGAAGGGCTTATTTTAGGATTTTATAATGAGAATTGGAATTATGCAGGAGTTGTATACAGTGCATATGCTTTTAAAAATTTACCGAAAGACTCCGCAACTATTCTTCTTGATAAAATTGAATTGCTAATCAACGACTATAAGGACTATTTGCAGGCCAGTATTGATTATTACAATTTATATTTTCAATATGATGATATGATTTTCCTTATTTACAAAAGTGTTTCTGGTTCAATTCGAATAAGAGTAATGTGGAATGATTTTGACTCTGACTGGGATTTCAATGCATTTAAAAGAACGAAGAAGCGATTTTTAGAAAATTAGTCGAAGTTTACACTTCAACAGTCGGAAATGGAAGGGATTAATGCGACCGCAAGAGGTCGGAATTTATTCGAAGAGAACTTCACAAAAGATTCCGCATGTGTTCTTTCGCTTAGTCAATTGGGGGAAATGTTATCTTGTTTTAAATTGAATTCATTAAATTAAACTAACTAAATTAGTATTCAGGAGCTTACAAATATGACAAAGACCGAAAAACTCACAAACCTTTTTGACAGCTGGAAAAGTAAATTTTATGCGAATGACGATTTCTACAAGGATGGTATCATTAATGAAACATTATATGAGTCTGCTAATAGAAAGTTGCTCTATATCACAAAAGAGCCGAATGCAGTTAATCACGAGAAAAATGAAGATAGAAGTTTTGTGACGGAATGGAATACCACAGTGCCAACTTATCCCTTTTCACATAGGATTGCAGAATGGACCTATGGAATCCTAAATAAATTTCCGGTTTATTCAGAAGCTGCAAAGAATGCTATGAAAAATGAAATGCTAAAAAAAATAGCGTTCATGAACCTAAAGAAAAGTGGAGGTACAGGCAATTCTGAGAAAGAGACTTTTGCTGCACTGATGAAGGATAAAAAACATCTTGAATTTATTCACGAACAAATTTCAATTATTAATCCCGAACTCATCATTTTCGGCCTGGCTTCATGGCATGGC
>Ga0116144_10001817_pt1 | contig 24371 bp, 40 predicted proteins | sample AD_UKC035_MetaG_FD_89746 | JGI IMG/M metagenome (GOLD analysis project Ga0116144, IMG submission 89746) | Active sludge microbial communities of municipal wastewater-treating anaerobic digesters from USA - AD_UKC035_MetaG | ecosystem: Engineered > Bioreactor > Anaerobic > Digestate | place: USA...
ACAACGCCAACATCGAGGTTGAGCTGATCACGCCGATCGCGATGGAGAAGGGCCAGCGTTTCGCGATCCGCGAGGGCGGCCACACCGTCGGCGCCGGCGCGGTCACCGACGTCATCGAGTGAGCGGGAAAAAGATGAGCCAGAAACTGCGCATCAAGCTGCGTTCCTACGACCACCGGCTGCTGGACCAGTCGGTCCGCGAGATCATCGAGATCGGCAAGCGGACCGGCGAAAATCTGGCCGGGCCGATCCCGCTGCCGACCAAGCGCGAGATCTTCACGGTCCAGAGATCGACCTTCGTGCACAAGAAAAGCCGCGAGCAGTTTGAGATCAGAATCCACCGCCGTTTGATCGACATCATCAATCCCTCCGCCCGAATTGTCGACGCGCTCACCAAGCTGAGCCTGCCAGCCGGGGTTGACGTAGAGATCAAATCGTAGTATAATAAAAACTTTTGACGGGATAGATTTTCTCAAAATATTCGAATCGCGGTCAAAGAGGGGAGCACTCGCTGGCTTCTCCTCTTTTTTTTCGGGATAAGCAAATGGCTCTTGGAATAATCGGACGCAAGGTGGGCATGACCCGCATTTTCAACGCGGACGGCCGGACGGTCCCGGTGACCGTGGTGCAGGCCGGCCCCTGCCCGGTGGTGGCCCGGCGCGAACCCGGCAACGGGGGGTACGCCTCGCTTCAGCTGGGATACGGCGCCGGCCGGAAGGTCAGCAAGCCGCTGGCCGGCCACTTCAAGAAGGCCGGCCTTGCGCCCACCCGCATCCTCAAGGAATTCCGGGTTTCGAACGAACAGATGGAGAAGTTTCCCTCCGGCAGCCAGGTGACCGTCGAGATCTTCGAGGTCGGAGAGAGAGTGGCGGTTACCGGCCGGACGATCGGCAAGGGCTTCCAGGGCGTGGTCAAGCGCCACGGTTTCAAGGGCGGCGCGGCAACCCACGGTTCGATGTCGCACCGCGCGCCGGGTTCGATCGGCGGCAGCAACCCCGACCGGGTCACCAAGGGACACCGGATGGGCGGCCGGATGGGCGGCGTCAACCTGACCGTTCGGGGGCTGGAAGTGGTCGGCATCGACAAAGAGAAGAACCTGCTCCTGCTCAAGGGGGCGGTGCCCGGGGCCGAGGACGGCCTGCTCCAGGTTAAGAAAATCAAGGGTTGATCCCGGGACGCGCTCAAATAAAAATGGAAATCAAGGTTTACAATCTGGCCGGCGAGGTGGTGGGCCGCGAGGAGTTTGACACTTCCGGGCTGGCGCCGGTCAACCAGAAACTGCTCTATTACGCGGTGAACGCCTACCGGGCCAACCAGCGGCAGGGTACGGCCTCCACCAAGACCCGCGGTGAAGTCTCCGGGGGCGGCCATAAACCCTGGCGCCAGAAGGGTACCGGCCGGGCCCGGGTCGGTTCCAACCGTTCCCCGCTCTGGCGCAAGGGCGGAATCACCTTTGGTCCCCGGCCGCGCGATTACCGGGTGGAACTTCCGGCCAAAATGCGGAGACGAGCCCAGGCCGAGGCCATCAAGGCGAAGATCATGGCCGGCAGCGTCGGCCTGCTGGAGAATCTTCAGCTGGCCGAACCCAAGACGAAGCTGGTCGGCGCCTTTTTGAAGAAAAGCGGTATCTGTGGTAAAATATTACTTTTTGCCCCCCGCGACGCCGCCGATTTCCGCAGAGCGGGGCGCAACATCCCCGGCATGAAGTTCGCCGACCTCCGGACAGCCGACTTTTACAGCATTCTTAACGCCGACTACCTGATTGCCCCGCATTCCGACTGGGGCGCGCTCCAGGAACGGCTCAAAGCCTGAGTTCCGCCATGACCGCTAATGACATTATCAGGTATCCGCTGGTGACCGAGAAGGACACCATGTACCTGCAGCCGTTGAACAAGTACGCGTTCGCGGTTCAGGTCGGGGCCACCGCGCCGGAGATCGGCAAGGCGGTCGAGAAGCTTTACAAGGTCAAGGTGGTGGCGGTTCACGTCTTAAACTACCAGGGCAAGACGAGACGGATGCGCAACCGGGCCGGCCGCCGGCCGGACTGGAAGAAGGCCATCGTCACCCTGCGCAAAGGAGATAAAATTGAGTTTGCGTAAGAAGCGTCCGGTAACTCCGGCCAGCCGCTTTTCGACGCTGCCGGACTTTGCCGAGATCACCCGGAAAAGCCCGGAGCGGCGTTTGTTGGAAACCCGCCGCCGCCGGGGCGGCCGCAACAGCCAGGGCCGGGTTACCGTGCGCCATCGGGGCGGCGGCCACCGGCACCATTACCGGATCATTGATTTCGTGGGCGGCAAGACCCTGACGGGCCGGGTGCTGGGCATCGAGTACGATCCGAACCGGAGCGCCCGGATCGCCCTGGTCGTCTTCCCGGACGGCGAAAAGCGTTACATTCTGGCCACCCAGGAGATGAAGGACGGCGCCCTGGTTTCCTGCGGCGCCGAAGCCCAGCCGGCATCGGGTAACCGCCTGCCGCTGCGCTCGATCCCGGAAGGGAGCAACGTCTGCTGCCTGGAATTGCGCCCGGGCCTGGGGGGCAAGCTGGTCCGCTCGGCCGGCGCCACCGCGGTTCTGATGGCCAAGACCGAAAAGGCGGCCCAGATCAAGCTGCCCTCGGGCGAAATACGACTTTTTGACCTGGATTGCCAGGCCACCATCGGTTCCATCAGCAATTCCGAGCATCGTTACGAGTCGCTGGGCAAGGCCGGCCGGGTCCGCTGGACTGGGCGCCGGCCGAAGGTGCGCGGCGTGGTTATGAACCCGGTCGACCACCCGCTGGGCGGCGGCGAGGGCAAGAGTTCCGGCGGCCGGCCGCCGACCTCGCCCTGGGGTAAGCCGGAAGGGGTCAAGACCCGCGACCGGCGCCGCCATTCCCGGAAAATGATCGTCAAGCGCCGCAAGTAACCGGGCGATCTTACGGAGGCAGGAGAAAAGATGTCTCGTTCACTCAAGAAAGGGCCGCAGGTAGACCCGAAGCTGCTCAAGAAGATCGCGGCGGTCCGGGCCAGCGGCCGGAAGGAAGTCATCAAAACCTGGCGGCGTTCCAGCCAGATCAGCCCGGAGTTCGTCGGCATGACGCTGGGCATTCACAACGGCCGGACTTTCATCCAGGTTTATATTACTGAAAACATGGTGGGCCACCGGCTCGGGGAGTTTTCGCCGACCCGGGTCTTCCGCCATCACGGCGCCCACACGGAACGGTCGCTTTCCAAGACCTAAAAATACATCAATCCGGACAGAGAACGATGGCCGAAGTAATCGCAAAATCGAAGTACATCAGGATCAGCCCGCAGAAGGCGCAGGAGATCGTCCTGCTGCTTCGCGGCAAGACGCCCCAGGAGGCGCTCCAGGTTCTGAAGAACGTCTACAAGCGGCCGGCGCGCCATGTCGCCAAGACAATCGCCTCGGCCCTGGCCAACGTCCGGTCCCGGAAGCTGGAGGAATCGAACTTCCGGTTCAAGACGCTGGTGGTGGAACAAGGGCCGATGTTGAAGCGTTCCCGGGCGGCTTCCATGGGCCGGGCGGTTTCGGTACTGCACCGGACTTCACACATTAAAGTGATTCTGACGGACGAATGGGACAAAAAGTAATTCCGACGGCATTGCGGCTGGGTTACATTGAGGGCTGGCGCTCCAACTGGTTCCAGCACCGGCGCCTGGGTCCGTCCATCCTGGAAGACTACAAGGTCCGGGCTTATCTCCAGAAGCGCTTCCCCGAAAGCGGCATCACCCGGATCGACATCGACCGGCTGGTCGATATGATCCGCATCAAGATCCGGGCCTCGCGCCCCGGCCTGATCATCGGCCGCAAGGGGGCCGAGATCAATAACGTCAGCAAGGAACTGCAGGCGCTCTGCAACAAGAATGTCACCGTGGACGTCAGCGAAGTCACCAATTCCTCGGTGGACGCCGCTTTCCTGGCCCAGAGCATCGCCCAGCAGATATCCCGGCGCGGCACCTCCTACCGGTTTGTCTGCAAGAAGACGATTGAGAATGCCATGCAGCGGGGCGCCAACGGGGTGAAGATAAAGATTTCCGGCCGGCTGGCCGGCGCCGAGATCAGCCGTTCCGAAAGCTACAAGGACGGCACCATCCCCCTGCACACGCTTTCGGCCATCATCGATTACGCCCAGACTACGGCCCATACGACCTACGGCGCCATCGGCGTCAAGGTCTGGCTGTACCGGGGCGACGCCAAGGAAAAAGCCTGAATTCAAGGACCTGAAAAATGCCGTTGATTCCCAAGCGCGTAAAGCATCGCCACATGCACGGCGGCCGGACCCGGGGCCGGGCCCTGACCGGCAACCGGCTTTCCTTCGGAGAGTATGGCCTGCTGGCCCTGGAGCCCGGCTATTTCAACGAGCGCCAGCTGGAAGCCGCCCGTGTGGCCATCACCCACCACCTCAAGGGAAAGGGCAAGCTCTGGATCCGGGTCTTCCCGGACCGGCCGATCACCGGAAAGCCGGCCGAGACCCGGATGGGCAAGGGCAAGGGCGACCTGAAGTGCTGGACGGCGCGCATCCTGCCCGGACGGGTGATCGTGGAACTTACCGGTGTTGATCTGGAACTGGCCCGGTCGGCCTTGAAACTGGCCGCGGGCAAGCTTCCGTTGCCGACGCGGGTGATCTCCAGATGAAACGAAACGATTTCCAGGAGTTGCAGAAACTGGGTCCGCTGGAGTTGCGCGAGCGGGTGGATAGCCTGAAGGCCGAATACTACCGGCTGAGATTCCAGCAGAAGATGGGTCAGCTCAAGGAGACGGCCTCCCTGGGCAGCGTCCGCCGGGACATTGCGCGGGTCATGACTCTTCTGAACCAGAAACAGAAAGGTTAACCCCAGTCGGCGGGGATTAAAAGATGAAAAGGCAAGAATCAGGCACGGTTGTCAGCGATCGGATGGACAAGACCCGGGTGGTGGTGGTGGAGCGGCTTATCCGCCATCCGCTTTACCAGCGGGAGATGCGCCGGCGCACCCGTTACAAGGTGCACGATCCCAAGAACGAAAGTCATACCGGCGACCGGGTCCTGATCGAAGAGTTCCGGCCGATCAGCCGGGACAAGAGCTGGCGATTGCTGAGCATCATCAAGAAAGGTTCGGAATAAAATGGTTCAACTGAGGACAATCCTGGAGGTCGCCGACAACACCGGGGCCAAGAAGATCATGTGCTTCGGCGTCCTCGGCGGCAGCCGGAAGCGGGTGGCCCGGGTCGGCGACATCATCAAGGCCTCGGTCAAGGACGCCCTGCCCAACGGCACGGTCAAGCGGCGGGAGGTGGTTCGGGCGGTGGTGGTCCGGACGAAGGCGCATATCCGCCGGCCGGACGGGTCCTATCTTTCATTCGACCACAACAGCGCCGTGATCATCGACGATGACGGCAATCCGCGCGGCACCCGGGTTTTCGGTCCGGTGGCGCGCGAGCTGCGCGATAAGAACTTCACCAAGATAATCTCACTGGCTCCGGAAGTCCTATGAAATTAAGAAAAGGCGATTTCGTTCTGGTTGCCAAGGGCAAGGACGCCGGCAAAAAAGGCCGGGTGCTCCGGGTTTATCCGGAGGCCAACCGGGCCCTGGTCGAGGGAATCAACTTCGTCAAGCGCCACCTGCGTCCCGGCCGGGTCGAACGGCAGGGCGGCATCGTTCAGAAGGAGATGCCGGTGGCCATTCCCAACCTCCGCTACTTCTGCCTGAAATGCAACCAGGCGACCCGGGTCGGCTTCAAGTTCCTCGGCGATTCGAAGGTGCGCTGCTGCCGGAAGTGCGGCGAGATCATCGAAACCAAGTCCACGACGGCTTGAGTAAAAAGGCAAAATGGCACGTTTACTGGATAAATACAAGAAAGAGATCATCGCCCGGTTGACCGAGCAGTTCAAGTATTCCAACCAGATGGCGGTGCCGAAGCTGACCAAGATCGTGGTCAGTGTCGGCCTGGGCAAGATCGGCAAAGAGGAGAAGGTGGTCGAGGAGATCCTGGGCGGCCTGACGGCCATCACCGGTCAGAAGCCGGTAATGCGCCGGGCGCGCAAGTCGATCGCCGGCTTCAACCTGCGCACCAACGATCTGGTGGGGGCCTTCGTGACCCTGCGCGGCCAGCGGATGTACGAATTTCTGGACCGGCTGGTCTCCTTTGCCCTGCCCCGGGTGCGCGACTTCCGCGGCTTGCCCAAGACCGGGTTCGACCGGGCCGGCAACTACAGTTTCGGACTCAACGAACAGACCATTTTCCCGGAGATCGACTTTAACAAGGTGACCAAGGTCTTCGGAATGAACATCAACCTGGTGACCAGCGCCAGGAACCGGCAGGAAGCCGAACCGCTCCTGACGATGCTGGGATTGCCCCTGGAAAAAGAAGAGTAATCGTCCATGGCCAAGAAGTCGATGATCATCAAGAACCAGCACCCGAAGTACAAGGTGCGCCAGCGAAACCGCTGTTGCATTTGCGGCCGGCCGCGCGGGTACATGCGCCGTTTCAGCCTCTGCCGCATCTGCTTCCGAGAACTGGCCAGCAAGGGATTCATCCCGGGCGTGGTCAAGGCCAGCTGGTAATTCCCCAACAAGTTAAAGGTGTAACGGATGGTAACCGATCCTATCGCTGATTTGCTGACGCGGATCAAGAACGGCGGCCTGGCTCGAAAGCCGGTCATCAGGATCCCGTACTCGGTCTTCAAGGAAGACATCCTCAAGGTGCTGGCCGACCAGGGATTCATCGCCAGCTACGCGGTGGAAGCGGATGGCAAGAAGAAGAACCTGTCCGTTTGGCTCAAGTACCGTCCCAACAGCACCCGCAGCGTCATCCAGGCAGTGGAAATCAAAAGCCGCGCCAGCCAGCGGATTTACGTTACCCAGCAGGACCTCAAGCGCCTGATCCGGGGCCGCCAGAAGATCGGTATCCTCTCCACTTCCCAGGGTGTGATTTCGCACCGGGACGCCCTCCGGAAGCGGGTGGGCGGAGAGTTGCTGGCCGTCATCTGGTAAACGGCGGGGTCCACAACCCGGAACTTTAACATGGCAAAACAAGGTAAAAGACCGGTTCGCATTCCAGACGGGGTCAAGGCCTCGCTGGAGGGGACGGTCCTTAAGATGAGCGGTCCGATGGGAAACCTCGGCCTGGAAGTGCCCCCGGTCCTGTCGGTAGTCCTGGAAAAGGGTTCGATCCGGGTTGACTTCCGGTCGGCCGCGGGCAACGGCGAGCGCAAGAATGAGACGGAAAACGAAAGCCTGCGCAGCCTCTACCGGGCGCTCATCAACAGCCGGATGAAGGCCGTGAAGGAAGGTATTACCAAGCAGCTGGAAGTGATCGGGGTCGGCTACCAGGCGGAGCTGAAGGGCAAAAACCTGGTCCTGAAGATCGGTTTTTCTCACCCGGTCTCGGTACCGGTCCCGTCGGAGATAAAGGTCAAGGTGGAGAAGAACCTGATCACCCTGGCCGGTTCCGATCCGCAGCAGGTTGGAGATTTTGCCGCCCGGGTACGCGGGGTCCGGCCGCCGGAACCTTACGGCGGCAAGGGAATCCGTTACCAGGGCGAATACGTCCGGCAGAAGGTCGGCAAGACCGCCGGCGCCACCGGAACCACCAAGTAAAGACTGGACCGCAGACATGATCAAGGGTAAAGAGAAACGGCGACAGATGCGCCACCGGCGCGGCCTGAAGAAGATCCAGGCCAAGGCGGGCCGGCCGCGTCTGATGGTGCGCAAGAGCCTTAAACATATTTACGCGATCCTGATTGACGACACGGCGGGCCGGGTGATCACCGCCGTCTCCAGCCATACGATCAAGGGTGACGCGGCGGCCGGCGGACACAAGGGCCTGGCCGAGGCGGTGGGCCGGCTGGCGGCCGAGGCGGCTTTGAAGAAGGGTTTCAAGGAAGTGATCTTTGACCGCGGCGGTTATCTTTACCACGGCAACGTGAAAATCCTGGCCGAAGCGGCGCGGGCGGCCGGTCTTAAATTCTAAATATCGGCAAAAGGGAACATGGCGGAAAAAAGAGGCGGGGTTCGATCTTCCAATGCTCCGGGCAGCCGGGGGCCAGGCGGCGGACCGGGTGGTCGGAGATCTTTCGGCGGCGGACCGGGCGGCCGGAGAGCGGGCGGCCGGCGTGGCGGCCGTTATGCCGAGGAAGGCGGCCTCTACGAGAAGGTCGTTCGGATCAACCGGATCAGCAAAACGGTGGCCGGCGGCCGGCGGCTGCGCTTCAGCGCCCTGGTGATCGTGGGAGACCGCAAGGGCAAGGTGGGTGTGGGCCTTTCCAAGTCGCACGAAGTCCCGATGGCGATTGACAAGGCCCGCCGGCAGGCCCAGCGGAGCATGTTCACCATTCCGATCGAGGAACACACCATCCCCAACGAGGTGCTGGTGAAGTTCAAGGCGGCCAAGATTCTGCTGCGCCCCGCTCAGCGCGGCCGCGGGATCGTCGCCTGCCAGACCCTGCGCGCCATCGCGGAGGCGGCCGGCATTAACGACCTGGTGACCAAGGTGATCGGCCGGTCCAATCCGGTCAACATCTCCAAGGCAATGATGAAGGCCTTCGGCGAATAAAAGCACACGGGCTAAACATGAAACTAAATCAGATTCCGCGTCCCCGGGGCAGCAAACGGTCGACCAAACGGCTCGGTCGCGGCGGCGGCAGCGGCCACGGCGGCACCTCCACCCGGGGGCACAAGGGACAGTGGTCCCGGAGCGGCGGCGGAGTCCGGCCGGGTTTTGAAGGCGGCCAGATGCCCCTGATCCGGCGGCTTCCCAAGTTCGGCTTCACCGCTCATCCAAAACAGACCTACCAGGTTGTCAACCTCAAACTTCTGGAACGCTTTCCGGCCGGCGCGACGGTGGACGAAAAGGCGCTGGCCGAGGCCGGACTGGTCAGGCCGGGCCTGCCGGTCAAGGTCCTGGCGCAGGGCGAACTGAAAGTCGCCCTGACCGTCAAGGTTCGGGCCTTCAGCAAGAAAGCGGCCGAGAAGATCGCCACCGCCGGCGGTCAAGCCATAACCGGCTGATTGATGGCGGATCGCGTCGCAGTCCAGGGGCTTTCCCCGTCCACACACCAGAAGGGTTGAACCCATGGCCAACCTATCGCCTTTCCGGGACAGTCTGAAGATACCCGACCTGCGGCACAAGATCGGGGTCACGCTGTTGCTGCTGGCGGTTTACCGTTTTGGCTGCTACATACCGGTGCCCGGTATCGACGGCGCGGCCCTGGCGCAGTTCTTCGCCCAGGTCGAGGGCACCCTGCTGGGCGTGGCCGACCTGTTTACCGGCGGCGCCCTTTCCCAGGCGACCATCTTCGCCCTGGGCATTATGCCCTACATTTCGGTTTCGATCGTCCTGGAACTGCTGACCACCATGGTGCCGGCCCTGGAAAACATGATTAAAAGCGGCGTGGAAGGCCGGCGCCGGCTCACCCAGCTCACCCGCCAGCTGACGGCCCTGCTCTGCCTTTTCCAGGGGATGATGATCAGCCTCTGGCTCGAAAACCCGGCCAGTTTCGGCGGGGTGCCGATCGTGGTTCAGCCGGGCTGGGCCTTCCGGATTATCGCCACCATCACCCTGACCGCCGGTACCATGTTCCTCATGTGGCTGGGCGAACAGATCACCGAGAAGGGGATCGGCAACGGGATTTCGCTGATCATAACCCTGGGCATCCTTTCGCGTTATCCGACCGCGGTCAAGCAGATGCTGGAGTTCCTGCGCACCGGCCGCCTTTCCGGCCTGACGCTGATCCTGCTGGCCATCCTGATCGTCCTGGTGGTGGCGGCCACCATCATGCTGATCGAGGGCGAACGGCGCATCCCGGTTCAGTACGCGCGGCGGATGGTTGGACGGCGCCAGTACGGGGGCCAGTCAACCTACCTGCCGGTCAAGGTCAACCAGGGCGGGGTTATCCCACTCATCTTCGCGGTTTCCATCCTGCTTTTCCCGGCCACCATCCTCCGTTTTTACAAGGGTCCGCTGGCCGTCAAGCTGGCCGGGTATCTCAACCCCGGCGGCTGGCTCTACACGATACTTTACGCCCTGCTGGCCGTCTTCTTCTGCTACTTTTACGCGGCGGTCAGCTTCAAGCCCGACAACGTGGCCGACGACCTCCGCAAGTACGGCGGCTTCATCGCCGGCATCCGGCCGGGCAAAACGACCGGCGACTACCTGGAGCGGATCCTTCTCTACATAACCTTTCCGGGCGCCCTGTTCCTGGTGGCGATCGCGCTCTTCCCCAACCTGGTGATGAGCGTCTTCCGGATTCCCTACCTGGTGGCCAGCCTCTTCGGCGGCGTGGGCCTGCTCATTGTCGTGGCGGTGCTGATCGAGACGATGCGTCAGATCGAGGCCCACCTGGTGATGCGCCATTACGAGGGCTTTCTCAAGAAGGCCCGCATCCGCTGACGATGAAATCCGATTCGGCCGCATCCGGCGTGGTGGTGGTCTTCTTCGGGCCGCCCGGGGTCGGCAAGGGCACGGTGGCCACCCGGCTGGCCGAGGAACTCAAATACCATTTTATCTCCTCCGGGGACCTGCTTCGGGCCAACGTCAAGGAAGGCACGGAACTGGGCCGCGAGGCCAGGAGCCACATGGATTCCGGCGGCCTGGTGCCCGATCAGCTGGTCACCCGGATGGTCCTGAAGAGTCTGGACTCCCTTTCCGGCGGCATCTTCCTGGACGGATTTCCCCGGACCCAGGTTCAAGCCGAGGAACTGGAGAGTTATCTGCGCGGCCGCGGCTGGCGCCTCCAGGTGATTGACCTTACCGCCGACGACCGGTTCCTGATGAAACGGCTGGTCGAGCGGATCATCTGCCGGAGTTGCGGAGCCATCTACCACCGGACCAACCTGCCCCCCCGGGTCGAGGGAACCTGCGATCACTGCGGCGGGGCGCTTTACCAGCGCGATGACGACCGGCCGGACGTCGTGGCCCGGCGTCTCGAGGTTTACCACCAGCAGTCGGCCCCGTTGCGCGAACATTACCGGCGGCAGGGGGTCATGCTGACTCTTTCCGGGGAGAAGCCCCTGGAAGAGACGCTGGCGGCGGTTCGCGCCGCGCTGATCGGCCGGAATGGCGCACCAGAGTAAGGCTGAAAAGCTCCGGACGGCCGGCCGCCTCCTGGCGGTCTGCCGGCAGGAACTGGCCGGGATGGTGCGGCCCGGGGTGACCGGGTTGGACCTGGACCGGCGCGCCGAAGAGATCATAACCGGGCTGGGCGGACGCCCGGCCTTCAAGGGTTACCGGGGTTATCCGGCCTCAATCTGCGTTTCTCCCAACCGGGTCGTGATTCACGGCATCCCGAATTCGACCCCTTTCCGGGAGGGGGACCTGGTCAGTCTCGACCTGGGCGTCGAGAAGGACGGTTTTTACGCGGACGGGGCGGTCACCTGTCCGGTCGGCGCGGCGGCGCCCGAGTACCGGCGCCTGATGGAGACCACCCGGCGGGCGCTGGAACTGGCCATCGCCCGGGTGGCCCCCGGCGTTGAGATTGACGAGCTCGGCCGCGCGATAGAGGCGGAGGTCCGCTCGAACGGGTTCGACGTGGTCCGGTCATTCTGCGGCCACGGCATCGGCCGGCAGCTGCACCAGCCGCCCGAAATCCCCAATTTTGCGAGCGGCAACCGTTTCCGGCTCTATGCCGGACTTGCGTTAGCCATCGAGCCTATGGTAAACTATAAATCTGGCTCGGTAATTATTTTAGAAGACGGTTGGACGGTGGTAACCGCCGACGGCGGCTATTCCGCCCATTTCGAGGAGACCGTGCTGGTGACTGAAACCGGCCACGAAGTGGTAACCGATTTATGAAGAAGGAGGAGAAACTCAGAGTAGAGGGTGTGGTCACCCAGGCGCTTCCCAACGCTTACTTCCGGGTCAAGCTCAAGGACGGTCACGAAGTCCTGGCCCACGTGAGCGGCAAGATGCGCATGTATTACATCCGGATCCTGCCGGGTGACAAGGTGATCATGGAGATCTCCCCTTACGACCTTACCAAGGCCCGCATCATCCAGCGGCTTTAGGCCGGCCGTTTCCCCCGGCTGAAATTTCCGGAGATTTAGCCATGAAAGTGAGAGCGTCGGTAAAAAAGATATGCCCCCAGTGCCAGATCATTAAACGCCGGGGCAAGGTGCGGGTCATCTGCAAGAACCCGCGGCTCGGTCCCAAGCACAAACAGGTCCAGGGTTAGGAGCGTTATGGCCAGAATCGTTGGTATCGAGATTCCCAACAACAAGCGGGTCGAGGTCGGGCTGACCTACATCTTCGGGATCGGTCACAGCTGCGCCCGGCGCATTTTGAAGGCGACCAGCATCAGCCCCGACATCCGGGTCAAGGATCTGACCGAAGACCAGATCAACAAGCTGACCCAGGAACTCCAGCGCAATTACCGCGTCGAAGGTGACCTGAAGCGGGAAATCACCTCCAGCATCAAGCGCCTCCAGGAAATCAGCGCTTATCGGGGCGTCCGGCACAAGCGCGGTCTTCCGGTCCGGGGGCAGCGAACCCATACCAACGCCCGGACCCGCAAGGGACCGCGCAAGACGGTGGGCGTCATCCGCAGCAAGGAGCAGCGCAGCGCCGTAAAGGCCGGCGACAAGGGCGGGAAGAAATAGCCACTGACGGAGACGGTCAACCATGGCCAGAAAATACCAGAAACGCAAGAAAAAGTCGATTTCAGTCCCCAAGGGAATCGCCCATATCAAGGCGACCTTCAACAACACCTTCGTCACCATCACCGATCCGCAGGGGAACGTGCTGGTCTTCATGAGTTCCGGCCAGGTCGGTTTCAAAGGTTCCCGGAAGGGGACTCCCTATGGAGCCGGTCTGGTGGCCCGGGAAGTCGCCCGCCGCGCCCAGGATTTCGGAGTCAAGGAGGTCGAAGTCTGGGTGAAGGGTCCGGGACCGGGCCGCGAGACGGCCATCCGCTCGCTCCAGTCGGCCGGGTTGTCGGTGACCCAGATCCGGGACATGACCCCGATTCCGCACAACGGCTGCCGGCCGCCCAAGGAGAGAAGGGTTTGACGCCCTCCGTTTGGAGTCCGATATGAAAATCAGAACACCGGTTTGCAAGATCTGCCGTCGCGAAGGCGTGAAACTCTTCATCAAGGGCCTGCGCTGCCATACCGGCAAGTGCGCCATTGACAAGGGCCGGCCGGCTCCCTCGGGACACAGCCGTTATTCCAGCCGGGATTCCAACTACCGCGTCCAGCTCCGGGAAAAGGAGAAAGTGCGCGCCTATTACGGGGTGGCCGAGGGACAATTCCGCCGCTACTTCCGGATGGCCGAAAAGAGCCGGGGCGCCACCGGAGAAAAGCTCCTGGAATACCTGGAACGTCGCCTGGACAACATCCTGGTCGTTTCGGGCTTCATTGATTCCCGGCGCCAGGCGCGCCAGTTGATTTACGGCGGCAACGTCCGGGTGAACGGGAAGCGCGTCAGCGCCTCTTCCTATTTAGCCAAGACGGCCGACGAAGTTGAGTTCCGTCCCGGATTAAAGATTCGCCCCCAGATCAAGGAGAAGGTGGCCGCTTCATCCGGCCAGCCGGCGCGGGTGGTGCCGGCCTGGGTCGCGGTAGACAAGGAAGCGTTGAAGATAAAGGTCCTGCGCGAGCCGGCCCGCAGCGAGGTAACTCTTCCGGTTTCGGAAGGGCATATCGTCAACCTCTATTCACGTTAACCGGTCCGAGGCCAACCATGGAGCAGTTCAACTATCCGAACAAGATAGAATGGGATGAGAAGAGTTATCGGGCCAACTACGGCAAGCTCATTGTTGAGCCGCTGGAGCGGGGCTTCGGGGTGACGCTCGGCAACAGCCTGCGGCGGGTGCTGCTTTCGGCGATTCCGGGTGTAGCCATCACCAGCTTCAAGATCACCGGGGTTTCCCACGAATTCTCGACGATCAAGGGCGTGACCGAGGACGTCACCGACATCGCCCTGAACCTGAAGCAGGTGGAACTTAAATCGAACATCTCGGAACTGCCCAAGACCTTTCTTGTCAATATTGCCGAAAAGACCGAACTGGTGGCCGAGGACCTCTTCCCCGGCCCGGAGATCAAGGTTTTAAACCCGCGTCTGCATATCGCTTCGCTCGCGGCCGGCACCAAGCTGCAGATCGAATTGACGGTGAACCGCGGTTTCGGTTATGTTTCCGAGGACCGGATTACCGCCGAGAGCGAGGAGAAGGAGAAGAAGATCGGCACGATCCAGCTGGCGGCCGCCTTCAGCCCGGTCACCCGGGTCGCCTACCATACCGAAACCGCCCGGGTCGGCCAGCGGGTCGATTACGAACGGCTGATACTCGAAATCTGGACCACCGGCGCCATCGAACCGAAACAGACGGTGATAATTGCCCGCGATATTCTGAAGCAGCACCTGGACCAGGTTGGCGGCGGTCCGGCCCGGGCGGAAGCGCCCGCGGCCGCCGGGGTCAGCCTTGAGAAGCTGGGCCTCGCGACCCGGATCCGCAACGTGCTTAAGGCCGCCGGGATCGAAACCGACCAGGCCCTGGCCGGACGCACCGAGGCCGAGCTGGAAGCGGTGGAAGGGCTGGGAGAAAAGAGCCTCGAAGAGTTGAAGAAGTTCATGGCCAAAAAAAAGCTGAAACTCAAGGAAGCCTAACATGCGGCATCAAAGACGAAAACGGGTTAACCTCAACCGCGGTCGGCGGATCGGTGTTTTCACCTCCCTGCTCAAGGGCTTGGTGGATAATGGACGGGTGGTCGCTTCCGAGGCGAGGATCCGGCAGGTGCAGCGGACGGCCGAAAAGCTGATCACGCTCGCCAAGGCCAAGGATCTGGCCGGACAGCGCCGGATCATCTCCGTTCTCAAAGACCAGGAGTTGACCCGGAAACTGGTTAACGAAATCGCGCCCCGCTACGCCGAGCGCCCGGGTGGATACACCCGGCTCCTGAAGCTGCCTCCCCGCGAGGGCGACGGCTGTCCGCTGGCCCTCCTCGTCTTCCTTCCCTAAGCGCGTCGGTACGCCGGCCCCCCGCCGGAGAGATTTTTCGGCGCGGAGGACGTCCTTCCCGGGTGCAAGATGTCCGTCCGGACGCCGGAGCGTTCGATCCCAATCCGGTTGCGTTTTGGACGGATTAATGGTATTATTTAAATCCTCAAAGAATCTCCGGCCGGGCCGCTTGTTTGCAGACGGGCTCAAGTGCCCCGGTCCAGTTGGAGATTTTGATTTTTTAAGGAGAACCCGAGATGCAGTTGAACCGCGAGCTGGTAGCCATACTCGAATACCTGGAACGGGAGCGCGGTCTGGATCGCCAGACGGTGCTTTCCGCTATCGAGGGCGGCCTGCTTTCGGTTTACCGGAAGAAACTCAAGCTGGATAACATTACCGAGCTGCATATCGATCCCCAGACCACCGAAGTCTATCTGGTGGACGAGACCGGCAAGCGGTTGCCGGCCCCCGACATGCCGCTGGGCCGGATCATGGCTCAGAGCGCCCGGCAGATGATCATGCAAAAGATCCGGGAGGCCGAGAAATCGCAGCTTTACGACGAATTCAAGGGCAAGGAAGGAACGATCGTCACCGGCCTGGTTGATCACTACGAGCAGGGAAGCCTGGTGGTAAACCTGGGACGCATCGAGGGGGTTTTTCCGGTCTCCGAACTGACCCGGGACGAGCGGCACCGCCGGCGCGGGTCGGCGATCCGGGGGATCATTATCGAGGTGCGCCGCGAGATCCAGGGGCCGAAGATCGTGCTTTCGGCCACCCATCCGGATCTGGTCAAGGATCTCTTTATGCAGGAGGTTCCGGAGATCCGCGAGGGCCTGGTTGAAATCAAGTCGGTGGCCCGGGTGGCGGGTGAGGCCTGCAAGGTGGCGGTGACCTCCAATGACAACCGGATTGACCCGGTCGGAACCTGCATCGGTATCCGGGGGACTCGGATCCGGGCGATCATGAAGGAACTTGACGGCGAGCGCGTGGATGTTATTCGCTGGCATGCCGATCCGGCCGAACTGATTGCCGCCACGCTGGCCCCGGCCAAGGTTGCCAAGGTCGAAATTTCGGCCAAGCAGAAATTCAGCCGCGTACTGGTCCCGGACGACCAGCTGGCGGTGGCCATCGGCCGCAAGGGCATTAACGTAAAGCTGGCCTCACAGCTGACCGGTTACACGGTGGATGTCCGGAGCGAATCCGAAGCCCGGGCCGAGACACTGCCGGCCATCGCCACGCTTCCGGGCGTAACCGAGGAACTGGCCCGGCGCCTCAAGGAGGCCGGTATCGTTTCGCTCAACGACCTGCTTTCAACCACTCCAGAGGACCTGGCCAAGATCGAGGGCCTGGATTCCAGGGGCGCCGAAGAATTGCTTGAGAACGCCCGGCTTTCCAGCGCCGCCTGAACATGAAGAAAAAAGATTTGAAGGCCCGCCCGCCCATCGTTACCCTGATGGGCCATGTTGACCATGGCAAGACTTCGTTGCTGGACGCCATCCGCAAGAGCAATATTGCCGGGGGGGAATTCGGTCAGATCACCCAGCATATCGGGGCCTACACGGTCAGCAACGAGGGGCGCCGGATTACCTTCTTGGACACGCCCGGCCACGAGGCCTTCACCAACATGCGGGCCCGGGGGGCCCAGCTGACCGACATCGTGATCCTGGTGATCTCGGTGGAAGAGGGCGTGATGCCCCAGACGGTTGAGGCCATCAGCCACTGTCAGGCCGCCCAGGTTCCGATCATCGTGGCCCTGAACAAGGTGGACCGGGGCCGGGAGAACATCCCGAGGATCAAGGGCGAGCTGGCCCGGCATAATCTGCTCTCCGAAGACCTGGGCGGCCAGGCGCTTTTCGTCGAAACTTCGGCCGCCAAGCGCACCGGGATCGGTGAGTTGCTGGAGGCCATCCTGCTCCAGTCCGAGATGCTGGAGTTGAAGGCCGATTACGCCTGTCCGGCCGAGGGCGTGGTGATCGAAACCAGGATGGACCGGGGCACTGGCGCCAACATCAGCCTGGTCGTGCTCAACGGCATCCTTCGCAACCGGGATCATTTCACGGTGGGCGATACCTGGGGTCGGGTGCGGGCGATCTTCGACGATGCCGGCAAGCCGATGAAGGAGGTCACCCCGGGACTGGCCGCCCGGGTAATCGGGTTGAGCCAGCTGCCGCCGGTGGCCTCCCGATTCAAGGTGGTCGATTCGGAGAAGACGGCGCGTGAATTCTGCGAAACGAACCTGGCCCGCCCCGAGGCCGGGACGGTTTCGACGCCGATTACGCTCGAGGAGTTCTACCAGCGTCTCCAGGCCGAGGGGGCCAAGGATCTCAACATTATACTCAAGGCCGACGTGGCCGGCTCGATGGAGGCCATCGCCGAGTCGCTCCAGCGGCTTAATACCGAAGAGCTGAAGGTCAGGATACTGCACTCGGGCATCGGCCCGGTCGGCGAGGCCGACGTCCTGCTGGCCAAGACCTCCGGCAGCATCGTGCTGGCCTTTAACGTCAATATCGATCCCAAGGCGCGCGAGACGGTCCGCCAGGAGAACGTTCAGGTCCGCCAATACCGGATCATTTACGACCTGCTGGATGATGTTCGGAAGTCGCTCTCCGGACTTCTGGAGCCGGAGTTGAAGGAAGTGGTCACCGGCCGGGTTCAGATCAAGCAGATTTTCAAGCTTTCCAGCGGCCAGCTGGCAATTGGCTGCAGCGTTCTGGAAGGCAAGGTAAACCGGGGCGGCAAAGCCCGCCTGATGCGGGGAGACAAGGCGGTCGCCGAGGTTATTGTCGCTTCGCTGAGGCGTTTTAAGGAGAATGTGCGCGAAGTGACCGCCGGCTACGAATGCGGCCTTACCCTTGATGGCGCCGACGAGGCGTTGCCCGGCGATCAGCTCGTGATTTACCGGATCGAGGAGATCACTCGTTCATTATGAGTTCCGAATGCCTGTTCTGCCGCCTGGTTAAGGGTGAAATACCGGCCCAGAAGGTTTTCGAGGACGAAGAGATTCTGGCCTTCCGGGACATCAACCCCCAGGCACCGATCCACATCCTGGTAATTCCCAAACGGCACCTGTCTTCGCTGGCCGACTTCGGCGAAGCGGACCGGGAATTGCTCGGTCGGTTGCAGCTGGCGGTTCGCCGGGTGGCCGAGGAGCAGGTCGGCCCGGGCCAGGATTACCGGCTGGTTCTTAACTCCGGGGAATCGGCCGGCCAGTCGGTTTTTCACCTGCACTACCACCTGCTGGGCGGTCGCACCTTCCGTTGGCCGCCCGGTTAACCGGGGGTGTCGGCAGGACGTACCAGACACTTCGGCGGCTTCCATGATCGTAAAAATCGGGGAAATCGGGCTGGGGGATGCCAATCCGTTCTGCTTGATTGCCGGGCCCTGCGTGATCGAGTCCGAGGCCCTGATCCTGGAAACGGCCCGGCGGCTCAAGGAGATTTGTTTTTCTGTACGGGTTCCCCTGGTTTTCAAAGCTTCCTACGACAAGGCCAACCGGACGTCCATAAAATCTTTCCGCGGGCCGGGCCTGGAAGCCGGCCTGCGCATTCTGCGGCGGGTTAAGGAAGAGCTCTCCCTGCCGGTCCTGTCGGATATACACCAGCCGTCGGACGCGGCCCCGGCCGCCGAAGTGCTGGACGTGCTCCAGATACCGGCTTTCCTCTGTCGCCAGACCGACCTTCTGCTGGCGGCCGGGCGGACCGGCCGGCCGGTGAACGTCAAGAAGGGGCAGTTCCTGGCGCCGGAAGACACGCGCCACCTGGTCGGCAAGATCGAGAGTACCGGCAACCGCCGGGTGTTGCTGACCGAGCGGGGCAGTTGTTTCGGTTACCATAACCTGGTGGTTGATTTCCGCGGCCTGGAAGTGATGGGCGCCTTTGCGCCGGTGATCTTTGACGCCACCCACTCGGTGCAGCAGCCATCGGCGGGTGAAACCAGCGGCGGCTGCCGCCAGTTCGTGCCCCTGCTGGTCCGGGCCGCCCTGGCCGCCGGGTGCGCCGGCCTCTTCCTGGAGGTGCATCCGGATCCGGAGCGCGCCTGCTCCGACGGCCCCAACATGGTTAAACTTGACGACCTTCCCGGCCTGCTGGCCGAGGCGAAGGCGATCGACCAGGTGGTGAAAGAGCGATGGAAACGCTGAAACGGGCCCGGGAGGTCTTCCGCTCCGAGATCGAGGCGGTTGAGGCCACCGAGCGCAGGCTGGGCCGGAATTTTGAGGCGGCGGTGGAGAAACTGGCCGCCTGCTCCGGCCGGGTCGTGATTACCGGAATGGGGAAAAGCGGTATTATCGGCCGCAAGATTGCCGCCACCCTCAGCAGCACCGGAACCCCGGCCTTCTTCCTGCACCCGGCCGAGGCGGTTCACGGCGACCTGGGCGTGATCGCGCGCGGGGATGTCGTGCTGGCCATCTCCAACAGCGGCAAGACCGACGAGCTGCTCCGCATCCTGCCCTCGATCCGGAAGATCGGCGCGGTGACGATTGCCATCACCGGCGACCCGGATTCGCCGCTGGCCGCCGCCGCCGACCTGGTGCTGGAGACCCGGGCGGTCAATGAAGCCGACCGGTTTGACGTGATCCCCACCGCCAGCACTACCGCCTTGCTGGTGCTGGGCGACGCCCTGGCGGTCTGCACCCTCGAGCGAAAAGGATTCCAGCGCCGGGATTACGCTTTCCTGCATCCGGCCGGCGCACTCGGCCAGCAGCTGACCCGTCTGGTCGACGACCTGATGCGGCCGGCTTCGAAGATGCCCCGGGTTTCGGAAGGGGTCCCGCTGTCGGCGGCGTTGAAGACCATGAGCCAGGGCGACCTGGGGCTGGTGGTGGTTACCGACGCCGACGGTCTCCTGGCCGGTATCCTCACCGACGGCGACCTGCGTCGCCACCTGATTGAAAAGGATTCGATCAAGGACTTCCGGGTGGAGGACCTGATGACCCGGAAGCCCAAGACCATCAAGGCCGGCAGTCTCGCGGTGAATGCGGTTCGAATCATGGAGAAGCACGAGATAACGGCCCTCATCGTCGTGGACCGCGGGAACCGGCCGGTGGGCGTCATTCACCTGCACGGCATCCTGGGAGGAAAGCGCCTTTATGGAAAAGGTTAACGGGCGACGCCGGGGCTTCCGGACCGCGGCCGCGGTTGTCCTGGTGGCGGGAGTCATGCTTTTCCTGGGCCGGGCCGGCTGGCGCCTGCGGAACCAGGCGCCGGATCTTTCCGTCGGCGAAGCGCCCTCCCGGGAGGAAGTGACCGCCTTCAATTACGAGCGTTCCGAACCGGGCCTGAGCCTGCTGGTTACCGGCGAGGCCGCCAACGTCGATTCGGGTTCCGCCACCGAAATCCGGTCACCCTCGGTCCGGCTGGAGACCGGCGGCAAGATCATCAAGATCCAGACCGCCGCCGGCGGCACCGCCGAATTGAACCTGGATCCGGCTACGGGTAGAGCCGACCGCATCCAGTTGCGCAAGGGCGTCCGCATCAGCCGGCAGGACAGCAAGACCGAACAGGTGGAGTTCGTGGCCCAGGGCGAGGAGGCAACCTACGATTCCGGCCGCCAGGAGATACTGCTCACCGGCAACCCGGTTATCTCCCAGGGCAACAACGAATTCCGGGGGGAGCGGATCCGCTACCTGCTTCGCGAGAACCGCATCCTGATCGAAAACAACGCTTCCGGGATCATCCATTATGAGGAAAAGGGCAAGCCTTAAGGTTCTGCTGCTGCTGCTCTTCCTGGCGGCCGGCCAGGCCGGCCAGGTCCGGGCCCAGGAGCCGCAGGTGCGTCTTATGCGCGGCGGACGGGTGATGACCCTGGGGCTTGAAGATTACCTGATTGGCGTGCTGGCCGGCGAGGTCTCTCCGAACTGGCCGCTGGAGGCGCTTAAGACGATGGCCGTCTGCGCCCGCACCTATACGATCAACAAGATGATGGTCAACTCCGGCGGCAATTACCATCTCACCGACACGATGATGGACCAGGTTTACAAGGGCAACGGCCGCCTCTGGTCTTCGATCCGCCAGGCGGTGGATGAAACGCGCAACGAGGTGCTCACTTACGAATCGGCCCCGGCCCAGGTGTTTTACTGTGCCAGTTCCGGCGGCTGCACCGCCTCCAGTCTGGTTGTCTGGGGGCGTTATTACCCTTACCTGCAGGCGGTCGCGGATATATACAGCACCAGCGATCCATACGCCAACTGGACGCTGAAGGTATCGGAACGGGATTTTCTGAGGGCGCTCGGTTACACCGGCCACCTGGGGAGCATCGAGGTGGCGGAGCGGGACGAAAGCGGCCGGGTCGGCCGGCTGCGGATCGAGGTCTCCGGCCGAAGCTTTCAGGTCGCCGGACGCGACATCCAGCGGCTGAGGGAGCGGCTGGGCTGGGAACGTCTGTGCAGCACGCTCTTCGACGTGAAGCTTGAAGCCGGCCAGGTCGTCTTCACCGGACGGGGCTGGGGACATGGGGTCGGCCTCTCTCAGTGGGGCTCCAAGCGCATGGCCGAATCGGGTTTTACCTATCAGCAGATACTGCAGTTCTATTTCCCGGGAACCACGCTGGGCATCATCCAGTCGGAAGAGTAGTTTCCATTTTTTTTACGGCGCGGTCCGGATGCGGCCGGGAACGCCGAAGGGAGGAGTGGAGTGGAGCTTAAAATCACGATACGCAACCAGGTTGATTTTTCAATTTTTCTCGAGGAATACCTGCGCGAAAAGGTTGAAAAACTGGAGCGTTTCAACAACCAGGACGTTTTCAAGGTCGAGGCGATCATTTCCGAGGACCGGTTCGAGAAGGTCTGCGAACTATTAACCCGGGTGAAGGGGAAAGACCTGATCGCCCGGGCCCAGGCCCCGGATTTCCCGGTGGCCATCGACCAGGTTGTTCAGCGGCTGAAGATACAGCTGGAAAAGTACTTCGGTAAGAAGATAGACCATAAAAGGAGGAGCAAGGAATGATTGCCGAATATCTGGTGAAAGAGGCCATTATTCCCGACCTGCGCAGCGGCGATAAGGCGGGCGTGGTCCGGGAAATGGTGGAAGCGCTGTCCAAGGCGGGATCGGTTCGGGATGTGGATGGAACGACCGAATGGCTCCTGGAACGGGAGAAATTGGGCAGTACCGGCATCGGGCAGAACATCGCCGTTCCGCATGCCAAACGGGAGGATGTCAAGAAGCTTCTGGTGACGGTCGGCCTCTCGGCCCGAGGCATTGATTTCGACGCCCTGGACGGGGATCCGGTCAACATCGTTTTTCTGGTGCTGGCTCCCAGCGACGCCACCGGCCTGCATCTCAAGGTGCTGGCCCGGATCGCGCGGCTGCTGAAGGACAAGGTTTTCCGCAATTCCCTGCGCAGCTGCAAGTCGGCCCAGGATGTCTTCAGCACCATCAAGGAGGAAGACGAAAGGGCGGTATGACGAAATTCCAGGGTATCGGCGTTTCACCGGGCATCGCCATTGGTCCGGTCTACCGCCTGCCCGATCTGCACCAGAAGATTCCGGACCACCGGCTTCCGCCCGAGGAGGTCGAAGCCGAGCTTCAGAGGTTGGACCGGGCGCTGGAGGAGACCGAACGGGAACTGGAGAAGATCCGCGTCCAGGCGGCCAAGAACCTCGGCTCGGCCGCGGCCGAGATCTTCAATGTCCACCTGCTCCTGCTCAAGGACCGCGGCCTTAAGGCCCGGCTGGTGCGCCAGGTCAAGGAGGGCTGGAACGCCGCCTATGCGGTTACCCAGGTGCTGCACGACTATCTCGACTCCTTCCAGAGAATCGACAACAGCTTTCTCAAGGACCGCCGGGGCGACCTGGAAGACGTGGGAAAACGCCTGGTGCGCAACCTGCTCGGCCTTAAAATCCAGTTGAGTGATATCCGCGAAAAGGTGATTCTGGTCGGGTACAACCTCTCTCCCTCGGAAACCGCCTCGCTCAGCAAGAAGGACGTGGTCGCCTTCGTCACCGAGGTCGGCGGTCCGACCTCGCATACCGCCATCATGGCCCGTTCCCTCGAAATACCCGCGGTAGTCGGGCTGAAGGGGATTGACCAGCTTTTCCGGTCGGGGGCGATGATGATCGTCGATGGCCAGGCCGGGGTGGTCATTCTCGATCCGGACGAGCGGCTGGTGCGGGAGTATACCCGGATGCGTTCCAATCTGCGCGAGGCCTCCCAGGCCCTGGAGTCGCTGCGCGGCAAAACGGCCACCACCCGGGATGGCCACCGGGTCTGCCTGGGGGCCAACATCGAGATGCCGACCGAGGACGTCTCGGTGCTCTCGCACGGCGCCGATGAAATAGGCCTTTTTCGAACCGAGTTCCTCTACCTTAACCGGGATGACCTGCCCGACGAGGAGGAGCAGTTCCGGGCCTACCGGCGGGTGGTCGAGAAGCTGCGGCCGATGTCGGTGACCATCCGGACCCTGGACCTGGGCGGGGACAAGTTTTCCTCGGCGCTGGGCATGCCGGAAGAGGTCAACCCGTTTCTGGGCTGGCGGGCCATCCGTTTCTGCCTGGCCCGGCCGGACATCTTCCGGGTTCAGCTGCGGGCCATCCTGCGCGCCAGCGCCCACGGCAAGGTGCGGATGATGTATCCGCTGATCAGCGATCTGGAAGAGGTCAAGGCGGCCCGGGCCATTCTGGAGGAGGTCAAGGAAGGATTACGCCGGGAGGGGCGGCCTTTTGATGAAAAGATGCCGGTGGGAGCGATGATCGAGGTTCCTTCGGCCGCCCTGGCCGCCGGGGCCATCGCCCGCCGGGTTGATTTTTTCAGCCTGGGCACTAACGACCTGATTCAGTATTCGCTGGCCGTCGACCGGGTGAACGAGCGGACGGCCCACCTCTACAACCCTTTTCATCCGTCGGTCCTGATGCTGATTGACCACGTGGTCAAGGCGGCCCGGGCCGCCGGTATCGGGGTCGGGCTCTGCGGCGAGATGGCCGCCGACCCGGCCACGGCCTTCCTGCTGATTGGCCTGGGGCTCGACCACCTTTCAATGGCCCCGCTGGCCATTCCGCAGGTAAAGCAGGTGATACGGCTGACAAATTACCGGGAAGCTCGCCGGTTCGCCCGGCGGATTCTGGCGATGGAGAGCGCCGAGCAGATTGCCGGGGAGGTCAGGGATAACCACGAACGCCTTCTCGCCCGGGAGTCGAAGGGACGCCCAAAGAAAAAGACGAGGTCCGATGATCAGACTTGAGGGAAATTTTTCAGTTAAGAGCGAGATCGCTTCGTCCGATGGCCTGGCCGGGGCGGTCCGTAATTTTGACCGGGAGCGGATGATCGATCGCCTGGCCGGCTTTCCCGGCCAGGCCGGTGAAGCGCTGGGCTTTGCCGAAAGCCCGGCCCTGCGGCTGCCGGCCCGGCCGGGCAGCATCATCCTTTCCGGTCTCGGCGGTTCGGCGATCGCCGGGGACCTGCTGCGCGAGTCGTTCGCCGACCGGCTGCCGGTTCCTTTCCTGATCAACCGCGATTACGCCCTGCCGGCTTGCG
>Ga0116144_10001820_pt1 | contig 24350 bp, 24 predicted proteins | sample AD_UKC035_MetaG_FD_89746 | JGI IMG/M metagenome (GOLD analysis project Ga0116144, IMG submission 89746) | Active sludge microbial communities of municipal wastewater-treating anaerobic digesters from USA - AD_UKC035_MetaG | ecosystem: Engineered > Bioreactor > Anaerobic > Digestate | place: USA...
CGTAATCGATCAGTGAGATTAGCTCAGAGCTGGCTTTTTGGCCATGGATGGCCTTATACATTTGCGCCACAGGAATGGCGCGCAAATGTGATGCCTTCGGCATACCGCTTCGTCGGTTTGAGGTCTCCTCGCAGTGACGGTGACACAGTGCTCGTGCTCGTAATCGGCATGATTTGTTTACCAGCTAAAAGGGAAACTCCATCCACAGATTCCGCCGATTTCGCAGATTAGAGCAGGAGTTTTCTGGAGTGAAGCCCAATTCTCTCAGTGTCTTGGCGGCTTCGTGCGAGCTTTCTTTTGCTCAGAACTGGCAACGCAGCAGGCTGCTATTCAGTACAAACCTGGCATGGCTCGGCCTGCGTGTCGCGCCGAAGCGTCAGCGTAGGCGGACTGCCGTTAAAAATCTGCGGCAATCGGGGTAATCGGCGGATGCCTTTTTTTCTTTCTTTCTTTCTCTGTTATCTTCTTCTCTTCGCGCCTCTGTGGCTTTGTGAGAGGTTTCTTCGCTCAAATCTGAGGTTTGCTGGCGGCCGGGCCTTTGAACTGCTGGGCGACCAGAAAAAGTTCGCGGCTGCGGTTGAGTGAGGCCTTTGGGTTGAACGATTTGGCGAAGCCGAAGAGCTTTTTTGTGCGCTGCAGAAGCGCCTGATACTCGGCGCCTTCGAATACCTTGGCGACGAAACTGCCGCCCGGCTTCAACAGCTTCTCGGCGATGTCGAGCGCGAGATGCACGAGCAGGGCTGAATTTTCGGTGTCGGCGTAGTGTACCCCGGTTGTGTCGGGGGCCATGTCGCTCAGGATGACGTCGAGTTTGCCGGCGGCGAGTTCGATGATTTTCGCCTGATTGTCGGCGTCACGAATGTCGCCCTGCAGAATGGTGACGCCTTCGATTGGCCTGATCTCAAGCAGGTCGATGGCGATTATCTTCGCTTTGCCGCCGACTTTGCGCATGGCATATTGTGACCAGCTGCCGGGTGCGGCACCGAGGTCGAGAATTTTGCAGCCGGGCCGGATCAGTTTGTATTTTTCGTCAATTTCTTCCAGTTTATAAGCGGCGCGCGAGCGGTAATCTTCGGCCCGCGATTTCTTGAGAAACGGGTCGTTGAGACGGTTTTTGAACCAGGCCTTGGCCATATCAGTCGATGAAGGTTTCGCGAAGCTTTACGTTGAAGACGCGTTGTTCTGGCCGCTTTTCGATGAGCTTGAGTTCTTCAATGTGTTTGATCAGGGCGTCACGAACCAGTATTGTCGTCTTTTTGCGGTTGGGCAGGTCGCGCAGGTGGGCAAAACCATCACCACCAGCCGCGACATAGTCGTTGAAGGCGACACTGTAGGTTTTTTCCGCTTCAAGCTCTTTTCCATCAGTGGTTGTAAGTTTCAAAATGCGTTTCATTGAAGGCAGAGACGGATCGTAGGTAATATGCAGCCCGGAAGGCAGCAGAATTCCGTGTGGTTGCCCTACCACCAGTTTTAGTCCTTCTGCTTTCGTGCGATTCTGTTCGAGCGAGGTCTGTTTGTCGGTTTCATCGATAACGCGGGAATCATTGGAATATGCCTTTTCAAGCAGATCGCGGATCATGAACCCGTTCATTTCGATTACTTCCAGAACATTGTCGAAAGGCTGCACCAGAAAGACATCTTCGACCGTGATCTGGCCGACTGGAATGGGCTGTCGAACCCCGCCGAAATTGATGAAGGCAAAATCGGCGCCGGAAAACTTGCGCATGGCATCTGCGATCAGCGAACCTTCAGGCGAGTCACCGCCGCTGACGCCGCGGGCCAGATGCACCCTGGTTTCGCCAACGACCCGTTCCATCTCTGCTCGAAGTTCGTCAAGATATGACTTTTCGAGAGCTTTGGTTTCAGGATGCTCGCCGATGGTTTCGAGGTCGAGCAGAATCGATTCGTGTCGAAGAACTGGTTCTGCAGCATTGGTCAGGTCGATATGAACTACTGTGGCGTTTTCACCGGAACTGCCGGGGTGGGCGACTGCGGTATTATAGGGAGGAACCCAGACCAGTTCCTTTGTCTGGCGATGCGTGTGGCCGCCAAGTATCAGGTCGATTCCTTCGACTTCAGCTGCAAATTTAAGGTCGCCATCATAACCAAGATGTGACAATAGAATGATGAAGTCCACGCCTGATTTGCGCAGAAGCTTGACCAGACTGCTGACTATCGGTTTGGGATCGCTGAAGATCAGGTCTTTGACATTCTTTTCAAAAGTGATTGCTGCAGTTTCCGGGGTGTCGATGCCGATTATGCCAATTTTGCGCCCTTTGTGCGTGTAAATGCGATAGGGTTCGGCGAATTCAGGCAGCATTCCGGTAAGTTTTTCGAATACATTGCAGCAGATTACAGGAAACTTCTTGTTTTTGAACTGCTTTACGAGGTTCTGATAAGTGTAATCGAATTCATGATTCCCCAGGGTCACGGCCGCGACATTCATGTGGTTGAGAAAGTCGATCATGACGCCGCCTTTGGTGCGATCTACTATTGGTGTACCCTGAAAGAAGTCGCCGCTGTCGAGGTACATGATGCGGGCATTCTTATAAGCGGGATTTGAGCGATATGATTCGATAAGGTTGCGCAGCACGGAAAAGCCACCGATTGTAAGCTTTTCTCCGTCTTTGCCATTCGGGTCAGGTCGGGCCGCTATGCCGCCATGCATGTCGCTGGTATGAAAGACGACAAATTCAGCGGCTATTCCCGTGACGGCCAGAAGCAGCAGCGAGATCAACAACAGCAGTCTGCGCAGATGACTTAAAGAATGATTCATAGGTTGGCTCCTGGGGCTGTCAGACTTAGCTTTCTTCTGAGGGTTCGCGTTCTTCGACGACCAGTTCGATCATTTTTTTGTTTACCGAGATGAAAGCCGCATGCACGGTGATATCGCTGCGCAGATCGGTTATCGAGGCATCGGTGATCGGCAGAAAATCGCGGGTCATGCTTTCGGTATTGAGTATATCAGAGAGTCGGCTGTTCTGAATCAGATGCAGCATTCCTCTTATCTTGTGCTGTGGTGTAAAAACGGTGACGTTAAGCTGTTCTTTTTTTGCGCTCATTTGCTGGCTCCATTCAAAATTATTTCGGCAAAGCGACCTTCAGCTTCAGCCAGAACACTGCCTTCAGGCAGTATGACGGAAGCCCGGGCAAAGTGCAGGTTTTTACGCTGGCCGACGAGAGTCGCGACGAATTTGAGAGGCACTCCTACCGGTGCCGGCCGCAGGAAACGTACGCGCATGTCGGCAGTGACCGCGAGAATTTTCATGTCGGCGCCCATCACTGCGTAAGCCATTGATTCATCGAGCAGAGTGCTGAGAAGGCCGCCATGCACAATGCCGGCATAGCCCTGATAAGATGGCCCCGGTGTCCAGGTGAAGGTGCAGGTGTGCCCTTCGACCGACTTTTTAACGGGAAGATGCAGGCCATTGCTGTTACGCGGCCCGCAGACAAAGCAGTGGTCATTATCGATAAGATTGAGGCCAGAAAGGTTGCGCCGCTCGATCAGATTTCGGGTATGGGTGAGCGCGTTGATGACTTCCGGGCGGTTGAGCGCGGCCGTAGTCGAGAGGGTGCCGCGTTCGTAGAGATGTATGTTATGGCTTTCCAGGCGCGCTTTAAGCGTTTCGTAGCAGGGAATTTCAAAATTGGGGTGAGTCGGGTCGCCTGTAAAGACAGGTATACTGCCGAGGTCATTCAGGCCACTTGCGGCAAGTTCAGGAAATCGGTAGAACAGCCAGGGTGGAACCGATATGTGGTGCACCGGAAAAGCTTTACGCAGGGTGGCTACTGCTTTTTCTACAGAGGCAAAGGGCAGAGGAGGGCGGTCTTGCATGGTGCAACCGGGTGTCGGCTGGAATGGCACCAGTCTTATATCCTGCAGCCAGGGGTCGGCAGTGCAGAAACGACCGATTTCTTCGATGAAGTTCAGGCGCTCTTCTTCGTTTTCACCGATGCCGATGACGAACCCGACAGAATACGGCACCTGTGCGGCATGGGCTGCTTCGATACAGGCACGACCGGAGCTTGGGTTGCGGCCACGCGAGTTTTCGAGGGCTTCACCGCTTGACGCGAGGGCGGCAGACACGAGATTAATGCGGGCCGAGCAGCCGGCTGCGCTGAATTTTTCCCAGGTAAATGAATCGAGATAGCCGACTTCGAGAACGGGCAGCAGGTTGGCTTCCAGCGCGACATTGCAGGCAGCCAGCAGATAATCGCCATAGGAAGCAAAACCGTTTTTGTGCAGGGCGATCTGAATGTGCGGAAAGTCCTGCGGTTGCTCGCCTGAAATGAAGATCACTTCGGTAGCGTTGCGCTTGGCCAGGTCGGCTACGCGCTTTTTGATCTCGTCGAGCGACAGCAGGTTTGCATCGTCGCGATAGAAAGAACAATAGCCGCAACTCTGGTGGCAGGTGCGGGTCAGTTCAAGGTATGAGCTCGAAATATATGAAATTGAGACACAGTTATTCATGTCATACAGAGTAACATATCCGCAAAAAAAATCAATTATCACGAAATCGGCGCTGCAATTTTTTGGAACTTTTGTTATTCTGCGTGGTCTATAATTACAGAAAACTGGAGGTGAGTGCGGTGAGCGCTGCAAAACTGCTTATCATTCTCGCTCTGCTGATGTCTTTTGGGCTGGCGCAGGGCTTTGCCATGTCGATCGAGGCCGAAGTAGACCGCACCGAAGTCGGGTTTGGCGAGACATTGAGTCTTGTCGTCACGCTTACCCAGGAGCTCGGGTCGGGGCGCACGCAGACTTTTGGCCTGCCGCGCATAAGTTCGATTCCGGGTTTCGATATAGTTTCGACGCGCAGCGGACAGAGCACGAGCTTTATCAACGGCGTCGGCACTGCCCGCACGCAGGTGGCTTATGAGCTGGTGCCGCAGGAGCCCGGCAAATTCACGATTCCGGCGTTCAGTTTTGCCGACAACAGCGGCAACACTCACTCGACGAAGCCGATAGAGATTACCGTGCTGCCACCGCCGGCTCAGGAAGAAGAACGCAAAGATGAACAGCCGCAGTCTGAACCATCACGCCGGGCCGAAGAAGGGTCGAGCCTGTTCAAAGCCATGCTGGTGCTTGGTCTGCTGCTGGCCGCAATTATTGCACCGGTCATGATACTTTCGTCGGTCAGCGGCCGCCGTGGCCCGGCAAAAGCTGGCGGGTCATCCGGCAGTCGGGAAACCACTATCGAAGACGCCGAGGTCGTTGAGGCTGCCGCGCCGTCGGCGGTAACGCCTCGCCAGGCCGTTGATTTCGTAGCAGAAGTTGCCCGCCTCAAACGTCAGCACCCGGAAGCCGACAAGACTTTTTATCAGCAGTATTTTGAACTGTTCGGCCGCGCTGCCCTTGCTGGCAGCGACACCCTTAGTGAGAGCATGACCTCAGATGAAATGCTCAAAAAAGCGGCCGAAATGTGCAGCTCAGATGCCGCCCGTCAGGCCTGCCGCCGACTCGCCGGCGACATCGAACTGACCCTCTACGCCAACCGCCCGCCGGCTCGCGCTTTTGCCGCCATCGACGCCGACGCCAGGGATATAATCAAAGCTATCATGCAGTGAACGGGAGTAACCAATGAACCAGACGCCAGATTTAGAAAAGCGAATCGAAGAAGCAGGTCTGCTCATCGAAAGTATCAAAAATCAGGTTAAGCGCGTGCTTGTCGGCCAGGGCGAACTGCTCGACAGCCTCGTGCTGGCGCTGATCTGCGACGGTCACATTCTGCTCGAAGGCGTGCCCGGTCTCGCCAAAACGCTGGCGATCAAAGCGCTGGCGCGCACGGTCAAAACCGGTTTTTCGCGTGTGCAGTTCACGCCAGACCTGCTGCCGGCTGACCTGATCGGCACCCGCATCTTCGACCCGAAAACTTCTGAATTTCACACGCACAAAGGTCCGATTTTTTCGAACTTTGTGCTGGCCGACGAAATCAACCGCGCGCCCGCCAAGGTGCAGAGCGCACTGCTCGAATCGATGGAAGAGCGCCAGATAACCATCGAACACGAAACCTTCAAGCTACAGGAACCCTTTCTGGTGCTCGCCACCCAGAACCCGATCGAAACCGAGGGCACTTACACGCTGTCTGAGGCTCAAGTCGACCGTTTTTTGTTCAAGGTTGTCGTCAAATACCCCTCGTTCGAGGAAGAGCGTCACATAGTGCGCCGAATGGGGCTTGCCGAAAAGACACATCAGGTCGAAATCATCGAACCGGTGGTGACAGCCGATCAGATCATCTCTCTACGCGGCCTCGCGCGCGAGATTTATGTCGACGACAAGATCGTCGAATACGTCCTGCGCATCGTCGATGCCAGCCGTAACCCCGAAAAATACGGGTTGCAGCTCAAGAGCTACATTCGTTTCGGCGCCTCGCCGCGAGCCTCGATCTACCTGACGCGCGCCGCCCGCACCCGCGCCATGGTGCAGGGGCGCAGCTACGTCAAACCCGACGACGTCAAGGCGGTCATGCCCGAGATTCTGCGGCATCGCGTGATTCCGACCTATGAAGCCGAGGCCGACGACATCGATTCTGACGAAATCGTCAGAAGAATCATGGAAGGAGTGGCTGTGCCCTGAGGCATCGCCGACGCAGTCATGCTTCCGAAGGAACTGCTCAAAGAGGTTCGCCGCATCGAGATCAAGACCAGGCATCTGGTCGAATCTCTCTACGCCGGCGGTTATCGCTCGGTCTTCAAGGGGCGCGGCATAGAGTTCGCCGGTATCCGCGAGTATTATCGCGGCGATGAATTCCGCTCGATCGACTGGAAGGTCTCGGCGCGCAGCGGCAATCTGCATGTTCGCGAGCATATCGAAGAGCGTGAACTGCAGGTAGTGGTGGCACTCGATCTCTCGGCTTCGATGGCTTTTGGCTCAGGAAGCCGCGAAAAGCGCGAGAGCGCGGTCGAGTTCGCTGCCGCCATCTGTCTGGCAGCTGAGCGCAACAACGACCGCGCCGGCGTCTGCCTGTTCACCGACGAGGTCGAAAAATTCGTGCACCCGGCCAAAGGCCGAACCCACATTCTGCGCCTGATTCGCGAGTTGCTGTATTTTATTCCGAAAAATCGTGGCACCAATCTCAAGGTGCCACTCGATTATCTTAACATGACACTGAGTCGGCGTTCTGTAGTGTTTCTGGTTACCGATGCTCTGAGAATCGGCAGTATCGAACGTGAACTGCGTATCGCTGCAGCCCGGCATGACTTTATTCTGGTGCTGGTGCGCGACCCGCGCGAGCGTCTGCTGCCCGATGTCGGTCTGGTCGAAATCGCTGACCCCGAAACCGGCGACGAAATGGTGATCGACACCTCTGACCGTGTTGCCATGCAGAACCTGGTCGAACGTCAGGAAGGTCTTGACCAGAATCTGACCAGAGTCTGCCGCAATTTTGGCATGGATATGATCACGCTGACCGCCGGCGAATCGGTGGTTAAACCGGTCTGCCAGCTTTTTGCCGAGCGCGAACGCCGCATAACAGGCCATAAATAAAAGAGGAAAAGTATGAACAGTCTACGAAGCATCTCACGAAAAATCGACGCCATGCTGATAATGATCATCGCCGGACTGGTGCTCTCGCTGGCCCTGGCCTGGAATTACTACCAGTCACGGCGAATGACCTATGTCGAAAAGGAAACCCTCGCTGCCAGTCTGCTAGCATACAGTCTGCCTTCTGAAGCAGCTGCCGTCATGAATGAAATGATTCAGCGTCAGCCGGTCTCAGAGCGAAGCCTCAAACTGCGCCGAGTCTTGGCTGAAGTGTATATGAACGAACTCAACGACTTCGAAAAGGCGCTGGCTGAGCTGGTATTCATCAATAATTTTGCGCCCGGTTCGGAAGTCGCGAGCGGCACCGAAGATGCGATAAGATATTGCCTGAACCGCCTTGGCCGCGTCTACGACGTTGAGCGTCGACGCCTGCTCGAAGGCGGCGAGAATCCGCTCGAGAATACGGTTAATGATAGCAGCGTCGTTCGCTTTGGCAACCGGCATGCAATCAGCGTCGATCAGGTACGCCAGAAACTTGCCGGCATGAAGAAAGAAGACCTCACCAAAAACCTGGTTGAATCTGTCGTCAACGGCATGGCGCAGGAGATGCTGCTGGCAAGGGCTGCCGAGCGCGAGAATATCAAAAAAGACTCAGCCTTTATCGAAACAGTGCGGCGTTATGAAAGGAACCTGGCGATCAACCATTATCTGCAGAAAAAGGTGCTGAACGCTGACAAACTTACTGAAGAAAAGCAGCGCGAACTTATGACTGCTGAAATCAGCCACCTCGCGCAGCTCGAAGAAATGAAAATCGACACCGACGTCATCGCCCGCGAAATCCTCGGCCAGACCGCAACCGCCTCTGCACAGGCCCCCCAGCGGTAGTAGTTATCTTGCAAGATTGATTTATTGGACTCTTAATGTGACAAGGACTGGTGGTGTGTAAACGTCGAATGTATGTTTAAAAATCGTCATTGCGAGGAGCGTAGCGACGAAGCAATCTCTCTGACAATTGGATTGCTTCGTTGGGCTGGCGCCCTCCTCGCAATGACGGTAACACTTAAACTCTTATGTTACAGAGGACGAGCTGGAAACTGGTGATGAAGTTGTTAAATAACATGACAAAAGAGACGTTGCAGCAAAAGGGCAACCGGGTTGCCGGCTTTGCCGCGTCGGCGACGGTTGCGGTCGCTTCGCAGCCGGCGCCAACCGCGTTGCCGGCATTGCCACCAGGCGAAGAGATCTACGATCTCATGCCGGCGCACAGCGTCGGATTGCCGATTTTGCATATTCTCGGACAGGCTTTGCTTGTCGTTACAGTATTCTGGTTACTCTGGCTATTTTATCGCTGGCTGACCACACCGGTGCAGAGGCCTCGGCGCAAGCTTGAACTGAGTCCGCAGCAGATGGCATTGCGTGCCATTGCGCGACTCGAGCGTTCGCCGGTCTGGCAGCAGCGCCAGATGAAAGAAATCTGCGAAAGTGTTGCCGCAATTCTCAAAACCTACGCGCACGATGCCTGGGCAATCGGAATCGGCGCTGCCGCGACCACTGACGAATTTCTTGAGAGCTTCAGGCACCACGGCATGACATCTTCAGTTTTTGCGCGCAGTCGCGATCTGTTGAACGACTGCGATCAGATCAAGTTTGCAGGTATAGAGGGCGACCCTGATCTGGCTGCCGGCATGCTCAATGAGCTCAAACAGCTGGTCACCCAGGAGGGCTGGAAACAATGAAATGGAACAGCCCCGAATTTATTCTACTCTTTCTGCTGATTCCGCTGATCGCTGGTTATCGGCTGTATATCAGCCGCACCGCCAAAAAAGGTGGGCTGCGCTACCCGCTGGCATTTCTCGCCGGACATGACGAAAGCTGGCGCAGTCGCCTGCTTTTTATTCCTGATCTGCTGCGGCTGCTGGTCCTTTTATTGCTGATCTTCGCACTGATGCAGCCGCAATACGGGCAGGAGCATGAATCGGTCACCAGGCAGGGCATCGATATAATGCTCGCGATCGACGTTTCGGGCAGTATGGCCGCCGAAGATTTCAAGCCGAATCGCATCAAGGCAGCGCAGAAGATAACCGAAAATTTTATTTCAGGCATTCAGGATCACCGCATTGGTCTGGTCGTGTTTGCCGGCCTGGCACTGACACAGTGTCCGCTTACCATGGACTACGGGGTTGTGACTGAACTGCTGCGACGGACATCACTCAATATGATCAAATACGATGGCACTGCGATAGGCGATGCCATAATCAACGCGGTTTACAAGTTTTCGGGTGAACGGCGCGACAACCGCGACCGTGTCGTCATTCTGCTCAGCGACGGCGAAAACAATTCAGGTGTTGACCCGCTTGAAGCTGCGAAAGTTGCAGCTGACCGCAAGATTCGCGTTTACACCATCGGCGTTGGCAGCCTCGAAGGCGCTCCGATTCCGATCATACAGGGTGGGCAGAAAATGTATGCACGCAATCGAGACGGTTCGCTTTATATTCCCAAAATCGATGAACAGCTGCTCAAGGATATCGCGTTCATGACCGGCGGCAAGTATTTCAGAGCGACCGACAATACTGCGCTCGAAGAAATCTACAAAACCATCGCCACGCTCGAAAAGGGCAAACTCGACGTCAGCCGCACCATTCAGTATTCTGAGCGGTTTATCTGGTTTCTTGCACCGGCTTTTGCTCTGCTGGCATTCGAAATCTACCTGCGCAGCAGGGTGTTTCAGAGGTTGTTCTGATGTTGCGTAATCCGGAAAATCTTCTTTTACTCGCAGTTACAGCGGTATGGGTCATTGCGCTGTGGCAGGTTGCCGCACGTGACATTCGCCGCCGCCGTGAGACTTTTGCCAGCATTAAAATGCTCGAACGCATCGCCAGTCATAAGCCGACCCGCCGCCCCGTGGTCAAATGGCTGATGGTTCTGCTCGGGTTGGCGCTGATCGGTTTTGCTCTGCTGCGTCCGCAGGGCAGCATTTTTGAAGAAGAAGTTTTCGGCGAGGGCCTCGATCTGGTTATTGCCCTCGATATCTCGAAGTCGATGTATGCCAACGACATCGAAGGCAATTCTCGGCTCGACGTCGCCAAGGCAATTCTTTCGCGCATGGCCAACGGCTTGCGCGACGACCGCGTCGGCCTTGTCGTCTTTGCCGGCGAAACCATGGTGCAGAGCCCGCTTTCTTATGACAAGGGTGCCTTTCTGACCTTTCTCGAAAGGGTAAATCCAAATCTGTTGTCAAAGCAGGGAACCAACCTGGCTGGCGCCATACAGACTTCGCTCGATCGCTTCGACATGACAGCGTCGCAGTCAAAGGTAATTCTGGTCGTTTCCGATGGTGAAGACCGAGATCAGAACCGTTTGCAAACAGCTGTCGATGAGGCTGTCCGTAAAAAAATTCCTGTTTTTACCGTAGGTATCGGCAGTGAACGTGGTGGTCGCATTCCGGTTGCACGCAACTGGTTCGGCGATATCGAGTATCTGCGCCACAAAGGGCAGGTTGTCGTTTCGAAACTCGAAGAAAAGAATCTCAGAGAGATTGCCGACAAGACCGGGGCGCGCTATTTCAGGGCTTCTGACATATCGAGCGCCAAAGAGGTCATTGGTGGCCTCGATGGTATCAAGAGAGTAGCCGTTGCAGGCGGAACCAGGCTGATCAGGCATGAGCTTTATTATCTGCCGGTTCTGCTGGCGTTTTTTCTGCTGCTTCTGGAATGGATGATTTCGGAACGCATTCCTTACGAGCGCGAACGCGACCACTGGTTGAAACGAATATGATAAATGAAAACAGAGCAACTGTATCTGCAATGAGATTGCTTCGTCTTTCTGTTCCGCTTAAGCTGCGCAGAACTCCTCGCAATGACATTATTAACGTCATTGCGACTGCGAGGCGCAGCCGAAGCAGGAAGCAACCTCATGGTATTAACATAAGCCATGCCAGCCAACACGCCATTGCGAGCGCAGCGAAGCAATCTCATTGTATTCACCTGAACCATGTCAGATGGCAGGTAAGGGGTTTGATGATTCTGGTTCTGTTGCTGCTGTTCACGGTTTCGGTGGTGCCGGTTGCCGCGCACCCTGCTTTCAATATCAGACGTGGTCTGGCAGCGCTCGAGACAGGTAATCTTGAACAAGCTGAGAGTGAACTGCAGCGCGCGAGATTCGCTGAACCTGATAATCCGGTGGTTTCATACAATCTTGGCGTAGTCAGCTACCGCCGCCGTGATTATCAGAAAGCTGCCGGTTTTTTCATGCAGTCGGCGGCAGCAGCTGCTGACGAGCAGATGAAGTTCGACAGTCTCTACAACCTCGGTAACACAGCATTCAAAGCCGGTGATTATGCTGCTGCTGTCTCGGCTTACAATGGCAGTCTTGAAGTCAGAGACGATCCGCAGGCCCGATATAATCTTGAAGTTGCCAGCAAAAAGCTGCAGGAACAGCAGGAAAAGCAGCAGCAACAAAATCAGCAGCAGCAAAAGCAGCAACCAGACAAAGATCAGCAGAGTCAGCAGCAGAAAGACGATCAGAAGCAGGACCAGGCTGGCGAGCAGGATAAAAGCGATCAGAAATCAGGCGAACAGCAGAATCAGAAAGACCAGAACAATCAGAACGGCCAGCAGAGTGATCAGCAGCAGGATCAGCAGTCCGGTCAGCAGCAGAACGACTCGCAGGCTGGCGACGATGCGAAACAGAGTGAAAGCGTTGAACAGCAGACCGGTTCCGATGAGCAGAAGTCTGGTGCAGAATCAGACCAGCAGCAGACGCAGAAATCTGAGTCGGGCAGCGAAGATCAGAACGCTTCGCAGACATCGCCCTTGAACGAGCAGGACGCCGAAGATCCTTCCGAAAATCGCGAAGATGTTCAGATGGGAAGCGCAGAAGAGCAGCAGGAAACCCAGAAACCCGAAGCTTCACAGCGTGCTCGCGCGCTCAAGAACGTCAGGCTGAATCCTTATCAGGTTGAGCGTCTGCTGCAGCAGATGCAGGAACGCGAGCGCCAGGCGCAGCTGCATTATCGCAACGAACGAATGGATGAAGAAGATCCATTCAACATGGATGCCCGGCAGCTGCAGGAATGGATGCAGAACCGCGGTCGCCGGCGGCAGCAGCAGCCTGCCGACGAGCCCGACTGGTAAAAGCGCCTACAGCTCGATGCTGATGGTCTGGTCGGCAGTTTTGCGGGCGTTGTAAAGAGCTACCTGAGCGCGCCGGATCAGTTCTTCGAGGTCATCCTCATTGTCGCGCAGCTGAGTGATGCCGCATGAAAAAGAGGTTGCGACATTGTTGTCGGTAAATTTGTGGCTGGCCAGGTCAGCGTTGAATTCGCCAATGATCTGCTCGGCCCTTTGGGCATCAGTGTCAGGCATGAAAAGGATGAATTCGTCGATGCCATGTGCGCCCAGCACGTCACAGCCTCTGATATGTTTTTTAAGCACCTCGGCCGATGATTTGTAGACGTCGTGGGCGGCTTCTTCTCCGTAAAGGTTGATGATCGACTTGAAGTTATCCATGTCGAGAATGACCAGCGCCAGCGTGTGCGGCTCGAACTGGGTGTCATGAATCTCTTTTTCGAGTCTTCTGATGAAATACTGATGAGAATAAATGCCGGTTTCGATGTCGAACTGGCGCAGTTCGGAGATCATTTTGAGAAGCTCTTCCTTTTCGAGGGCAGCCGAGCATGCTCCGGCCATTGCCAGAAAGAAGTTGCGAGTCGCGAGATCTACTTCGATCTCGTTTTCGAAGTAACAGGCGATAAACCCGTATGTTCGACCCTCCCAGCCAATGTGAGCGGCCAGGCACATGGCATAGTCTCTGTCGATGCGCATTTCTTCGTAGTCATCTGCATTGCCGGCTTTTGTGATAATGTTGAAACTGTCTTTGAAGAAGATTCTGCCGATCGTATTGCTGCCGATTCGTTTGTGAAAATCATTCAGAGTGTTGCGCGAGATATTGTGCGAATGCGTGATGTCCAGGTAGGAAGTTTTTTTGTTCTGCTGGGCAATATACAGGCAGCTGGCGTGCAGTTGCTGTTCGAGAGTGCGTAGTATTTTCTGGATCAGGCGCGTGGCGTTCGATTCGGTAAGGTACCCCTTCAGCGACTGGGAAAGCGCGATCAACAGTTTTTCTTTCATCGATGCTCCTTGTGAAAAAGCCTCTTTTAGCTTGGGCAGAATTGTTCAAAACATTCCTGAATCAGCCGGCAGCGATGGTAAATCTGTTCCAGCTCATCATTAAGCTCGTCGTTGCCGGGATTGAGTTCGGGATCGGCAAGTATCTCGGCCTTGCGTTTCTGCAGCAGTTCGTATAAAGCATGCAGCTGCGCACAGAGAACTTTCTGCGAATAACCGGCGTTTTTGCCTCTTGTTTCCATGCCATTCTCCTTGTGCTTCCATGTGAAAGAGCATTGATTCTGCTGCAACCGGGCGGCTCTGGCCATCAACCGTTCGCCTGTCGTTACGTCATTATAAAACAAAAATACCCCGGCCGCGCAAAATTTTTGCACCCGGGGCACTTTTGTCGTCAATTTAGTCGTCTATTTCTGGTCGAGAACCTTCTGATTCATTTCAATAATGCGCTTGTAGTTTTCAGCAGCCTTGTCGAGATTGTTGGAATTTTTGTAGATCTCGCCGAGGTGCAGCAGCAGCCTGCTGGCAGCCGCCGGATCATCATCGGTAAATCTGGCAATGCCTTCGTTGATAATTTTTTCGGCGTCTTCGGTTCTACTGTTCTGCAGATAAAGGCGGGCAATTTCATGATACACAGGCACAAGTTTGCCGGTAAGCCTGCGTTTGCCGCCTTCCGGCTCATCTACGGGTGCCGGTTCATTCGATATAAGAGTCAGGATTTTTTTGAGTTCGGCTGCGGCCTCGTCGATTTTGCCCTGTTTTTCGTAAATGAATGACAGATTCTTGTGCGCTTCTGCCATCGCCATAACCGAGTTGCGCCGGTTCATCTCCTTTTCCATCTCAGGACTCATTGGTCCCCGGTGCATTCCGCCCATTTGCGGCGGCATGCCCGGCATTCCCGGGCCATCGCCTTCACCGCCCTGCGGCCCCATTCCCGGGCGCATCCCAGGCCCCATGCCAGGTCGCATTCCGTGACCTGGCTGGCCGGGTCTCTGTCCTGGCAGGCGAGGATTAGTGCCCTGCCACAGTTCGGGGTTGTCACTCTGATCGGGTTGTTGCGCCGGAAGTGGCATTACCAGAGCGACTGCGAGAATCACTATCAGGCCGATCGATAGCTTGCGAATCATAATTTTTCCTCCTCGTCGTGTTCTAAAAACGTCATTGCGTTGTCGAATTCAACAAAACTCACCATTTCAGAGTCATCGTATTGCAAAAAGGTTACATCACTTCTATTTTTTTCAAAGAAAACCGGCATTGCAGGTGTATCGCCTTCGATAAAGCTTATCTCGGCCAGAGTTGGCAGCGGCTTCTCTGTTAACGGGTCTTCGCGCAGCGACAACAGGGCGAATCCGCAGACAATCGACAGTCCGAACACCAGACCATAGGTCATGCCATGGAAATAGCTGTTCCAGAACCCTTTGGGTTCATCGACCGGCTGTTCGGCAACTTTTTCCGGCAATTTATCGGGGAAGCAGCGGGCGGTAGCCGCCTGCCACTGCGCCGGTGTCAGCCCCTGCGGCGGTTCGGCAATCTCGCGCTCGAGCCAGGCTGCGCATTCAGGACAACTGCCGAGATGCTCTTCGAGTTCGCTCTCGATGCCGCCTCCATTGCTCATGCAGGTGCGAAATCGTTCACACTTCATTGGTGTTTCCTTCCTTTCTGCCGTGGCTTTGCCAGAGTTCGGCGAAACGTTTGCGGGCACGAAAGAGAACAATCTTCGCATTGTTCTCGCTGATGTCAAGAATTCCGGCGGCTTCTTTGAGCGGAAGCTCATCCCAGTAAGTTAACAGCAGAATGCTGCGATCACGCTCGGGCATGCGATTCAGTATTTCGGCGACGTCGAGTCGTTGCTCAACCTCGTTCTCCGAGCCTTTACCTGATGGTTCGACAATTAGCTGCCGGGCGGCCGGGTTTTTGCTGAGCAGGCGCAGGCAGTTGTTGCGCAGAATGCGATACAGCCAGGTGCGCAGGCGCGCATCACCTCTGAACGTCGCCAGGCTTCTGAAGGCAGCGGTCAGGGTTTCCTGAACTGCATCCTCGGCCAGCTCGCGGCTTTTCAGATAACGCAGCGCATGCGTGAACAGAAAATCGCCATGATTGGCGAAGATGCCGCGAAAGCCGTCTTCGCGCCCCAGCAGTGCCAATTTTATCGCTTCAGCATCATTCATCATCTTATTAGATACCAAGCTTAGCACTCAGGTTACACTTTCCGCAAAAAAAAAATCAGGGACAGCACCTTTAAAGTTGCGCTGTCCCTGATCCAGTCTTGAAATTTCAGATGCGGCCGACGTAGAGGACTTCTTCGCTCAGTTCGATGCCGAAGTCTTTTAAAACCTTCTGCTTGAGCATGTCGGCAAGGTGTTTTACGTCGCGGGCCGTGGCTTTGCCCTCGTTGATGATAAAATTGGCGTGCTTTTCGAACACTCTGGCGCCGCCATAAGACATCTGTTTGGCACCGGCCTGTTCGAGCACGCTGCCGGCGGCGCGACGCCTTTCCTCACCGGGAAGGGGCGGCAGGTTCTTGAAGAACGAGCCGGCGCAGCCGATTTCATAGGGCGGGTGCTTACTGTGGCGCTGTTCGATGATATCATCCATTTTTGCCTTGATTTCATCTCGGTTGCCGGGTTCGAGCTGAAAGCGCGCGCTGAGTATTATGTAAGGTTCTTTTTTTAGACGGCTGCTGCGGTATTCGAACTGAAAAAACGAATTGGGAACCGTCTGCACACTGCCATCAGGAAACAGCAGCTGAGCATCGATAAGAATATCGGCGATACAGCGCCCATAGGCGCCGGCGTTGCCGTAAACAGCGCCGCCAATCGAGCCGGGTATTCCGGCGAAGCTTTCGACGCCGCTCAGGCCGAGCTGATGCGCAAGTTCGACGAGAAACTCGAGTTCGAGACCCGAAGAAAGACTCACCTGCCGGCTCTCGTGATCGACGCGCTTGAGGTCGGCAGTGAGGTTGTGAACGACGAGTCCTTCGATTCCTTCATCGGCTATAACAAGATTAGAGCCGCCGCCGAGCAGAAACCAGGGCATGCCTTCGCGACGTGCCAGAGCGATGGCTGCCAGCAGCGCTTCAGTCGAGGCGGCTTCGTAAAAATACTCAGCCGGCCCGCCCAGCTTGAAGGTCACCAGGTTCTTCAGCGGAACATTGCGTTTGAGGTTGTCGATAGAGAGATTCATATTGCTTCCTTTGCGCGTGATCGATAAATTAATTATCGGATAATCAGCAGCGCAACTCCAGTGGGTATCTGAAAGCTGGTCAGATAAAAAATTGCTTCGGATTCTGATTGCAGAACCCGAAGCAATCTCGTTTTATCAGAGGTTATTTGGCGTCCTGAAGGATTGAAACCTGCATCTTGTCGCCCTGTCTGATCTTCTCGGGAACATCATGACCGTACACGAGCTGGCCGAACACAGTGTACTGATTATCAAGGTATGGAATCACATCGAGGCAGATGTAAAACTGGCTGCCGGCGGAGTTGGGATCCTGAGCGCGTGCCATTGCCAGTGTGCCTTTGAGGTGTTTGCGTGAGTTGAATTCAGCCGGAATATTGTAGCCCGGTCCGCCGGTGCCGGTGCCCTGCGGGCAACCGCCCTGAATGACGAAACCCGGAACGACGCGATGGAAGGTCAGGTTGTTATAAAAACCTTTTCTGGTGAGATTCAGCATGCTTTCGACGTGTTTGGGCGCGACATCCGGAAACAGTTCGAGAATCATGTCACCTTTTTCGGTCGAAATCTTGATTACCGGATTGGTTGCTTTTTCAAGAGTCACGCCGGCCGGAAGCTGAGAGGTTACCGGTGTTTCAACCGGTGCCGATGCGGGTGTCTGTGCCATAGCCATTGGAGCTGCTGCCAGAAGTGCAACGAGAAGAATCTGCCACATATTATGTCTCCTGTTTGAATTGTGAACGTATTTTACACCAGACGCCAGGCAATTTCAATTCCCGGCCAAAGTTTGGCAATTACCCGTGAGAAGCAGCCCTGGATGCTGCTACTGCGCGCATGACGACAATATTGCGATTACGGGGATGATTACGATTGCGATTACGAGCATGGGAAGAGAAAAGCGGCTAAGTATTGACACTTCACTGAGTTATCATTAAAACCTTAATATATGAGACGTAATGTACTGATAACCTGGGTATTGATATTGGCAATGCTGGTGCAGGGCTTTGTACCTGTACTGGCCAGCGATGCTTCGCCGGTTGCCGGGCTATATTCGGCATACCAGAGGGCTCATGCCGACTATGTCAAGGCTGTCGAGTCGCAGTCTTCACTTGATGAAATCAGCCAGAAACTCGAGATCTTTCTTGATGCTCAGCAGGCATACCGGGCTGCGACAGGTCAAAGCACTTCGCCGTCGCCGGTTGAGTTCTCGCAGGAAGCTTCTGCTCAGGCCTCACAACAGAATGACCAGGCTGGCAATGTTGACGCCAGTGAAGGGCAGACAGAAACGCAGCTTGCTCAATCAACGGCATTAGCGCCTGAAGAGACTGAAGAGACACTGATTGCCGAACAGGCCAAAGAAGAATGGAACCTGTGGCGCCAGTTCAAGTCAAAAATAGTTTCTTTTGGCATGAAGATGCTCGGCATGTCGGGCGACCCCAACGAAATGCCGATGTGGGAACGCATCGCCTGGACCATAGGCAAATCATTGCTGCCGAGCATGGGTGTGGTTATTGCTACAGCTCTGCTGGCACCGCTTTCCCCGGTCGCCATGGTCATCGGTGGCGTTGTAACCGGTGCAGCATTGGCAGGCGTCATGACCTACGCTTTTGAAAAGCGTATGAACGCCCGCTATCGCACAGTTAAAAAAGAAGACGCAAAAATCTGGCGCGATGTTACGGTCCAGGCCACGGTCGAAGCGGTCATGGCGCCGTTCAATCTTGCAACTGGCGGTCTTTTTGGTATGGTCGGGCCAACAGTCGGTCACGCGATCGGTAAGGTTGCTCTGACGCAGGCTGGCATCACCTTCGTTGGCCGTGCTCTTTCGAGCCAGGTTGGTGGTGCTGTCAAAAATGCCTGGGCAAAATATTATTTCAAATATCCCGAAAAGATCGAAGCCAACGAGGCACGTATCGACGAGATTCTCAACGAGCACCTCAGCAGCGAAAAGCCTTTCTCCGAAGAGACGGTAAAAGAACTCGACCGTTTGCGTTCTGAGCTCGAAATGATGAAGAGCGAGACCTACAGCAAGGAAGACGCGATCAAAGATTTCAAGCGTGCCGGCGTTTCTGCCCTGATTTCAGGTTTTGCCGGGTCGGTAATCTCTGACCGAACCTATAACAGTACGCTGGGGCGCTGGGCCGATAAGGCTTCGGTAAAGCTGTTTGGCAGTGTGGCCAAGGGTAAGAGCATTGCCAGCCTTTTCTCAACCATGCCGGTAAACTTTGCCAGCGGCATGACCGGCGCTGCACTCGAGAAGTCGTTCATCAACGACGATATAAAAGATCTGCGCGGCGAGCAGGCTGCTTATGCCGCCGGAACCCCGCCATGGGAATACTACGAACGTGCGGTTGCCGATAAAGAGCGCGCTCGCGAGTCGATAAATACGACCAGAGCCGGCTTTGACTCGATGCTCAATAATTTTGCTGTTCACGCGGCCAGGCTGAGCGTCGATGCGATAAAATACAATGTTTACGATGGTCCGAAGGCACGAAAGGCTGCTGTTGAGCAGATCTACCGCGAGAAAGACCCGGAATGGAAAAAGGCCACACAGTTACAGGAAAAATACGAGTCGATCAAAAACAGTGCGCCAAATCCGCTGCGCTACCGCAATCCGGCCACTTATGCCAAAGCTGTCATCAGCTATCGCAAGCAGCTCGATGCGGCCCGCAACGACTGGCTCAAACAGGCAGAAGTAGCCCATAATGCTGAATCTCAGACTCAAAACATCGCTCTGAAAAACGAAATCAAGGTAAATTACGAACGTGATGTCAAGCTCAATCAGATGCTCGAACTCGGACGCCTGAACGGTGGCCAGGCACATCTCGAAGCTATGAAAAAGGTTCTCAAGGTGCAGAATCCCGAACTTGCTGAAGCCAGTGATGAACGCCTGAGCGAACTGGCTGCTCTGGCGATCAAGAAGACCTACGACGACAAATTTGAAAGCAGCAGCAAAAGAGCGGCCAATATCGAAGAGATTCTCGAAAAGCGCCGTCAGTACAAAGACGGTAAGCTCGAGCTGACGCCCGAAGAGGCGAAACTGCTGGGCGGGCATGCCTCGGTTATCAGTCCTTCACAGTACAAGGCCGCACTAGTCGAAAAATATGTTTATGAGCTCAAATCACAGAATGCCAGATGGTCTGACGTCGAACGCCGGATGCCGGCCATACTTGCCCGGGCCGAAAAAGAAATGCTGGCCCAGTATAACAACAACTGGGTATCGGTGATGACTGCCGAAGCATATGCCAATGGTCTGGCCAGATACAAATACGACCCGGAGGGCGGCGTCAGTTTTGCAGAAGAAATGAAAAAGCTGGTGAGCAAAGTGCCGCAGATGGTAAAGAGCAATGTCCTTGGCGAATATACCCGCGAGGTCAACAAGGCGATAACCAGCAATATCATTCCGTCAGACCCGTCGAACGATCTCGAGCGTTATCTTGCCACCTTTGGCAAGACCGCTATCGACGAGACTACCAGCAAGGTCGTCGATTCGGTTTACAACGCTTCGAGCGAAAAGATCAGATCGAGCTTCTTTCACTGACGATAACCCGAACAATACCCGATAAAATGGCCGGGGCCCGCATCAAGCGGGCCCCGGTTGCACTATAGGGGAATCATAGGAGGAGAGAGGAGAAATACTTAATCGAGTTTGTACTGAACCGTTATTTTTACCCAGGTTTCGCGAGGTTCGCCATTGTTGAGAACGGGTGTGAAGACCCAGCGACGCAGAGCCTGGGCGCCATTGATAGCCAGTTTCGGATCGATGGTCGAGCTCATGGTCACGACATCGCCGACAGTGCCGCTCTTCTGGATCAGAACACGGTAGACGGCACTGCCATGCACGCCGCTTTTGCGTGCCCAGTCAGGGTATTCGGGCATAACGCGACTGAGAATCGCGGGCGGGCTGAAGCGGTCGCCACTGCCGCCAAACGATTCGATAGAGCCAATTTCAAACACTCCAGAGCCTTCATTGTTGACTTTTTCTTCAACACCGGTCGGTGCCGGCATAAAGTCATCAGGGCTTGCGCTGGTTCTGTTTTCGAACAGCGATGAGTCGGGCATCAGCGCTGATGGCTGTGAAGTCATCATGGGGCCGGCGATGTTGGGATCGAGGTCGCTGGCACTGCTCTTTTCGAGACTGAACTGGCTGATCGTTTCGAAAGTCGGGCTGCTGTGGGTCGGGCGAACCGGTGCATTGCTGACGGCGCTTTCCTGCACTACCGAAGGACGGGTAGATTCGACCGGAGTTTCGGTAACGATCGGACTTTCATTGACTGCCGGAGTTTCGGCAGCCGGCTTTTCGACTTTGGCCGCAACCGGCTGGGGTGCTGCCGGAGCGGGGGCTGGTTTGGCAGCTGATTTCCTGACTGTTTCCTTCTTGACCGGCTGCTTTTTAACGGGCGGAGTCACTTTTTTCTGGGTGCCGGTGGCTTTTTTCGCGCCAGTTTCCTTTTTTTGCTCAATTCCTGAGCCGATGCGTGGTTTGGCAACTGGAGCAATCAGTTTGACCGGCACAACCTGCGCTTTTATCGGGGCATTGATGTGGCGCCAGTAGAAGAACGCCGACATTGCCAGAAGAAGGGCGAGATGAATCAGGATCGAGAGCTGAAACTCTTCGAACCCTTCGACTTTTTCCTGTTGAACGAGCTTGAGAATTTTCATCGGTTTTCGGGTCGGGTTGCCAGGCCGATGTTAACGGCGCCGGAACTCCTGATCTGGTCGAGAACGTAGACGATGCGGCCATAGTTGGCGTCTTTGTCGGCTTCGACCATGACAGGGCGGTCAGGTGAATTGGTTACCCAGGTCTTGATCTGAGTTGTCAGATCAGTCATTTCGATCTGCTTGCCGGCGACGAAGACACGGCCGTTTTTGGCGATCTGCACGGTCATGTTTTCATTTTCCATGGTGGTGGCGTTGGCGGCCTTGGGAACGTCGACCGGCAGTTTTTCTTTATCGCGGGCGAACGAACTGGTGATCATGAAGAAGAACACCAGCAGCAGAATGACGTCGATCAGGTTGGTGACGACGATCTGGGGCTTCTGTTTACGCTTGTCAGGCAGCAGCTTTTTCACAGCTGACCTCCATGGTAGCGACCTGGTTGGCGAGGTCGAGCGAATACATTTCGACCTGTTCGACGAATTCGAGACTCTTGGCTTCGCACCAGTTATGGGCGACGAGGGCAGGAATACCGACCATCAGCCCGGCAGCGGTAGTATAGAGAGCTTCTGAGATACCACCGGCGAGTGCAGTCGGGTCACCGATACCGACAGTCGAAATCACGGCGAATGATGAGATCATGCCGGTTACGGTGCCGGTGAGGCCAAGCAGCGGGGTGATGCTGGCGATGGTGGCGAGTTTGCCCAGGTGTCGTTCGTACTTTTTAACCTGTACCATGGCTTCCTGGCGCATTACGTCAAGAATGTGTTCTTTGCTGAGATCGAGATGGTCGATGCCGGCAGCGATAACATTGGCGAGTGGCGTGTTTTCACTGCGGCAGATTTTCATGGCGTCCATGTAGTTGCGGGTGATGAATGCGCTTCTGACTTTTTTCATGAAGGCGGCGCCGTTGTTGGGATTGCGGTGATAGAAGCGCAGGCGCTCGATCACAATTGCCAGGGCGATAACCGAGCAGATCACGATCGGAATCATTACCGGGCCACCACTTACGAACAGGTCTACGAGAAATATCTTTTGCATTGTTCTATTGCCTCCTAGAAATGCGCTTCGAGTCCGGCGAGGGTGACCCTGCCTTCTTCTGGAACATCATAACGAATCTTGCTGGCTTCATCATAAAGGTCTTTGATCTTGAGATAGGTGCTGTAACGGTCGTTGAGCTTGTAGCGAACGGCCAGGTCTGACCGGCTGTAATCGTCGGCGTCGAAAGTGGCGGTTGGCGTGTGGGCCTTGCGGTCGAATTCGGCGCGGCGGGTGAAATCGAGCATCAGCTTTCCCTCGGTGTAGTTGAAGCCGACGTCGAGCAGGCGCTTGGGTTCGTAGGAAAGGCGCTGCCCGGTCTGGTTGTTTTCGGTTGTCTGCGCGGTGCCTTTGAGTGTGATACGAAAGTTGTCTTCGATCTTGAAGGAACCGTGCAGGCTGACACCGCTTCTGCGAGCCTCATCGACGAAGTTCAGTTGCGATTCAAGCAGCCTTTTGCCGGGATTGTGAAAGTCGAGATATTCGATACCATCTTCTTCAGTCTGTTTGAACAGTTCGATGCCCATAGTATCGCCCTTGTTTGTGCGATAGTTGAGAGCGCCGCTGGCGGTTTTTTTGTGCGAAGCGATCAAGGCTGATGGAGCGACGTAACGTGCCGGCATGAAGATCTTTTCCATGCTGTCATTGCCAAGGTCTTCTTCGTAAGACAGCACCAGCTGCCAGGGATCACTGAACCGATAGTCAAGGCTGGCGTAGGGTGAGGTTGCGTCTTTCGACATCAGGCTCATGCGCTTGAGGCCGAAATCGGCAGTTGCCCTGTCAGATACTTCGTAAACGCCGCCGAGATCGAATACTGTTTTGGTAAAGTCGCGATCAGCGCCAGCTGTGACGGTGTATTTGTCTTTTTTGAGGTCGAGAGCCGCGCGACCTTTGAACTTGTCAGCCAGTTTCTTGAGGTATGTAGCACCTGCTGAAACCGAGAAGGCTGTTTGTTCTTCTGAGAAGCTGACCAGAGAGTTGTCGATGTCGCGTGCAACTGAATCGACTGCAACGCGGCCGGTAAAGAATGAACCGTCTTCGAGCGTCGAATTGCCTCTGAGGTTGATCCGGCTGACACGGTTTTCGATTCCGGCATCTGGGCTCGGCACTGAGCTCATTCCGCGCTGAGCATATTCTTCGATGCTGTATTCACCGCCGGCAGTCAGTGAATAACTGCCTTCTCCGGTTGATGATACGTTTGCCTCGAGTCCGGTTTTGCTGGTATCAACCGATGACCTGAAGCCATCGCGTTTTTCGCGTCTGATCGTCAGGTCACCAGTATAGCCTTCTTTGCTGCCACGGCCGTTGATGATGATTTCGTTCGAACCGCGGGTTCCGATACCGGCTGCGACTGAAAGTTCATCCTTGTTTTCACGATGAAAATTGTTGAGCAGCTGCTTTTCGGTCATTGGTCTGAATTCTAGCGGCCCAGTTTCCGGTACCAGTTCAGGCATCGGAAGGTTGCGTTCGCCCATGTCCATGGTGATCTGATGGCGGCTCGGATCGATCTTTTCGCTTTGCGCATCCTTGCCGACAACCTGCACCTTGCCCATGTCGAAAGTGTCGTTGGCGCACAGCTGGGAGCTTATTCCCATTGCCAGTGCGAGAGCGATCAGTTTCCGGGTTTGCATTTTTTGCCTCCAGCATTTTATCTTCAATAGCTATCGGCAAAACGCTGCTAAAATTTAATTTTTCATTTGCAGCTGGCTGCGGCTTAATTCTTCTTCAGAGCGGTCTCGGCTTCCTGGCGAAGTTCGACTGATGGCTTCACTTTGAGCAGTTCTTCGTACATCATGCGCGATTTGTTGATGTTGTTGAGCTTTGTGTAGGCGCGCGCTGCCTCGGCGTAAGCCGGTGCAATGAATTCGCTGCCAGGGTAA